>Ga0194131_10009023_pt1 | contig 12748 bp, 7 predicted proteins | sample TA2KigO120mmetaG_FD_148631 | JGI IMG/M metagenome (GOLD analysis project Ga0194131, IMG submission 148631) | Freshwater microbial communities from Lake Tanganyika, Tanzania - TA2015053 Kigoma Offshore 120m | ecosystem: Environmental > Aquatic > Freshwater > Lake | place: Tanzania: Lake... | reverse complement strand
GGGCAACGGCCGCATCGACGTGGGCCTCGGCGCCAGCTTCCCCTACGCCTCCAACTACTGGGGCTTCTACAACGGCAGCGTGAACTTCCTCGGGGATTTTTACTTCTAGGAGGTAGACTCCCGCCGTGCGCCGCGCCCTGCCGCTGTTGTTGATCGCCTGCTCCGACTACGGGCTCGAGGAGCGCAAGGAAGCGCCCGAGGTGGGCGAAGGCAACATCGCCACCGACCCGTGGGCGCTCGACCTCCAGGGAACTTGTGGCGAGTCGCGACGCGAGATCATTGTCTCCAACGAGGGCGACGGCACCCTGACCGTCACCGGGCTGCGCCTCGACGGCGAGGGCTGGACCATCGACTCCGCGCCGGCGCTACCGCTCGACCTCGGCCCGGGCGAGAGCACGCTGGTGGCGGTGATCGGCACCGCGGGCAGCGCCACGCTGACCATCGAGAGCAACGACCGAGACGAGCCCGAGTTGGCCGTGCCGCTCTCCGCCACGGCCAACACTCCGCCCTCGGTGAGCATCTCGGCGCCCACCGCCGCCGAGGTGGTGGCCGAGGGTGCCGACCTCGTGCTCGCCGGCGTGGTCGCCGACGCGGAAGACGCCTCGGAAACCCTGTCGGTCACGTGGTCGTCGAGCCAGGTGGGCGAGATCCTGTCCACCGCGCCCCTGCCCGATGGCAGCACCACCTACACCTGGCCGGCCGCCGACCGCGCTACCGGCGCGCAAGACGTCACGCTCACCGCCACCGACAGCTGCGGCAACAGCGCCAGCGCCACGGTGAGCTTCTGCCAGGACGGCGCCTACAGTTACGACGCGCTCTCCCTGTCGGCCTGGCACTACGAGGGCGCGGCCTCGTACGACAGCAGCAACAACTGGCTGCAGCTCACCCCGGCCAGCCAGGACACCGTCGGCACCGCCTTCGAGACCAGCACCCAGGTCAACGCCGACAACGTCGACATCGAGTTCTACGTGTACATCGGCGGCGGCACCGGCGCCGACGGCATCAGCCTCACCGCGCTCGACGCCGCGCGCTACAGCACCTTCCTCGGCGGCAGCGGCTGCGGCATCGGCTACGGCGGCTCGGCCGACTGCACCGCCGGGCCCGCGCTCCCCGGCTGGTCGCTGGAGATCGACACCTACTACAATGGCGGCGTCGACCCCACCGACGCCGATCACGTCGCCTTCACCTTCGATGGCGACGTCGACGGCTACTCCGCCTGGGCGGTGCTCCCGGAGATGGAAGACACCGGCTGGCACCTGGTGTCGGTCACCGTCATCGCCCCCCGCGTGACGGTGGCGGTCGACGGCACCACCTACATCGACCAGGACCTCTCAGGGAACCTCAGCTTCTCCGGCTACGTCGGCTTCACGGCCGGCACCGGCGGCGACACCAACCAGCACCTCATCGACGAGCTGGTGGTCACCGACTACGAGTGCGACTAGAGTCGCGATAGCAAGCTGTCGACGGTCTCGAACAGCTCGCTGTTGTCCCTCGGCGCGCAGCCCGTGTCGCCAGGGCTGGCCGTCCCCCGCTAGATCTCCCGGTACATGGATGCCATCTGGGTCTTGTCGTCCAGTCGCTCCCACACGGTGTCCATGACCCAGCGCGAGAAGCGCTCCACCGTCTCCACGTCGCCGGGCGACACGCCGAGGCCGAAGCGCACGCGGTCGGCCACCTCGGCCACGTCGTCGAAACCATGCACCTCCACGGGCGACAGGCGGGCCAAGACCGGCGCGGCGCGGCGGGCGAGCGAAGCCGCGTCTTCCCCGGGGACGGGAAACACGCCCGCGTCGCCGAGCGCGATCTCCACCAGGCGCCAGCCCTGCTCGATGCGCTGCGTGGGGCTCACCGTCCAGTACGGGTCTTTGAGGTGCTTCACCACGAGGAGCCGCTTCAGGGGCCGGTAGGCGATGAGCGCGCCGAGCAGCGCGAGGAGGCCGATCGCCAGCATCGTGCACACCGAGCCCGCCGCCTGCTGCCCCGCCTCCACCATCTTCTGCACCATCTCCATCACCCGCGGGTCCATGCCCGGCATGTCCGGCAGGTCGGGAGGCGGCTCGTACTCGTTGGATGACTGGCCGCCACCACCGGAGCCCGGCCCCGTCCGCCACAGGAAGGGGGCGACGAGCGCCGAGGCGCCGCTGACGAACAAGGTCAGGAGCCCGAGCGCGATGAAGCCGAGCAGCGTCAGCCTCGGTCGCGACACGCCCCGCTCCTCCATCGTGGGCCGCAAGGGCGCCATCGGGCCGCGCCGCCACGTGGCGAGCCGGTGCGTCTCGCGGGTGACGAGGAATAAGAGGAACAGGCCCACCGAGGGCACGAACATCGCCAGCCCAACCAGGTCCCACACGGCGAGCTTGTCGCCCCCTTTCCAGGCCTCCACCTTCCCCTGGTCTTCCATCCAGAGCAGCATGCCGGCCACGGTGTAGACCATGGGGAGCCAGGTGCTCCACAGGGCCCGGTGCGTCTCGAGGCTCCACAGCCCGCCGGTGATGGCCACCGGCCCGATCAACAACACCGCCGCCGACAGGACGATCAGCGGCTCCGGCATCGCGCCGCCCACCGCCATGCCCACGAGTACCCCGAAGTACACCGCCCAGCAGATGGCGCCCCCGAGGATGAGGAGCCAGGTGCGGACGCGGAGGAAAGCGAGGAGTTGGCCGAGCGCCACCGCGCCCGAGGTGACGCCGATGAAGATGCCAAGGGCCCGGAGGTTGTCCATGCCCACCCCGTCGGTCACCAGCGCCGCCGCGGCGAAGACAGCGAAAGAAAAGCCGAGCCAGAGCCAGTAGGTCACGATCGGGACCGCCGTCTCCTTCACCTGCTGCCACAGCGTCAACGACGACGTGGCGTTGAGCACGCCCGTGAACCCCTTGCTCATGCGGCCGACTTCTTGCCAGACTTGGCCGTGCCGACGCTCACCCCCACCAGCCGGTGGGTGCCGATGCCGGTGTCGAGCCGGTAGACGACGTCGCCCCGGGCCACGAGCTGCTGGAAGATCCGCCGGCCGTCGCGGGCGGCGATGGCGCGCAGCCGTTGCCGCGCGCCGAGGCGGGTGGCCTGCTGCTGGAAGATGCGGATCTGGGCAAAGAAGGCGTTCTCGTCGCTGCCCACGGGGAACGGCAGTCGAAAAAACCAGAGAAAGGCCCGGACGGGGGTGCCGGCGAGGGCCTGGAGCAGCGTCGGGTCTTTCTCGCCCAGCGCCTTCTCCGGGGGGAGGTACACCCAGGTGAGCGTTTCCCCCTTGAACGGCGCCGGCGGCGGCGCCTGGAAGCGGCTCGACACCACCACGGCGTGGTGGCTCTCGCCGGCCTCGTCGAGCAACCTCGGCAGGTCGTGCGTGCCCTGCCACAGCACGCGCGCGCCGAGATCTTGCCAGCGCACGTGCCCGCCCTTGCCCGCCTGCATCACCTCCACCGCCGGGGTGCCTTGCTTGTCGCGGGCCACGCAGACGAGGGTCACGCGGTCGCCGCGCTCCACCAGCTCCTTCGCCAGCGAAATCCAGGTTTCCACCAGCTTGTCCAGCACCTCCTCCACGCCCACCCCGTCGGCGAGCATGCGCCCGGCGGGCAGGTAGGCGTCGAGCACCAGGAGCACGTTCTTGGTGGAGATCTCGCGCGTTTCCGGGGTGCGCAGCTGGATGCGTCCGCTCTTGACGCTCAGCTTCCAGTGGATGCGGCGCGTGTCGTCGCCCGCCATGTAGTCGCGGAAGCGGAAGTGATCCTCGGTGGGGAACCGGTGGGGACGGGTGAGCACGTCGGGCTTGTCGAGCCGGCTGCGCGGTGGCTCCACGATCACGAGGTGACGGAAACGCGGCAGTACCTTCAGCTCGGTGGTGGCGAGCGAGGCCACGCTCACCTGCGTGAATCCGAGGGCGTCCTGGTAGTAGATGTGAGCGGGGCCGAGACGGTACACGCCGCGGGGAGACCGTCGCAAGCGGCCGCCCACGAGCAGCTCGGCGCGGCGCGCCCCGGCGCCCACCGCGTAGCGACTCACGGTGGCGAGGCGGTCGGGAAGCTCGTCTTCCACCAGCAAGAAGTAGAACGGCGGCACCGGCACGCGACGGAAGATGAATCGTTCTTCCGCCGGGTCGCCCGCGAGCACCACCGCCGGCGACATCTGCCGCTCCACGCTGGCCCGCGACTTGAGCTGGGCCTCGAAGTTCGACACGATGAAGGCCGACAGGAAGGCCGAGGCCGACACCACGCCATAGAACACCGCCAGCGCGAGGGTGGCCACCAGCGACAGGTCGGCCCACTTCATGCCGAGGGCAAAGACGATGAAGAAGCCGCCGGTGATGAGCACCGCCCAGCCCCGCGGGGTGACGATGCTCACGTGCCGGGCGATCGTCGCCAGCGCCGCCTGACCGGTGTAGCGACCGGACTGGCGCAACAGCCGCAGCTCGCGCGCCGATTTCCACGTGACGCCCACCAGCAAGGCGAGGAACGACGGCGTGATCACCAGCGCCGACACCAGGAGCAGGAAGGGGAGCGTGTCGCCCACCTCGCTCACCTCGAAAAACAGCGCCGCCACGAAGGCGAGCACGAAGGGCATCATGAAGAGCCCGCACACGTTCCACGCGATGGCGAAGAGGTGCCGGATCACTTCAGCGGCACCTTCTCGAGCACGCGCCGCACGTAGGACACGCCGGCCTCGTCGCCGCTGATGATCATGCGGTGGGCGAGCACGTCGGGGGCCATGTTGCGCACGTCTTCCGGGGTGACGAAGTCGCGGTTCTGCGTCATCGCGTGGGCCTGCGCCACGCGCGACAGCATCAGCAAGGACCGCGGCGAGGGCGGCGCCAGGGCCACGCTGTCGGACCGGATGGTGTTGGCCATGCTCACCAGGTAGCGCTTGACCTCCTCCGACATGAACACCCGGGTGACGAGCGACTGCCACGCCAGGAAGATCTCGCGGTCGATCACCGGCCGCACGTCGTCGACCGGCGGCCGCATGCCAAGGTGCACGTCGAGCATCTGCATCTCGGCCTCGGGCGGCGGGAAGCCCATCGAGAGCTGGGCGGTGAACCGGTCGAGCTGCGCCTGGGGGAGCACGTAGGTGCCGTCGTGGTCGAGCGGGTTCATCGTGGCCATGACCAGGAAGGGCGGCGGGAGCTTGTGGGTGACGCCCTCCACCGTCACCTGGTGCTCGGCCATGCTCTCCAGCAGCGCCGACTGGGTCTTCGGCGTGGCGCGGTTGAGCTCGTCGGCCAGCAACAGGTTGGTGAACACGGGACCCGGCTGGAAGACGAACTGCTTCTGGCGCAGGTCGAACACGTTGGTGCCGGTGATGTCCATCGGCAGGAGGTCGGGCGTGAACTGGATGCGACGGAAGTCGCAGGCGATCGACGCGGCAATCGCGCGGGCGAGCATGGTCTTGCCGGTGCCGGGCACGTCCTTGAGCAGGATGTGGCCGCGCGCGAGCAGCACCACGAGGCACTTGAAGATCACCTCGTCCTTGCCGAGGATGACGGTGGCCACCGCCTTCTTGACGTCGCTGAACTTCTCACGAAAGGCGCCGATCTCGCCGGCGAGCGCCGGGTCGCGCGTGGGGGGAGTGTGGATCATCGCGCCGGGAACGTAGCGCGGTGCTATCGACCGAAGAAATCGAGCCACTGGCGAGCGAGCTTCTGGCCGGCGGTGACCGGCGGCAACACCATGCCCGGCAGCGCGACGCGCCAGTGACGGGCGAACTCCCGGATCACGCGTTCCGCCGAGGGGTCGGGCAGGCGGTGGACGAGGCCCACGCGGCGCATCGCCGCCACCGTGGCCGCCGGGTCGGGCGGCGTGCCCACCTCGCCGGGGCGCCACAGCCGCCAGTCGCCCTCCTCGGGCTCCGGCACGCCCAGCTTCTTGCACTCCGCGTGCACGGCGGCTCGCTCGCGGTCGGGCACCATCCCGTCGGCCAGCGCCACCGTCACCAGCGCGATCGTGGCGGCGCAGGGGTCGGGCGCAGGTTCGGGTGCCCCCTCGGGGGGCGTGGTCGGGGTCGCCGGGTCAAGGGCCCCGGCCGAGCGTCCATCGCGCCGCCCCGCGGAGACGCCATCCGGAGGGCGGGCGGGGTGGTCGAGCGCCGGGGGAGGGCCGGAAGCCGTCCCACCCACCGCCGCCTGCCCGCCCACCCGGTCCTTGAACAACCACGCCACCACGTCGAAACTGGTCTCCACGCGCTCGCGCCGGCGCACGCTGGCGCTCACCGCCGCGACGCTTCGTCCCCCGAAATTCGCTGCCACGAACCGTTCGAGATCGTCTCCCTCGGCCCGAGCCCAGTCAGCGAGCGCCGCTGCCACCTCCGCGTCGGTGGCGAAGCGGCGCCCCTCCTGCGTCTCGGCGTCGTCCACGGTCTCGCGCGCGCAGAGACGACAGCGCCCGACCCGCGCGCCCCGGGTGGCCACCGCGTCGACAATCTCGATCGTCGCGCCTTCAACGCCGCAAGCAGGGCAGTCGAGCAGGACCTGGACCGGTCCCAGCGCCCTAGTCCTCGACCACGCGGATGACGATCACCGTGATGTTGTCCTCGCCACCGGCGGCGATGGCCTCGCGCACGAGGCGCTCGGCGAGGTCGGGCGCGTCGGCTTCCTCGAAGATCTCGGCGAGGCGGGTGTCGTCGAGGGGATCGGTCACCCCGTCGCTGCAGAGCATGAACACGTCGCCCGGGGCGATGGGCCGGGTGGCGGTGTCGGGCTCCACCGGCCCGTGGTAGCCCACCGACTGGGTGAGGTAGTTGCGATGGGCCACCCGCCGGGCCATCTCGGCGGAGAGACGGCCCGCGTCGATCTCCTGCTGCACCACCGTGTGGTCGCGGGTGAGTCGTGACAGGCGCCCACCGCGCCACAGGTAGATGCGGGAGTCGCCCACGTGGGCCACGTGCGCGCCGTCGCCCTCGATGAGAAGCACGCAGGCGGTGGTGCCCATCCCCGTCCAGGACGGGTTGGCCAGCGCCTCGCGCCGGATGCGAGCGCTCGCCTGGTTCATCGCGTAGCGCAGCCGCTCGCGGAGGATGTCGGCCGGGTCGCCCACCTGCCGATCGAGCCGGGTCTCGTCGGGATCGAGGTCGCCCTGGAGCAGTTCGGTGATGGTCTCCACCGCGATGCGCGAGGCCACCTCGCCGGCGGCGTGCCCGCCCATCCCGTCGGCCACCACGAAAAGACCGCTGTCCTCGTCGACAAAAAACGCATCTTCGTTGTTGTCGCGCACGGGGCCAGGGTCGGTCCACGCGCTCGCCTCGAGCTTCACGCCTGCCTCCCTGCCGCGACGCCGACCATGCTCGGGAGAGTATAGAAGCGGCCGGCGGTGATCAACCCAGACTCCTCCAACCTCCCGCTCCCTGGTGCCCTCGTGGGGCCCTGGTCTGTCGTGCGCCTGGTGGGACGTGGCGGCATGGCGGTCGTCTACGAGGTCGTGCGTTCTACCGACGGAAAGCGCGGCGCACTCAAAATCTGCCAGCCCGGCCGGCACCAGGCCGAGGTCGAAGAGCGTTTTCGTCGTGAACATCGCGCGCTGTCGCGACTGGTCCACCCCAACGTCGTGCGCGTTTTCGACGGCGGCACCTGGAACAATCGGCTCTGGTACGTCATGGAGTTCCTCGAGGGGCGCGATTTGCGGGCCGAGGTGGAGACCTGGGGCAGGGGCGAGCCCGGCGACCGCTTCGAGCGCGCGCGGCGAATCGCCACCGACCTCGCGCGCGCCCTGCGCTACGTGCACCAGAACGGCGTGGTGCACCGCGATCTCACCCCCGGCAACGTGATCGTACGCCCCGACGGCTCGGCGGTGCTGATGGACTTCGGCGTGGCGAAAGAAGCGGCCGTGGCCGACGACGGCGGCGACGATCTCACCGCCCACGGCGAGCTACTCGGCACCGTGGCCTGGATCGCGCCGGAGCAAATCAGCGGTCACAACGTCGACGCGCGCGCCGATCTCTACTCACTCGGCGCGCTCTTCTACCTGATGCTGACGGGGCGCCGTCCCTTCCACGCGCGCACGCTCGCCGGCTACCTCGACAAGCACCTCAACCGCCCGCCCCGCCCACCGCGAGAGCTCGCCCCCGACGTGCCGATCGAGCTGGAGGAGGTGTGCCTGCGCCTGCTCCAGAAGGAGCCCGAGGAGCGCTACAGCTCCGCCGCCCACCTGCTCCTGGCCCTCGACCGGTCGCGGCACGAGAGCATCGACGTCGGCACCTGGCCAGTGGAGCCCGTGGGGCGGGCGGCGGAGCTGGCCGCGTTGTCGGCAGCAGCAGCCGCCTGCGCCGATGGCCAGGGCAGCCTGATCCTCGTGGAGGGGGGGCACGGCTTCGGCAAGACCACCTGCCTGCGCGCGGTGGAAGCCGCCGCCAGCCAGCTCGGCCTGCACGCGCACCACCTCGGGGCGCGCGGCGTCCAGGGCGCCCTCGCGCTCTTCCGGCCTCTGGTCGAGGCGCTCCTCGCGGAATCGGGCCAGCGTCACCCGGTGCTCGACGCGCTCCTCGGCGCCGGAGGCGATCAGGGCCCGGTTGAACGATTCGCCGCCTTCGCCGCGATCCGTTCGCTGCTCACCGGCACGCCGCCACGTCTCGTCGCCATCGACAACGCCCACCTCGCCGACCCCACGAGCCTGGAGTTGCTGGAGTACCTCGTGCGCAACACCCGCGCGCTGGGGGCCGAGGCGGTGCTCTGGGTCGTGACGCGCACCCCGGGCGAAGGTGCCGACCTCGCGGCGCTGGCCCAGGGCACCAGCACCGGCGCGCGTCCCTCGGTGATGCACCTGGGTCCCTTGCCGCCCGCGGCGGTGGAGGAACTGGTAGGTACGCTCGTTCCCCTCGACGCGGCAGCCCGCGCGCTCGCCCGGCGGCTTCACCGCGAGGGCGAGGGCAACCCGGCGTTCATCGTCGAGATGGTACGCGGGCTGGTGGAGGAGCGGGTGATCGTCACCCGAGACGGCGAGCGACACCTGGCCCTCGACGAGGCGGCCATCGCGCGCGCCACCCTGCCGATCCCCAAGTCGGCTCGCGACGCCCTGCTCGCGCAGGTCAACCGCCTTTCCCGGGCAGCGCGAGGCGTGCTCTCCGCGCTAGCGGTGGCGCGCTCCGAGCTCAGCCTCGACACGCTGAGCGGCGCCCTCGGGATGGGCGAGGGCGAGCTGCTCGGTGCCACCGAGGAGCTGGTCAGCGCGGGCCTTGGGCGCGAGAGGCGCGTGGAGGCCACCGTGCTCGTCGACGTGGGCCAGGTGCGCACTCGCGACGCGCTCTACCGGGAGCTGCCCGCCAGCGAGCGCACGCCCCTGCACCGGGCGCTCGGCGAGGCGCTAGAGCGCGTGGGGCGGCGGCGCATCCACCTCGTGCTCGACGCGCTCGCGCGCCACTTCGACCTCGGCGAGGTGCCGGGCAAGGCCTATCCCTACCTGCTCCGCTCAGGGTCGCGACTGATGGACCGTAGCTTCGTGCGCGAGGCGATCCAGGCCTTCAATCGCGCCGTGGACATCGAGCCGGATGCTCGCGAGTCGATGCCGCTGGACGACGCGGACCGGGCGCTGTGCGAGCTGCTGCTGAAGCGCGCGGAAGCGCTCGAGCACCTCGGTGACCGGACGCAACTCGACGCCGACCTCGCGCGGGCGCGAGCCCTCGCCGACGAGCTCGGCGACGATCGGCTGCTCGGTCGCGCCGGGGCCGCTGCCGGGCGTCGAGCGCGTCAGTCCGGGGATCTTGCCGGGGCAGAGGCGCACTTCCATGGAGCACTGCAGATGGCCGAGCGCGCGGGCGACCACTCGCTGCGCAGCTTCGTGATGAACCAGCTCGGCGTGGTGCGATGGAGCCGGGGCGACCTGGAGGCGGCGCGGCGCCACTGGGTGGAAGGGCTGGCGATTGCCGAGGGCGCGAGGGACGACCGCAGCATCGGCTACGGCTACAACGGCCTCGGCATGGTGGCCGCCTGCAAGGGCCAGGCGGCCGAGGCGCGGCGCGCCTTCGAGCAAGCCGCCACCGTGTTCGAGCGGGTGGGGCTGCTCGCGCCGCTGACGTGGGTGCGCGGCAACCTCGTCGAGATCCACGTGATGACGGGGAACCTGCGGCGGGGCCTGGAGCTGGCCGAGAAGGCCCTCGCGCAGGCCCGGGAGCTCAACCACGTGCCCGGGATGGTGCTCGGGCGGGCGGGCTACGCCGAGGTGCTCATCGCGCTGGGTCGCAACGACCAGGGCCGCGCCGAGGCGCTGGAAGCGCTGGCGCTCGCACGGGAAAGCAGCGATGGCGGGGAGCTGTTCACCGCGCTGTTGCCGCTGGCCCGGGCGGCGGTGGCCGAGGGCGACGCCGAGTCGCTGGAGGAGTACGCGCAGGAGGCGCTCGGCCTCGCCGCCGAGCAAGACCACGAGGGCTGGGCGGCGGTGCTCCACGCGTGGCTCGGACGCGCGAATGCCGCGGCGGGCCACGCCCACGAGGCGCGCGCCGAGATCGCCCACGCGCTCGACGCCCTTGGCCCGCGCTGGCCCTACCAGGAGGTGCGACTCGACCTCGCGCTGGCACGCGTACACGTCGCGCTGGGCGAGAGCGCCGAAGCATATCGTCGTGCCGACGCAGCGCTGCGGAGGGCCGACGCCTGCGGGTATCGTCTGCATGTGCTCGAGGGCCACCAGATCGCCGCCGGCTGCACCGCCGACGAGGCCGCCGCCGCGCGTCACCGGCGGGTGGCCGACGCGCTCGGGCGCGCGCTCGCCGCCAATCTCGCCCCTGCCGACGCCGAGCGCTTCCTCGCCGTCGATCGCGCGCGGGCCTAGGTCGCCGACATGGAGAAGCCGCGTCCCTCGGGCAGCGCGCCGGTCGAGGGCGACGTGGTGGGCCGCTGGACCCTCGCCACCGTTCTCGGGCGCGGCGGCATGGCCACCGTGTGGCGAGCGACCGGTGACAACCCGAGCGTGGTGGCCCTGAAGATCCTCCACCAGGCGCGGGTGACCGAAGAAGAGACACGCAGGATGAAGCGCGAGTACCTCACGCTGTCGCGGCTCGACCACCCGCGCATCGTCAAGGTGATCGACGCTGGCGAGCACCAGGGCTTTCCCTGGCTGGCCCTGCAATACGTGCCCGGTCGCGACCTTGGCGCGCTCATCGACGCGTGGAAGCAGAGCCCACCGTCCAACCGCTTCGAGGAGGCAGAGCGCATCACCCGCGAGCTGTGCAGCGCGCTCACCTACGTCCACGACCGCGGCATCATCCACCGCGATCTCAAGCCGGGCAACGTGCTCGTCGACGACGGCGGAGCAGCCTGGCTCACCGACTTCGGCGTGGTGAAAGACGTCGAGTCCTTCACCACCAACCTCACCGTGGCGGGCCGGCTCATCGGGACGGTGGCCTTCATGGCGCCCGAGCAGGTGACCGGCGACCCGGTCGACCATCGCGCCGACCTGTACGGCCTGGGCGCGCTGCTCTACGCGATGCTCACCGGCCGCCGGCACGTGGTGGCCGAGAGCATCGCGGCGTACCTCGCGCGCCAGATCGCCGAGAGGCCCAAGGCCCCCGTGGAACTCGACCCGCGCGTGCCCCTGCGCCTCGACCGCGTGTGCATGCGACTGTTGCAGAAGGAGCCCTCGGCCCGCTTCGGCAGCGCCGCCGAGGTGATCGCCGCCCTCGACGCGCCCGCCGGCGTGGAGCGCACCCCGGTACACGGCCAGGGCGCGGTGCTCGCGCGGATCGACCAGCACCTCGACCGCCTCGAGAAGGGCGTGGGCAGCGTGATCGCGGTTCTCGGCAAGCCTGGGAGCGGTCGCACGCGGATGCTGGAGGAGGTGGGCATCCGTGCGAGCGCGCGTGGGCTGGGAGCCCGGCGGCTCGGCGCGCCCGTCGAGGCGGGGCTGCCCGGCGCCCGGCAAGTCGATGCGCCCCTGCTCGTCGCCGACGACGCCCTGCTCGCGGGCCCCGCCGAGCGCGAGGCCATCGCCGCCGAGACGGAGCGCATCCTCGCGGGCGAACCCCGGATGCTGGTGCTCGCCGCCGGCGCCGACGATGCCGGTCGCGCGGGCGATCTGGTGAACGGGGCGCCCATCGACGAGCTGCCGCTTCGCCCCCTCGACCGCGAGAGCCTCCGCGCCTGCCTCCGCGATCACGGCGCCACCGGCGGCCTCGGCGCCGCCCTCGCCCGGCGACTCGAACTGGAGCTCGGCGGCTGGGCCGGCGCCTGCGTGCGGCAGGTGGACTGCCTCATCGCCGAGGGCTGGCTGGGTCGCGGTCCCGAGGGCAGCTTGCGCGCCACCCGCGGCATCGACGCGCTGCGCAACGAGCCTCTCCCCATTCCCGAGGAGGAGCGCCGCTCCACGCTCGCAGCCTTGTCGCGACTGGGCCGCCAGGAGCGCGCGGTGACGGACGCGGTCGCCGTGCTCGGGATGCCCTCGTCGTCGTTGGTCGTCGCTGGCACCGCCAAGCTGGCCGACGCCGCGGGCGCCATCGACGGGCTTGCCCGCGCGGGGCTCGTGGTGGTCCGCATGGACGGGCTTCACGACCTCGTGGAGCCCGCCTCGCCGCGCACCGCGCAGGTGGTGCGCGAGGCCCTCTCACCGGCCCGGGCGCGAGAGTTGCACGCCGCCGCCGCCACGGTGCTGCGACAGCGCTACGCGCAGCGCGGCTCGGCGATTGCCGAGCTAGTCGCGCACCACCTCGAGAAGGCGGGCCTGCCCGCCGAGGCTCGCCCGCTCCTGGCGCAGGCCGCGCAGGCGGCGATGCGCAAGGGCGACGCCCGTGCGGCGCGGGTGCTGGCGGAACGGGCCATCGGCCTCGAGGGCGAACCGACCGCCGA
>Ga0194131_10009019_pt1 | contig 12752 bp, 7 predicted proteins | sample TA2KigO120mmetaG_FD_148631 | JGI IMG/M metagenome (GOLD analysis project Ga0194131, IMG submission 148631) | Freshwater microbial communities from Lake Tanganyika, Tanzania - TA2015053 Kigoma Offshore 120m | ecosystem: Environmental > Aquatic > Freshwater > Lake | place: Tanzania: Lake... | reverse complement strand
AAAAAAAAAATTCAAAAAAAAATCAAAAAAAATTCAAAAAAAAAAAATCAAAAAAGTTGGGGATTAATCCCCAATCGACCAGGTCGCCGGTTCCCCAGGTCGCCGGTTCCCCAGGGTTTCGTCGTCGCCCAGGGTTTCGTCGCATTGATTGGGGAACCCCATCCCATGGGCGAATGGGGTTCCCCTTACGCTACGTCGATTCCTTAGTCGGCGCGCGCTCGACGAACGTCGCTTCGCATACATTGCAGGTGGCGTCCAAGTTTACCTTGACACTAACCCGCAACGAAAACGCGGGGTTTCCGCGTTCGTTGACACACTTGCAAACGTACGCTTTGGACGTTTTCACGGTTTCGCGTTTCGCGTCCGCGATGCGCCAGAGATTGAATGCAGCCAAATTTGGCTGAAATTCCTTCTCGATAGCTTCGCGTGCTTCCGCGGTAAGGGAAGTGTATCCCCAACCGTAGAAATCGACCGGCGACTCGCATTTCAAACCCGCCAGAGTCGCGGTGAGTTTAAACTGCGAATTGTGTCTCCCAGACGCGGAGCAATCGTCGATATCCATCGCCGCGTTCTTTGCATGTACCAATTCATGCAGAACCGCGCCAAGGATATCAACCGGGTTATCCTGCAAACGTTCGCCGTAGATCGCGATTTCGCCGGATAGGTTTCCTTCTCGCGTCGTCCACTTGTCGCGCGAAAAGTGTCCATAACACTTCGCACGCTTGCCTTGTGAGACAATAGATACTGTCGCGCGGAGCGACTTGTATCCAGAGAAGCTTGGGACGTTTGCAGGAACCCACTGAGCGAACCGTTCGATTTCTGCGATTAAAGGTCGCAGAGATTCAATTTCGATTCGCCCATTCTGCGCGTCGTCGACGACGTTCAATTGGGGATTAATCCCCAATTCAACCGGCGCGACGGTTGGCGCGATCTTGTCAATCTTTGCCTTAGTCACTTGAATTTCCTTTGTTTGTTTGTTAATCAGCCGTTCATCTTTGGCTCGCCCAGGAATATGGGGTTATCGCTCAAGATGGGGTTTGTTACCGTTCGTCGCGTTCGGGTTGTAGACGCTTGAGACGATACCGGGTTGTCGTCGACGTTTGTCGGTTGGGGTTGGGTTCGATTTGTTTCCTTATCGCTTGTGACAACCCCATTATAGCAGGTTCAAATGCCATTGCAAGCTATTGTTCAACCCAGGTTCGTCTCAATTTATATCTACCCTTGTCTCAATACGGGTTTCTTCTGTGAAATGCATCACAATCGAACCCCATGGCATATCGCCCAGGATGGCGTCCAGGATGGCGTCGCCGGGTTGGGTTGGGGTTGGGTTGGGGATTAATCCCCAATCTTGACGAATTTCGTCACGACGGAAATCGTAAAGCGTAGACGAATTTCGTCACGACGAAAACCGCCGTAGCACAAACGTTCTACCAGCACAAACGTTCTACCAACACAAATGTTCTACCAGCACAAACGTTCTACTCCCCAGGGGGGGTCTGTGAAAATCAGAACAATCTTATGTGGGGTAGGGGACTCCCTCGCACATCCCAATCCACTCCACCAATCCCCCCCCCTTGAATTGGAGTCCCCCTTCGAGTTTGGAGTCCCTCTTCAATTATTGGAGTCCCACGAGTAAAATTGAGTCACACGCATCATTCCCCGGAAGGTAGTGACATTCATGGATAAGATAGTCCACGCGCTGATGGCGCTTTTCAGCCCGACGACGTTACGAAGTTTACTAACGTTGATTGGGTTCTTAGCCCTGTCGGTGGCATATATGTACGGAGTGTTCTACGTCACTGACACGGCCCCTCGAACGGAGGTCTACATCCCCCTCGTGGCAATGATGGTGGGATACTGGTTCGCCGAACGTAAGAACGGCGGCGGTAACGGAACCTCCGAGGGCGGCGGATCGAGTAGTGACTCGCCATCCAATTGACGTCTGATGTATACTCCTACTCGTAGGGGATATTCCAACTCTTCCAACCTACCCCACTTCCCTCACCACGAGACGGCCCCCGACGTGTCACTCCCACGAAATCGGGGGTCGTTTCGTTTAACGATCAATTCTCGCCCCCACCCCCACAGGGCCGTGGCGTCCGGCCCCGTCAAGGCGGCGTGAAGAATTGACGCCACGACAACCATTGCCACGAAATACTCTATATATATATAGTGCCATGGCAACGGTAGTTTTCTCAGATACAAATAGCTGTGACAGGGTTTTCGATTGACATTTGGCAACGTACCGGCTCCAAAGCTATTGCCAAGGCTTGTCACGAGAAAGTGTCGTGGCACAGACAATGGTGCGTTTAGAGTCATGGGATGGGTGAGAATCGTGAATATGAGGCGAAAGATTAACGAGATTCGTCGGAAAACAAGGAAATCTTTTTTCAGTAGTTGCCCAGGAATAATTCGTCGCCGTAAGGAGAGGGGCATATGGTGACAGTCGATGCGACGGGGACGTATCGCTCGGCGCTGGTGTCGGCGTTTCAAGGCGACACGCGCCCGGCGATAGAGACGTTGTTACGCGTGCAGAACAAACAAGGGAAGCTCGTGCCGTTGGTATTTAAACCAGTGCAGGAGGATTATTGGAAAGAGCGTTCCAGCGCTGACATTATTCTTAAAGCGGCGCAATTAGGGTTTACAACCATCGTTCAAGCGGAGTTCTTCCTTGATGCGATGGTCATACCGGGTATTGAAGTGCTGTACCTCGCTCAAAGAGAGGAAACATCAAAGAGATTATTCGAGGTGACGCGGAGGTTTTACTCCACGTTGCCCGAGAAGATGAGACCCCCTGTCACCGCAGATACGAGGAACATGTTGAGCTTTCGATTTGGCGATGGCAGCGAGTCCACGATCATGATCGGTTCGGCGGAATCGAAGACCTTCGGTCGAGGGCGACCTGTCCATCGAGCGTTGTTTACCGAGGTGGGGTTCTATTCCCCCGAAGCTCAAAACGTCGTCAAGGGTATCATCGCTCGTATGCCTCCTGGTATGAGCCGTATGGTACTGGAGAGTACGGCAAACGGTCAGGCGGGGTATTTCTACGAGAGTTGGGTCGGTGCGGGGAGTGGGGGTAACTCCCTCAAACCGCATTTCTTTCCTTGGCCGTCGGAGCCTGAGTATAGGATTCCTTATCAGGAAGGAACGCGATGGGGTGGTTCGATTGGGGATATGTCCGAAGAGGAAATCGCTGTCTTATCGCGCTTCAACCTTGACAACGATCAAATTCGTTGGCGTCGGTGGCAACGGAGCCAGCTTGGTGAAGCTATGTTCAAGCAGGAGTTCCCCGAAACGCCTGATGAAGCCTTCCTCCCCATGGGAAGTGCGGTGTTTGATTACGCGACGATGGATCGACTTGCCAAGATGACGAAGGAGCCGGTGAAGAAGCGGAGTGATGGCTTGATGGTTCTGTGGCAACAGAAGGAATCGTCGAGGAATTACATCGTCAGTGTGGATCAATCGAGTGGTGAAATGAAGGATGTAAATCACCGCCCGACGGACTGGCAATGTGTGACGGTGTGGGACAGTGCGACGCTCGTACAATGTGCGAGGTATCGAGCGAGGGTGCCAATGAGAACGTTGGCAGAAGAGGCTGTGAGATTGGCGAGGTATTATAACGATGCGTTGATTGTTCCAGAACGTAACCTAGCACAATATGGCTTGACGCAGGCTATACTAGATTCGTACTCGAATGTTTATCTTCATGGAGATGGTAAACTTGGTTACCCCATGAATAAGTCCACGAAACCTGTGTTAAAAGATGGTTTCATATCCGTGACTGATTCTGAAGGGGCGTGCAGAATTTACAGTGACAACCTGATCCATGAGGCGAGGAATTATCGTTATCTCTCCGATGGTATGGGTTACCGATCCATGGGCGCGGCTCCTGGTGGGCACGATGATGAATTGGTGACGGCGTTCTTCGCGTTTGATCCAGAAGTAAGACGGCAGGCAAGTGTGATGAGATTCAGGTCGTCGCGTAATAGCTCAACGGGGAGTGCGACGAGAGTTTCGCGAAATAGAGGTCAATAATTCATGCCGAAGATTGATCAAATTGTAGGCCGCGTATCAGAGCTTCAACGTTTGTGGGATGACCGCGCGAAGAAGCGGCTGCAATGGTTGGCGTTGAAGAGGGGCTTCGACCCGAGGTTTATTTCCCAAACCGGAGAGTCGATTGCAAATATGGTCTCCATGTCGGGCGGGCACTTTTACAACAAAGGTGCGAGGCCACTGTATTTGAACGACTCGATGACGATGAGTACGCTCATCATCCACATGTTAAGTGGACGTCCGATAAGTTGGCGGATTACGTCAACATCAAAAGATACAGAGAAGCAAGCGAGGGAATTCAGCAACGCTGAGAAGCTCCTTCATGGATTGTTTGATCAAAACAACCGACGGTTGTTCAACATTGGGCGACAACGGTTCGAACGATCCCTCGCCGACTCAGCAGTTACGTATGGGACGATTGTGACTTACAAGGCGACGGTGAAGCTCCCTGATGGCGGGGTGGGCTTCGTCATTGATTCGATTGATCCACGGCAGGTTTTTGAGAGCTTTGACGATGAGGGTATTGCAGAGGTCGTGCGCGTGTCGCACATGAACCTCATGGATATCTACCGGCGAGCGGAAGTCGAGCCTTCCTGGGACGCATCCGCTATTGCACCGTTGGTGAAGTCGAAGACGAGGCGGGATGATCACCGCGTGGAGGTGTTTGATTACTGGAAGCACGAGATCGATGCTAAAGGTAAGAGATGCCTCAAAAATGCGATCTACGTCGCCCAACGTCCGGTGAAGCCGTTGGTTGAGGAATATGACATTGAGCATCCGTATGACATATCGTATGTCAACGGAGAGTCCTTCCCCGGTGGCGATCAGACGTTGGTGGGTATAAGTTTACTTGAACCGTTGTTTCAGGTAACGGTGATGTCGAGCGACCTCATGAAGAAGGTCTACGACCACGCCCACAAGACAATGGCGGCGGACTACACAGAACAGACGTTCGGTGGTCGCCCCGTCATGGACAGTGAGACGCTCGACCCGAATGATGCTCAAGATGACCCCCGCGCTGGCGTGTCGGTTACACCTTATGATGCGTCGAGGGGGGAGATTCCCGCCGCCCCGATGAGGCAGAATCCATTCGATCCGATGGTGCAGGTGTCGTTGATGGAGTTGGCGGGCCAACGGCAGCGCGCGGGCGTACCTTATACGTTATTCGGGGAGACGCCGTTTGCGTTGAGTGGATTCGCGATTCAGAAACTTCGCGAGGGAGCATTGGCGTCAGCGGGTGAGGTTTCTATCATCATCGCTGATCACCTGTCCCGACTTGGTTTTTGGGCGCTGAAGGAGTTTCGAGACCGATCAAATGGAAGTATCAACGTCTCGGGCTTCGTCCCAAGAGGGGATAGAAAAGATTACTTCCATCAAGTAATCAAACCCAAAGACATCGGCGACTTCATCGACGTCCGCGCTGATGTGTCGCTCGCTATCCCGAGTGATTTGACCGAGCGTATGAATCTTGCTCGGGCGAGCAAACCATCGGCGATGGACGTGTTGACTGGTCGGACGATGTACGAGGTGTTGCTGCCTGACGTTGTAAGTGATGTTCAGGGGGAGATCGACGGGCTTGAAGAGGAATCGGCACGAAGAATGCCTCAATTCCAGCTTCTGTCGCTTCACTCCAGCCTTATGAGATTGAAGATCAAAGCCATGACGGATGGAGATACCATTGCACTGTCGGTGCTGGATAAGCAGATTCAGCTTCTTGAGCAACAGATTGTGGGGCGAGGCGGTCAGACCGCTGAACTTGGCACTCCCCCGACGATTCCGCCGAATACACTTTCCACCCCCGCAAGGACAGGTGGCATTCCGCAGCAGGCACCGTTGTCTCCGCAGTTAGGTGGCCCCGCATCGTTGTAAAGAGTTGGGTATGGATCGTGAGACGCGTGAAGACATAATTTGGTTGTTGGACGAGTTGATTGGAGAGTACGCGGGGGACGTTACGTACTCGATGTTGCGTGATGTTCAGATTAGTAGCAAATTTGAAAAGACGACATTGGACGGGGAACTTAAGGAGTTAACCGTTGCCTGATCCTAAAGATACAAAAAAGGTTGCCCCTAAAACTTCGCAACCAAAAACTTCAAAGCAGCGACAGGCTGAGGATGAGAAACGGAAAAAAGAAGAACAAGAACTAAAAAAAAGGCGTGAACTGTACGCCGAGGCTTTCAAAATTCCCCCAAGGCAAGATGGTGAAAGCCTAGACGAATATCGAGCGAGGATTACCCCTGGGGTGTTGGCTCTAATCCCCACACGCCCCGCGCGTGGAGAGTCGCCTGGAGAATTCTCGGGTCGTCGAATTCGGACGAGGCAGAACGCTGAGACGGCGTTGAATTTAGTCGCCCCATCGTTGGATAGGGTGGAGTTTGACATCTCTGCTACGGAGCCGGAAAAGCATCGTCGAAAGTTCGGCAATTTTCTGTGGGCGCTATACTCCACGCTAGCTCCAACCAAACAAAAACCTTTATTTCCACGTCCAGATGTAACTCAAGTCATTCCCGATCCGGTGAGGATTTTCGAGCTTGAATTTGGGGACTTCATAGATGAAACCATTGATAGTGGCGACATCCACACCATTTTGGGGGTGGTACCTCAAGAAATACCAAATGTTGATATGTTGTCGCAAGTCGCTCCAGGATGGGCGGATCAATTAAAGACGTCGCGGGGGGAAACGGTAAGCAGCCTCCCAAAATTTGATAAGGAAAACCCGGAAGATACGCTCCGAGCGATGTATACATATCAGTTTATGAAAGAGCATAAGTTAGATACGGTGGAAGCTGCGGTGGGGATGGAATCGTTCCATGATGGGTGGGAAGACCTCGTCGCGTTGGATGTATCACGGGAACGAGGTGACAACGAAGCATTCACTAAGCTGTTGAGTGTAGTATCCACCCCTGTGTGGATTACATATCAGAAAATGCTCAGTCTCAAAGTCCCACATGGGCAAGCGCCAACGCATACGCCTTACGTTGCGCGGATATCGCAGGAGGTTTGGAATGATTTCATTGTAAGAGCCAGTTTGTTTACTGATGACGCGCGTGAGCAGGAGAAGTTTATCGATTTTGTGAATGCCCAAAAGGGGCGCTTCGATCTGATGGTCGCGTCCGCTAGTGGGGGTTATGGGGTGGACGAGGAATATGCACCTCTTACGATGGACATCAGATTGACTGATGGCGATATAAAACGGTTGTTGGATAGCAACACGAAAGGGTTGGTTGATGATTGGAATGCCCTGCTCCCATTGAAGACGGGGGACGGCCAACATGATAGGGTGATTCAACCGCTCATCAACGCCGCGGTGGGGCATTACCCTCGTGTCATACAAGAGTTGCTTCAAAAATTTATAATGAATAGCCTCGAACAATCAATAAGGAATTTGAATATCAAAGATAAGAGAGTGCTTTGGCAGCAGACGATGGTGGGGGATGGAACTCTTGAAAGACTCACTGAAGAGGCCATCGCAGCCGTCGTGTTTCCAAAGGGAGAACTCTCAAACATCTACGATAAGTACAAACAGATCAAAAACTTGGACGGTACGAGCGCGGTTAGTTTCAAGCGAATATTAGACTTCCTGATGACGAATAAATTCGTCCCCAAGGGGGGCGATGGATTTCCTATACTTGACGCGAACGGACGTCCTATTATTGAAGACCCAATTCTCAATAAATCCTCGACCGTTGATCAAATCATGCGCGCCATGTTTGCTGAGTTACAGGGCGTAGGAATAGAGGCTGATATTCCCATTGAGGGGAGAAGTATTCCGGGAACCAGCGGTTTGCGTGGGTCTGCGCCAGACGGTGGGCCAACTTTTGCAGGGGGTGTTGACCGCAAAACTGAGAAAGAAGTAACGACCGATTGGGTGACAACCATAGTGAATAGGCACCTCTGGCCCAAATTGGCTCGACATGACATTCCTCATTTTATGAAGACTGCGGCGGAACAGTTATTTATAAGTATTTTAACAAGTAAAGGGGGACTTAATCTCAACGCCGATAACGCTCACAGTGTAGAGCAAGAACTTTCAACCCGAGATTCGGTCTATTGGGATAATATTTTGACCCAAGCTGTAATGTCCTTTTTGGAGACGGAGGATCAAGAATTCCTTCGATCCGAAGCCGCGAAAGGAACTGATAATAATCCACTGACGTGGGTAAATTTATTCAGCATCCTAGGTATCAATGATAAGATTATTACCCCCGACGAGCTTAGGTCAAAAATTAGAACGCACCCGTCATACATCACGTTTAAAAATGCATCCAAACCGAGTCCTTTGAAGCAGGGAGACCCCGCCATTGCTGCGAAGGTTAAATCTATTTATGGGGACAAATTCGATAAACTCCCCTTGGAATTGCAAAGTCAATTAGTTTTAGCCGCTACGGGGGCTTTAAATCAGTTTAAATTAGTGAATCCAAACGTGGAGTTACGGTCAGATAACCCACAAGCGCTCAACAATCCTCAATTGAATAAAGCATTCAGCGATGCGATGAACCTCACGTTTGAAGACTTTGTTGACAAATTGGGGGCTGGTAAGGCTCAAAAGATTCGCCTCCACGCGAAAATTGCTACTAAGTCCTTGATGGGATTTTTCAAAGCGAGTACTACCGATGTTAGTGTTGCGACATTTACAGATTTGGCGGATGCGATACTCAAAACAAAGCCTTCCCCCATCATTTCGGGAGAATCCTTGGAAATCGCCAAGGCGAGGAAGGAACTTGATGATATCGAGAAAGCTGAAATAGACGCTGAGCGCGCCAAACAGATGAAGGTCGAAGATGATGCGGAGGCTCAACTCGACTTGATGGTGCAGAAATTCCTTATCCCTGGGTTGAAGGAGCGGGTGAAACCCCTCGTCGGTGACGCCGAATTACCCGCGGCACTTACAGAAGTCGCCAAACGGTTCCAACCAGAGTTCTTGAAGGGTTTGAAGGCTCTTCCAAAAGACAAAACCCCCGAGGGTTTTACCTCAGAATTCTTCGGCGCTCGTCCTGAGCCTGTGATTTTCGGTGAGGTCGAGGCCGCTCGTCGGTTGATTCGAGCGCGGGGGCTTCAAGCTGAAGCAGGCGAACGTTTGTTCGTTCCTCAAATCGAATCTGAAATCCGACGCTTAGTCGCCCCGTCGGGGTTTGCAGGAACGAGAAGTGAATTGATAGAACGACTCGGCCCGAAATTTATGGAAGCCATGAGAGGTTTCAAGCTCCCCGACCGAGGTGCCCCCGAAGATGTCGAACGCTTCGTGGGGGCGTTTGTCTCGTCTCAATTGACTCCAGGTCTGATCTCCAGTACCGCTCGTGATGTTCGCCGTCGGGCGAGAATTCGTCCGGTGAGTACGACAAGTGGTGGGACGACCCGCGTTCTAGCCCCGTCTGTTGGAGGATTCATTTAATGACTCAACCCCCACTCCGAGACGCAATATACGGTAGATTGGCGAGTGATCTTCAGCCAACGCCGGATGAGAAGCCACGCTTTTTCAAGAGTTCCCCCGTTAAACCTGATCGGGACTTGGATCGGAACATTGCACTTAGTTACGGTGTAGACCCCGACAAACTCGCCGAAAAGATTGAACGGGCCAAAGCCTCGCCAAGAGAGCCGACGACGGAGGATGGCGGTGGGTTCTTCGAAGTTGCGAAGAGGTTCGCGGGCAAAACGCTTCTCGGGGGTACTAAGTGGGGTGTCGTTGATACTCCGTTTGGTGTGAAGTTAATCAACCCGTTGAAGACCATCACATCAGGTCTTAATTGGTCGCAGCAAAACATTACCGACCCCATCGCGGGTTACTCCATGGGGTTCGTTGCCACGGGGCTGTCTAACATAGGCACGTTGGATCAATCTCGCTTTGGCAAGATCGCCGATCAATTCCGTATCGACGTGCTTGATTCGAACAGTGCCTCTTGGCAAGCATCAGCGGAATTCAACCGATCTCGTGACAGCTTCTTCCCAGGGGAGAAGTTCGTCAGCAGTCTTGTTTACGACCCCCTGAGCTACGTTGGATTTGGTTTGTTGGGCAAAGTTCCCGTCGCTGGCAAGGCGATTCTCGGGCCGATGGAGCATGGTTATGTTGAAGCGATGAACTTGCCGTTCCGTATGGCGGGGAAGGGGCTGAGGAAGATCAACCCCGTTCCTGAATCGTTGCGTTTCTCTCGTTCCCAACGTGTCCGTGACGCCGCGATGGAAGCTGACATGGTCTATCGCAAGGTCATGTTCGATGCGACGAAGAAGAGCATGGACATGGTGGGGACTGAAGAGATGAGGGAAACGATGGGGCGGATCATCAATCCCGAGGTGGCGTACAACAGTTTGGCGACCAATTTCGAACGTCGGTTGCGCGACATCATCTTCGAATCCCCGGTGTTGACAGAAACCGAAATGCTTAGACTTTGGAAGGTCGTCGCGGATTCGCCCGCAATTCCCACGACCGAGATGCGATTTAGGGCGTCAGAAGAAATAGATAAAGTGTTAAAGGGCGAGTTGAGTTCATCGGAGGTATCGGGTTTCATCTTTGAGATGACCGGCAGACATGGACGTTTAGAGGACATCAAGACTTGGTTGGATGAACGAATCACTCGCCGCTTGGGGGAACTTGAGTCCTCCATCTCGGTGGCGTCCAACAAAATCATGCACAGACAAGTCGTCATAAACCGCTACGGCGTCGCCCGTAATCGACTCGATTCCCAATTCGATCAATGGGTGGAGATGAACGGTCGTATCGGTGCAATCGTGGCGGGATTCGACAACGTTCAACGGAAGATTTGGGCGCACGGTATTCAACGGTGGCTCGCCCGACCTCTGGCCTCGTCAGTGTTGAAGACCCCTGGATTTATGATTGACAACCTTATTGAAGACCCGCTTCGTCAGTTGTTGGGTAAGTCGGGGGTTGGTTTCCAAGATATAGAAACCTTCGAAATGAACTTTGCCGGTTACGCCAATAAAGTATTCGGTGAAGTTTCCAAGGTTCAAAGTGGGGTCGCTTCGCGCGCGGGCGTTATCGCTGGTAAGGATGACCTTATCCCCTCATCAGACCTGATTGGTATCCCTGAGTATGTTCGGGCGTTGAGCTTTGGCGCGGTCAATATGTCGGATGAATCTATTCGTGTCTCGAAATGGATTTTCGGTGACTCGTGGTACGAAAAATCTAATGAGTTGAGCAATGCGCTCCGTCGTCACTACCTGAGTAACAGGTCGTATCAGCGCGTCGCTGAGATGGTGATAGACAGGTTCCCCGAATTGGCAAATGCGATTTCCTCTCGCCCGGTGGAGTTGAGTCATTGGGCAAAACTCATCGACCAAGCGGTGACGCTCCGCGCGGGGCAAGGGCGAGCCGATTCGATTCGTGCTTTGGCTGACGAACTCAGCGTAGAACGTATCAAAAAGAGAGAAGCCAAGGGATTGGCGGATCGCTTCGTCACCGGGAATGGGATGACTGAACGTTCTCGGGTGTTGCTCCACGATTGGATTGAGACAGGGGGCAACAAAGCGACGTTTGATGACATTATCAAAGCTGTTCGTCAAAACGAGTGGAACCACTTCATGCAAACCGCGGCGGCTACGACGACGCAAATTAACGCCGTCTTGGATATGTTGAGACAACTCACGCCAGGTAACGCTAAAAGCATCGAAATAGCTTACAGAGCGGTTCGTTTCGCGGTTGAAGATTTGTACGATACGCCCTCTCGCATCAACCGCGCCGTCACCGTTGGGATTCGTCGCGGTGAGTTTGGTGTTGGGGCACAGAGGAATCGAGGGCTTAAACAGAAGTTACATGATGAAGCGACGGTGACAATCGAGAAGGCGTTAGAGGGTTCCGGTAATCTCGTGGAAGAACTCGTTAAGGAGTTAAGGAGAATTTCGAACGGTGAAATCGACGCGTCCGCAATCCGAAATGAATTCTTCGCTACTAAGAATTCGTGGGAGAGCGTTCGTATGGAGCGTCGAGCGTTGTTCGACAAAACCCCTGCGGCGTTCAGAGACGACGATTTTTGGCAACGGTTCGAAGATATTGGGGACAAGTACTTCGGTAGTATTGACGCATCTCAGAGGAGGGCGAATTTCAGTGGGGAGTTAGATGAAATAGGGGAGAGGATACGAATATATCTAAACGCTCCCCCAATAAAGGTGAATGGGCGCACAATCCCCGCTGACGAAATTCTCACGCCCGCTACGATAGGTGAGATGGTTGGTATGCAAGGGGAGGAATTGACCCAATCCATCTTCTTGTCGCACCTAGATAAGAACCATTTTGTTGAATGGGTCAAATATAAGGCTGCTAAAAACGGCTTCATAATCGAAGGGATCGGAGCGAAGTCAGCGAACAACCGTATCGCCAAGGTTTATGAGGACACGTTAACCAACATCGGGTTGACCGATAAACTCCACAGCGCCTTCAGACATACTGAAGAGGCTATTCTCTCGATGAAGGACGAACTTATGAGGGAGTTCGAAGCCCCTCGGTTCACCCCCGAGCAGCACCAAGCATTGAAAGAATACCTTGAGCGCGTCGCCAAGTCGGTGGAAGACCTTGATCCGGCCCTCGCCGCAGCAGCAAAGACTCCTACCGCTCCCGCAGCACCTCCCGCAGCAGCAGCCGCGGTGCCTACCCCCGCGCCCGCAATTGCAACCGCTTTTACTCCGACGCCTGGGAGCGGATTGGAACGACTTGTCCAACGGGGCGATGAAGCTGTCAACCTCGCGGTGAGGG
>Ga0194131_10009017_pt1 | contig 12757 bp, 7 predicted proteins | sample TA2KigO120mmetaG_FD_148631 | JGI IMG/M metagenome (GOLD analysis project Ga0194131, IMG submission 148631) | Freshwater microbial communities from Lake Tanganyika, Tanzania - TA2015053 Kigoma Offshore 120m | ecosystem: Environmental > Aquatic > Freshwater > Lake | place: Tanzania: Lake... | reverse complement strand
CGCGTGCTCGAGGGCGCGCTGGTCTGGTGCGGCAGCGGTCAGGGCGCGGACCTCGAGCAGGCCAAGCCAGCGGGCAAGTGGATCGTGTGCCGCGACGGCAAGGACTCGGCCGGGAAGCGGCGCCGCGCGGCGCAGGAAGCGGGAGCGCTCGGCGTGCTCGTGCTGCAGGACCGCAAGGAGCCCGCCGTGCCGCTCGACGAGCGCCTCGGCAACACGCCGCGCATGCTGCGCGAGGGATGGACGCCCCGGGCGCGCAAGGAGGCAGGCGAGGAGGCGCGCCCGATCGCGCCGTGCGTCCTGCTCGGCGCGGACTCTGCCGCGCGCCTCTTGTCCGCGTCAGCGGGTCGCCCGGTCGAGGTCGAGTACGAACCCGCGCTGGGGACCGAGCTGGGCACGTTGAAGCTCGACTGCAAGCTGGCCGACAAGGACGGCACGCTCGAGCTCCACAACGTCGTCGGCTTCTGGCCGGGTTCCGACCCGGAACTCTCCAAGGAAGTCGTGATCCTGTCGGCGCACTACGACCACGTCGGCACGAACAGCAAGGGCGAGATCCACAACGGCGCCGACGACAACGGCTCGGGAACCTCGACCTTGCTCGCCGTGGCCGAGGCGCTCACCCAGTACGGGCCGCTGCGTCGCTCGGTGCTCGTGATCTGGGTCAGCGGCGAGGAGAAGGGGCTGTGGGGCTCGAAGGCCTTCGCCACGACGCCCTGGTTCCCGCTCGACGCGCGCGCCGTCGCGAACATCAACATCGACATGGTCGGGCGCAACGAGCCCGAGAAGCTGCTCGTCACGCCGACGGAGAAGCACGACAAGTACAACGGGTTGACGCGCATGGCCGAACGCTTCGCGCTCGACGAGGGCTTCGCGAAGCTCGGCAGCGCCGATGCCTACTACTCGCGCTCGGACCACATCGAGTTCGCGCGCCTCGGCATTCCGATCGTGTTCTTGTTCTCGGACATCCACGACGACTACCACAAGCCGGGCGACGATCCCGAGAAGATCGATTTCGACAAGGTGCGCCGCGTCGCACGCATCGTCACGCGCATGCTCGACGAGCTGCAGGGCGACAAGCTGGACCTGTAGCCGCATCGAGCCGGGGTTCCTCGCGGCTGTCGAGGCGCACGACTCGGGCGCTCCGGCGGCCGTTCCCCACGTGCCGAACCGCTACCTGGCGCGCTGAGCCCGGCGGCTGCTCTTGCGCGCGGCCGCCTGCGCCTGTTTCGCCTTGATCGCCGCCTGCGCCGCCGCCAGGCGCGCGATCGGCACGCGCCAGGGCGAGCACGACACGTAGTCCAGGCCTAGCTGCTGGCAGAACCCGATCGAGCTCGGGTCGCCGCCGTGCTCGCCGCAGATGCCGAGCTTCAGTCCCGGTCGCGCGGCGCGCCCGTCCTCGCAGGCCATGCGCATCAGGCGCCCGACGCCGATCTGGTCGAGCGTCGCGAACGGATCGCTCTCGAGGATCTCCTGCTCGATGTAGGTGCGCAGGAACTTGCCGGCGTCGTCGCGGCTGATCCCGTAGGTCGTCTGCGTCAGGTCGTTGGTGCCGAACGAGAAGAACTCGGCCGTCTGCGCGATCTCGCCCGCGGTCGCGCAGGCGCGCGGCAGCTCGATCATCGTGCCGATGAGGTACGGCACGCGCACCCCGGTTTCCTGGATCACCGCCTCGGCCACGCCGCGCACGAGCGCGGCCTGCAGGTCGAGCTCGCGCCTGGTTCCGACCAGCGGGATCATCACTTCGACGCGCGGCTTCTTGCGCGTCGAGCGCGCCACCGCGCAGGCGGCTTCGAAGATCGCGCGCGCCTGCATGCGCGTGATCTCGGGGTACGCGATGCCAAGGCGGCAGCCGCGGTGTCCGAGCATCGGATTGGTCTCGTGCAAGGAGGCGACCTTGGCCGCGATGTGCTCGGCCGGCACGCCCAGGCGCGCCGCGATCAGCGCCTGCGTCTTCGCGTCGTGCGGCAGGAACTCGTGCAACGGCGGGTCGAGCGAGCGGATCGTCACCGGCCGGTCCTGCATCGCGCGGAAGATGCCTTCGAAGTCGGCGCGCTGCAGCGGCAGCAGCTTGGCCAGCGCGCGTTCGCGCTCCTGCGTCGTCTCGGCCAGGATCATCTCGCGCATCGGAGTGATCTTGTCGCCCTCGAAGAACATGTGCTCGGTGCGGCACAGGCCGATGCCTTCCGCGCCGAAGGCGACCGCGACCGCGCACTGGTCGGGCTGGTCGGCATTGGTGCGCACGGCCAGCGTGCGCGCCGCGTCGGCCCAGCCGAGGATGCGCGCGAAGGCCTTGTACAGCGGCGTGCGCAGCGCCGCCGCGTCCTTCGAGAGCAGCGCCGCGGCGACCGGCGACGCCTGCGTCGCGATCTGTCCGGCGTAGACTTCGCCGCTGTTGCCGTCGAGGCTGATCCAGTCGCCCTCGTAGAGGCGCTGGCCGTTCACGACGATGGCGCGGTCGGCGTACAGGATCTCGAGCTCGCCGGCTCCGGCCACGCAGACCTTGCCCATCTGGCGCGCGACCAGCGCGGCGTGGCTGGTCATGCCGCCGCGCGAGGTCAGGATCCCGACGGCGGCCTGCATGCCGCGGATGTCCTCCGGCGACGTCTCGATGCGCACGAGCACGACCTTCTCGCCGGAAGCGGCCCGGCGCTCGGCGTCGCCGGCGCTGTAGACGATCCGTCCGCTCGCGGCGCCGGGGCCGGCATTGAGCCCGCGCGTCAGGCAACGGCCGGCGGCTTTCGCGGCCTCCAGCTCGCGCGGCACGAAGACCGGCTGCAAGAGCTGGTTCAGCGAATCGGGATCGATGCGCAGCAGCGCCTCGTCGCTGCTGATCAGCTTCTCGCGCACCATGTCCACCGCGATGCGCACGGCGGCGAATCCGGTGCGCTTGCCGGTCCGGCACTGCAGCATGTAGAGCTTGCCGTGCTCGACCGTGAACTCGATGTCCTGCATGTCGCGGAAGTGCCGTTCCAAGCGAGCCTGGATCGCGAGCAGGTCCTTCCACGCGCGCGGCAGCGCCTGCGCGAGCGTCGCGATCGGCTCGGGCGTGCGCAGGCCGGCCACGACGTCCTCGCCCTGCGCGTCGATCAGGTACTCTCCGTAGAAGCGCTTCTCGCCGCTGGAGGGGTCGCGCGTGAATGCGACACCGGTGCCCGAATCGGCGCCCAGGTTGCCGAAGACCATCGCGACGATGTTGACCGCCGTGCCCCAGCTCGACGGGATGTTGTTCATCGAGCGGTACGCGATCGCGCGCTCGTTCTGCCACGAGCCGAAGACCGCGCCGATCGCGCCCCACAACTGCTCGCGCGGATCCTCGGGGAAGGACCGGCCGGTGCGCTCGCGCACGATCTCCTTGAAGCGCCGCACCAGGCCCGCGAAGTCCTCGGTTGACAGGCCCTTGCCGTGCTGCGAGCCGCGCGCGTGCTCGAGTTCCTCGAGCGCGCTGTCGAAGGGATCGCGCTCGAGGCTGTTCTCCGGCTTGATGCCGAGCACGACGTCGCCGTACATCTGCACGAAGCGGCGGTACGCGTCGAACGCGAAGCGCGGGTTTCCCGAGCCGCGCGCGAGTGCCTCGACCGTCGTGTCGTTCAGGCCGAGATTGAGGACCGTGTCCATCATCCCGGGCATCGACACGCGCGCTCCGGAGCGCACCGAGACCAGCAGCGGGTTCTTGGTCGAGCCGAAGCCCTTGCCGGTGCTGCGCTCCAGCTGCTGCAGCGCGCGCTCGACCTCGGCCTCGAGCCCGGTCGGGTAGCGCCGGCCGTTGCGGTAGTACGCATCGCAGACCTCGGTCGAGATCGTGAAGCCCGGCGGCACGGGCAGGCCCAGACGACACATCTCGGCCAGGTTTGCGCCCTTGCCTCCGAGCAGGTTGCGCAGGCCGCGGTGGCCGTCGGCGCGGTCCTGCTCGAACGAATAGACATAGCGCGGCGCGTGCACGCGGGCTTTGGCTTTGCGAGGGGCGGACATCGGGGGGGGCTAGCGTGGGTCGATCGAACGGATCGCGTCGATCCGCCATTCCAGGCCGACGCGCAGCTCGGTCGCCGAGCGCGGGTCGAATTCCGCGGTGGGGTCGAGCTCGATGCGCGCCGTGGGCGGCTTGCTCGGCGAGTCCGTCGTCCCGAAGGCCGCGGGGACCGGCGCCGCATCGCGCGCCTCGTCCCACAAGAGCTCCTCTTCGCCCCACACCTCGGCGTAGCCGCTGGCGACGAGCTCGACCTCGAATTCGACCGTGCCGAACAGCGAACCGACGCGCGCTTGCAGCCGCGCTCGGGTCGGAGAGAGGCGCTGCTCCGCGGTGATTTCGGCCAGGGCCGCACGGCGCAGCCAGGGCTGCTCCCTCAGGATCTGCTCGCGGACTTCGCGGTAGCCGAGCTGGCTCGCGCCGCGTCGAAAGCTCGAGCTCACGCAGCGGTACTCGAGCGTGAGCGCGTCGGCGGCCAGCGCGGTCTGAAACGTCTTGAAGGCCTGGCGCGGGCTGCGGAAACCGACCGCCAGCCACTGCTCATTCCCGGGGCGAGGCGTGCGACAGCCGGGGGCCGTCGCAACCAGGACCCCCTGGGCCAGCACCAGCAGGACCGGGGCCCATCGTGGGGGACCGCTGGGGGGGGCCGGCATGCGTAACAAGTTACGGCAGCCCCTGTGGCTTGCAACGGAAAGCACGCCGCTCCGGCCCGATCCCAACGCCAGGGCCCCGCCCTGCGTACACGAAACGGTTACCCTGCTCCTCCGCCGCTGCCACGCGTGGAGTTCAAGCGGCACTCGGCGTTACAATCGCCACCACTGACCCGTCCGTTCGCGCTTTCCCGATCCGCCATGCTTACCCTTTCTCGCCTGCGTACCTCCTGGCTCCTCGGCTGCACGGCTAGCGCGCTGGCCCTGGTCGCTGTCGCCCAGTCCGCACGGCCGGCCCGTCTCGAGACCGGGATCGACCTGTCCAGGCTGAAACCGGCCACGCCGGCGGCCCAGCCGGCCAATCCGGCCCCGGCTCCGGCTCTCAGTGCGCCGCTGGTGGCTCCGCCGGCCGTCGCGAATTCTCCACTGGGTGCCGGGCACTTCGAGGGCGACGGCCACGACCAATCCCAACACAACCATGCGGCCATTCCCGCGCCGCCGCCGCAGACCGGCCCCGCGCCGAACCTGGTCTGGCTGGACGGCGAGAAGGACTTCGGCGAGCTGATCGCGGGCCAGGTCGTCGACCACTCCTTCAAGCTGAAGAACGGCGGCGAGGGCGACTTGATCCTGAGCCAGATCAAGCCGTCCTGCGGTTGCACGAACTCCAACACCAGCGTGATCGACGCGACCGGCGCGCGCACGCCGTACGTGCTCGGCGCGGCCATCATGCCGGGCCAGGAGTTCGAGGTCGCGATCACGTTCAACTCGCAGGGCAAGCGCGACCAGGCGCACGGGCAGGTCTCGCTGTACTGCAACGACCCGCGCACGGTGATCAATCTGACCTTCAAGGCCATGGTCAAGACCTTCCTCGATGTGCAGCCGAACTACCTGAACCTCGAGGCCATGGCGACGACCGACCTGCGCGAGGGGCACGTGGTCGTCAAGAGCACGATGGTGCCGAAGTTCAAGCTGATGCCGGCCCCGGACCTGCCGCCGGAAATCCGCGTCGAGTGCACGCCGCGCAACGGCGATCAGGAGACCGGCGCGGCCGAGTGGGACGTGCACGTCAAGCTCGGCCCCGGCGTGCCGGAGGGAACGTACAACCGCAACATCCGACTGCTGACGGACCAGCCGCTGAAGGGCTCTCCGGCCACGGCCGACGGCAAACCGGCGCTGCACGAGACGCAATTCATGCTGATGGCCCAGGTCAAGGGCATGATCAGCTGCGAGCCGATGTTCGTGTCCTACGGCATGCTGCGCCCCGGTCAGGCGGCCTCGCGCACGCTGAAGATCACGTGCAATGACCCTGCCTTCCAACTGCCCAATCCGAAGCTGACGCTGACCAATCTGAAGGGCGAGCCCTTCGAGTACGACGGGTACATCACGCGCACGGTCAAGCCGATCGCCGGCATGGAGGGCAAGGCCTACGAGGTCGAGCTCACCTGCACGGGCATGCCCGAGACGCTCAACGGCAATTTCATGGGTACGCTGACGGTCGAGACCGGCCATCCGACCAAGCCGAAGGTCGAGGTGCGCTTCACGGGCGTGTGTCGGCCGGGCGCGCCGCCGGCGGCACCCGTCGTGCCCGTGGGCCAGGTCAACCCGATCAGCGGGGGCTAGACCGCGGCTGTCTACTCGGCCCACCAACCCTGCTAGTCTCTGCCGGCCCGCGGTGCGCCCACCGCGGGCCGGCTGCCGTTCGCGGCCGTCACGCACAGAGCGCCGCTTGATCCGTTCCCTCCGTTCCTCTGCATGAGCACGCTGGCCGAGATCCTCGTCGAGAGCGGCCAGATCGACGCGGCGCGCATGCGCGAGGCCCAGGCGCTGCAGCGCAATCGAGGCGCGGCGCTGGCCGAGGTGCTGATCAAGCACGGCTACCTCGACGAGACCAGCGTCTATCGCGCGCTGGCCAAGGAGACGGGGCTGCCCTTCGTCGATCTGGCCAAGGGCAAGCCGCCCGCTGCGCTCGCTGCGCGCGTGCCGCGCGAGCTGGCGCTCGAGCAGGGGTTGCTCGCGGTGGCCGAGAAGAACGGCAAGCTGATCGTCGCGATCGACGATCCGCACAAGCGGCTGTTCGTCGAACAGCTCGCCTTCGTGCTCGGCGGCGAGGTCGGCTGCGCGCTGGCGGCGCCCGGCCCGCTGGCGCGCGCGCTGGCGGAAGTGCACGGTCAGAGCGCGGAGGAGGCGGTCGCGGCCGGCGCCAAGGTCGAGCGCGATGCAGGCGTCGACGAGGCGCCGATCATCCGGCTGGTCGCGCGCATGCTGCAGGATGCGCTCGAGGCGCGCGCCTCCGACGTGCACGTCGAACCGCAGGCGGGGCGCCTGCGCGTGCGTTTCCGCATCGACGGCGTGCTGCGCGAGGTGGCCGAGCACCCGCTGCACCTGGCCGCGCCGGTGACCAGCCGGCTGAAGATCATGGCCTCGATGGACATCGCCGAGAAGCGCAAGCCGCAGGACGGCCGCATCGAGCTGGAAATGAGCGGACGCTCGATCGACGTGCGCTGCTCGATCCTGCCCTCGAGTCACGGCGAGTCGATCGTGATGCGCCTGCTCGACCGCACGCGCAACCTGATCGGGCTGACCGAGCTCGGTTTCGGCACGGAGAACCACGCCTGGTTCCGGCGCCTGATCCGTCGCCCGCACGGCATCGTGCTCGTGACCGGGCCGACCGGTTCGGGCAAGACGACCACGTTGTACGCGGCGCTGTCGGAGATCAACCGGCCCGACGTCAAGATCATCACGGCCGAGGATCCGGTCGAGTACCACATTGCGGGCATCAACCAGGTGCAGGTCAACCCGCGCATCGGATTGTCCTTCGCGCGCATCCTGAAGGCCATGCTGCGCGCGGCCCCCAACGTGATCCTGGTCGGCGAGATCCGCGACAAGGAGACGGCCGAGGTCGCGATCCAGGCCGCGCTGACCGGCCACCTGGTCTTCTCGACGCTGCACACCAACGACTCGACCAGCGCGATCACGCGTCTGGTCGACATCGGCGTCGCGCCGTTCCTGGTCTCCACGGCCGTGCAGGCGATCGTCGCGCAACGGCTGGTGCGCAAGCTGTGCGTCGAGTGCGCGCAGGAGTACGAGCCGCATGTCGGCGAGCTGGAGGCACTGGCCATCGATGCCGCACGCTCGGCCGGCCGCAAGCTCAAGCGCGCGCGCGGTTGCCGCGCCTGCGACGGCCAGGGCTACAAGGGCCGCCTCGGCCTGTTCGAGCTGTTCGAGCTCGACCACGGCGCGCGCGACCTGATATTCCGCGGCGCGCCGCTGGCCGAGCTGCGCGCGCATGCGCGTTCCGAGGGCCGGCTGCGGCTGCTGCTCGAGGACGGCCAGCAGAAGGTGCTCGACGGCCTCACCAGCGTCGCCGAGGTGCTGCGCGTGACGCGCGCGGCCGAGGACCACGCAGCCGGCGAAACCGCGACGGACAAGTCCGCGCGCTGAGGAGTACACGATGAACCGAGCACGCGAACTGATGGGGGAGGCGATCCAGCGCGGTGCCTCCGACTTGCACCTGAACCCGGGCCGGCCTCCGGTGTTGCGCGTCAACGGTGCGCTCGTTCCGCTGGCCGGCCCCGTGCTCGACGACGCCGCGGCGGAGCTGTTGTGTCGCGAGCTCGCCAACGATGCGCACTGGCGCGAGGTCGAGCAGGTCGGCACGACCGACTTCGGCCTGGCGCACGAGTCGGGCAATCGCTTCCGCGTCAGCGTGCTGCGCCAGCGCGGGCGCTACTCGGCGGTGCTGCGTCTGATCCCGTCCAAGCTGCTTTCCTTCGACGAGATCGGCCTGCCCGAGAGCGTGAAGGAGCTGTTGCGCCGGCCGCGCGGCCTGATCCTGGTGACCGGGCCGACCGGCTCGGGCAAGACCACCACGCTGGCCACGATGATCGACTGGATCAACACCAACGAGGACGCGCACATCATCACGATCGAGGACCCGATCGAGTACTTCCACGCGCACAAGAAGGGCCTGGTCACGCAGCGCGAGCTCGGTGCCGACGTGCCCGACTTCCCCGAAGCGATCCGGCGCGCGCTGCGCCAGGATCCCGACGTCGTGCTGGTCGGCGAGATGCGCGACCTGGCGACGATCGCGGCCGCGATCACGGCCGCCGAAACCGGTCACCTGGTCTTCGGCACCCTGCACACGACCGGCTCGGCGCGCACGGTCGATCGCATGATCGACGCGTTCCCGGCCAATCAGCAGGAACAGATCCGCGCGCAATTGTCGGTTTCCGTGCTGGCCGTGATCAGCCAGGTGCTGCTGCCGCGCGCCGACGGCAAGGGCCGCGTCGCGGCCTTCGAGGTCATGCTGATGAACGCGGCCATCGGCAACCTGATCCGCAAGAACGAGACGAACAAGATCCAGTCGACGATCCAGACCTCGCGGCGCTTCGGCATGATCACGCTCGACGACCACCTGCTCGAGCTGGTGCGGCGCGGGGCCATCACGCGGGCCGCGGCGCTCGACGCGTCGCAAGACCCGCGCGATCTCGAGGCGCGGCTGGCATGAGTGCGGCTGGCACGAGTGCGGCCGGCACGAGCCCGGAGGGGCGCCGCGCGCCGCGCGGAGCGCGCGAGTTGATCGGGCAGATCCTCAAGCGCCGCGGCGTGTTGAAGGAGGCGCAGGTGCAGGCCGGACTGGCCGAACAGCGCAAGCACGGCGGCCTGATCGGCCAGCACTGGATCGCGCTCGGTGCCTGCACGCCCAAGGACATCGCCGTCGCGCTGGCCGAGCAGGCCGGGCTCGCCTCGGTCGATCTCGAGCACACCAAGCCGCAGCCGGCGGCGCTCGAGCGCGTGGACGCGACGCTCGCGCACGCGTTCGGCGTGCTGCCGCTCGAACTCTCCGGCACGCGCCTGGTCGTCGCGATCGGCGACCCGCTCAACACTTCCCTGCTCGAGGACCTGCGCTTCTCGACCGGCCTGGAGGTCGAGGGCCGGCTGGCCGACGCCGAACTCCTGCGCAAGCGCGTTCGCGAGGCCTACGGCGAGGCGCAGTCGCTCAAGGACGCGATCGCCGCCGCGGCCGGCGCGGCCAAGGACGCCGACGCGAAACAGGCCGCGCAGAGCGCGCCGGTCGTGCGGCTGCTCAATTCGATCCTGCACCGCGCGATCCGCGACCGCGCCTCCGACGTGCACTTCGAGGTCTTCCCGGCCGAGCTGCGCATCCGCTATCGCGTCGACGGTGCGCTGTACGAGATCGAGTCGCCGCCCGCGCACCTGGCGCCGGCGCTGGTCGCGCGCATCAAGGTGATGAGCGATCTCGACATCGCCGAGACCAAGCTGCCGCAGGACGGCCGCATCCAGCTCTCGATCGACAACCGGCCGGTCGACCTGCGCGTCGCGACGCTGCCCGGGATCTCGGGCGAGGGCGCGGTGCTGCGCGTGCTCGACCGCTCGTCGGTCTCGCTGGACCTCGCCAGCCTGGGCCTGTCGAGCAGCGAGGTCGAGGCGCTCTACGAGCTGACGCAGTTGCCGCACGGGATCGTGCTCGTGACCGGGCCGACCGGCTCGGGCAAGACCACCACGCTGTACGCGATGCTGAACGCGGCCAATGATCCAGGCATCAAGATCATCACGGTCGAGGACCCGGTCGAGTACGACATCGAGGGCCTCGTGCAGGTGCCGATCAACGACGAGATCGGCGTCAGCTACGCGCGCGTGTTGCGCACCGCGCTGCGCCAGGACCCCGACAAGATCCTGGTCGGCGAGATCCGCGACTCCGAGACGGCTTCGGTGGCGGTCGAGGCCTCGTTGACCGGGCACACGGTCTTCGCGACCGTGCACACGAACGATGCGCCGAGCGCGGTGACGCGCATGCTCGACCTGGGGGTCGAGCCGTTCCTGATCACGGCCACGTTGGAGGCGATCATCGCGCAGCGGCTGGTGCGGCGCGTGTGCGCGAAGTGCAAGGCGGAGTACGAGCCGGACGAGGATCTGCTGATGGAGCTCGGCGCCGATGCGCACTTGTTGCGCGGCGCACGGCTGGCGTACGGGAAGGGTTGCGAGCAGTGCTTCCACACCGGCTACAAGGGCCGCACGGCGCTCTACGAGATCCTGCGCGTCGACGACCGCACGCGCGAGGCGGTGCTGTCGGGCAAATCGGCCGGTGAGCTGCGGCGCATCGCGGAGCAGAACGGCATGCGCACGCTGCGCAAGTGCGGGATCGAGGCGATCCGCGAGGGCCGCACGACGATCGAGGAAGTGCTGCGCGAGACGCTGTAGGTTCCACGCGCGCGGCCCACTATCATCCTGCGCACGCCCGGCATGGCCAAGAAGATCCAACGCAGCATGGCTCCGCGCGCGGCCGCGGCGCCCGTGGACGAAACCGCCGGCCCCTCCGCGACCGGCGCCTCCGCGCCCGCCGGTCCGCGCCGCAGCGGCGGCCGCGGACGGCGCGTCGCCTCCTCCGCCGTGACCGAGTTCACCGTCCAGCTCTCGACGCTCAGCTCGGCCGGCATCCCGATCGTGCGCGCGCTGACGATCCTGGAGGGCCAGACGCGGCCCGGTCCGTTCAAGCTCGTGCTGCAGGAACTGGTCGAGGACGTCTCCTCCGGCACGCCGCTGTCGGAGGCGATGGCCAAGCACGAGCGCTGCTTCGATCCGCTCTACTCGTCGATGGTCAAGGCCGGCGAAGCCGGCGGCGTGCTCGACAAGGTGCTCGAGCGCCTGGCGATCTTCCGCGAGAAGGCCGCCGGCATCCGCGCCAAGATCGCGTCGGCCACGATCTACCCGAGCGTGATCGTCGTGGTCGCGGTGGTGGTCGTGTCGGTCGTGATCGTCTGGATCATCCCGAAGTTCGAGGAGATCTTCGATTCGTTCAAGGTCGACATGCCGGGCCCCACGCTGCTGTTGCTGGGGATCAGCCGCGCGGCGGTGCAGTACTGGTACCTGGTCTTCGGCCTGCCTGCGGCCCTGTTGATGCTGCACCTGGTCCTGATGGCCAAGGGCGGCCCGTACCGCAAGCGCATCCACGGCCTCGTGCTGCGCGTGCCGATTCTCGGCGCGCTGATTTCCAAGGCGCTGATCGCGGCCTTCACGCGCACCTTCGGCACGCTGATCCAGGCCGGCGTGCCGCACCTGGACGCGCTGGCGATCGTGCGCGACACCACGCGCAACGAGGTGCTGTGGGAGGATGTCGAGCGCATCCGGCGCACGGTGCGCGAGGGCGAGAGCATCGCGCGCCCGATGGCGGACAGCCGCGTTTTCGACGATCTGGTCACGAACATGGTCGAGGTCGGCGAGCAGACCGGCGAGCTCGACCGCATGCTGCTCAAGGTCGCCGATGCGTACGAGGCGCAGGTCGATCGCCGCATCGATGCGCTGTTCAAGCTGCTCGAGCCGGCGCTCTTGATCGTGATGGCCGTTTTCGTCGGATTCATCGTGGTCTCGCTGTTCCTGCCGCTGATGCGCATCATGAACACCCTGGGCCAGGCCGCCTGAGCCCGCTCACCGCGATGCACGGCACGCTCGACGAGGCGAAGCGATGAGGCTGTCGCTGCGCGCACGCCTGTTCCTGCTCGTGCTCGCGATCAACGTCGTCGTGTTCGCGCTGGGCGGCGCGTTCCTGTTCAAGCGCATCGGCGACCGCGAGCGCGAGGCGGCCGACCGTTTCGCCGACGGCGTGGTCTTCACGGTCGGTTCGCTGATCCGCCCCGGCGAGGAGCTCAACGCCGCGCGCATCCTGACCTGGCCGTCCTGGGACGCCATCGACGATGCGCTGCTCGTGTCGAACCAACTGGAAGCGCTGCCGAGCGGCCGCCTGCTGCCGCGCGGGCTCGCCCTGAACCCGGTCGGCGCGCGGCGGCGCGGGCCGGACTTCGATCAGAACGCGGTGCTCGGCGCGATCGCCCAGGCCATCAAGGGGGGTGTGCCGGTCGACGGCATCGCCGACGGGCGCGCGGTGCCGATTCGCATGGCGGGCGGGAGCGGCGGTTCGGGCGCCGTGTGGGGCGGTTGCTGGTACCGGGAGCGGCGCGCCAGCGCGTTCGGCACGCTCGCGCGCGACCTCTTGCCCTGGTTCCTGATCTCGACCGCGCTGCTGGTCGGCGCGACCTTCCTGATGCTGCGCGGGCTGGTGCTCGAGCCGGTCGAGGCCCTGGCCGAGGCCGCGCGGCGCGTGCGCGAAGGCGATCTGTCGGCGCGCGTC
>Ga0194131_10009015_pt1 | contig 12758 bp, 12 predicted proteins | sample TA2KigO120mmetaG_FD_148631 | JGI IMG/M metagenome (GOLD analysis project Ga0194131, IMG submission 148631) | Freshwater microbial communities from Lake Tanganyika, Tanzania - TA2015053 Kigoma Offshore 120m | ecosystem: Environmental > Aquatic > Freshwater > Lake | place: Tanzania: Lake... | reverse complement strand
GAACTCTTAGGCCGTGCCCTACCATACGTCCCACCCCCTGGGTGGGCTCAGTCGTCCCATCTATTGCCACTCGGAAGCCGCACGGTGTTTTTCCAACCGCCCGGTTGGCCCATTCCCCTTTGACCTTCCCGCCGCCCATCCTATCCTCTCTTATAAACCGCGCCCAAAGCGGGCAGTAGTTTGGAGGTCCTCCTGGGACAGTTAACCTTGAACCGGAGAATGCGGCTTTGGTACGAGAGCATCGGGGATTGGATTCTAGCCAACCCTGGGAAGCACATCTATGAGTGTGCTGATGCAATCGGACGTCCCCGCTCCACCGTATATGCCATTACCTCCTCTGACGCTTTCCGCTCCTACATGCGGGAGCGACGGGAACGGTTCACCTCCGAACACGACGCGGCGATCATCCACAAGACGGCCCAGATTGCGGAGAAGTGTCTAGACCTCCAGCTGGAAAAGCTAGAAACCGTCCGGGAGAAGCTTCCCCTTAGCCAGCTTCTCGAGACAGGGAACTCCGCCCTGGCCCGCCTCGGCTACGGGCCGAAGGCCCCCAATGGGAACGGCGTCACGGTTAACGTCGGACCCGGAGCCGGCGGCACGACCCAGGTGGTCCAGATCGAAAGGAATGTTCTAGAGGACGCCAGGAAGAATATGCGTATCCTCGAGGGGAAGAAGATTGAAGAGCTTCCCGCCCCGAGCGACCGGGGAAATGGGAGGGGGGAGGAGGTAATAGAGGTCGAAGCAGAAGAAGTGCTGGTGGAGGCTTCCAATGCTCCCTCTGCCTAATGCTCCAACTTTACAATCAGTTGCGGCGGTGCCTCCTCCCCCATACTTTACCCCCGCGACGGGGGTAATCCGCGCCAGCTTCTCCCAGTTGGACCACTTCGCGGGTAAGACCCCCCTCTCCCGAAAGAAGGCCCTACAGTCCTTCCAAAGCGGCCTCCGGTATGAGAGGAAGGTCAAGCAATATCTGACGGGCTTCTTTCCGGATATCATTCTAGGCCCCTGGCTCCTATTCGACTGCGGGAGTGGGCGGCGCTACTGCCAGCCTGATGCGCTGCTCCTGGGAGATAGAGGGGTGGCTATTCTGGAGGTCAAGCTGCGGCACATGCCGGAGGCGTATTGGCAACTGCGCCACCTCTATGAGCCTGTAGTCAGGGTAATCTACCCTAAGCTCCCCGTCTGCGTGGTGGAAATCTGTCGCTCCTACGACCCCGCTACTCCGTTCCCGGAGGAGGTCCGGGTTATTAAGTCCCTCGGGGACGTCTGGGAACTAGACGACAAGATGGGAGTTCTCGTATGGACTCCTTAATCAACCCCTCTGTGGAACCTCAGGAGGTCATTCATCCCGCCTCCATTGAAGAGATTGTTCGCCTCGGCGCCCTGGACGGGCCGCTGTTTAGCCAAGCCTTCTTCCCCAAGACAGTCCGTCAGACCATTCCTTCCTTCCACAAGGAGATGTGGGAAGGCCTGGATAACCCCCTTCATCGCTACCTCAACTATATCGTCTTCCGCGACGGGGCTAAGACTACCCTTCTGAGATTGTTCACAGCAAAGAGGATTGCCTACAATGTCTCCCGCACTATTCTCTATATTGGTGCTTCTGAGCCACACGCCGCCCGTTCCATTCAATGGCTTCGTCGTGCCGTTGAGACCAATAAGCTACTCGCAGGAACTTTCGGTTTGCGCCCAGGTAGAAAGTGGCAAGAGACCGAAATTGAGATATTCCACGGGGTGGACGAGCAGCCAATTTGGGTACTCGGAGTTGGTATCACAGGGAACCTCCGAGGAATCAACTTTGATGACTATAGACCTGATCTCATCGTGCTGGATGATATCCTCACCGATGAGAACACAAACACGCTGGAGCAGCGAGAAAAAATAGTCGACATCGTTCTTGGCGCGGTGCAGAAGTCTTTGGCTCCCCCCTCCGAGGAGCCTAATGCCAAGATGGCCATGCTAAATACTCCGCACCATATTGACGACGTCACTGCCCAAGCGAGTAAGGCTTCTCAATTTCATACCGTCCGCTTCGGCTGTTGGACGGAGGAAACTCGAGACCTCCCCATCGAACAACAGGAGTCCTCCTGGCCGGAGAGGTATCCCTCGGAGTTTCTAAGAAAAGAGAAGCTCCAAGCTATAGAGCTAAATAAGCTCTCTATCTTCCTACGGGAGAAGGAGTGCCGCCTCGTCAGCCCGGAGTCTTGTTCCTTTAAGTCTCCCTGGCTGCGCTACTATAAAGAGGATGAAAAACCCCGCGGCCTCTACTCCGTGGTGGCCGTGGACCCCGTCCCACCCCCAAGCGAACGCCAGATGCAGAAGGCCCTCAAGGGTAAAGACTTCGAAGCTGTGGTGTGTTGGGGACGCCGGGGGCCGGATTACTTCCAACTAGATGAAGCCGTTAGCCGAGGCCATGAGCCAAACTGGACTCTGGCCAAGGTCCTAGAGTTTTGCTTCCTCTACTTCCCCGCTTTGGTGGTAGTGGAGAGCGTCGGCTACCAGCGAGCCTTGAAGGGACTTCTTGAGGCGGAGATGGTTCGGCGGGGAGTCTATTGGCCGGTCATTCCCTTCGTTGACCCGCGGGCGAAGTTTACTCGGATAACGGGAACTCTATCCGGTCCAGCCAGCCAAGGCCACCTCTGGACCAATGAAAAGTTCACCCACTTCATCGAGCAGTTCTCCCTCTACGGCCCTACCTATAACGACCACGATGACGTTATAGACGCCAGCGCCATCGCCCTCTCACAGCTTATCAATCCCCACCTCGAGCGGGTTACTATGGGTGGAGACTTCGATAATACCAACGTGGCTAAACTCCCATTCAGAAGGGCGGCACCTTAATGCCTAATCTCACTTTGAAGATTCCAAAGGAGAGTAACCTCCATAGGAAGATCATAACCAAACTCGACAGCCGGATAAAGTTTGCCGAGCAGGGAAATATAAAGCGGCGAGAGAAGTGGACAAGGGCAGAGGAGTTAACTCTGGCCTACCTTCCGGAGTCTGAGGCGGATCGTCTACGTCGGGCCGATAGGGAGGATAAGGGGAACCCCACCTACACCACTATTCAGATTCCCTACACCTACGCCCAACTTATGTCCGTGCATACCTATATATCTTCGGTGTTCTTTGCCCGAAGTCCGGTTCATCAATTTAGCGGCCTCCACGGGGAGGGAGAGCAGCAGGTCCAGGCCGTCGAGGCCTTGTTGAATTACCAGGTCGTTGTGGGAGAAATGCTCGCGCCTTACTACATCTGGATTTATGACGTCCTAAAGTACGGCTATGGCGTCCTTGGGGAGTATTGGGACAAGCAGACCCTCCAGGCGGGGCAAATCACCGAGGTGGAAGACCCAGAAACGGGTCGGGTTCAGAAGGTAGAGGTCATTAAGGAGTTCGTTGGCTACGAGGGAAATAGGGTCTGTAACATTAGTCCCTATGACTTCTGGACCGACCCCCGCGTCCCCGCTAACCGCTTCCAGGAGGGGGAGATTTGCGTCTGGCTCAAGAGGGTAAACTGGTCAACCGTACTCCGACGGGAGCGGCAGGGGTACTATATGAACCTGGAGCATCTTCGCAAGCACGCCTCTATACCGCCGGCGCAACAGGGAAGTCCAGAGTTGGAGCGGCCTGAGGAAAGAGACTGGATTGGAGAGGACTTCCAGCAGGAGGACCGCCACCCGTCACAGATTGGGCTATTCGAAGTCTATGCTGAAATCGTGCCGTCTGAATGGGGCCTTGGAAAAACCGACTACCCTATGAAGTGGGTCTTTACCCTAACCTACGACAAGGAACTCTTGATTGGGGCCACGCCTCTAGGATATACCCACTGTAAATATCCCTTTATGCTTGGGGAGTCGGAGATCGAGGGGTACGGTCTATTCTCCCGTGGTATTCCAGATATCATCGAACCCATCCAGAACACTGCCGACTGGCTAATCAACTCACACTTCTTCAACGTTCGGGCGGCGCTGAATAATCAATTCATAATGGACCCCTCGAAGATCGTAGTCGAGGACGCTCAGGACGGCGGCCCCGGCTTCCGGTATCGCCTGCGCCCCGAGGCCTACGGTGGAAACATTGACCAGTTCTTTAAGCAGGTCCAAGTTCAGGACGTCACTAGGGCGCATATGGAGGACCTCAAGGTGGTCAATACCCTTGGGGAGCGTATCCTCGGGGCCAATGATCAAATCGTCGGTTCGACCGGCGGCACCACACGTAAGACGGCTACCGAGTCCCGTATCTCCGCAGGGTTCGGAACCAACCGCCTCAAGACCATCGCGGAGTATATGAGCGCAGCCGCCTACGCGCCTCATGCTATTCGGCTAGTTCAGAACTCCCAGCAGTATTTCGACGTTCAGAAGAAGTTGAGAATCGTGGGCGACCTGGCTCAGATCAGCGGTCCGGGTTTTATTAACGTCAATCCAGACGCCATAGGCGGCTTCTATGAGTATGTCCCCGTAGACGGGACACTCCCGGTGGACCGTATGGCCCAGGCCACATTGTGGAAGGAAATCCTGGCCAACATCAGAAACTTCCCCATAATCGCGCAACAGTATGACATAAGTCGCATCTTTGCCTGGGTTGCCACTTTAGCAGGGCTTAAGAACATCAACCAATTTAAGGTCCAGGTCTTACCCCCTGGGGTTGCTCCTACCGGAGACGTCCTTCAGTCCCCTAGCGGTAACGGATTGCCGCCTCCGGGGGGTACGGGAGTTGAGCCTGGGAATGCGGCGGCAACCCAACATGGCTTGGCTACTATAAACTCTGGCTATTAGAGGAGCGTATAATGGAACCGACAAAGGAACAGTCTCAAGATCGGCGGATTGTTAAGGACCTCGAGACGCTAATCTCCACCAAGGAGTGGAAGACCTATGAGGGGCTTCTCGAGCGCCAACTTCTAGACCGGCAGAGGGAATTATTTGCTCCCTGTAGTGGGATGGATGCTGCACTTCAGCTGGAGTATAAAAAGGGGGCGGTTTATGGTATTATGTTATGTCGAGACCTGCCCTCCGGTATTATACAGATGGCCGAGGAACAGAAGCCCAAAGGGGCTAAGGAAGAGGAGAACGAGAAATGACATTGGAACTCTTTAGACTACCATGTCCGATTTTGGCTCCAGATGAAGGAGGAGGCACCCCTTCGGCGGCAAGCTCCTCTTACGCAGGTGGGTCTGACGCCTCAGCCCCGTCAGGCGCCTCCTCCGACCCTTCCGACGGGGGAACTCCTACTCCTTCTGGAGCCAAAGAAAGCGCCCCGACGAGTACTCCAGCAGGCGGTGGGCTAACGGATGATTCAGGCGATGGGGCGGAGGACTTCTCTGCCCTTGGTGCCGATTTAGATGATATTGAGATTCCCGAAGTAGTGGTAGAGGCTACTCCTCCTGTAGTGGATGCCGCGCCGGCACCTTCCCCGGCCCCGCAGACCCCTCCGGTAGTAGAGCCTAAGCCGCCTTCGGAAGCGGGTTCGCAGCAGCAACCTCCTGCAGCGGCGGAACCGGCAAAGCCTGTGGAAGCGGAGCCAACACTCCCTAGCGACCCTGGGCCTTTGGCAAGAGCGCTTCAAGAGAAGCGAGCCGAAGTCATCGACCAGCTTGCGAATACTCATTACAAGCTGACCCCCGAGGAGGTAACTGCGTTGCAGACGGACGCCGTCGCAGCGGTGCCGAAGCTCTTCGCTAAGGCGCATGTCGACCTTGTGTCTACCTTCATGACCCACATGGCTAATTTGGTGCCGAAGATGATCGACACCCATATTCAGCTAACTAAGGCCAGTTCCGAAGCCGAGGACGCCTTCTATAAGGCTAACCCCGCTCTGGATAAGGCCCAACACGGTTCTGAGGTTACAAGGTTGGCGAACCTGTATCGTCAGGCTAACCCTAAGGCTTCCCTGGATGACATGATTAGGGACGTTGGGACAATGGCTGTGACGACGCTTAAGATCACGCCTTCGGCTCCTACGCCGCCGAAACCGAATGGAGCAAAACCCGCTCCTTTTGTTCCGGCAGCTCCGGGTGGCGGAGGCCCAACGCAACCACCTCCTGACAATCCGTGGGATGGTCTAGGGAGGGACTTTGACTAAAGGAAGGAATGAACAATGACCGCAGTAGCGGGACTCCGGGGAACCGGAGATTGGGGGACGGATGAACGTCCCAAAAACTTCAGGGAAGGCATCTTGTTCTTCCAGCCAAACGGGAACAGCCCGATCTTCGGTCTGACCTCCAAGGCCGGGAAGAAGACGGTGGACGACCCTGAGTTCAGCTGGTGGAACGAAGGTCAGACCTTGGTTCGCCTTCGCGTCGCGGGTGAGTTGGCCTCGGGTGATACGGTCGTCACCGTGGATTCCGTAGACCCAACGAGCGTTACCCTCGGAGCCAACTATGGCACCGCGAAGCACCTGAAACCGGGCGACCTCTTGCTGGTTGAGCCAACGGCAGACAACGCTACCTTCAATCATGAGTTGGTTGAAGTGGTCAACGTCATCTCCGATACGCAGTTCAGCGTGACTCGGGGTGCCGGCGGAACCTCGGCGGCAACGATCGCCAACGACGTCTTTCTCCTCTTGATTGGTTCGGCATATGCCGAAGGTACTGGCGCTCCGCGCGCTACGTCCCGTAACCCGATCAAGTTCAGCAACTATACGCAGATCTTCAAGGACTCGTATGAGTTGTCGGGAACGGCAGACGAAACGAAGGCCCGGACGGGTAACGCCTGGAGCAACGATAAGAAGCGCAAGAGTTACGACCATGCGCGGGCAATCGAGCTCTCTATTCTCTATGGGAGAAAGGCGGAGATTCCAGCAGCCGACAATGGAAAGCCGAAGCGGTACATGGGGGGCTTGAGAAGCTTCCTTCCTGCTGCTAATGTGACGGTCTTTTCAACGGCGGTAGGTCGGGACTCCTTCTTGGATGCAGTCAGCCCACTGTTCCAGTTTGAAACTGGAGCTGGAGATACTCGCATCGCCTTCATGGGTCGGATGGCAGCGAACGAGCTGTCGAAGATCTTCGCGGAGGAGGTCCAGTACAACGTCAGCAACAAGGTCACCGTTTATGGGTTGGACTTTCAGGAGTTTAACTTCCCGGTGGGAAGGGTCCTGGTCAAGGTCCACCCCTTAATGAGCCAGCACACGGGTACGGGCGGCCTTCGTCAGGAGCGGGCGGCGTATATCTTGGACTTCGACGCCCTCAAGTATGTATCCCTGAAGAATCGGGATACTAAGACGAAAGACGACGTGCAGAATAAGGACGAGGACGTCCGCCGTGGGTTTATCCAGACAGAATGTTCCATCATGGTTGACTATGGTGGACTGACGATGGGTTACCTCGGTAATATCAGCGCGACCTAGTGAGGTCCCCGGTGCGGGAGGCTTCGGCCTCCCCACCACTACTGAATAGAAAGGAGTAGAAGATGGGACGAGCAAATGTTGAAGGCGCGGAACTCCGCGGAAATGTGATCTGGGAAGGTAATCGGCTCGGCGTGGTCCGAATGGCTTCGGCGGCCGAGTTCACTATCGGGGAAGACTTTCCCCACTTTATCCAGGTCGATGCTACTGAAGCTCAGGACGTCAATCTGCCTGACTTCAAGAAGGGCCTTTGGTACTTGGTGGCTAACGATGCTGAGTCCGGCGGCGCTATTACGCTGAAGGATGAAGACGATACCACTATCGCCTCTGTAGCTGCGGGGGGTACTGCCCTCGTGGCTTGTGACGGCGTCAGCTGGTACGCCTTGGTGGGCGCCCACTAAGATGCCCCTAAGATGGCTCTAACACACTTTAGGAGGGGTCGGAGAGACGGCCCTTCCAATTTGTTCATTGCAACTCCAAGTGGGAGCGGGACCCCCTCTTCCAACTACTCCATAAGCCTCTCACACACTATGGGGTACTTGAGAAGTAGGGGGCTGTGGGCCGACTACGCCCTTCATGTATGGGACTGCCACGTGGACGATGCGAGAAATACTCTCGTCTGGCAGTTTCTAAAGAGCGACGCCCCCGTTTTCTTCTTTATTGACGATGATGTAGGCTGGGACCCTGAGTCTGTAGTTAAGCTGATGGAGGACAAGGCCGACATAGTGGTCGGGGCTTATCCCTTAAAGCAAGCGGAGGAGGACTATCCGGTTCGCTTCCTACCCGGCGACATTAAAGCTCGTGCAGACGGCCTAGTTGAGATTGAGGGAGGAGCTACGGGCTTCATGGCAATTAAGCGCCACGTTTTGGAGGCTCTATATGCAGACGGGCAGAAGTTCTACGGGCGCGGTAGAAGTCGAGAAGAGCTGCCGCACTCTATCATCTTCGAAAGGACCTTTGAAGAGAACTTCCGTTGGAGTGGGGACTATGCCTTCTGTCGAAAGGCGCGGCGCAAGGGCTTCAAGGTTTTTCTAGACCCTGAAATCCTTCTGTCTCACGAGGGCAGGAAAATCTGGACAGGTTGCATTGGGGTCCACCTTCGGGCTAAGAGCGGGATTATAAACCCTAAGTTCTTGTCCTACCTAGAGAGGCTTCGGTTGGGGAATACAAAGGCGGACGTCTTTAATAAACTTTTCACCACGTGGGCTAATCCGTTCGCGGCGTGTCCTCAGATGCTTGCCTCCTGTTATGGAATAGCCAAGCGGGATGGGGGGCCGGTATTAGAAGCGGGGAGTGGGCTAACGTCCTTAGTTCTGGCCTGTTTGCCGGAAGTTGAGGTACATTGTCTAGAGCACGATATTCTGTGGTTGAGAAAGGTCCAGAGGATATTGGACCTCTTAGGGGCCAAGAATGTCCATCTTCACTATTGTCCTTTGAAGGAATATTCGGACGGGTCTATATGGTACAATGTCCCTTGGGAGAAACTGCCTGTCACTTTCAATCTGGCTGTCAACGATGGGCCTCCTAGGGCGTACGGGAGGGAGGGTTTCTATAAACTTCTCTCTCCCCATACGTCCGCCTCCTGTTGGGTAGTTGACGATATATCGGACCCGGTCCAACTAGGGCTTCTGAAGAAGCATGGAGAGGGAAGAAATCTTAAGGTAGTTGGGACTCCGGGCACCGGAATGAGGGTATTTGGGATATCGCGCCGGACGGAGCCAAAAGCGGGCGGTGTCACGGGGGCGCAACGACCGCTCTCTGATGAAGTCGGGAGTGCCGCCTAATGCTTCGAGAGGTCGCCATAAAGCGCATAACAGACGGCCTGGGCTTTCGCACGGACCTCGCTACCGAGGCTGCCCTTCGTCTACAGGAAGCCCAACGGGATATGGAGATGGGAAAGACTCTTCCGTGGTTCCTTATTGAGGAGGATGCCGAGCTTACTCTAACTGAAGGGGTTGCCACCGTTGCTATCGAAGAGGATTTTATTAGAGAGGTCGATTGGCAACCTATGCGGTATACAGACCCTAGCGACCCTGACTTCAAACCTAAGAAGGTAGGAAAGCGCACCTTTGAAGATGCACAGGAGGCTTATGGGGAACACAGCGCTGGAGCACCTCAGGTATATGTGCTCCGCAGCCTAACCTACCAAGTATTCCCCATTCCTGACCAGGAGTATACGCTAATACACTCCTTCTATAAGAAGGCGGCACTACTTACTTCTAATATAGAAAACGTGTGGCTTAAGCACGCACCGGAGGTTCTTATCGGGAACGCGGGGGTTCGTCTAGCGATGGACCTTCGAGACGTGGAGGCTGTCGAAATCTTTAAGAGTATGGGGAACTCGGCTTGGCAGAGTCTCTTTAACGAGACGATTGCTCGCGAGGAGGCTAATAGAAGACAACGGGTGGGCGGAGGATTATAACATGGGCCTCGAAACCAGCACATATGTTTCTGACTTAGTGGCTACCAACCCTTTGGGGTCTGACCCGAAGAGCCAAGGGGATAACCACCTAAGGCTGCTCAAGTCGGTTCTCCAAACCACTTTTCCCAATGCAAACAAGCCGCTGTACTTTCCCAACTCGGAGGCCAAGAGCTCGGACTTTAGTGTACTTTCCTCCGACCAGAACAAACTCTTTGTCATAACCACCTCTGGTGGGGCCGTTACTGCTACACTTCCCGTTCTAGCTGCGGGGGACGCGGGATGGGAATGCTCCTTCGTGAAGATAGGAAGTAGCTCTAATCCGTACTTTGTTGCTCCAGACTCCGGAACTCTACAGTCGGGCAGCCTTGACGCGCTGGCGAAGACGCGTAGAAGTATTCCCGGCGCACCTATTCAGGCTATCTGGACGGGGTCCGAGTGGTTTGTAACGCGGGCGGTGGGCGCTCCGATTGGGGCTATACTTCCCTTTGACGGCGCCTCCCTTCCGGTTGGCTATGAGTGGCCTAATGGTCAGACGTTGGCCTCGGCTTCCACGAACTACCCGGACTATAATGCCTATAAAGGAAGTGGAGCAACCCGTGACCTTCGCCAGAGGTTCATCGCAGGGCACAATCTTGATGGGTCGGATGCAGGGAGGCTAACAGGTCAGACGGGTGGAGTTGATGGGGGTACTTTAGGAAACACCGGAGGGGCAGAAACCCATGAGCTAACCGAGGCTCAACTCGCCACGCACAATCACGGAGCCGGCACCTATGTCGCGGCTTCCCATAGTCATGGGGCAGGCACCTACAGTGCCGCCTCCCATACCCATAGTTTGGGTGTTAGTGGAAGCGCCACTACCGGCAACACTAACATCAACCACACTCATACAGTCATCGGTAGTACGGGATATGGAGACTTAAACCTGAATTTCGATGTTCGGCAGTCTGCTGACTTGGGGGGTACAGACCCACACCGTCTGGCTAGAGCCAATAGTGCCGGGGATGCAACGACCCACGGCAGCGGTATCAACAATGAAAGCCACACCCACACCGTTAGTGGCAGCACCAGTAGCGATGGAGGCACACACGGCCACAGTGTGAGCATGACTTCTACTGGCACCTCCGGCAGTTCGGGCAGTCTAAGTGTTAGTGGAACCTCGACGTCTAGCGGCCCACACACCGTTAGTGGAAGCAGCAGCAACACCGGCTCGGGAGCCGCCCACAATAACGTGCCTCCAGTTATTATCCTGGGATTCCTTCTTGTAGTGGAATAAGATGGTTAGGTCGAATCTAGAAGACGCCCAAACCTTCAATACGGAGTGGAAGGGCGGGAAATGGGTGGGGCAGCGCAAGGTCCTGTCCGGGACCTATCATATAAACCGAGGCGATCTAGCGGTTCACCACCTTGACCCGAACGGAGTCAATCAGATAGTCCGACTCCCCGAACGGGCTCCCGGTTTAATTTTCTTCGTATTTAATGTGGGAGGGGCTGGAGACCTAATAGTTCAAACTGACCTCGGGGTAGGGGTGGCCACGATGCCTCCTCTTAGTGGCATAGGCTTCAGCGCCTCTGCTGAAGAGTGGGGGTTAATTCAAGGAGGTGTAGCGGGCCAAGCGGTAAGCAGTGTAAATGAGAAGACTGGCGCGGTAGTCCTAGATCCGGACGATCTGGACGACGCCACCACCACCCACAAGTTTATCTCAGAAGCAGAGCTGGCGAAGCTAGCCGGGGTTGAAGCCGGAGCGGATGTAACCGATGCCACTAACGTCGCTGGAGCAGGGGCGTATATGCTTGGGGCTAACACGGCAGCGGACGTTACTTTTGACCCAAGCGGCCTAACGCACGCCGACGGGACGGACGTACAGGAGGCTCTTGCGGACCTGGACGCAGCTATAACCGCCGGAGGTGCCGGCGACTACATCGCGGAGGGGGTTGTAAATACCGGCAACGTTCCCACTTTTGGAACTAACCCGGAAACTCAGCTGGCCGATAGTGGAAAAGCTGCGGTCGACCTTGTAGAGGTCGGTGACCTGGGAGACGCGGCCTTTAAGAATACAGGGACGGAGTCGGACGAGGTAGCCGCTGGAGATCATGGCCACCCCGAGGCGGTAGCCTCTGGCGCCTCCGGCTTCCTATCGGGGACCGATAAAGCGAAGCTTGATGGGATTGAGGCGGCGGCCGACGTAACAGATGCTGGGAATGTGGGCAGCACTATTCACGGTGTCGCAGAGAAGACTACACCTGTCGACGCTGATATGTTTGCGCTAATCGACAGCGCCGCCTCCAATGTTCTCAAGAAGCTCTCGTGGGCTAATATAAAGACGGCTATTGGAACTTATATAGCATCGGCGGTTTTAGTACTTACTAACAAAACCTTCGACGCCAACGGTACTGGCAACTCTCTTTCCAACGTTGAAACTGCCGACATTGCTTCCGGGTCTAAGACGGGCGCTGATGCAGACCTTGTGACCGGAACGGCGGGGTCGAACGGACAGACAGCGATATGGAATAGCGACGGCGACTTGGTAGGCACCACCAGAGGGTCAACCTTTAGCGTTCACAAGAATGGCATCGCTCAAACGGGGGTCGCCTCGACGGTTGATACTCTCGTTACTTGGTCAACCGAGATTTCGGACACAGAAGGGATTTTTGCCAGCAACGCATTTACGCCCACTGATGGTTCTGTCTGGCTTTGTGAGTGCGTTATCCAGGTTTCTGCCGGTGCGGTTGATGGTACGTTCAATCGTATGCGGCTGTATCGCAATGGTTCTTCCTTTGAGCTTCTTACAAGCAAGACTGATGCTGTGGGGGGGAATACAACCCTCTTTGCCACTTTTGTCATTTTTGGCAACGGGCAGACGCATGAGATTTATGTCGATCTTGACGGCGCGGGCGATAAGACCCTCCAAGGGGCGGAATCTTCTACCAAGTGGAAGGGTGTGAGGCTGTTCTAAATGCACTCTATCCCGCTTTTCCCCTCGCCGTCCGATTTGGTGTTGAT
>Ga0194131_10009010_pt1 | contig 12762 bp, 12 predicted proteins | sample TA2KigO120mmetaG_FD_148631 | JGI IMG/M metagenome (GOLD analysis project Ga0194131, IMG submission 148631) | Freshwater microbial communities from Lake Tanganyika, Tanzania - TA2015053 Kigoma Offshore 120m | ecosystem: Environmental > Aquatic > Freshwater > Lake | place: Tanzania: Lake... | reverse complement strand
CTTTCGGGCGCTGAAACCTTTTTTGTTGATTCGTTTAGGTGTTCTTCGATCGCTTCGAATCGGATCGCTCGTTGGTGACACGGATCGTCAAATCCACTATCAATCGAAGCGGAAGCGGACTCTGGATATTTATTTTTTAGAGTCTCCAGATTTGGCGAGTGATTACGTTTTGACGCTTTTACGGCGACGGCTCAATGTGAGTAAATCTTCTTTGCTTGCTTATATTTTTGATTCTTTTTGCAACTTGTCTGCTGATGATCCAAAGTACTCAGTGCATTTGACGACGACCCACGAATTGGACGTGATGAAACCCCTGCTAGGAGATCGAGATCCCGAAAATATTTTGGAACACTCAGAGCCTTTCCTGCGCCTAAATGAAGATGAGATCAACATGGGCGAAAAATTTCTGTCTAGTGTTGGCGCAGATCAGAACAAAAAAATAGCCCTGCTTATTGGTCGCGATCAGTCCTATGGCATCAGCCGCAACGACGACGCGACCTACCACGCCCACCGCAACATGTCAATCAACAATTTTTCTGATGCTGCTCAACATCTTGTAGAGCGCGGATTTCATGTTTTTCGTATGGGAAGCAAAGTAGCCGAAAAACTCGATTGCGCCGATGAAAAATCCATCTTTGACTATGCGACAAACGGAATGCGAACCGAATTCCTTGATGTCTTTCTCGCAAGTCGAAGTCACCTGACAATCAGTGTCAGCAGCGGCTATGACGCCCTGCCGCTGTCATTTCGAAAGCCAGTTTTATTCGTCAACTTCGTGCCGATCGGAATATACTACTCTTCCCGATCAAATTGCCTGACCATATGCAAAACCTATCGTGACGCCACGACTAAAAAAGTTTTGTCGCTCGAAGAAATCTTTGAGAGAGGACTCTTCTTCGATTTAGACGCCCATAACTACGCTCCAGCGAACGTGATATTGGAAGACAACTCCTCGAACCTGATAATGCAAGCAACAATTGAGATGCTGGATCACGTAATCGACAAAAATCCTTGGCCAAGCGCCGATGAAGCAATCTGGGACAAATTCAAAACTGAATTTCAAAAATATGCCCACCAATACCCGCGAAAAATCCATGGCGAACTCCGGGCCAGATACGCAACTTCAGGACTCAAATCTGGGCAATTCGCGCATCAATAATTGATCGCGCGAGCAAGTTCCTTGAAGAAGGTGCGGCCCGGTGTGGGATCGCTCGAGAGAAAAACCTGTATCGGATCGTCACATCCTTTGCGGAGCACCACCACCACGAGTTGCTCTGTCGGCAGACCGGCACCGAGTTGATGGCACAGGCCAGATGCATAAAACATGTTCGTCGGCAGATCTGCAAATGTCGGGCCTGATGTCGTCGCCAAACTGCACCCACCCACACCCGCGCACGCATTCGGTGCGGCCGCGTTCAGCCACCAGTGAAGCCCGTAGGCGCCGTTCATCAGCGACGATTCGAAACCCGTCTTGGCACAGGTGCCGCACGTGGTTTGCGAACTCAGTGCGTCGACGACGAACGACTCTTCGAGAATTCGCTTGCCCGCCAATTGGCCGCGATTCAGATAGAGCTGCACAAGTTTCGCCAAATCTTCACAGCCCAGCCTGAAACCGGCGAACAACCCGGCCAAGCCCGTCGAGTTTGCCGTCACATCGATCGTCATGCCGAGTGGCTCGAACAACTCGCGCGAGGCGAATGACTGAATAGTCTCACCCGTGGCGCGGGTCAAGATATACGCAAGCACCTGCGAGTCGCCGCTGCGATATGCCCACTTCTTGCCCGGCAGCGTGTAGCGGGTTACTCCGAGATTGTCTTGGCCCAGCGCCAACTGACCAATGTTTAAGACCTCGTTAAGTTGTGGATTCAAAATGTTGGCGGGGGTCCATTCTCGGCGGCCGGTTGTCATCGCCAAAATATGTCTGATCGTGATGCCTGCACTTGGTGTGCCGATCCATTCGGGGATGAACTTGGTCGCGGGATCGTCAAGCGAAAACAAACCTTTACGCAAGGCGACGCCCATCAGCGTGGCGGCGAAAGACTTCGTTACCGACGCGCTTTCGACGTTGGTTTCAGACTTGTGCAGAGCGAAGTTCCACTCGCCGATCACCGCGCCATTCTTCATCACGAGCATGCACTGCGCGTCTTGAGATTGCACCGCGGACGCCATATCGACAAACTTCTCCGCGCCCGCGGCAAATATCTTCGCCCCCATCGTTTTGTCCTTGGTTTTTGACGCCGGAATTTTTGACCCAGGCGCCGTCGTGCTCGCGACCCAGACTTTCTTGGACCCTCTTGCGGTGCAGGTCAGCGTCACCCTCTTTTTCTTGACCGTAACCGAGATCGTCTGCCCGACACGACTGCAACCTTTTCCGACCGACGCCTCAACCCGCCCCACCGGCAACAGCGCCACCACCGCTGCGAACACCAACAAACCATGACGCGCCTTAATCCGAAACAACATCGTGGAAACCTAAGTCAAATCTTAAAAGGCGCAGCCCCAACCTTTGGCAACAGCTCTTGAGAATCTTTGACGAGTTGCTCGAGACGCGTCAAATCATCGGGCCGATTGACATCTAAACCCTCTGGAAACTCGGTCTTAAAAGGAACTATCACGTCGCCTGAGATCGAATTTAGATGAGTGACGCATCGCACGTGCGCGATTTCCAGACTCGCATTTTGCACCCAAACCTCGGGCAACGACTGAGTCGGTGAAGAAAACCAGTCGACCCCGGCATCCTGCCGTCGCATGATCGGCACGAGACGATTATTGGCAATCGTCCACATCTTTGCAGGATGCTGAGCGCACGGTTCGATAGCCCTCAACGAATCAACCGGTTGGCAAGCGAGGAACTCCCGATTTGCGCGCCTTATCGTCTCGGCTGATCTGAGTGGGCTGGTCGGTCGCAAAATTGAAAAATAATCGAACTCAAGATGCGAGACCGCGAGTGTTTTGAGCGTGAAATCGACCCATCCAATATCGGGTGAGGTATCTAAAGCAAACTCTTCGGGTCTCAGAAACGGTACCTCTGCGCCGTAATGCCTCGCAATTCTTGCATACTCTTCAGAGTCGGTCGAGACAATCACCGAATCGAATACTTTTGACTCGATCGCGGCCGAAATCGTGTAAGCGATTAGTGGGTGACCACACAAGCGATAAACATTCTTGTTCGCGATCCGCTTCGACCCTGCTCGAGCAGGAATCAGGGCTATCGCCCGTTTAGTCACCTTCAACTCTCCAGAACTGATGTTCAACCATCCTTGATCGACTTCTTTGTGATTGCCGCGCTGATCAACTCACATAGTTCACGCACGGCGCCAAAGCCGCCTGGTTTTGATGTTTTCATGAAACCAAAGCTCGTCATCAATTCATCTGCATCAGCCACGATCGCCGGGTAGCCGACGAGGTCTAATGCGGGCAGATCGTTTCGGTCATTGCCCAAAAAACAGGTGTTGCTCAACGCGATATTGAGCGAATCACACAAAGACTTTACTGATGCAGCCTTGTCGTTTGAACCAGAGATGCAACGAATTCGCAACTTTTTGCATCGTGTTTCTACGACGGGGTTGGTCTCTGTGCTTACTACTGCGAGTTCAATACCGAGTTGCCGAAGAGTCTCCAGTCCCAGACCATCACCCCGCCAACATCGAACCGACTCGGCCCCGTCTTGATCGATGTAGACGGTGTTGTCGGTGAATACCCCGTCAAAGTCAAATACTACAAATTTGATTTCGCTCAGGTCGCGAGACAAGATTTCAGCTCTCTGGACTCAGGTCGGAAAGAAGAATACTCTCATCGACTCGAAGTTTGCGGATCGTCCGTCGACCGATCAACTTGGGAAGCATGTAAGGCAAGAGCCCGCCATCGCTGGGCGACTTGATCGCAATATCTCTCTCCGACAACAAGTGGCCTTTCTCAAGATTTTGGGCAGCGACCAACTTTTTGCCCATTTTCAGCAGCGGTTCTTGCTCGCTCGGGTACTGAACTTTCACTCCATCGCCAAGGGCAACTCTTGCCCGCCGAAGGTCTCGAACGAGTTTCTGCATTCCTGGTGGCTCGAGTGAAAATGCATGGTCAGTGCCTTTAGAAGCCCGATTCAAGGTGAAATGTTTCTCGATCACGCGCGCCCCAAGGACATACCCAACCAGTCCCATCGCAATTCCATTGTCGTGCGATGAAAAACCAACGACGATATCAGGGAAGCGATCTCTCAATGTCTTTATGACATTCAGATTCAACTCTTCCCAGGTCGGGGGATATCCGGCCGTGCACTGCATCACACAAAAGTCGACGGGATAATTCGACAGACATGCAACAGCACGATCCACATCAGCGATAGTGCCTCCACCCGTACTCAAAAAAATCGGCTTGCCAAAAGTCGCAACATATTTGAGCAGCGGGATATTTGTCAGATCACCCGAGGCAATCTTGAATGCAGGAACATCCAAATTGGCGAGGAAGTCTGCACTCGAGAAGTCGAAGGCGGTCGCGAAAAAATCAACGCTAAGCGACTCGGCGAACTTCTGGAGCTCTAAGTATTCGTCCTTATCGAACTCGAGATATTCTCGGTGCTTTCCGTAGGTGTCTCCATAACTGTTTTCGCTCGTATACGGCTTGTCGAAATAGGCCTGGGTGAACAGTTCGCTGTTGTTGCGTTTCTGTAGTTTGACGGCGTTTACGCCGGCAATTGCCGCCGCCGAAATCATTTTTTTGGCAATTGCAACATCGCCTTGATGGTTGTGCCCCAATTCGGCGATCACATAGCAATCTGAATCATCGTTTACGACAAACTTTCCGATTTGCATCGAACGATTTTTCACACCGAAATTCTACCCTGTGGCCAAATTTGCAGTTGTTCCAATCTGTGCAAAGACCCAATTTCAGCTGACGAGGCGCCAAGGGATGAGCTTGACGTCGCGATAGAGGCGTTCGATCTCGTAGAACCGCCGGGTCTCGTCGTCGAAGATGTGCACGACGACGCTGCCGTAGTCGAGCAGAATCCACTGCTGCTCGGAAACGCCCTCGCTTGAATTCGGCGTGGCGCCGGTTTTCACGCGAACCGCCTCGGTGATCGCATCGCAGATCGTGCGCACCTGTCGCTTGTTGCTCGCGCTGGCCACGACGAACAAATCGGTGATCGCCAAGACTTCGCCCACATTGAGCACCGTGATATCGATGGCCTGTTTTTCATCGGCGGCTTGGGCGGCGACTTTGGCCAACTGCATCGCCACGGGTTGCACCTGAAAATCCGTCATTCGTCGCCAGCCACCACCGTAGTCGTCGGAATCTCGGGATTGCTCTCGACAAACTTGGCGAACGACGCGCCGACGACGATCTGCAGGTCGATGCCCTGCGCCCGTTCATTGGTGCGACCCGTCGAAACTTCGCCGATGAAACTCGTCAGGTCTTGCGCTCCCGCCAAAACATTGCCGTCGACATAAAGCACCCGCGTCACCACTTCGGGCGGCCCCGGAACCTCGCGCACGATCGCCACGTTCATGCCATAGGCGAGCAACCGACGCACGATCTCGCGGCTGACCACGGCATTGTTGAACGGACTATCGATCTGCACCGACAACTGACCCGCGATGCCCGAACCCGTTATCGATGTCGGTGCGACGCTCGCCATGATCATCGTGACTTCGGCCGCGTCGAGGCGATACATGTCTAACGAATCGGGGTTCTCCGCCCCGTTCGGCACCGCCTCGGCGGCAAACTGCCAAACCTGAATCGGGCCAGAAATCAGTCGTCGAAAGAATGAGCCGATGTCACTGGGTGGTGCGAGCCTGGTGTCGTCGCTGTCTAGTTGCAAACCCAGACCGACGGTGTTGGCGATCGCATTCAGCACAGACTTTTGGTGGTTGAACCTCTTGTCTTCGGTCTGGTCGATTTCGCGGGCGAGCAAAATATCGGCCAGCGTCGCAGTTTCGACGGTCGTGCGGCCGGTTTTTGCGACCAAACGAGTTGCGCCGTCGGGCTCGGTGTTGCGCACGTCGGAATCTAAGATCACTTCGACGGGGCCGATGGGCTTGAACAATTCGCGCAACTCCGAACGACCCAAAATTCCGACGGCGGTGAACGAGACATCGAGCAAACCCTCGACATCGGCGACGAAGGCGGACGCATCGAGACCCGTGTATGAATCAGATACCCGTCGCGCTTCTTCGCCTTCGAGCACCGCAGCCATCGACTTGGCCGGCAACGAAATAATCGTGCCACCCAAACTGTTGCCCGCCAGGGCAATCACATTGATCGACGTGATCTCACTGGCGGTGTTCACCGAAGCCAACAGGGCGACGGGCGTATCGGCAATTCTCAAAGTTCGAACATTGTTGACATTCGTGCCGCTGCCCGAATTGAGCGCCGAGTTGTAACCGACCACCAAACCAACAGGAACCAAAAGTGCCGCGGCGACACCGCAACAAAGCGCGACCAGAGCGCGCTGCTTTTGCCGCTGCGGAATCGCCGTCACTTTTTCACACCGTACAAACCACGGTCGCGAATGACCTGCATCACGCCATCGGCGATCAAGAACTGCAACGGACGACCGTCGGTGAACCGAGCGCGCAAGTCTGACGAACTCACCTCGAGTCGCGGCACCTCGACCCGATTCCAGACGAACTCACTCGGCGGGGCCATCGGCGAGCCGGGTCGATCGACGACCACGAGCGTCGAGAGTTTGGCGATCTCGTCGGCCCGTTGCCAGGTGCCGAAACTCGCCGCAACGTCGTCGCCGACGATCGTGAACAGTTCTGCGCCGACATAACGCTTGGCGAGACCTGCCAATGTGTCGGCGGTAAAACTCGGGCCGCCGCGCAGGATTTCGTCGTCGCCCGCAATCAATCCGTCGACACCCGAAATTGCGGCTTGCACCATGGCCAGCCGGTCGGCGGCAGTTTCGACCTCGCGTCTGCCCTGCTTTTGCCACGGGTCGTTGGCGACCATCAACACCACGAGATCGAGGCCAAGGGCGTGGCGAACATTGACCGCCGTCACAAGATGCCCCAGGTGCGGTGGGTCGAAAGTACCCCCGAACAGACCGACACGCATTGGCACTACCAAAGTTTATGAGTTGGCGGCCGGTCAACAGCCAAAACGACCGCCAAAACCCATATAAACCAGGCCAAAAAATTGATGAAAATTTTCACTAAGCCCTTGACATTTTCTGCCGATGCCCTAGAGTGTCAAGTCCCCCGAATACCCCCCTAAGTGAAAGCAGTACTGACCCCCCATGTCGGATTCAATTGGCATCTACTTGAACGAAATCGGCAAAGTTGCGTTGCTCAACGCCGAAGATGAGCGCGAACTTTCAAAGGCGATCGAAGCCGGCCGCGAGGCCAAAAAGCGCCACGAAAAAGGTGAGCGCGGTGCGGCGATTCGCGCCGACATGCGCAACGCGGCGCGGGCCAAAGATCGGTTCATTCGTTCCAACCTGCGACTGGTCGTTTCGATCGCCCGTCGTTATCCGTTGCCGCAAGGCATGGATCTGCTCGACCTGATTCAAGAGGGCAACCTCGGGCTCGAGCACGCGGTCGACAAGTTCGACTGGCGTCGCGGTTTCAAATTTTCGACCTATGCAACTTTCTGGATTCGTCAGGCCATCGGTCGGGCGCTCGACCAGAAGGCGAGTCTGATTCGAATTCCTGGCGACAGGTCGGCGACGTTGCGCGCCGCGTTGCGCCAGGGCTCGGGCGACGCCGAAGGTTTGAGCGCGATGAACGCCGAACTGCACCGCTTGACTACTCCCGTCTCGCTCGACAAAACAATCGGCGAAGACGGCGACGCGACTTTGGGTGATCTCGTGCCCAACGAGGACATCAGCCCCGAAGACGCGGTGATGGGCATGGTCGACACCAACCTGCTCGATCGTCTGCTCGGCACGCTCGACGAGCGCGCCCGTTACGCGGTCGAAGCACGCTTCGGTCTGCACGACGGCGAGCGCAAGAGCTTTCGTCAGGTCGGCGAAGAACTCGGCGTCACGGCAGAAGCGGCCCGCCGATTGGTAAGTCGTGCCGTAGAGGCGCTTCGCGACGACGCCGGAGAAATCCTCACCGTCTGACGCGCGTTGCGTTTATAGGCTTTAAACCATGACCAAGAGCTGGACTCCTTCTTCTTGGCGGAATCACGCGGCTGCACAACAGCCCAACTGGCCCGACTCGAACGATCTCGACTCGTCGTTGAAACAGATCGCGTCGTATCCCCCGCTGGTTTTTGCCGGAGAGGCTCGTTCGTTGCTTGCCTCGCTCGGCCAGGTGGCGAGCGGAAACGCGTTCTTGTTGCAGGCCGGTGACTGCGCCGAAAGTTTCGAGGAGTTCACGGCGGTCAACATTCGCGAAAAACTGCGGGTGATCCTGCAGATGGCGCTCGTGCTCACATATTCGACGGGCGTGCCGGTGGTCAAGGTCGGTCGCATCGCCGGGCAATTCGCCAAACCCCGATCCAGCGACACCGAACAAGTCGGCGGCGTCGAACTTCCGGCGTTCCGTGGTTACATGGTCAACGATCCCGCGCCGCACACCGAGTCGCGCGTGCCCGACCCGCAGCGTCTGGTGCAGGCTTATCACCAGTCGGCGAGCACGCTCAATCTGTTGCGGGCGTTCACCAAGGGCGGTTTTGCCGACCTGAACCGCGTTCACGCCTGGAACCAAGAATTCGTCACGACCAGCGCCGAGGGTTTGCGCTACGAACAGGTGGCCGGCGAAGTCGAACGCGCGCTCACCTTCATGCGCGCCTGCGGCGTCGAAACCGAAATTCACAGCGCGCTGCACGAGGTCGATTTCTACACGAGTCACGAGGCGTTGCTGCTCGGTTACGAAGAGGCCCTCACCCGTCAGGATTCGCTGACCGGCAACTGGTTCGACTGCTCGGCGCACATGTTGTGGATCGGTGAGCGCACACGCCAACTAGACGGCGCACACGTCGAGTTTTTGCGCGGCGTCGGCAACCCCGTGGGTTGCAAGATCGGCCCCGATACGACCACTGACTTTGTCTTGTCGTTGTGCGAGGTTCTCAACCCCGCCCGCGTGCCGGGTCGACTCACTTTGATCTCACGAATGGGTGCCGACAAAGTCGAAAGTTCATTGCGTCCGTTGATTCGGGCCGTGCGCGACGCCGATCATCCCGTGGTTTGGGCATGCGACCCGATGCACGCCAACACTTTCACGGCGACGAACGGCCGGAAGACGCGCCACTTCGACGACATCATCCGCGAGATAACCGGCTTCGTCGCCGCCCACCGCGCCGAAAACACCTGGCCCGGCGGCATTCACATCGAATTGACCGGAGAAAACGTCACCGAATGTTTGGGTGGCGCCGAGTCGGTCGGTCAAGACGACCTCGACATCCGTTACGAAACTGTTTGCGACCCGCGGTTGAACGCGCGCCAGTCGCTGGATCTGGTATTTCGAGTCGCCGAACTAGTCCGCGCCGCAAAATAGCCCGATGCGAGCGTTCGATCTGGCTCGCGAGTGGCCGGCCTCGACAACATCGATTTGCGTGATCGATCGCAACGGTGAAACCAGAACATTCGGCGATACTTCGCGCGTCTCGCGCGTCGCCTCGGTCTCGAAATTGCTCACCGCATGGGCGACGCTCGTGGCCGTCGAAGAAGGCTCAACCGAACTCTCGACGGCGGTTGGCCAGCAAGACTGCACCCTCGCCCATTTGTTGGCCCATGCCGGGGGTTACAGTTTCGACGGCGCGGTGCCGATCGTCGCGGTCAACCGCAGGCGGATCTATTCGAACACCGGCTACGACATGGTCACCGAGCATCTCGAGCAGACGACGCAAATGGCGTTTGGCGAGTATCTGCGCGACGCCGTGCTAGAACCGCTGGGCATGCACAGGAGTTTTCTCAACGGATCGGGCGCCAAAGATGTCGTCTCATCGGTCGACGACCTGTGCGAGTTCGTGCGCGAGCTTCGTGCACCGCGATTGATCTCGAGCCACAGCGCGACCATCGTCACCACGACGCAATTCGCCGAACTCGAAGGTGTGGTGCCGGGCATCGGCCATTTTGACCCTTGCAATTGGGGTTGCGGCGCCGAGATTCACTCGATCAAGCACCCGCATTGGATGGGTGCGCGAAACAGCGCGTCAACCTACGGCCACTTTGGCGGCACTGGTTCGTTTCTCTGGCATGACCCGGCGGCGAACGTCTCATGCGTCGGGCTTTGCGAACTCGAGTTCGACGCGTGGGCCCTGCATCACTGGCCGATCTTCTTCGACGCCGTGCTGGATGAACTAGTTCGATGAGCGAGCAGCTTGTTTCGAAGTCGAACCAGCGCGCCGACTTGTTGCTGCTGTTGTTCAGCGTCTTTTCGACCGCGTCGGCGAACAGCGTCGTCTTCGCCTCGATGTCTGAACTGCAGGAAAAATACCTTTACGCCGATTCGGCGCTCGGCCTGATCGCCGGCGCCGGGTTTGCGATGGGACTGTTGGTGCAGTTGTTCGTCTCGCCCGCTGCCGATCGCGGCCACGGAAAGAAGTTGATCCAACTCGGTTTGGCGCTGGCGGCACTGGGCTCGATCATTTTCAGCCTCGGCGATTCGCTGGCTTTTTTCATTTTGGGTCGGGGTATCGTCGGCGCTTCGATCGGTCTGACCTTTCCCGCGGTGCGCGCCTTGGCCGCACATCTGGATGAAAGTCGCAGCGCCGAGCGACTCGGCGCGGTCTCGGGCATGGAAATCGGGGGGTTCGTGTCGGGCCCGCTGATCGGATCGTTGATCATCGGCCCTTTCGGTTTGGACGCGACATTCTTGTCGTTCGGCGCCCTCGCGGTGTTCGCTCTGTTTGTGGTCACCCCGCGCCAATTTCCTGAACTTGCATCGACCGACGAATCACAGCGGTTGAGTTTCGATCTGTTTCGAATTCGCGACGTCCGCGTCGCGCTGATTCTGACCCTGGCGGTCACGTTTCCAACGGGGATGTTCGACGCGCTGTGGGATCGCTTCCTCGACGACCTCGGCGGAAACAATGCAATGACGGGTTTGACTATCGCCGTCTACAGTTTGCCGTTCTTGCTCTTGTCGGCGCGCGCCGGACGACTGATCGACAAGCGCTCGCCGATCGCGGTGGTGCTGTGGTTGGCGATTCCGATCAGTCTGGTCACGGTGACCTATGGCTTGATGAAGAATCCGTGGACAATTCTTGGCATCGGTTTGGTCGAAGGAATCTTGCAGGCGGCGATGATTCCGGCGGCGCTCTCGGCAATCGCCAAGGCGGCGCCGTTGGGGCGAGCCTCGGCGGCGCAGGGCCTATCGGGGGCGGTCAATGTCTTTGGCCAAATGCTGGCGGCGTTTGTTGCCCCGTCGATTTACGGTGCATACGGTGCCTTGACGACGTTCCTGGTCGTGGCAATCGGCATCGGTGCCCTTACCAGCGTCGGCGGATTGATGCACGGTGCCAGCCTGCGTCGCGCGAGACGCGAGCATCGCGGGCGGGCTTGACAATTAACCCGGCTACAACCTCTCGATGATCATCGCCATGCCTTGGCCCCCGCCAACGCACATCGACTCGAGACCGAATCGCTTGTCGGTGTGTTGCAGTCCGTTGATCAAAGTGGTCATGATGCGCGCGCCCGTCATCCCGAACGGGTGACCCAATGCGATTGCGCCACCATGCACGTTCAGTTTCTCCATTGGTATGCCGAGGTGCTTCGCCGACGGAATCACCTGCGCGGCGAACGCTTCGTTGATTTCGACAAGGTCGATTTGATCGATCGTCATCCCCGCGCGCTTGAGCGTCTGACGACAGGCTTCGACCGGGCCGAGCCCCATGATCTCGGGATTCAAACCCGACACACCCGAGGCCACGATTCGCGCCAACGGTTTGATGCCGAGTTTTTTCGCCTTCGTGTCGCTCATCACGACGACCGCGGCGGCGCCATCGTTCAGCGGGCACGCGTTGCCCGCGGTGATCTCGCCGTCGGGTCGAAAAACCGGCTTCAGTTCGGCGAGTTTTTCGACGGTGGTTCCCGCGCGCGGTCCGTCGTCTTTGACCACGACGGTGCCGTTAGGCAGAGTAAGCGGGGTGATCTCGCGCTCGAAGAACCCGTTCTCTTGGTTGGCCACGGCGCGTTGCTGGCTGCGCGCGCCGAACTCATCCATTTCGCGTCGTGTCACGCCCTCGAGTTCGCGAACATTTTCCGCAGTTTGACCCATGGCGATATACACGTCGGGCAAACCAGGGGCGGGCGACCAAACGCCCTGACCGCCGGCGGCGCGCGCCTTGGTGCGTTCGCCCGAGGGTTTGAAGATTGCGTTCGGAGCCATGTCGCTCGCGCCTGACGCGTACCGACTGACGGTCTCGACACCCGCGCTGATGAAGCAGTCGCCCTCGCCCGCTTTGATCGCGTGAGCCGCCATGCGAATCGTCTGCAAACTCGCCGAGCAATAACGATTCACGGTGACACCGGGTGCGTTGTCGAGCCCGGCCAAGACGGCGACGACACGGGCGATGTTGAACCCGGCTTCCCCCGCGGGTTGACCGCAACCCATGATCAGGTCTTCGATGTCGTCGGCTTTCAGTTGCGGCACTTTGGCCATCAACGCGCGCACGATCTGCACCGACATGTCGTCGGGGCGCAGTTCGACGAGCGAGCCCTTGTTCGCTCGGCCGATCGGGCTGCGGGCGGTGGCGACGATTACTGCTTCTGGCATGGCTCTGGCTCCTCGAAAATCACGATGTTCGTTTCTGATCGTGCCACAAATTGCTCACATTCAGTTGTGCAAACTTTAGTCGCAAACTCGCTGTTCGACGAAG
>Ga0194131_10009006_pt1 | contig 12770 bp, 11 predicted proteins | sample TA2KigO120mmetaG_FD_148631 | JGI IMG/M metagenome (GOLD analysis project Ga0194131, IMG submission 148631) | Freshwater microbial communities from Lake Tanganyika, Tanzania - TA2015053 Kigoma Offshore 120m | ecosystem: Environmental > Aquatic > Freshwater > Lake | place: Tanzania: Lake... | reverse complement strand
CAGGCATTCAGGAACTCGCTCTGAACCCAAGTTGATTGCTGCAGCAGAGGAAGGCCTCTCTCGTGCTTGCGACGCCAGTATCGCTCCTAACGGAAAGCGCATCGATGCGGCGCACCGTAGACCGTGATGCTCGGCCTTCAATCGACGGCCGCTATGTCCAGCCTAGATGAGAGCTAGATATCTCCGTACAGGGGCGAAGTGCGCTGTGACGTGACCGTGAGTGGGCAAGCGGCGCTCGACTAGGGACTCGGCGGGGTCGATCCAGTTCCACCGCCGCCGATTCCTTCGCCGCCGCCACCACCACCGGGGCCATGCCCCTCGCCACACCGTTGACCACCATCCGGTGGCACGACGGTTGGGCACGGCATGCAGTAGTCCTCGCTCATGAGAAAGGCCTCGTACGCATTGAGCGCGGCATCAATTCCCAGCCCATGAACCCACAGAGCCAATTCCATCCAAGCCATCATCTGTTCAAATGAGACCAGACCGGCTTGGTAGTGTCGCGCCGCCTTGGAGTACTCGTTCTCCAGCCAGCCGTTCTCAGCTGCGATTGCAGCCTTGAGTGCTTGGGCCGCGGCGTGAATTGCGATGAAATCCGGTTGCCTGAGCGAGTGCTCGGCGCAGACGCCGCAAATCGCCTCCCAGTAGGCGTCGGGCCAGAGGGCTGGGTGATCACTTGGCAGCGAGTACGTGGGGACCGGGCTGCCGCCTGATGCACCTGTCGGGCCCCCGCCACCCATCGGCGGCGCAGCCGCGAATGCAAAGGCACCGATCAGCACCACCATCAGAACTGCTCTTCGCATGATCATCGCGAGCTCCTCTCAGAGTGTGGTTCGGCGATCAATTTGTCTGCATGTCAATCGTCGTGGAACGCGACGTGCTGTTCATACGGGGATACGCAGGCGCGCTCAGACTTCAGACGGAAAAGTCGACGCATTGATCGTGCCGAAAGGCACGAGCACCGCGGTCGGTGGAGATGTTGTGGAAAAAGCGCAGTCATCGGAAGGGCGATGTTTGCCGCCGGTAGTGTCGGCCCCACACCACCGCCCCCACTGCGCCGCCCCGGCGCGAAACCGATGCGCCGGGGCAGGCGCCTTGGTCCACCCGCAAGCGCAGGCTCCACGATTCAAGAGTCTCTGTGCCACGAACCCAGCAACACCCGAGGACCTAGAGCCGAACGTAAGAACGACGCAGAGGTTCCAAGCCGCGAGTTGCCCGCGCATGCGATGACACGGAGCTGAGCACTGCGCGCGAGATCAGCGTCGGCGCATCGTCGATTTGAGTGTTGCTCTCATCTCTGCTGCACCGAGTGCAGCGTGGCCTGCGTTCCTCTTTCAGCCGCAGTTGAAGATCGACGCGTGACGATTGTGCGGGGATTTCGGGAGGAAGCGGCTTGGCGCGCCGAACGCGTGATCAAGACTTGTGGTAGACCGTTGTTCGTGGCTGGGCAAACTCCCAAGTCGCGGCTCGCGGGGGCTGGCCCGACTACGACAGCTTGCTCGCCGAGGGAGGGTTCCCATGACGACTGATCGATTTTGGCTTGGCGCAAACCGTCGCGTTCACGCTGTCTCTGCAACCACTTCATGTCGCGCTGCGAACGCCATCTTTGCCATGGCTTCCGGAACTGTGCTGCTGATGAGCGGCTGCTGGGTTGTTCCTCGCACGGACGTCCAGCTACCGGCCTGCTCGTCAGCGCAGTCCGTTGACCCAGAGCGCTGGTTCAAGGACATGCGCACCACCGACTGGGCGCTCATTCGCGTCTATGTACGGGAGGAGCATCCGTCAGGGACTGTCCTGAACGAGTACGCCGAGGCCGAGTATTCGCCCGACGGTTTCAAGGTGTCGGTGTGGACGTTCCAACAGTTCGACGCGAAGGGGTGGAAGATCGGTCCAGGGTTGGAGCAGATCAGCCAGGTCAAACCCGCACATGTGGTCGAATTGCGTGGTGAGATGGTGACGGAGCAAATCCTTCAGGAAAGCGGGGAGTACCTCCGCTTCGAACCGTATCGGCGGCTCGAGCCGTTCATGGAGGAGCACGCAGACGCGCTAACGGCAGACGATTTGGAGCAGCTCATGTCCTCTCCCGGAATCCCAATGACACGCGCGCGGCAGGGTGACCCGTGCCTGGTCGGAACACTATTCACTCCGTGGATTGGGCCAACTTCACCGATTGTCGGAAGTGCAGCGGGAAGCGATTCGATCCCGGCACGCGTTGCCTCTGCTGTCTCCACCGGCAGCACACTCGATGGCCAGCCCAGCAAGACCTACACCGCTGGACCACACACATTCGTCTTCACGGCCGACGGATTGGTTTCATGGACGACGACTCAACGGGAGTCGAATTCGGACCCGGCGACCAGTCCCGGCATTCGTCGCGTGCGCTCCTATGTTGTGCGGACCGCTTCGCCTAGTTGAGCGGCACGAGCCGCGGAAAGGCAGCTGTCATGTTCTTCCTGGTCACAACCGTCGCCCTAGCTCTGGGTGCCCCTGTTGCGCCGCCATCCGTGGTCACTACCGGTGGGGCGACAAACTTCGTGCTGCAGACAGGAGTCGACACCGGAGTACTTTGGGTCAATGAGTTGGCGATTCCGCTTGTTCGAACGGGCTCGATGAAGTGGGAGGGGATCGCCGGCGAGAGCGCCGATTCGATCCAGTTGGCGCAAGTCTCTCGCACCTATGACGGTCTGGGTCGACTCATCACTCGCATCGTTCTCGAGGACAGCAAAGTCACAGAGTGGCAATTCGCGTCATCAAGCGCTCCCAATCGCTCGGGCACCGCATCGACGATCCTGGGGACGCGCAGGGTTTGCACCTGCGATCCGCAGGGGCCCGGCTGCACGCTGCAGAAGTGCGACCTAGGTTCCTTCTGTCAGGGGAACAGCGGGCCGATCTGCACGTGGATCAATGCAGTTGCGCAGGAAGGCACGCTCGTCGAGAGCGACACTCCCGACGCTGCGGCTGACTGATTCGCACGCGGCCGCACCAGAGCTCCACGGCGGGCGAGCGCTACGAGCGCGCAATGTGCCACGCGCAATGTCGCCCTTGAGGCAGAGCGCATCGATGCGGCGCACAGTAGTCCCGGACGCGCGCCCATCGACCGGGGTTCACAGTGTCCAGTTCAAGCAGAAGCGCATCATTGCGCCGCACAGTATGTGCAGCCGCCCGGCTTCGAGCCACGCCGTCAGACCCGAGCCCGCGTGCCGCGGCAGCTCGGATAGCTGCGGCAGCCCCAGAATGAGCCGCCCGCAGACGCCCCGCGCCTTGCCGTTCGCATGACCATTGTGCCGCCGCACTTCGGGCAAGGTGGCGATTCGGCGCTCACGGGCGCTGGGGGTGCCGCGATTCGCTCCTCTCGGCGCTCCGGCACGAACGGCGCGGCGAAAGATGCGAGCTGGCTGCCGTCGATGAGTTCGATCGGCTGACCGCGAGAAACCTCGCAGGCCTCGCGCGTGAAACTGCCCGAGCAGACCAGCAGCGCGCCTGCAGCCCTCTCGATGGCGATGCAGCCAAGCAGATCACGCACCGCGGGAGCACCCACGGGCCGATTCTTCCATTGCCTACATTGGACGAGGAACAGCTTTGAGTCTCGCCATGCGCGAACATCCACGCCGCCGTCGGCGCCGCACGAGAGGTTCTCCTCGGTGTAGTAGCCCCGAGACTTCAACAACTCGTAGACCGCGAATTCGAATTCCTTTGAGGAGAGTTGCGCTCGGCCCTCGGGCGTCAGAGCCCGCTCTGCGTCTCGTCGCTTCCGGCGTGCATGAAGGGCGGCGCCGCCCGCGACCAGCAGGAGCCCGATCGCGGCTGGTATCGCCAGGAACTGTGAAATCCGACCGATCGAAGAAAGTGAACCGCCGCGGGCGATCATCAACGAGCCGACGAAGTGCAGGCCGGGCAGCGCGATCGCTGCGAGAATGACGCTGAACCACCACGGGAGAATCAGCAGCGAGTCAACGATCGAGCCACGACCTTGGCGGCGGGTGCGGCCCATGCCTTAGGTTGGGAGCGTAGCGATCGATTGGTGTCTGATCGCATTCAGCCGCTGAGGGTGTAGAGGTTGACCTTCCGCCTGAAACAGGTTCAGTCGGAGAGGCCGTCTTCGGCCTGGACCAGGAGAATCAAGATGATGGCCAGGACGCGTCGTTCGGCGCACGAGATCGTCAACAAGCTTCGTCAGCGGAGGTGGGACTCGGCAAGGGCAACTCGGGGGCCGGGGTGTGCCGGCTGCTCGTGGTGACCGAGCCGACCTGTTTCCGCTGGCGTCGTGAAGTCAGCGGCCGTGCAAGGCGCCGGATCAGAACCGCGCGGCGCAGCGATACGCGGCGAAGCCGAGGGAGACCGAGCTGCCATTGTCGGCGCGGATCATCGAGGTGGTGACGACCTCGGCACGCTGCTCGGTCAGTGGGGACCGTGCGGTGACAACGACGCCGATCTCGACGGCGACGGCGACGGCGTCGTCGACGGTGACGATCTCGGCGAGTTTCTCGGTCAGTGGACCCGATCGATTCGCGGGCGCGACCCGCACCGGCGATTCCGCGCTGGGGATCGGTCGATCGGCGAGGTAGCCTGACGAGCGTCAGGCAGCCCGGAAGGAGATCGGTCATGACATCGCATGCTCGCGCACTCGCGATCCTGTTCCAGATCCTGATCCTGGGCGTCGCGCGAATTGGCGCGGCGGCGACGCCGTTGAACGAAGACAGCGTCCCGCCGCCCGTGGAGTCTTCCGGCGGATGCCTGCTGCTGCTCGACGGACTTGCATCGCATTACGAGATCAACACATGGCCGGACGGCCTCGTCTACTACACCTTCGACGAAGAGGTCTCGGCGCAGAATGCGAGTCGCGTACTGAACGCGATGATCGAGCTCGAGTGCGTGTGCGGCCTGCAATTCGTGCCGTGGACGGGCACGAACTCGCCGAACTACATCGTCGTCGAAAACTCAGCCATTCCGAACGTCAACTACAGCACCTCGGTCGGCATGGCGGGCGGCGAACAGACGATCGCCATGTTCAATTGGTCAACCCACTACATCATCATTCACGAGCTCATGCATGCGCTCGGCTTTCAGCATGAGCACCAGCGCTCCGACGCCGAGGATTTCGTCTTCATCCTGACCTGGAACATCGACCCGGACTACCTGTCGCAGTTCGTGTCGATCGAAGGGGGCAGCATGAGTCGAGCCTTCGACTTCGATTCGGTGATGCATTACGACGCCTGCGCGTTCACGACCTGCGGCGCGTGCAGCCCCATCGATTCCGAATGCGCGACGATCGTCGTCAAGGAGCCTTGGTACGCGTCATTCCAGGAGAGCATCGGACAGCGCCACCACCTCAGCGCCGGCGATGTGGCGGCGCTGCGCTTTCTCTATCCCGCACCGGGCAATCCCGACCTCTCCGTGCGACTTCCCGTCAAGACCTACAAAGCGCCGTTCAAGTATGTGTCCGACCTGTACGGCTATTCCGTCGCGACGAAGCCGGGCATCGACCGCGCCATCGTCGGCGTGCCGCATGAGGATCCCTTCGAAACCTACGACCGCGCGTACATCGTGAGTCTGCCTTCGGGCCAGCACCTGAGCGTGTTGACGGCGAACGACCTCGCCTTCGGCGCGCGATTCGGCGTCTCGGTCGCAATCGATGAGGAACCACGGAAGCCCCAGCTCTCCGATTGGTACGCCGTGGTCGGCTCCGAGCCGTATGCCGGCTTCGCCACCAACGACCTCGGATCCGCGTATGTCTTCAATGTCGAATCCGGCGGCGCCCATCTCTTCAAGTTGATTCCGTGGGACGGCGAGTACGGCAAGCTCTTCGGACACTCGGTGGGGATTCACAAGGGCCTCGTCGTCGTCGGTGCCCCGTACGCGGTGTTCGATGTGATCCCGTTCGTCGACTGGGGCGCCGCGTATGTGTATTCCGTCTCCACCGCCGGCGCCGTGGACGGGGCCAAGCTTCTTCCTGCCGACACCGCGGAGGAGTACGCCGGCTTCGGCTTCGCGGTGGACATTCACGACGGCATCGCGATCGTCGGCTCGCCCGAGGACGATCATGCGGGCTTCGCATCGGGATCGGCGTATCTCTTCGATGCCGAGACCGGCGATCAGCTCTTCAAGCTCACCGCGAACGATGCGCACATGGGCCAGTCCTTCGGCACCGCCGTGGCCATCCAGGGCGACCTGGCCATCGTCGGCGCGCTGGGTGACAACGAGAACGGCAATCAATCGGGCGCCGTGTATGTCTTCAATGTCGCGACCGGCGCGCAGATCGCCAAGCTCACGCCCTCGAACGCCGCGCCTGGTCAGCAGTTCGGGCGATCGGTCGCGATCAGCGGCGAGATCGTGATGGTGGGCGCCAGCGGCGTGGACGCGGGGTCGCCGAACGGCGCGGCGTACTTCTTCAACTTCGTGCCGAACACGCCGGACTATGGGGAGCAGATCGACAAGCTCGATGTCTGCATGCAGCCGCAGACGAACGATCAGCTCGGCGTCGAGGTGGCGTTGAACGAGCACATCGCGATGGTGGGCGCGCCGTACCGCGATTCTCCGAATCCCGGCGGCACTCCTGCGACGCTGGTCGACGCCGGCGCCGTCTTTGCGTTTCAGTCGCTCCCCGAAGCCGGTGAACCGGCGCCGCCCGCGCAGGGCGACTACGACGGAGATGGATTCGTGAACGGCAACGACCTCGGCACCTTGCTCGGAGCGTGGGGGAGTCCGGCGGGCGATCTGAACGGCGACGGCACCACCGACGGCGAGGACCTCGGAATTCTGCTCGGCAACTGGACCGGATAGGCGGCCGTCGTGGCGGACATGGGTTCCGAAAGACGCCGAACGAGTAAAGCAGGATCCGAGCGGAACTCGCGAGAGGACTTCACATGGTTCATCGACACCGCACAACGAACGCGTCCCGGCTTGTCGCAGGCATCGTGGTGGCGCTGCTGGCCTGTTGCATTCTGAACGGCGCGGCGCACGCGCAGAGCGGCCTCGACTATCGCCAGCGCCAGACCTATCAGATCGCCGACAGCAACTTGTCCAATGTCGAAGGCAGCATGGAACAGGTGCGGAAGGAGATTGCCGCGGCGACCGCCAAGGAAGGCCCTCAGGCGCAGGCGAACATCGATGCGCTGCGCAAGTATCTCAAACAAGCCAATGATCAGATCGTCAAGCTGCCCGCCGACAACGCCGCCGTGAAGGAACTTGTCCGTCGCGCCGAGGAAGCCGCGGCGTCGATTGAGAAGCTGGAGGCGGATCTGAAGTTGCGCATCAGCGGCACGCAGGGCGCGGTGAATGCCGCCATGGCGCAGTTCGAGGCCGATGTGGACAAGCTCGCGGAATGGGGGAAGGCCTTCAGCGACGCACCGAACCTGTTTCAGCAAAGGCCCGAGGACGCGGTGATGCTCACGACCCACATCACCGAGGTGGAGGCGGAGTGGAAGGCGATTCAGTCACGCAACGCTCCGCTGCTCGATCCGAAGAATCACGACGGCGACGCGCGCAAGATCCAGGCTCCCGACCTTCAAGCAGTACATGGCGCAGCTTGGCCAGGAGCTGCCCGGACGCATCGACCGGAACATCCAGGGCGCTCAGCAGTGGATGGATCGCGCGGTGGCGGACAAGAACCCGTTGCTGATCATCAACGGCGTGTCGCAGGACATGGCCGAGGCGGATCGGAATGTGCTCGTGCTGAAGGCCATCAATCCCGCCAAGGGCAAGGAATATGAAGCGCTCGTGAGCCAGACCCGCGCCAAGGCCGCCAAGGCGCAGACGACACTTCGTGAATCAATCATCCAGGCGACGCAGATGCCGGTCGAGCAATACACGGGCGCCGATGTCGCAGCGCTGCGAGACCAGGTCAAGACGGCATGGAGCAAGGCTCACCCCGACACGAGGGTGCTGGCCGTCGTGTTCAATACGCCCGGCTGGAACCGCGTCACGCGCTGGGAATGGAGCCTGAACACCAGCGCGACCGGCGACATCACCGGAGGCACTTGGCGCAAGGTGGATTACGACACGATCCAGCCCAAGGTGATCGTTGCGTTCGATCAGCGCGTGGCCGTGATCTATCCGGTTGACGTGCGCAAGGATCACACGCAGAACGGCCGAGTGTCGTTCCATCCCTGGGACCTTGCTCCCGAACCTGATGTCAGGAGCCTGCTGCTGCTCGAGCGCGTGGCGAAGTGATCGACGGCATCACATGAACGTCGCGCACACCGCCAACTCGCTTGGAGACGGTTGCGGTGCGCCATGTACTTCGGGGCGATCCGCTTCAGCGACATCGATCTCTGGGTCGGGAAGTTTTACCGGCCGGGTCCGCCGCTGCCGGAGTCGAAGCGTTCGTCAATGGTCCGCGCGATGCGCCGCCCATCGATCAACGCGTTCGAGGAGCGGAACCCGCCGGATGAATCCCTCGCCCACCGGCGAATTCCGAACGCCCCGGCCATCGCGCCGGGGCGGTTGCACTCATTGATCGCTCGCCCCGTTCAACCGGTGGTGGCGGACGGTCGATGGAAGCGTACACTTGGCGGCGATTCGATCGACGACGACCGCTCGTCGACATCCCCTCCCATCAAGGAGCTTCGTCCGATGTCCCAGAAGGAAACGTATGTGCCCACCGAACGCGAACAGCGTTTCCTGGATGGGGTGGAGGAATCCCGCTACGAGCGCGAGATCATCAACGGCCTCGCACCGTTCTTCAACGAGCGCGCGCCGGCGGACATGATGAGCTTCTACAGCCGCGACGAGATGACGAGCCTCAAGGTCCTGAAGGGAACCGAGCGCGACGTCGAGGCTCGCATGCCGGTCAAGCTGACGCGCCACTACTACGAGCTGGCGAAGACGAGCGCCCCGATTCAGCGCCTGGTCAAGGCGAGTCCGGACGAGACGATCGATCTGGCGGGTTCGGAGGACCCGGGCAATCAGATGGACTACAGCCCGGTCGAGGGGCTGCTGCACAAGTACGAAATGGGACTCATGTACGTGGTCTCCACCTGCTCGGCGCACTGCCGCTTCTGCTATCGCGAGGAGCTGATCGCGCGGAAGGAGATCAAGCGGCAGGACGGCACCATCTCCAAGAAGGGACTGGCGTCGATCCCCGAGATCATTCCCTACATCCACGAGCACAACGCGGCCGTGGCCCGGAACGGCGGCGTCCATCCCGAGAGCGGGCGCGAGAAGCTGCGCGAGATCCTCATGTCGGGCGGCGACCCGATGGTGCTGAACAACGGGAAGATCGCGGCGTGGCTTGCGGCGCTGGCCGAGGCGGGCATCGAGTCGATCCGCATCGGCACGAAGGAGATGGCCTTCTATCCCCAGCGATTCGACCGAACGTTCCTTTCGATGCTCGATCGCTTCCATGAGACCTACCCGCAGGTCGGCCTGCACATGGTGCTGCACTTCGAGCACCCCGACGAGATTCTCGCGAAGGACGCGGAGGGCAACTACGTCGAGGACGCGCAGGGTTTCAAGCAGTGGATTCCCGCGACCGGCGAAGCGATGCGGAACCTGGCCTCGCGCGGCTGGCTGAGCGTGGAGAACCAGTCTCCGATCATCCGGGGCATCAACGATGACGCCGACGCCCTGCGGATCCTCCAGCGCGAGTTCAAGCGAGCAGGCGGCGAGAACCACTACTTCTTCTGCGGACGGGACATCGTGGCGTATCGAGCCTTCAACGTGCCGATCGAGACCGCGTGGCACATTCTCAACGAGTCGCAGAAGGGGCTGTCGGGCGTGGAGACGCACGCTCGCCTCTCGATCACGCACTACAAGGGCAAGACCGAGGTGAACGCCGTCACGAACGAGGCCATCCCGGGACTCGCCGGCAGCGAGAACGGCGTCGTGATCCTCAAGATCCTCCGCAACGCCGGCAGCGCGCCCGATCGCGGCAAGGTGTGCATCGTGGGTCGCAATCCCAAGGCGCTCTGGTTCGACGACTACCAGGACCGCGTGCTCTTCGACGAGGCCGGCCTCTTCGACTACGCGCGCGTGACGAAGCCCGGGCAGGCGCCGGTGCGCGCGAACGGCACGGCCCGGCAGGGCATGTGTCGATGATCGACAAGCGCGTGGCGAGTGCGGCCGAAGCGGTCGCGGATGTCTTCGACGGCGCGACGGTGATGATCGGGGGATTCGGCGAAGCGGGAAGCCCGATCGAGCTCATTCACGCGCTCATCGATCAGGGCGCCGCGGATCTCACCGTGGTGAGCAACAACACCGGAAGCGGCGAGGTCGGACTCGCGGCGCTTCTGAAGGCGGGGCGCGTTTCGAAGGTCATCTGCTCCTTCCCGCGCACGGCGAACTCGACCGTCTTCCCCGAGCTCTATCGCAGCGGGCGCACGCGCCTTGAGCTCGTGCCGCAGGGCACGCTCGCCGAGCGCATCCGCGCGGGTGGCGCCGGGATTCCCGCGTTCTACACGCCGTCCGCGGCGGGAACGCCGCTCGCCGAAGGCAAGGAGACGCGGGAGTTCGGCGGACGAACCTATCTGCTCGAGCATGGACTGCGAGCGGACTTCTCGCTCATCAAGGGGCGAGTCGCCGACACTCACGGCAACGTGGTCTACAGCAAGACGGCGCGCAACTTCGGTCCGCTGATGGCGATGGCGGCGAAGGTCGCCGTCGTGCAGGTCAGGGAAGTCGTCGATCCGGGAGGACTCGATCCGGAGGTGATCGTCACTCCCGGCATCTTCGTCGATCGCGTCGTCGGCATCGCCGATCCGCTGCACGAGTCGGAACTGGTCGAAGCGGGTGCGACCTATCCATGAGCGACCGGTCGAGGAACACGGAATCGGCGCCAGGCGTGGGACGATCGCGCGAGGAGATGGCCAGGCGCGTTGCGCAGGACATCGCCAACGGCTCCTACGTGAATCTCGGCATCGGGATTCCGGAGCTCGTGGCGCGGTTCGTGCCGCCCGGTCGCACTTTCATCTATCACACGGAGAACGGGCTGCTCGGCATGGGACCCTCGCCGGCGCCCGGCGCGGGCGATCCCGAGCTGATCAACGCGGGCAAGCGTCAGGTGACCGCGCTTCCGGGCGCGGCGTACTTTCACCACGCCGACAGCTTCGCCATGATTCGAGGCGGACACATCGATCTCTGCGTGCTCGGCGCATTGCAGGTGGCGCAGAACGGCGATCTGGCCAACTGGTCGACGGGGGAGCCGGATGCGATTCCCGCCGTCGGCGGCGCGATGGACCTCGTTGCCGGCGTGAAGTCCATCTACGTCATGACGCAGCATTGCACGAAGGAGGGGGAGCCCAAGCTCGTGGAGCGCTGCACCTATCCGCTGACGGGGTGCGCCGTGGTGAACCGGATCTACACCGATCTCGCCGTCGTCGACGTGACGCCGCGCGGATTCCAGCTCGTGGAGTTGAGTCCGGGCGTCGACTTCGATTTCGTGCAGGCGCGCACCGGCGCCCCGCTGCATCGCACGAACGAGCGAGTCAACGCATGACGACCCGATCGCAGGATTCCTCCGGCGCATGATCCTGCACACCAGCACGCAAAGGACAACATGACCACCCGCACCGACATCACGCGCAGCGCCGCGCTCTTTCAGCGAGCGCTGAAGGTCCTTCCCGGCGGCGTGAGCCGCAACGCGATTCTGAACGCCGCTCGCCCCGTCTACGTGGATCACGGCGAGGGCTGCCGTGTCACCGATCTCGAGGGTGTCACGCGCATCGACTTCTCGAACAACATGGCGTCGCTCATCCACGGGCACGCGTGTCCGGAGATCGTCCAGGCCGTGACCGAGCAGCTCTCGCGGGGAACGGCCTTCATGATGGGAACCGAGAGCGAGGTTCGGTATGCCGAGCACCTCTGCTCCCGCAATCGTTCGTTCGAGAAGCTGCGCTTCGTGAATTCGGGAACCGAGGCGGTCATGGTGGCGCTGAAGGCGTCGCGAGCCTTCACGAGTCGACCGAAGATCGCCAAGGCGGAAGGCGCCTATCACGGCATCTACGACTATGCCGAGGTGAGCCAGGGCGCGGCGCCCGCCACCTGGGGAAGCGTCGATCGCCCGCGCAGCGTTGCGCTCGTGCACGGAACGCCCGCCGCCGCGGTGGAAGACGTCGTCGTCTTCCCCTACAACGACATCGAGCGATCGCTGGCGATTCTCGACGAGCACGCGGAACAGCTTGCGTGCGTGCTGATCGATCTGATGCCGCACCGCGTGGGACTGCATCCGGCGGACCCGGAGTTCGTCAAGGCACTACGAGAATGGACCACGCGGCGCGGGGCCTTGCTCGTCGTCGACGAGGTCATCACCTTCCGAACCGAGTACGGCGGATTGCAAACGCGCTACGGCGTGACGCCCGATCTCACGGCGCTTGGAAAGATGATCGGCGGAGGCTTCCCGATCGGCGCGGTGGCGGGCCGCGCCGAAGTCATGGACGTGCTCAATCCGCAATCGGCTCGCTTCCTCTTCCCGCACTCCGGCACCTACACCGCGAATCCGATCAGCATGACCGCGGGATTGGCGGCCATGCAGAAGTTCGACAGGCCCGCCGTGGCAAGGCTCAACGCGCTGGCGGATCGCGCGAAGTCGGGAATCGAGAAGGCGATCCGCGCCGGCGGCGTGCCGGCGAGCATCGCGGGCACCGGTTCCATGTTCCGCCTTCACATGAAGCCTCGCGTGCCGCGCAACTACCGCGAGGCCTTCCCGACGGCGGAGGAGACGCGCCGGCTCGCCGCGTTCATCGATCACCTCTTCGACGAGGGATGCATGATCATCGGCACCGGCTCGTCCGCACTCTCGACGCCGATGACCGAGTCGGAGGTCGACACGCTGATTG
>Ga0194131_10009005_pt1 | contig 12774 bp, 10 predicted proteins | sample TA2KigO120mmetaG_FD_148631 | JGI IMG/M metagenome (GOLD analysis project Ga0194131, IMG submission 148631) | Freshwater microbial communities from Lake Tanganyika, Tanzania - TA2015053 Kigoma Offshore 120m | ecosystem: Environmental > Aquatic > Freshwater > Lake | place: Tanzania: Lake... | reverse complement strand
GCGCCCACGAACTCGATCACATCTGGAACCACGACCGCTGTCCAAGTGGCCTCCTCACCCGCCCCTTCGAATGCAATCCTGCCGCCGCCCATCCCGCCGCCCCGGCAGCTCAGCAATCCCCCCCCTGCCAACGCCACCCCATCGGCCGAGAAGCCACCTGCACCCCTCGTCGCCACCCCAACTGCGATCGCGGATAAAGCACCGACCCCCGCCGCACCAGCCACTTCCGCCCCGATTGCAGCCCCTCTGCCCGTGGTTGTCGTCCCGGCGGGAGAGGAAGAACCCAAGCCGGTAACCGCCCCCATCATCGAAACCGCTCGCGCCCCCCAGACGCCGAATCTCGCTCCCAACACAGACGCTCGCTCTGAACCCGGCGGGGAGATTCAGTCCACCCAACCCCTCGATCGCCCAGGCCTTCTCTCCAGGCTCAATCCGCAGAGTTGGTTCAAGAAATCCGAAAAGCCCCCCACGCCGCTCGACAAGGATCCCGAACCACGCAAAGCGCCATCGCCTGCCTCCACCAGTCCGACGGCACCCGACAAGAAACCCACTTTGTCGCGCGTGACCAACCCGCGCCCGGCAGTCGAACCACAGCCCACACCGACCACCCCGGCCCCTGCCACCCCTCAACCCAGTCCACCTCCCGCTCCCAGTTTTCCACGCTACACCTATCGAAAACCCCCTGCGCCGGGCTCCGGAAATCGCGAGGCGGCACGCACCGAATTTACGCTCGGCGCCTCTGCGCAGGAAGAAGGCCGATTGAGCGAAGCCATTTCGCATTATCAAGCTTCAGCACAAGCCGACCCTGCTTTTTTTGACGCCTGGTTCAACCTTGCCATTGCGCAGGGACGATTGGGCCATTCCCTCCCTTCCCTCGAAGCCTACGAACGAGCGCTCGCCATCCAGCCTGATTCGCTTTCAGGCCGCTTCAACTTTGCCTTGGCACTCCAAAAGGCCAGTTTTCCGGAGGATGCCGCCGCCGAATTCTCCCGCCTCGCCCGAGATCATCCGCGCGAAAGCCGCATTCCTTTCGCCCTCGGCAACGTTTATGCCCAGACGATGCGGCGACCCGATCTCGCGCGAACCCAGTACGCGAGAGTGCTCGAATTAGAACCCAACCATCCCCAGGCGCCCGCGCTTCGGCATTGGCTGGCTCAGCACCCTTGACCATGTCCACCCACTACCTCGCCTGCGACCTGGGCGCCGAGAGCGGACGCTTGATGTCCGGAACCTTGGATCAAGGCAAAATCGAGCTCCGGGAACTGCACCGCCTTCCCAATACCCCGATCTCCTCCTCCAACTCCCTCCACTGGAACATTCCCGCTTTGGTGGACGGGTTTCGAGCCGGTCTTCGCGCGGCCAGTTCAACCGGCCACACCTTCAGTTCGTTGAGCACCGACTCTTGGGGCGTGGATTATGTTCTGCTGGACAAGGACGGGCAGCTCCTCAGTCCGACGTTTCATTACCGCGATTCCCGCACCGCCGAGGGGGTTCGACGGGTGTTCGCCAAAACCGATTGGTCAACGGTGTTCGATGAAACGGGGTTGCAGTTCATGCCCTTAAACACGTTGTTCCAGCTGGCGGCCGAAGACTCTTCCCGGCTGCAGCAAGCCGCTCGAATTTTGGGAATTGGCGACTTTTTCAACTTCCTTGCGTCAGGCATTGCCAAAACCGAACTCTCCCTCGCCAGCACCTTTCAACTTTACAATCCCGTCGCCCGCCGTTGGTCGTCGGCGATGCTTCAAACCGCCGGTGTTCGTGAAGACCAGCTCGGAGAAATCGTTCCACCAGGCACCGTGCTCGGCCCCGTCGTCAGCGCGTTATCCAAACTGCCGGGGCTGGCGGAAGCCCGGGTCGTGGCCTCGTGCTCCCATGACACCGGAGCGGCTGTCGCCGCGGTGCCCGCTCAGGGAAAAGGATGGGCCTATTTGAGTTCCGGAACTTGGTCGCTCATGGGATTGGAGCGGCCGGCACCCGTCGTCACCGCCACGTGCCGGGACTTGAATTTTACCAACGAAATCGGCTTTGGCGGTGCCATCCGCCTCCTGAAAAACATCAGCGGACTGTGGATCATCCAAGAATGCCGCCGTTCCTGGGAACGCCAAGGGATGAGGTTTGATTACGACTCGCTCTCACGCCTGGCCAGCCAAGCAACCCCTTTCCGTTCTCTCATGGTTCCGTCGGATCCAAGGTTCCTCGCTCCGGCGGACATGCCGTCCGCCATAGCCGCCTATTGCATGGAGACCTCGCAGCCGGTGCCGGATTCCCCGGGAGCCTTCGCGCGGTGCGCCTTCGAAAGTCTGGCCCTGCTTTATCGCCACACCCGTGACCAGCTCCAACAACTCACGGGCGAACCTGTCGAGCATTTGCACATCGTCGGCGGCGGCAGCCGCAACCACCTGCTCAATCAATTCACATCGGATGCCCTGCAGTGCCCAGTCCTCGCCGGTCCCGTGGAAGCCACCGCCATGGGCAACGTGCTGGTCCAGGCCATCGCTCTTGGACACCTTCCCTCTTTGGAAGCAGCGCGTGATGTGGTGCGACGATCATCGCCCTTGCGGGAATTTTCCCCGGGCAACGCGCAGGCGTGGGATCAGGCCTTCCTCACCTTCCAGAGCCTCCTCCGACATTCGGCGGTATGACCGCCGTATGCTCGCAAGGTTCCTTCTCCCTTCACTCGACCCTCAAGGTTTGACGGCAATTGTGCCGATGCCGTATGCGCCATTCGGCACCCAAAATCCTTCCTCGGGAGATCCGGCCAATTTCGTCATGTCCAGCCACGTGCAGGACGAAAAGATACCGGTGCCGACTTTGACCAGTGCGTCGGCAGGCTGCCACCGGAAGAACTCCAGCTTGCCTCCTCCTTGCAAAACCCCGATCCAATCGGATCCCAACGCCAACCCGTCAGCGTTGCCGCTGAGATTCGCGACCGATCGAAGTTCGAATTTCCCGGCGCCACCAAGCTTCCAAACTTCAATCTTGGCGGAGCTTGCTTTGTCTCCCGGCTTCGAGATCAAAACTCGACCTTCCTGAACGCGCGACTCGCGGGGCCAGGATTCCGGAAGGGGAACCGCGTCAATCAAACGTGCCGACACACCGTCGTAGGCACTCGCCTGAATGTATTCCTTCCAGTCCGTGGTCAAGGTCACCGGATCCCATACCGGAGCCGCCGTGTAGATCACTTCCCCCTGATGCGAGAGTCCGCGCAACTCCCCGGGTATGTTCACGGGCTTTCGCACGGTCGGAATAGCGGGATCCGCAAAATCAACCACGTCCAGAAAATACCGGGTGATCCAGGTTCCCATGGGTGGCGTGATCAAAACCTCGTTGCCTCGTTCGTCCAGCGTCATCACAGGCTTCGGCATCTCCTGTCCTTTGGGCAAAACATTGGGCACAAATTCGGAAGACTGATGGCTGAGGTAAACTTTGGTCCCGGATGCGAAGGCCTGGCTGTAATTCCACCAGGATTGGGTTTCGTTGACGCGAGTCATGCTCACCCATTGGGGCAAACCCGCCCCATTGATCTGACTCGCGATCAGCCTTGAACCGCCTCCGCCACCCCACCAAGGCCCTCCCCTGCCGATGAAAGCAGCATCCACCACGGCAAGCCTGGCCCACGCCCAATACGGATAGGATCGATCACTCCAAACCAGCGTCCCGTTCTCCAGCCAGTGGGCTTCGAATGTTCCCCAATATTCTTCCCCACGCTCGGTGCGGGTGGTGGACCCAAGAACTTTGACCAACGGCAAAGCACTGACATCGACAACCGTCATGGTCAGACTCGCCGCGTTGGTGGACTCCGGTACCCAGGGACCTTCGGGAGTGGGTTTCCACTTCACCTCCGAGGAAACACCCTGCAACAAGACCAGCCGCGGACCGGAAAGGCTCGCGCCAAGGATCGAACCCAAGGCCGCGTCCAAGTCGAGCTTGGCCAAAGTTTGATCCTTCGCTGAGGTCGTGCTCACCCGAACCCCGGGCACGCTTGCCCCCAGCCAGGATCCACCGTCGGCAACCGACAGCAAGTGGCTGCCGATTTTGAAAATCCGATCCGCCGGCCACGCCAGCTCCAATCGAGCCGTTACCTTGGGCACATCTCGATTCGCCGCGTCCACCACCAACAGGGCCTCGCCCGAAATCGACAAGACGCGCCCGTTTCTCAACTGGGTGCGCCGGGGCTGAAAGGTGTGTTCGATCACGCCTCGCTGCACGAGTGCCGTTCTCGAAAGATCGATCAATTGCACTCGGGAAGCGTAGCCGTTGGACGTATTCCCCTGGTAAGGCAGCATGATCAAGCCCTCGTCCTCAAACACACTGAAGGCCTTCTCGTCGTGATTCGCCTCGCTCCAGGAGTAGTTCTCCCCCAACCTCACCCGGCTCAACATCGAGGGCTTCGCGGGATCCGCCACGTCGAACAACGACACTGCAACACGATTCGTCTCCACCCCCACCGAGACCAAACGATCCCCCATCGGGTGGATGTAACTCGACCATCCCGGAATCTCCAGTTCCCCATGAATCACCGGCTTGGCGGGATTCGTCAAGTCGATCACCCACAAAGGATCGATCCGCAGGAAAGTCACGGCGTAAAGCCGCTTGCCATCGAAGCGCGTCGCGAACAGCCGCTCCCCAAATCCAGTTTCCAAATGACCGAGTTTCACAGGTTGAGCCGGATCCGCAATCGAGTATGTCTCCACTCGCGTCGCCAGCCGGCCCCACCCTCCTGCGGTATTCCTCAACTCGCTATCCCATCGCTCCACCACCAGAGCCAGCACGTCCCCGTCAATGTGCAATTTGAACTTGTCCAACAACTGACCCAAAGGACGAATCTCCGACCATGTCTTCATCGTCCCATCCGGGTTCGAAATATCCACCACCTGGATCACCGAACGCCAACTGGCTCGAGGATCCATGTTGCTCAAGAGAAAGAATCGGTCCGTGGCGTAGACCACCGTCTGATAACCCGGCGTCCAAAACTCAGAACGCTTCCTCGGATTCAAGGGATCAGCAAGATCTACGGAGACGAGCTGAGTGCCCCATTCCCAGTGACTGGGACTCTCCAGCGTCGAACCAGGAGGCACCGGCACCGGCTTGCGGATCTCGCGATACCGCTGCGAGGCGACATACAACACCGACCCCACCATGCGTGATTCCACAATGCTTCCTTCCAAAGGCACAGAAGCCAATACTTCAGGCTGGCCCAGAGTCTTGACCACCACCGCAGCACTCCCCACCTGATCCCATGAAGCCTGATGACAATTCTCTCTCGCCAGTAAGACCACCGGCCCCCCCTCCAATACATACATCTGCTCGCCCGCCATGGCCATGGATAGGGTCCCCTCCAGCTTGGGTTGATCCGGATCTGCCACATCAATAATCTGCAGTCCCCGATACTGATTGAAAAAATAAACCCGATCCCCCCGCACCTGCCAGATATCCGACTCCACAACCGCCCTTGCCGATTTGTCTCCCCCTGTCGTGCGATTGGCCTTCGGCGCCCCAAGGGCATCCTCCGCCATTCCGGGAACCACCCCCGTCATCGGAGCTGAACTCGACGGACCCCCAAATTGATTGGTTCCCCGCTGCCACGATGCCGGCACTATTTCTTCAGTGTCCACCCTGGCCCGCAATAGCTCCACCGACTCCGATAATGGGAACTTCAGTTGAACCACATTGACAACCGATGAATGTTCCGTGCGTACCACCGCCTTCGGCTGCCATGCCCCTCCTTCCGCGCGCGTCCGGCCCTCAATGGTCACACGCTTGACCCCGGCGGGCACTTCCACCCGCACGACGACCTCTTTCCCCACCACCTCGATATCCAAGATCGACGGCAGTCCGGTCGCAACGGACCCAGCCGACCATCCCAGTACACCCCCAAGTAGACCCACCGCCAGGATGATCAACAAACGTAACAGCTTCATATTCAACTCGGTCAATCTACCGAAAACGCGTCGTTTGGAAAGTCTCCAGTCGCGCTCCCCGCACCGCCCGGGTCAACCAAGCCCAGGCTGCCCGGGCGGTGCCACCCAGCGACCGTACTCAAACAACCACCACTCTATCTATGGACACCGCAGCCCAAACCGGACAAGCATTTTCCGTGAGGATCGAATGCTCGCGGATTCGGCCGGAAGCGAAACGCCATGACGCTCCTGGTCTGACCGGAACTGTCGTGCGAACTCGCTGGAAGTAAACATTGCGGCCATTCCCACTGCGACGACTCGGAAAGCGAAATGACGGGACTCACCTTCTTCTCCGCGCGGTTGGGCAATGCTGCCCTGCGTTTCAGCCTCGTCCTGGTTCTCCTCATCGCCGCCTCCTATCCCGAGGTCGTGCTCGGCATTTCCACTTTCTTCTTCCGCGATTTCGGTTACTTCGGCTTTCCCCTCGCCCGTTATCTCGAACAACACCTCCTCTCCGGGCAGCTTCCGCTCTGGAATCCTCTCAGCAACTGCGGTGTCCCCTTTCTGGCCCAATGGAACACCATGGTCCTCTACCCAGGCTCCTGGCTCGTCGCCCTCGTGGGCGCCGATCGCGGCCTGGGCTGGTTCTGTCTGGCCCATCAAGCCTGGGGCGGCCTGGGCATGTTCCTGCTGGCCCGCCACTACTCAGGCAGCCTCCTGGGCGCCTGGATCGCCGGTCTGGCTTACGCCTTCGGCGGTCTCATGCAAAACAGCCTCATGTGGCCCAACAACGTGGCCGCCCTGGGCTGGATGCCCTGGACGGTGCTCGCCGGCTCCCAAAGCTGGACTTCCTTTGGCCAGCACTGGTTCAAGTGGATCCTCTTCGGAACCCTGCAAATGCTGACGGGGGCGCCGGAGGTCATCCTGCTGACCTGGGTGGTTCTCGGCACCTTGTGGCTGGCGGATGGAATCCAGGCGCTGAAGACCTCGGGCCGTCGCTCAGACTCCTCCCCCACGGCTACGCCGGGCGTCGAAGCCGTTGCACGGGCGCAAGCCGATTCAATCAAACATGCTTTCAAAATTGCCGGCACCCGATCCGCCTGCTTCGCCGGAGCCGTCCTCGCCATCGCAGGTCTGGCTGCCTGCCAGCTCCTCCCTTTCCTCGAGTTGCTGCGGCATTCTCAGCGCGACGCGGATTTCGGGGGCACCGATTGGGCCATGCCTGCGACAGGTTGGGCTAATTTCATTCTGCCGCTCTACCACTGCTTCACGAAGTTCTTCGGGGTGCCCGCACAATTTGGGCAATACTGGACGGCTTCGTATTACAGCGGGATCATCGTGTTGGGTTTGGCGTCTGTCAGTTTGGTGCGCGTGCGAGACTGCCGCGGACTGGCCTTGGGTGGCCTGTTTCTTCTGTCCATCATCCTCGCTCTGGCCGAAGCGACTTTCTTGGATGGATTCTTCCGGGCTGTTCTCCCGCAAGCGGGTCTCTTTCGATATCCCGTGAAATGGGTCGTGGTCTCGTCGTTCGCCCTGCCTTTGCTGGCTGCCTTCGGCTTGGCTTGGATGGAGAAGCGCCCTCGGAATGCAAACGGGCTTGTTCGAGGAGGCGGGTGGATGTTCGGCGTGCTGCTGCTCCTTGTGTGGATCCTGGCCTGGGAGGGCCACCGCTATCCGAAACATTCCGGCGTGGATCTGCCGCTGGCGGCGAACGCGGCGGGGCGGACGTTGTGTCTCCTTGTGGGAGCGGGTTCACTCATGGTCGGGCTCGTGTCCGCCTCCTCAAAGTGGCGCGAGATCGCGCGAGGACTGTGTGCGCTGGCCGTGGTGTTGGACTTGAAGACCCACGTTCCCGAATTGAACCCCACGGTGACGCGAGAGATTTACCAACCGGGATTGATTCAAGATCCCGCGCATCCGCTTCACGCGGGAGCCTACCGCGGGATGACCACGCCTCGATCCGAAGTCGAGGCTCAACGGCGGCCTGCCCAGGATCCGGTCCGGGATTTTCTGCTCAGCCGGAAGTTGTTATTGTCGAACTGCAACCTGCTCGACGGGCCCGCCAAAGTGGACGGCTTGTTTTCGCTCTCGATCAGGGATGTCGACCGAATCCACCGCCAACTCCTTTATCGCACACTGGATGTGCCGGCATCACGCGAACCGCTCCTGAATTTTCTAGGGGTGCGCACGATGGTCGAGGTGAAAGATGGCGCTCTGGAGTGGCGGCTCCGACCCGATGCGATGCCTTGGATCACCGCGGGTCAAGGACCGAGAGTGTCCGCCGCCATGTGGGATGTCCTGGCCGATGGCGCCTGGAACCCGCGGCGGGAGGTTTTGTTCGATGCCGAGGTTCCATTGGCACTTGGTGCGGTTGCATCGTCGAACGCGGTGGTGGAGAATGTTCGCTGGGGGAATCACGAGATCGAGTTCACGGTGCGGACCTCCGAGCCGACCTTGGCCGTGGTGGCTCAAGCATGGTATCCTCCTTGGCGAGCGACCGTGGATGAAAAGCCCGTTCGATTGCTGAAGGGAAATGCGGCGTTTCAAGCGCTGGAAGTTCCGGCCGGAACACACCGCGTGCGGCTTCGTTATGAGGACAGGAGCTTCGTCCGGGGCTGCGCAATCAGCGCGTCGAGCGTGGTGACTCTGGTTTTGCTGGCGCCATTCGCCTCGCGCCGGAGGCGGGACGGCGGGTGATCGAAACGGAATCGGGCAGATTACTTCAACGTCGTCGTCCGTTCCTGGATCCATTGCAGATCTTTGCTGGCGCGGGCGACGATATTGTGGGCGATGCGCTGGCCGGGTGTGGTGGAACGAATGGTGCGATAATCGAGCCAGCGATGCAGTTCGACATGGCCATCGGCGAAACTGACCACGCCTCCGTTGTTGTGGTGAGTGGCCGGGAGATGGAAATAGGTGTCACCCCCTCCATTGGCACCCGGCATCAGCACGATAAACGCGGGGGTGCAGAGGCTTTGAGGGGTCAGATCCTGAGTTAGAAAAATCCCGGACGGTTGGGAGAGCTGGGAAGTCTTCTTGAACACTTGATATCGGCTCGAATGGTGCCGGTTCATGGAAGCGGTGGGCCCGAGATACAAGTTCATGGCAAAGCTCCGAACTTGGGGAACCGGGCGTCCACGTAAAGCCACGAAACTCGTGCGGTCGCTGGGACACTTATAAACATGTTTCGTGGTTAAATAACGGCTGAACGAGGCATAGCGCGGATCGATCAGATAAATCTCGTTCGTGAACGGTTGATTGAAATTGTGATAACCACCCCCCACCCAAAGGGTGTCCCGGCCGGCGCCCTCTTCCGCGCCATTGGCCACCATGGCGTCATTGAAATCCGCCGAGTAAAGCGTCCAGGTGGTCGCAATCTGCCGTTGATTGTTCAGACATTGAATGCGTTTGGCGCTCTGTTTGGCTTTGGAAATCGCGGGCAAAAGCATTCCTGCCAGGACGGCAATGATGGCGATGACCACCAGCAGTTCGATCAACGTGAATCCGTGGTGAAAGTGTCTTCTGCGGGAGGTGTTGCAGGTCGAGGGCATAAGGAGGCCAGATGGTTGACCAAGCTCTTAACCTATTTCAAAGCACAGCGGCAACGTTGATTCGGAGGAAGCTGGCTGGTTGTTCGCGGGCACAGGGATGAGGGACTCCTGCCGCTTCGGCTAGATCATCATACCACCGCAACTTTCACACAATGAATCGGCGGCAGGTTCGAGAAGAGGCATTCCCATTCCTCACCCCCTTCCCGGCCGATCCAGAGCTGGCCGGTCGTGGTTCCGAAATAAAGCGCTGGCGCGCCAAGTTCGTCGATGTCCATCGCATCCCTCAACACCGTGAAATAGCCGTGTTTCTTGGGCAGTCCCTTCGCCAACCGGGTCCAGCCGTCGCCGCCCGACTCGCTTCTCCAGACCGCCGGGGCGCCCCCGGGGCTGGTCCGCGTCATTGGTTCTAACGGCATCACGTAAACGACGTCGGGATGGTGCGGATGGACGGCGATGGGGAATCCGAAGGCAAACCTTGGGCGATGCTGCGCCAGGTATGGCCATGGTCGTCACTGCGCAACACGCCGATGTTCGGACGCCTTCCGCCGGGTCCATCCCACTCGGCCCATCCGCCGTGATTTTGCATGTAGAGCCGGCCTGGCGCGGCCTTGTGCCCGGCGATTTTATGCACGCATTGGCCGAATTCCGGATAGGGATCGGGCATGAATCCCGCGCCCACGCCTTTGTTCGCGGCCGTGAAAGTTTCGCCTCCATCCTCGCTGAGGTAGTGTCCACCGGTCGAGATGCCGAGATGGACGCGTTGTCCGTCGCGAAGGATGGTATGCATGCAGAGCCCGCCGGTGCCCGGTTGCCATTGGGAAGCGTGCTGGTGATTGCTGATGCCGGGAACGATTTCCCAGGTGTCGCCCTGGTCGCGGCTGCGGAACAGCGAGGCGGGCTCGACGCCGCAGAGGAGTTCCTTTTTGTCGCGCCCCGCTTCGAGGGCCCAAATATTCGCGAGGGCGCGTCCGTCTCCTTTGGGGAACGCAGGGGCAGACTTCGTTTCGCGGAAATCTTTTCCGAGATTGGTCGAGACCAGGACCTTCATTCCGAAGAAGGGGTTGCAGCTCGACGCATAGATGCGCGGCGTGCCACGCGTGTCGATGAGTGAGGAATAGACGGAGACTCCCGCGCCGAAGGGGCCACGCAAGGCAAACTTGTTCCGCGTTCTGGCGGCTTCGGCGACGAAGAGCCCTTTCTTGGTTCCGAGGGTGAGCACGATTCGTTGAGCCATGGGATTTATCCTCCGGAGACGGCGGGGAGGAAAATGACTTCGTCGCCATCGGCGAGCGGTGTCTCGATTCCAGCGCGGTCTCGCATGTGTTCGGTGTTGATAAAAACGTTGATGTGGCGCCGGACGGCGCCGGTTTCATCGCAAAGGCAGACGTAGAGTTCCGGGTGCCGTTGCTCCAACATCTCCAAGAGCGCCCGCACGGTGGCGGCTGGCAACTGAAGGGAAGCGAGTCCCTCGCATCGTTCACGCAACGGAGACGGCACATGAACAGAGACGGCGTGAGGCTGCGGATCATCCCCGCCACGAGAGCAAGGCGGAGGAGCGACTGTCGCAAGCCCTCGGCATTCAGGTCGGAGAAAGCTTTGACTTTTCGACTTTGCAGTGCAAAGTTTTTGCATGCCTTCCCGTTCGGCGGAAGCCAATTTGGCCGCGATTCGAACGTTGATGGAGCGGTCGGCGCTCTATCGACGAGCGGTGGCGCCCTTGCAAGTCCTGGCCGGAGTTGTGGGGGTCACGGGGGCGCTGTTTGGCGTGGCCTTGGACATGAAGGACCCCCGCCAGACGGTGATGTTCTGGATGTTCACCGGGCTCGTGGTCGGCACCTTTGCCTTGGTGCTGGTTCGCCGTCAGGCTTTGGGTGCGGGCGAGCGGTTTTGGACCCCGCCCGCGAGGCGCGTGCTTCAAGCCGTGTGTCCCGGGTTCGCCGCCGGAGCCATCCTGGCGGTGCCCACGCTGTCCGACCGTCCCATGGGCAAAGCCATGGCCGAGCTGGTCCCTGCGCTTTGGATGGTTTGTTACGGATTATCGATGCATGCGGCGGCTTTTTTCCTGCCGCGTGGGCCCCAGCTTTTGGCGTGGTTGTTCATCGCCACGGGCGCGGCGCTCGGGCTCGCGTTTGCCTTTTCCTGGTGGAAACCGAAGCCCTCGGATTTTCACTGGTGCATGGGAACCGCATTCGGCGGGTATCATCTCGTCAGCGGGGTGGTGCTGCGCTGGGCTGAAAAGAGGGATCCCGATCTCGTGTCATGACCTCCACTTCCCTTCATCATCAACTCGACAGGGTCATCCATGAAAAAGGCCGGCTGGCCATCGTGTCCATGCTGGCCGCCGCGCGGGAGCTTTCCTTCACGGAAATTCGGGAAGCCCTGGGCATGACCGATGGCAACTTGATCACTCACTTGAAGACGTTGCAGTACGCGGGATTCCTGGTCGTGTCCAAAACCTTTTCCAATCACCGTCCCCTGACGACCTGCTCCCTGACCGGGGATGGTCGCAAGGCCTTCGAACAATACTTGGACCACATGGAGGCCTTGGTCCGGCAGCATCGAAAAGCACAGCCCTGATTTTTGAACAAAAACAAGCCGCCACGGTCAGAGACTTTTTGAAGCAAAGTAAACTTTTTCCGGACCTCGCCGATGCCTCCTTGGATCGCGCGAATGGACCGTTGTCTCATGATCACCGAAATCTGGCTTGAACCTTCCGCCGCCGCTCTGGCGGCCATCCCCTGGAGGGTGTTCCAAGAATCGGGAGGAGTTCATCTTTTCCTGGCCGGACTCGGCTGCGGCGCCTGGATCTTGCGCCGCGCGCCTCGACTCTGGCCCCAGTTCTTCATCGGGTTCGTGGCTTGCCTTGCCGGTTATCTCAATTTGTTGACGGACGAGATACGCTTGGCTGCGCGCACGTCTTTCACGGCTGCCCTCTTCGCCGGATTCCTCCGCCCCGCCCAGTCTCCGCGCTGGGTTCCTTGGATCGCGCTTCCGGTTCCGGTGGGTGAGTTCCTGCGCCACGCCTGGACCCAGCCGATGCCCAATCTCACGGCGATTCTCGCGGCCTGCACGGTGCTGTTCCCGGTGACGCTTGGAGTCATGCTGGGTCGGCTTGGACGCCGTCGGTCGCTCAAGAACCCCATCTCTTCGCACGTCATCGCCCGTTCCTGAACTCTATGCGTATTCTTCGAGCCAAACATTTGGGCATGTGTTTTGGGGTAAAGGACGCCATCGCCATGGCTCAATCGTCCGCCGCTCAGAACCCCGAACCCCTCACCATCCTGGGCGATTTGGTTCACAATCCGACCGTGCTGGAGGATCTG
>Ga0194131_10009003_pt1 | contig 12776 bp, 11 predicted proteins | sample TA2KigO120mmetaG_FD_148631 | JGI IMG/M metagenome (GOLD analysis project Ga0194131, IMG submission 148631) | Freshwater microbial communities from Lake Tanganyika, Tanzania - TA2015053 Kigoma Offshore 120m | ecosystem: Environmental > Aquatic > Freshwater > Lake | place: Tanzania: Lake... | reverse complement strand
TGACCGGCAAGTTGCCGGCCGGGTCCACCGCGACCGACCTCGTGCTCACCGTGACCCAGATGCTTCGCAAGCATGGCGTGGTCGGCAAGTTCGTGGAGTTTTTCGGCGACGGGCTCGCCTCGCTGCCGGTCGCGGATCGCGCCACTATCGCCAACATGGCTCCGGAGTATGGCGCCACCATCGGATTTTTCCCGGTGGACGAGGAGACCATCAAGTACCTCCGCCTGAGCGGCCGCGACGAGAGCCTCGTCCAGCTCGTCGAGGATTATTACCGCGCCCAGGGGATGTTCCACCACCACGAGAGTCCTGAGCCCGTCTTCACCAGCACGCTGGAGCTCGATCTCGCAGGGGTGGAGCCCAGCATCGCCGGGCCCAGGCGTCCCCAGGACCGCGTCCCGCTCCACGAGTCGAAGCGCAACTGGCGCCACGCGCTGGTGGCCATGCTGGGAGGCGAGGGCAACAACCGCATTCCCAAGCGCGCTGAAGCCCGCTTCCTGGGCGAGGGCGGCGACGAGGCTCCGGAGGTCGAGGAGTTGACCGAAGGCAATCCGTTGGACGCCGCGGCGCGCGTGCGGACCGGCGATACCGAGTTCGTTCTGCGGCACGGCAGCGTCGTGATCGCCGCCATCACAAGCTGCACCAACACCTCGAATCCTTCGGTGATGCTGGCCGCCGGGCTTCTCGCGCGCAACGCGGTGGAGCGCGGCCTGCACGTCAAGCCGTGGGTGAAAGCGAGCCTCGCGCCCGGCTCGAAGGTGGTCACCGAGTATCTCAAGTCGAGCAACCTCCTGCCGTATCTCGAGGCGCTGCGCTTCCACACGGTGGGTTATGGATGCACCACCTGCATCGGAAATTCCGGCCCGCTGCCGGAAAACATCAGCAAGGCAATCACCGACGGGCACCTGGTGGCGGTGTCGGTACTCAGCGGGAATCGCAATTTCGAGGGCCGCATCAATCCCCACGTGCGGGCCAATTACCTCGCCTCGCCGCCGCTGGTGGTTGCCTACGCCCTGGCTGGAACCATGGACATTAATTTGGACCGGGAGCCCCTGGGAATTGATCCCAATGGCGAGCCGGTCTACCTGCGAGATATCTGGCCCTCTTCCGAGGAAGTCGCCCGGACCGTGCACGAAGCGCTGCAGTCGGCGCTGTTCCGCGGCTCGTACAGCGAGGTGTACCGCGGGGATGAGTCCTGGAATGGCCTGGAAGTCCCCCAGGGCGATCGCTACGTGTGGGACCCCTCGTCAACCTACGTGCAGCCGGCGCCGTACTTTGATGACATGCCGGCGGAGCCGCTTCCGCTGGCGGATATTTCCGGCGCTCGCGTGCTTGCCGTGCTGGGAGATTCGGTCACCACCGACCATATTTCTCCGGCCGGCTCCATCGCGGTGCACAGTCCGGCCGGCGAGTACCTTCGGAGCCTGGGCGTCGAGCCGAAGGACTTCAACTCCTACGGCGCGCGCCGCGGCAATCACGAGGTGATGATGCGGGGCACTTTCGCGAATATCCGCCTGCGCAACCAGCTGGCGCCCAAAACCGAAGGGCCCTGGACCGTGCATTTTCCGTCGCGGGAGATCGTCACCATCTACGATGCAGCGATGGAATACCACAAGGCGGGCGTGCCGCTGGTGATTCTGGCCGGCGCGGAATACGGCACCGGCTCATCCCGCGACTGGGCGGCCAAAGGTCCTCGGCTGCTGGGCGTGCGCGCCGTGATCGCAAAGAGTTTCGAGCGCATCCACCGATCGAACTTGATCGGGATGGGCATTTTGCCGCTCCAGTATCTCGAAGACGACGACGCGGCAAAGCTTGGCTTGAAGGGCGACGAGGTGTTCTCCGTTGAGGGCATCGCGGACGGGCTCACCCCCGGCAAGCACCTGACCGTCACGGCGCGGGGCGAGGACGGGGCGACCGTCCGCTTCAAGGCGATGGCGCGCATCGACACGCCGAACGAAGTGGATTATTACCGTCACGGCGGAATCTTGCAGTTCGTGCTGCGCTCGCTGCTGAAGGGGAAGAATTAGCGCTTACTGCTGAGGGCGGCGCTCGCGATCCTTGTCGGCGCGCATCCAGCCGAGCAAAAGGTTGGCCACCTGCTTGGGATGATCGGCCATGGCGCTCTCGATGTCGTTGAGCAGCTTGCGCTCGTTGTTCTCGCGCATGTCCTGGAACTCGACGGCGCTTCATGCCCCCCCGTGACAGTGCCCGCCGGAGCACTTGAACCAGAGGTGCAGCACGCGTCCCGCGACGGCGGCCGCGATGACGTGCTGTGGCCACGAGGCGGGCAGCGCGGCCCACACGACGAGGTGCACGACGTCCGCGAGGCTGTGCAACGGGGGATGCGGCAGGAAGCGGCACATCCCCACGGCCACGTAGACGAGCAGCAGCAGTGCGGCGGGAATGACCGCGCGAGCACGCGGGCCGAAAGCCTCCGACGTGTGGATGCGATAGGCCGCGAAGGGCATCAAGGCGAGACAAATGACCACCGTTGGCGCGAACGACGCGAGCAGCGTGCTCACGTAGTAGGTCATCTCCGAGGGATGGCGGTGCATGATGAGGTAGGCCAGGGTGACCAGGAGGCTGGCCGGGAGCGCGGCGCCAAAGCCGATCCAGGCCACGCAACTGGCCTTCTGGTCGGGGAGGCTGCACCCGTCGCCGCGCAGCGCCACCGGCGACTCGCGCAGCAGCCAGCGGATCCCCAGGCAGGCCGGCTGTCCGAGGGCCAGAAACGTGGCGATCACTGCCCACAGCGTTACCGGGGCTGGCGTGCGCGCGTCGTTGAGCAACAGCGAAAGCAGAATCGCCAGGGCGGCGCGCCCCGCCATGCGCATCTTGCGCCAGACGCGCTCCTCGTCGGGGGACAGGGTGGGACAGGTGTCTGGGCTCGGGGTCGTCTCATCCGCCATGGCCGTACCTCCTACAGACGTGGATCCTTCAAGCTTCCCACGGTGGCGCCCGGCTGCCACGTCGCCGGCGGCAGCGGCAGCCGGATGCGGCCGGTCGACTGGGGCTCTCCCATCAGGCTGCCCAGCGCGCGGTCCAGCCGGCTCGGCTCGGCGGGCAGGGTCTGCGGGGGCGTCTCCGGCAGGTCGCCGACGGTCGCCTGGGGAGCCTCCTCGGGCGCGCTTGTGGGGGCAGCGCCGGTCCCTTTCCAGGCAGATTCAAGGGCCGAGTCGCCGACTTTCGGGCGCGGCTGGTGCGGTATCCGCTGCTCCACCTTCACGGTGGGATCGTACACGTCGACGCTGACGTTGGCCGGGTTGACCGCCGCCAGCCGCGACTTCAGCGAGCGCAGGGCCAGCAGGTGGCGCTCCTCTTCCTCCGAGATGTGCTCGCGCACCTTGGCGGCCAGGTCCGCCGACATTTCCTTCGAGTTGAGGGCGCGGGCGGTTTCGAAGTGATCCTGCATCAGGTGCAGACGAAATACTTCCGCGTCCAGCGCCTGCCCCAGGTCGACGTCCACCACGCCGCGCGTCTTGAGCGTGTCGGTGAGGGCGCGCAGGGCGATTTCATGCTGATGCTCCTCCTCCTGGAGGTGCTCGATCAGCTCCATCGCCACGTCCTCGGGGTAGCGGCCGGACATCAGGTCGCGCAGCCAGTCGACGTGCTCGATGGTGATGGCCAGCTCCTCCAGGCCGCCGCGCAGCGCCGCGTCCACGTCGGTGACCACGACCGGATAGGTCACGCCGCCGCCGGGCGTGGTGGCCGGCATGACGCCTTCCGCGGGGGTCGGGGTGGCGGTATCGTCCATGGGGAGTCTCCTGTGGGGCGGCCAGGGGGCGCCGAAGGCGATTCCCTGGGGCTCGGGTCGCCGGGGGTTCCTCGCGGGCGGGGCCCGGATCCTTCACGGAAGGAGGCCTCCGGCCGCTGTCGAAGCCTGCGCGCCGTGAAACACGTGGATATTTTTACCGACGGCGCCTGCCAGGGCAATCCCGGGCCGGGCGGATGGGCCGCCATTCTGCGCTTCGGCCGGCACGAAAAAGAATTCGCCTGCGGCGAGCCCAACACCACCAACAACCGCATGGAAATGCTGGCCGCCATTCGTGGGCTGCAGGCATTGAAAGAGTCCTGCGAAGTGGATCTGTATTCCGATTCCCAGTATCTCGTCAACGCCATCGTCAAGGGATGGATCCGCGGCTGGCAAAACAACGGCTGGCGCACTGCTTCCAAAGACCCGGTGAAAAATATCGACCTGTGGGAAGAGCTGCTCACCCAGATGGAACGCCACAAGGTCCGCTTTCACCATGTGTACGGCCACTCCGGACACCCGGAGAACGAGCGCTGCGACAAGCTCGCTCGAGCGGCGGCGAAACGGATCGCCGAGGCCCCAACCGCCACACTTTGAAGATCTCTCAATGGCTTAATGGTGCGCTTCTCGGCTCCGGGTGCGGGTTTCGCAGGAGCCGGGGGCTCCGATGCCGAAGAAAGTTGCGACCAGACGCCGCGGTTTGCGGCGATTCTCCCGGGCGCAGGGCTCGGGATCCCGGGCTTCCCCGGGGTGGATCCCACGACACGGAGGATCCATGGCGAAGAAGATCTTCGTACTGGACACGAGCGTCCTACTTCATTCTCCGCTCTCCCTGTATTCGTTCGCGGACAACGACATCATCATCCCCATCGTGGTGCTCGACGAGCTCGACAAGTTCAAGCGGGGCACCATGGAAATCAACCGCAACGCCCGCCTGGTCATCAAAGAGCTGGACAATCTGCGCGCCAGCGGCCAGATCGACAAGGGGATCAAGCTCGATCGGGGCGGCACGCCGACCGTCGACCTCAACCACCGTGAGGCGCTCGCACTGCTTCCGCCGGGATTCGAGCACAACAACGACAACCGCATCCTGGCCATCGCGCTCTCGGTGAAAAAGCGGTTTCCGCGGCGCCACGTGGCGGTGGTGTCCAAGGACATCAACATGCGCGTGAAGGCGCAGGCGCTGGCCCTTAATTCCGAGGATTATCTCACCGACAAGATCGAAGTTGACGATCTCTACGCTGGCAACCGCATCCTGAAAGTTTCCGCCGCCGACATCGAAACCATCTACCAGGATCGCGAGCTGACCGTGCCCCGCTTGAACGGCGTGGTGTCGCGCGATCCGCTTTATGCCAACGAATTCGTCTGCCTGGTCGACAAGACAGCCGCGAATCATACCGCGCTGGCTCGCTTCGACAAGGAGAAGAACGCGCTTACCCTCATCCGCGACTCGCGCACCGACGTGTGGGGCGTGCGGCCGCTCAATCGCGAGCAGAAGTATGCCCTCGAGCTGCTGCTCGACGATCGGGTCAAGCTGGTCACCCTTTCCGGAAAAGCCGGCACCGGAAAAACCATGCTGGCCATCGCGGCCGGCCTGCACAAGGTGCTCAATGACAAAGCGTTCCGCCGCCTCGCGGTGTATCGTCCGGTCATTCCGATGGGCAAGGACATCGGCTACCTGCCGGGCTCCGAGCAGGAAAAACTGGCGCCCTGGATGCAGCCGATTTTCGACAACCTCGAGTATTTGCTGGACGCCCACACGCCTTCGTCGCCCTCAAAGAAAGGCGGCGGCAGCCAGCGCGACAGCAAGCTCGACTATCTGATCGACTCCAACGTGCTGGAAATCGGCGCGCTGACCTATATCCGCGGACGCAGCCTGCCCGGTCTGTACATCATCATTGACGAGGCGCAGAACCTGACGCCGCACGAGGTGAAGACCATCGTCACGCGGGCCGGAGAAGGCACCAAGCTGGTGTTTACCGGCGACCCCTACCAGATTGATCATCCGTACCTCGATGCCACTAGCAACGGTCTGACCCACGTCGTGGAGAAATTCAAGGGCCATCCGCTGGCCGGTCACGTGAGTCTCGTGAAAGGCGAGCGCTCCGAGCTGGCCGAGCTGGCATCCACCGTGCTCAGCGACTGAGGCGGCCGGTGGCCATGCCAGATCCGGAAAAATCCGTTCCCACCGCCGAGCCACTGCCGCCCCGGCGTGGCTCGTTTCAGTGGGACACGGTCAGCGTCATCCTGGAAGGCACCTCGCCGTTCGAGCTTCCCTCGATGGAAGTCGAAAATCGCGCCGAGGCGTACGATTTCCTGGCGCACTACGGGCTGGACGTGCAGCGCGCGGAAGACCGCCAGATGCTGCATGACATCCACGGCGAGGCGGTGTCGTTTATTCGGCGGCATTTCTTGTCGGGGCGCGAAGCCGCGCGCCTGCAAATTCCCGAGGCGGTGGCGCGCGCCCAGGATCCCGCGGATCTGCTGGTGCTGGCGTCCGAAACCCGCAAAGGCACCCAGAGCCGATGGGCCTGCGCGGCGTTGCGCGTGATGCACACGATTCACCATGCCAACCGCGCGTTTCGTCAGGAATCCTTCGACGAGATACGGCGGCAGATTTTCGATCCCTACCGAAATTGCCTGCACGTGGACGAGCTCGGCTGCCCGGTGCTTGCCATGGGCGACACCAGAGTGCAGCTTGAGGGGGTCTTCTTCAAGGAGGGCAAGAGCCGCGACTCCATCATCATGAAGCTGCTGCACAAGCCGAGCAACGTGGCGCAGGAGATCTACGACTGGATCGGCATTCAGTTCGTGACCCGCACGAGAGTGGAAGCGCTTCTCGTGGTGCGGTTTCTGCGCATGAACAACCTGGTGGTCTTTGCCAACACCGTTCCCGGGCGCTCGATCAACAACCTCATCGATCTGCAGTCGTTCCGCAAGACGTTTGAGGATCTGTCCAAAAAATACCGCCGCACCGATGACCGGGAGCAGCTCTGGCTGCTCGAGCACCTGACCCACGAGGCGCGCGACTTCGGGAAGCTGGTGGCGACCGCGAATCCCTTTTCCGGGCCGGAGTATCGGTCGATTCAGTTCACCACGCGACAATTGATCCGCGTGCCCAATCCGGCCCGCGAGCCGCTCCAGACGATCTACGATTTCCTGCGCGAGCACGAGGCCGCCGAGGTGCACCATCTGATGGAACGGCTGGAGGCGCTCCCCCTGGAGCGGGAGCTGACCTTTTTTTTCCCCTACGAGATCCAGATTCTCGACTACGAAAACTACCTGAAGACCCGCATGGGGCAGAGCAGCCACGCCGCCTACAAAAAGCGCCAGATGCTCGCCGCCCGCCGCCGCGTCCTGCAGGGATTGCTCTAGGGGTGGTGAGGCGCGAGGCGATGCCTGGCCTCGTCGTGCTGGCCGGTGCGGTGGCGCTGGCCAACCTGGCCAATCCCCTGGGATTGCACCAGAACGACGAGGACTTCTACGTGGGCGTCGCGCGGGAAATGCTGGCGCGCGGCGACTGGATCGTGCCCGTTTACATGGGAGAGCCCTCGTTTCACAAGCCGCCGCTGTTGTACTGGCTGATGGCCGGCTTCATGGGCGTGCTGGGGCCGTCGCTGCTCGCGGCCCGCCTTCCGATCGCGCTGATGGGTGTAGCGCTGGCGCTGGTCACGGCGCGGTTGGGCAAGCGGCTGTACGGAGAGAAGTCCGCCTGGACGGCGGGCGCGATGGTGGCCACCACGGTGGGATATTTCCAGTACGCGCGCGCCGCCATGATGGACGTCCCATTGGCGCTGTGCGTGGTGCTGGCCGCCTGGGGCGCACGCTCCGGCACGGTTCCGGGACTGTACGGCGCCGCGGTGGCGACGGCGGCAGGCTGCATGTTGAAGGGGCCGGTCGGCGCCGCCCTGCCGATTCTGGGCGTGCTGCTCTGGTGGATTTTCGGCGAAAGGGTCCGCTGGCCGTTGAAGCACCTGTTCGGGGCCGCGGCCACCTTCGTAGCGCTGTGCGGCATCTGGCCCGCGCTGCTGGCCGGACGCGGGTTGTTCTCGCAATGGTACACCGCGTTCATCATTGGAGAAAACCTCGGAAAGTTCCAGGCCGAGCGGGACTGGGCGTTGCAGATGCTGTGGGGTTTCCTGGTGCTGCTCATGCCCTGGACGCCGCTCGTGCTGGGCGCCCTGTGGATCTGGGCGCGCGGCCGCGGCTGGCGGGACAGCGACGCGCTGCTCCCGGTGTGCATTTTCGCCGCGAATTTTCTGTTGTTCTCGCTGCCGGCCATCAAGTGGCCGCAATATCTGCTGCCCAGCATTCCGATGGCGGCGCTGCTGGTGGCCTGGGCGCTGCGCGATGGCGACGCGCCACGGCCGGTGCGGGTGGGCGGCTGGGTTTCCGCGCTGCTGGTGCTGGCGACGGTGCCGGCGCTGCTGGTGGCGCCGCGGCTCTTTCCCAACGGCACCGAGCGGGTGCTGTTTCTGATGATTGCCAGCGCGATGATGGTGTGCGCGATGCTGCTGGTCTGGCGTGCCCAGCTCGCCGGGGCGGCGCTCGCGTTCGCCATCGCGCTGGTGGGCGTGTCGCTGCTGGCGCCGATGGTGACGCTGCAGCGCATCCCCGAGGAATTGAAGACGGTCACCCAGGACCGCGAGCTGATGACGTTCGGCGTGCCGCCGTATCCATATGCCAATTTCTTGCAGCGCTCGGTGCGCTCGCACCATTTGCCCGAGGATTTCAAGCAAGACTTCGAGCGGGGCGCGCTGATCATCGTGGGCGACACCGAGGTGGCGGCCCTGATGCGCGGCGGCGCGTTCAACCCCGATCAAGCGGAGATGCTCCTTTGCTGGCGCAAGTGGCGCCGCAACATCGCCTGGCCCCACGTCCAGCGCGCCCTCCGAGAGGGCCGCAGCGACGCGCTGCAGGAGAACGTCTGCGTGCTTGCCAGGCGTTCGCTCCCAGATCGCGGCGAACAAAGATAGCCATCGGGCGTTCGCTCCCAGTTCGCGGCGAACACGCCGACAACGCCGCAAAATCGTCGTCTTGCTCCAGGCGTTCGCTCCCAATTCGCGGCGAACAAAGATAGGCATTGGGCGTTCGCTCCCAGGTCGCGGCGAACCGGGTTAGCGGCGGTTTGATGCTTTTAGCGGGGTGAACACGTCCGTGCGGAAATTGCGGCACCAGACCGCGTAGAACGTGCGGGAGCCGACGCCCTTTGCCTCCGTGGGGTGGGGCGGCAGCGGCTCCAGGCGCTCGAACGCGGCCGTGAGGTGGCGCCAGACGTCCTCTCGCTTCCACGGGGGCGAGGTGTCGACGTACAGCGCGTCGCGGCCCAGCATGGATGGGAAGTCGTCCCAGCGGTCGTACTCGGCGCCGATGGAGGTGCCCATGATGACGTGCAGACGCTCGCCCGAGTACAGCGCCAGCGCGCTGGACAGCGCGTAGTTCGTCGTCATGATGAACGGATCGCTGCCCTTCGCGCGCAGCTGCTCGGCCGTCTGGTGGACATAGCGTCCTCCGGCCGGGTAGCCGAAAATCTCCGCCATCTCGTTCACCGTCAGCGGCTCGTTCTTGTTCACTCCGGCCATCTGCACGCCGCTGGAAACCAGCGAGATAATTGTTGCCGGGGAAAATACCGCGGTGAATACCACGCCGGAAATCAAGAACGCCAGCGCCAGTCCCATCCACGCGAGCAAGCGTCCCACCCGGCCGGCGAAAGCGTCCACCCACCATCCCAGCGCGCAGCAGGCCGCCAGCGTGCCCGGCGCCGCCCAGTGCAGGCCGATTTTCACCAGCAGGCTGAGCCCGAGAAACACCAGATGAATGGGCAACGCCACGCAGAAAAACCAGGCCGGCGCCGGCTCGCGTCGGAAAATTCCCCGCCAGCCGGCCTGCGCCGCCGCCCAGGCCAGCAGCACCGCGAGAATCGGGGACAGCGCCGCGAGCGAGAGCACGGCGTAATTCCGCAGGTGCTGCACTCCCAGACCGCTGGCCCGTCCCATGCGCGAGCCGTACTGGTAGGCAAACGATTCCCACTGGTGAGTCGCATTCCAGTAAAGAAACGGGCTGAACACGACGAGCGCAACGCCCACCGCCAGCCACGGCTCCCAGGAACGCAGCCACCTGCGCCAGTCCGGAAACAACACCAGCGCCACGAACAGCGCCGGCAGCAAGTACAGTCCGGTGAGCTTGCAGAGGCCCGCCATTCCCGCCGCCGCGCCCAGCAGCAGCCACCAGCCGCGCCCGTCGCCGCGCAGCGCGCGCCATCCCGACCACAAGAACACGCTGGTCGCGAACAAGAGCGACGAGTCGGGAAACACCGCGATGCCGGCCACCGAAAACAGCGGAATGGCCAGCGGCAACGCGCCGCCCCAGAATGCCGCCCGCTCCGAGCCGGTCGCCTCGCGCGTGGCGTCGTGCAGAAACCACGCCAGCGCCGTGGCCATCAGCACGAACGGCGCGCGGATGGCAAAGGTCCCGTGGCCGAACAGCGCGACCGACGCCGCCACGATCCACCCCACCATGGGGGGATGGTCGTGATAGCCGGCCGACAGGTGGCGCGCATACTCCCAGTAATACGCTTCGTCCCCACTCAGGGGGATGGCGGCGGCGGCCAGAGCGCGCACAAGGGTCGCGCAGGCGAGCAGGGCGAGGAACGCCCAACGATACGGAATGGCGCTCCGGAGCGGGTCGGACACGGCCAGCCTGATTCGTGCCGGGGGCCCGCCATCCTGCTTCGCCAGCAGGGCGTGACCGTGTTGAAGGCCGTAAGCGGCCGTCTCCTGATCGAAGGAGCGGCGGCGGACATACTCGAAGTGCGTATGCCGCCTGCCGCAAGCAGGAACGGCCTACCTGGAGGACGCGCCCTTGAATTGTCCGGCCTGTTCGTCGGAGATGGATTCCCTCAACTACGGTCGTATCGAGCTCGACCAGTGCCCCGGTTGCGAGGGCATGTGGTTCGACCAGGGCGAGCTGCAACAGGTCTCCAACTTGATGGACGATTGCGCGCGCGCCTTCAAAGTCGATCCATGGGAAGAAATTCGAAAGATGTCGGTGACCATCGGAGCGCGGCAGTGCCCGCGCTGCCGCGCTCCGATGGGCGTCGTGTGCTATCCCCATCCGCGCCTCGAGGTGGACGTCTGCCTGCTGTGCGCGGGCGTCTGGCTTGACGCCGACGAGCTGAACAAGATCCTCCAGTACATTGACGACCAGATGTCGCCGCACGAGACCCGGACGCGCGACGACGCGGAAGCGGCGGCCCCCGAGCCCGCCCGCGCGCCCGCCGCCACAGCCCAGGCGTCCGCTCCGGCCCAACAGCCCAGGCGCGACGTGTCCAACGTGCTCGGCTTCGTGCAACAATCAGTGTGGGACAACATGCCGAAAATTCGAGAAAAGGGGCGGGAAGAGCCATGAGCCGCCACAAGAAATTTCCAAAAAACGAGCCCCCGGAGAAATTTGGCGAGGAACCAGCGGAGGAGGCTCCGCCGGAGTGGCTGGTGAAAGCGCACGAGAAGCACGAGCGCAAGCAGCAGCAGTATGCCGCGATGTTCGATGGCGCGCGCAGTGCGGTGGAGCGGAAGAAAGAAGAGCTGTCCGGGCTCTTCGACAACATCCCCGCTGAGGGTGAAGACACAGAGCCGGTCCCCGACCTGTTCAACGACGCCGCCAAAGACTGGCAGGAGCGCCAGAAGTCGCTGGGCGGCCTTTTCGGGGACGCGGTGAAGAAAAAAGAGCAGGAGCGCGAGGCGCTCAAGAACCTGTTTGGCGAGCGGCCCTCCAAGCCGGGTTTTAAAAAGCGCTAGAATGGATCCCGCTTTTCAACGTCTGGTCGCGGACGCGAAGACGCGCATCCACGAGATCAGCGCTGAGGAGGTCCGCGCGAAGCAGGAAGCCCGCGAGCACTTCCACCTCATCGACGTGCGCGAAGACCAGGAGTGGGCCCGCGGCCGCGCGGCCGGCGCGAAGCACCTGGGCCGCGGCGTGCTGGAGCGAGACATCGAGACGACCATCCCCGGCCTCGACGCGCCCATCGTTCTCTATTGCGGCGGCGGCTATCGGTCCGCCCTCGCCGCGGACAGCCTCCGCCTCATGGGATACACCGCGGTCAGCTCCCTGGCCGGCGGCTGGAAGCGCTGGCGCGAGCTGGGCTATCCCACCGAAGGCGCGGACGAGCGCCCGCGGCATCCGCCCGGGGGATTGTGGCCCTAGCGCGCCACTCAGTACCCGGGCGGCGCGGCGTTCGGATTGACCGTGGCCGGAAGTCCCTGGCCTTCCTGGCCGCCCGGAATTGCAGGGCCCCCACCGGCCGGGGGCGTTTGCTGGTTGCCGCCCACCGGCTGCGCGCCTCCGCCCGGCGCGGGCTGCGCGCCTCCGCCCGGCGCGGGCTGCGCGCCGCCCGGTTGGCCCGGCGATGAGGCCGGAATCACCGTGGCAGGCGGCGCGGTCGTAGCGTTCGGCGCGTAGACCGGGGTGGGGAAGGACCGTTCGGGCGGCGGCGCGTTCGGATTAATGGGCGTCTGTGGCGCCTGCGGTGTCTGTGGCGGCTGGCTTACCAGCCCGGGCTGGTAAGGGGGCACCTGTGGCTGGGCCGGCTGGTTCACGGCCGGCGCGATCGGACGCTGGGGCGCGGCCGGCGCGGAGGGGCGGTTCGGCGCCCCAGGCGGAGGACCCTGGGGTCCAGCCTGTCCCGGCGGGGAACCACCAGACCCGGCCTGGCCGGGGGGAGGAGGCGAAGCGGGCGGCGGACCGCCCTGACCGGGACCTCCCGGCGGCGCGCCGCCGGGCCCATCGGGCGGCGGACCACCCGGCCCGGGATTGCCGGGCATGGCGCTTCCCGCCACGTTCACCGCGCCCACGCCGCCAATGCTGTACTGCTGATTCCACTTGTCCCACTCGTCGACTTTGCTCTCGGGGATGGCCTCCGGCGGGAACAACTGGTCGTCGTTCACTTTGGCGAGTTGGCCCTGCTCCACCGTCACCTTGTCGCTCTTCTTGGCGCGGCCGGACATTTCGACCTTGCCCTTGAAGACCTTGA
>Ga0194131_10009002_pt1 | contig 12776 bp, 14 predicted proteins | sample TA2KigO120mmetaG_FD_148631 | JGI IMG/M metagenome (GOLD analysis project Ga0194131, IMG submission 148631) | Freshwater microbial communities from Lake Tanganyika, Tanzania - TA2015053 Kigoma Offshore 120m | ecosystem: Environmental > Aquatic > Freshwater > Lake | place: Tanzania: Lake... | reverse complement strand
AGCGTTCACTCTGAGCCAGGATCAAACTCTCCAGTTTGAAACCTGTTCCGCCCCCGGCGGCTAGACCGGGGCCGAATCAAAACTCTATTCGAACTTACGTAACTGCTACCAATTTTTCAAAGACCGACGGGATGACCTCTCGCGAGGGTCCACGACGCCACCGCACTCGACTCCCGAGGGGGTCGTCCGTGGCAGGCGGGCTTATAGCAACGTGGCGCGTCGCCGTCAAGGCGAAACGCTTCATCGCCGAAGTGCCCGCCTAGTATGGGCTGACCGCCTAGGCCTCGGGGACCACCGCGTGGGAGGCCCAGCCCCCGTCGCGATCGTGGCCCGGGTGCGACCATCTCGTAGCCGTAGACGGGGGTGCTCGTGCGCGCCCCTCATGCAATCCCCCGCGCCAACGTTCACAGCGGTGAGGCGACCGATGCCGTTCCGAGCCGGCTACCCGCCCGAGCGCTCGTCCATCCTACCCGAGCAACTCGGGATGGACCTTCAACACCTTGTAGATCCACCCGCCGAGCATGCCAAGCAACAGCACAGCGGCGGCCTTGGTTTCTCGTCGATCGACCCAGGCGAGGGCGGGCTTCCAGTAGCCGCGGCCAGTCGCGACGTCGAGCGCGCCGATCACCGCCATCGCCACGGTGATGCCGAAGAGCACGAGGCCAAAGGGCTGGTTCAAGAGGGCGTCGACCACGCGCAGGTCGGCGTAGAGCGCGAAGGTGGTGGTCATCCCGCACATCGGGCAGGGGTAGCCGGTGAAGTGCATCATCGTGCACTCGCTCATCCCGAGCTGCAGGTGGGTGCCGTAGCCCTGGGGGTTCGGGTCGAGCCACCTGGCGAGGCCGAGCACCGTCCACGAGGGCACGGCGAGCACCGCGCCGACGACCCTGTTGGTGCGCTGGCTCGCGACCTTCTCCATGTACCGGGTGGCCTGCTCCAAGCCCTCGTTCACCTTGTTGGCCAGGGTGTCGATCATGCTTCCTCCTCGGCCCCGCACGGGACGGTGCTGTCTTCCGCGACGGCAGCGGCGAGCACGGCCTCGACGGCGGCGGCGTTTCGTTCCATGGCTTCCAGGCGCTCACGATAGCCGCGCTTGACGGCTCGCAGCTCGCTCGCGAGGTTCAGCGAGGTGAGCATCGCGGCGGTGTACGGATCGACCCCGTGTTTCCGATCGGTCAGGAGGCGCATCCGGCGGTCGATGTCGGCGGCCGCCGCCTCCAGCTCCTCGCCGTTGTCGGCCTTCAGCGTGTAGTTCCGGCCAAGAATGGTGATCTGCTTCTGCACATCCGTCTCCTAACCGCGCGGGAATCGAGGCGCGCCCCCTCGCGACATGGCAGAACACGGCATAGCTTTGCGCGCTCGCAAGGGCTCCCTTCCCCTCCCCCCGCTGGTTCGCCTGCCGTGTCGCCCGCTGGACTCGCCGCCATCGCTTTCACCGCCGTCGCGGCCGCCGTCGCGCTCGGGACGTTGATCGCCGCGAAGTTCCTCGCGGTGCGAGCACGCGAGGTGCCGCCGACGCAGGGCCTCACCTACGAGTGCGGCGAGGAGCCCGACGGCCTCGCCTGGGTGCGCTTTCACCCGCGCTACTACGTCGTCGCGCTGGTGTTCGTGGTCTTCGACGTGGAGGCCGCGTTCCTCCTGCCCTGGGCGCTGAACATCGAGGGCGGCGGCCTGGTGGTGATGGTCGAGATGTTCGTCTTCCTCGGCATCCTGCTTCTCGGCTGGGCCTACGCGGTTCGCAAGGGGGCGCTCACATGGCAGTAAACGAGGAAAACGAGACCTTCGTCCACCCGTTGTACGAGGCGCTGGAGCGCTTTCCCGGGGCCGACGTGGGCCTCACCACAGCCGACCGGGTGCTCACCTGGGGCCTCACCAACGCGCTGTGGGTGTTTCCCATGGCCACCTCCTGCTGCGGGATCGAGTTCATGGCGGCGGCCTGCTCGCGCTTCGACCTCGACCGCATCGGCACGATCGCTCGCGGCACGCCGCGGCAGTGCGACGTGATGGTGATCGCCGGCACCATCACCGTGAAGATGGCCCCGCGCGTGAAGAAGCTGTGGGACCAGATGCCCGAGCCGAAGTGGGCGATCGCCATGGGCTCCTGCGCGATCTCCGGCGACTTCTATCGCGACATCTACAGCGTCGTACCCGGCGTCGACACCTTCATGCCGGTCGACGTCTACGTGCCCGGCTGCCCGCCCAACCCCGACGCCCTGTTCATGGGGATCCGTCGCCTGCAGGAGAAGATCCGGCTGAAGCGCGAGGGCAAGTGGACCGAGCCCGAGCTCCGTCCCGACACGCCCGGTCTCCGGTCCCCCGCCATCGGTCGCCTCGGCGATCCCGGTCGCGACGCGTGCACCTCGCAGGCCCAGCTCGACGCGGTGCTCGGCCTCGATCCCGGCGGTGGGCTCCGGCGCCCGGACCAGAAGTCATGAGCATCGACCTGTCTCATTTCGACCTCGTGGCCGAGAACGACATCGTCGTGGTCCCGGTCGATAAGCTCGTCGACGTCGCGACCTACCTCCGTGGGCAGGGCTTCGAGTACTTCGTGTACTGCTGCGCCGCCCACTACCCGGCCAGCGAGTCGGAGCCCGACCGCGCGCTGGTGGAGTACCGCCTGCGCCGTCTCCCGGCCGAGGATGTCGCGCTCCGCCTGTGGATTCCCAGCAGCGACGCCTGCCCCTCGCTCGCCGGACTCTGGCAGGCCGCCGACTGGCAGGAACGCGAGCAGTTCGACCTGGTGGGCGTGCGCTTCGCGGGGCACCCCGACCTGCGCCGCATCATGCTGCCGGAAGACTGGCCCGGCCACCCGCTGCGTCGCGACTACGCCATCGACACGAGGCACTTCCCGTGGCGGTAGGTCACGGCCACCTTCCCGAGCCGGTGGCGGCGCTGATCCGCGCCCGCGCGGCGGTGCCCAATCCGCACCTCGACGTGGAGAGCTACGACCCCGAGGGCGACCTGCTGGTGCTCAACCTCGGACCGCAACACCCATCGACTCACGGCGTTCTCCGCGTGAAGTTGTACCTCGACGGCGAAGTCTGCATCAAGGCGGTGCCCTACCTCGGCTACCTGCACCGCGGCGTGGAGAAACTCTGCGAGAAGCTCACCTACGTGCAGATCACGCCCATCGTCGACAAGAACGACTACGTGGCGGCCTTCTCCAACGAGCTGGCGATCAACATGGGCTTCGAGACCCTCCTCGGGGTCGAGCCGCCCCCCCGGGCGCAGCACATCCGGGCCCTCGGTGCCGAGATGCAGCGCGTGGCGAGTCACCTCTTGTGGATCGGCACCTTCGGCCTCGACATGGGCGGCGCGCTCGGCGGCGGCGCCACCCTGTTCATGCACACCTTCCGCGAGCGGGAGTCGATCCTCGACTGCTTCGAGGTGCTCACCGGCTCGCGCTTCCACTACAACACCCTCCAGGTGGGCGGTTGCCGCCACGACATCCCCGCCGGCTGGGAAACGCTCGTCCGCCAGACCTTCGCGACCATCTCGGCGCGCATCGAAGAGTACGAGAGCTTCGTCCGCACCAACGCGATCTTTCTCGCCCGCACCCGGGGGGTAGGCGTGGTCGACGCCGAGCTGGCGCTCTCGCTCGGCGTGTCGGGGCCGGTGCTGCGCGCGTCGGGGGTCGACTACGACCTGCGTCGCGACCGTCCCTACGGGCTCTACCGCGAGTTGAAGGTCAACGTGGCCACGGCCAGCGCGGGCGACTGCCAGGCGCGCTTCGAGGTGCGGCTCGCCGAGATGCGCGAGAGCATCCGGCTGGTGAACTTACTGCTCGACGGCGTGCCCGAGGGGCCGATCAACGTGCTGAAAGCCGTCAAGTTGCCCGGCACGGTGAAGCCCAAGCCGGGCATCGGCTACGCCGCCATCGAGTCGCCGCGGGGCGAGCTCGGCACCTGGGTGGTGGCCGACGGCTCCGACAAGCCCTATCGCTGCAAGATCCGCGGCCCGTCGCTGCACGCGCTGTCGTTGTTGCCCTACCTCGCGCCGGGCCAGAACCTGAGCGACATCATCGTCACCCTGGGATCGCTCGACCCGATCATGGGCGAGGTTGACCGATGATCCTCGGCAACCCATGGGTCCACGGTGGCGTCGTCGGCTTCGTCGTCGTCAACTTCCTCATGGTCACCTTCGCGTGGTCGGTGTGGTTCGAGCGCAAGTTCGCGGGTCGCATGCAGAACCGCCCCGGCCCCACCGAGGTGGGCCCCTTCGGCCTGTTGCAGCCCATCGCCGACCTGCTGAAGCTGTTGCAGAAGCAAGACATTGTCCCTGACGGGGCCGATCGCGCCTTGTTCAACCTCGCGCCCCCCATCGGCGCCATCCTCATCCTCGCGTCGGCCGCCGCCCTGCCCTTCGGCCCGGGACTGGTAGCCGCCGACCTCGACGTGGGCGTGCTGTTTGCGCTGTCGATCACCTCGCTGATGGTCATCCCCGTCTGGATGGCGGGGTGGGCGTCGAACAACAAGTACGCGCTCCTCGGCGCGATGCGCGCGGCGGCGCAGGCGGTGAGCTTCGAGGTGCCGCTGTTGCTCTCGGCGATGGTGCCCATCGTGCTCGCGGGCAGCTTCTCCATCGCCGACATCGTGGCGGCCCAGTCGGGCTACGCGTGGTTCGCGCTGTGGCCGCCCGGTCCAGGGCTGGTGGCCTTCGTCCTGTTCTTCCTCACGTCGCTGGCCGAGGCCAACCGCATCCCCTTCGACATCCCCGAGGCCGAGTCGGAACTGGTGGCCGGCGTCACCACCGAGTACACCGGCATGAAGTTCGGGTTGTTCTACCTTGCCGAGTACGTGCACACGCTGGTGGCCTCGCTCCTGGCCACGGTGCTCTTCCTCGGCGGCTGGGAGGGCCCGTTCGTCGACGGCCCCCACTGGATGATCGCCAAGGCCCTCGGCTTGTACGCCTTCATCTTCTGGGTGCGGTGGACGCTCCTGCGCTACCGCGCCGACCAGTTCATGGCGCTCTGCTGGAAGGTGCTCGTGCCCACTTCCCTCGCCACGCTGGTGGCAGCAGCCCTGTGGAAGCACCTGTCATGATGGGGCTCCTCGCCGCGTTCGCCGCGCTGTGGGTGAGCGCGAAGAACCTGTTCCGCCCGATGACCACCACGCCCTTGCCGTGGAAGGGCCGTCGCGACTTGCCCGAGCGCTACCGCACCTCCTTCGCGCTGGTGCACGACGAGCACGGCGACGAGGCCTGCATCGGCTGCAAGATGTGCGAGAAGATCTGCCCGTCGCAGATCATCACCGTGGTGCCGGGGGGCCGCGCCAACTCGGAAAAGACTGGGAAACCGCGCGGCTGGTGCAAGGACTTCACGCTCGACCTCAACGCGTGCATCCACTGCGAGCTGTGCATCCAGGTGTGCCCGGCCGACGCCATCGTGATGCTCCGCGAGCAGGACACGCCCGGTTTCTCCCGCGAGGATCTGTTCCTCAGCATGGAGAAGCTCTACGCCAACGAGAAGAAGGCGCCGAGCTGGGGCACCGGCGCCAGGCTCATCGGCATGCAGGAGCCCCCCAAGCCACCGAAGCCGGAGGCGCCCCAGGCCGAGGCGCCCAAGGCCCCCGCGGAAGGGGCGACCTCGTGACCGCGTGGATCCTCTTCGTGCTCGTGGCGTTCGGCACGCTCGTGTCGGCGGTGATGGTGGTGCGCACCGCCGATCTCGTACGCGCGGTGTTGTGGCTGGCGGCCTCGCTGGTGGCCACCGCCGGGCTGTACGCCCTGCTCGACGCCGGCTTCCTCGCCGCGATGCAGCTGCTCCTCTACACCGGCGGCATCATCACCCTGATGTTGTTCGCGGTGATGCTGGTGCGGCGCGGCCCCGAGGCGCCGACGGCCGGCCTCATCGCCAACCCCGGCCGGGCACTAACCGCCTCGCTAGCGGTCTTCGGGCTGGTGGCGTTCACCGTGGCCGAGGCCGGCCTCCCCACGGAGCCAGGTGCCGGGGGTTCGCCGAGCGCCAAGCTGCTCGGGCAGGTGCTGCTCGGCCCGCTGGCCCTGCCCTTCGAGGCGCTCAGCGTGCTGTTGCTCGCCGCGATGGTGGGGGCGATCGCCCTCGCCCGGCGAAAGGACCCGGAAGAATGAACGGCCCTCCGCTCGAGGCCTGGCTCGCCCTGTCCGCCGCGCTCTTCGCGGTGGGCCTCTTCGGCGTGCTCACCCGCAAGAACCTCGTCGCCATCTTGCTCGGCGTGGAGCTCATGGCCAACGCCGCCAACCTCAACATGGTGGCGCTCGGGCACTTCCGCGGCACCCCCTTCGGGCAGGCGGCGGCGTTGTTCTCCATCGCCCTCACCGTGGCCGAGGTGGTGGTGGGGCTCGCCATCGTGGTGCTGCTCGCGCGCACGCACAAGTCCGTCGATGCCGACGCGCCCTCGGAGATGCAGGGATGATCGAGCTCGCGATGGTGCCGGTGTTCCTGCCGCTCGCCACCTTTGGCGTGCTGGCGGTGCTCTGGCCGCTGCGGCACTCGGGCATGCCGGCGGCATGGCTCTCGGTGGCCTCGGCGCTGGCTTCCTGCGTGGCGGCGATCCTCGCCTGGACCGGCGCCCCGGTGGCCGGGGAACCCGCCCAGGGCATGGTTTTCGACTGGCTGGTCCACGACGGCAAGACCATCGCCGAGGTGGGCTTCCGGCTCGACGCCATCTCCGCGCCGATGCTGGTGGTCGTCACCTTCGTGGCCGCCTGCGTGCAGGTGTACAGCCTCGGCTACATGGCCCACGAGCCGCGCCCCGCGCTCGGCCGCTACTTCGCCTGGCACTCGCTGTTCATCGTCGCGATGTCGGGCATGGTGCTGGCGCCCAACATGTTGCAGTTCCTGGCGTGCTGGGAGCTGGTGGGCCTCTGCTCCTACCTGCTCATCGGCTTCTACTGGGACAAGCCCTCGGCCGGCCGCGCCGCCGTGAAGGCGGTGTGGGTCACCCGCTTCGCCGATATCGGGCTGATGTCGGGCGTCGTCCTGCTCTACGTGACGACCGGTGGCTTCGCGTTCGAGATGACCGGCGACAGCGGCGCCGCCACGCTCGTCGCGGCCCTGCTCTTCTGCGGCGTGATGGGCAAGAGCGCGCAGGTGCCCCTGCACGTGTGGCTGCCCGACGCGATGGAAGGCCCCACGCCGGTGTCGGCGCTGCTCCACGCCGCGACCATGGTGGCCGCCGGCGTGTTCCTCGTCGTGCGGGCCTGGCCGATCTTCGAGGCCGCACCGCCGGTGCTGACGGCGATGACCTGGATCGGCGCCGTCACCGCGCTGGTTGCCGCCTGCACCGCGCTGGTGCAGCACGACATCAAGAAGGTGCTGGCCTACAGCACCTGCTCCCAGCTCGGCTACATGGTCGCGGCGCTGGGGACAGGCAGTTTCTTCGGCGGTTATTTCCACCTCACCACGCACGCTTTCTTCAAGGCGCTGCTCTTCCTCGCCGCCGGCTCGGTGATCCACGCGGTGGGCACCAACGACCTGCGCGAGATGGGTGGCCTGGCGAAGAAGACCAAGCTCACCGCGGGCTTGTTCATCCTCGGCGCCCTCGCCCTGGCCGGCGTGCCCCCGCTCTCGGGCTTCTTCTCGAAAGATCTCGTCCTCGAGGAACTGCTGCACGCCCACGCCTACGGGCCGCTGCTCATCTGCCTCGCCGCCGCCGGGCTCACCGCCTTCTACATGACGCGGGTGGTGTGCATGGCCTTCCTCGGCCCAGCCAGCGCCCGCTCGCTCGAGGCCCACGAGTCGCCCCCGGTGATGTTGTTGCCGATGGGGGCGCTCGCGCTGACCGCCGCCGTGGCGGGCTTCACCACCGGGCGCTTCGGCAATGACGTGGCCCTTGCCCCCTGGCACTTCGCGGTCACGGCGCCGGGTGTTGCCGCGCTGCTGCTCGCCCTCGGCGGCATCGCGCTGGCCTACATGAAGTATGGCCAGGGCAAGCTCGCGGGGCTCGGCGTCCCTGCGCTCGCCGCCTTCATCCGATCCGGCCCGGTCGACGGGCTCTTCGTGCGCGGCTGGCAGCAGGGGTTGCGTCCCCTCGCGGGCGTGGTGGGCTGGGTCGACCGCTACGTGGTCGACGGGGCCGTCAACCTCTTCGGCTGGGCGGCGCTGGTGGGCAGCGAACGGATGCGCGTGCTTCAAAGCGGTAAGTTGCGCGATGCCACCTACCTGCTGGTGATGGGCGCGCTCGTGGTGGTGGCCTGGGGCGCCATCGGGGGGGTGCGCTAGTGCCCTGGCTGTCGATCACCGTGCTGGCGCCGCTGCTCGCTGCCGCGATCTTGTTGCTGGTGCCGTCCTCGTCGCGCGGCACCACCCGGGTGCTCAGCGCCGCCGCCAGCCTCGTGTCCCTGTGGGGCGCCATCGAGGTGAGCCTCGCCTACAACCTGCACGAGGGCGGCCTGCAACTGCGTGAGACGCTGCCCCTGGTGCCCTCGCTCGGCATCAACTGGGACCTCGCCGTCGACGGCTGGGGCGTCTCGCTGCTCCTGTTGACCGGGCTCATCCTCTTCGCCGGGGTGTTCGCCACCTGGACCCTCGACGACCGCGACAAGGACTTCTACATCCTCTTGCTCACGCTCGTGGCCGGGGTGCTCGGCGTGTTCGTGTCGCTCGATCTCTTCGTGTTCTTCTTGTTCTACGAGATCGCGGTGTTGCCGATGTACCTGCTCATCGGCATCTGGGGCTCGACGAAAAAGATCGAGATCAAGGGGCCCTTCGCCTTCGCCCTGCGACGGCTCGACGTGGGTGGGCGCGAGTACGCGGCGATGAAGCTCACCCTGATGCTGCTCATCGGCTCGGCCTTCATCCTCGTCGGCATCTTCGCGCTCTACCAGGGCGGCGGCGCGCGCGACTTCGGGATGTTGCACCTCGCCGAGCACCCGCTCAGCCGCGAGGCCCAGCTCTGGGTGTTCCCCGCCCTGTGGCTCGGCTTCGGATCGCTCGCCGGCGTGTTTCCCTTCCACACCTGGTCGCCCGACGGGCACGCCAGCGCCCCCACGGCGGTGTCGATGCTGCACGCCGGGGTGCTGATGAAGCTCGGCGCCTTCGGGGTGATGCGGGTGGGCATGGTGCTCTGTCCCGAGGGGGCGGTGGCCTGGGCGCCCATCGTCGGCGCCGTGGCCGTGATCAACGTGGTCTACGGCGCGCTCGGCGCGATGTCACAGACGGACCTCAAGTACGTCATCGCCTACTCCTCGGTGTCGCACATGGGCGTGGTGATGCTCGGCGCCGCCACGCTCGACACCGATGGCTGGAACGGCGCGGTGTTCCAGATGTTCGCCCACGGCCTGATGACGGGGCTCTTCTTCGCCCTCGTCGGCCTGGTGTACGGCCGTGCCCACGACCGCGAGATCTTCCGCATGGGCGGCTTCGCCAAGGCGATGCCCGGGGTGGCGGTGTTCTTCACGCTCGCGGGCCTCTCGTCGCTGGGCATGCCCGGCTTCGCCGGCTTCATCGCCGAGTTCCTCGTGTTCCTCGGCGCGTGGCGCTCGGGCAATGTCGTCTGGGCGCTGGCCGGTATCGTCGGCGCCTGGGTCACGGCGGTGTACGTGCTCCGCGCCGTGCGTGCGATCTTCTGGGGTGAAGGCCCGCCCGAGCGTTACCACCACCTGTCCGACGCCAAGGGCACCGAGTGGGTGGCGCTGGTGTTGCTCGGCGGCTGCCTCATCGTGTTCGGGTGCTGGCCGCGACTGGTGCTCGACGCGATCGACGTCGGCACGTCGATGCACTTGCCGGTGGTACTGCAGGCTGTCAAGCCGGAACTTGCCCTATGATGCCGCTCGCCATTCCGATCGGCGTTTGTGCGCTCGCGGTGCTGGTGCTGGCCATCGACCTCGTGCCCGGCACCGGTCCTCGCCGGGGCGCGGCCGCCCTGGCCGCCGCCGGGCTCGCGGCGCTCTTCGTCGCCACCTGGTTCGTGCCCAGTGGCGTGGCGCTCTCCGGGGCCTTCGAGAACGACGCCTTCACCGTGTACGTGCAGCGCATCGTGCTCGGCGCCGGCGTGCTCGCGGCCACCGGCATGATCGACCACGCCGAGCGGCTGTTCCCTCGGCGCCACGGCGAGTACCTGCTGCTCTTGCTCGCCAGCACCTGCGGCATGACGCTGCTACCGGGCGCCAAGGAACTGATCACCTTGATCGTGGCCTTCGAGCTCATGGGCGTGCCCCTCTACGCGATGGCGGCGTTGCACAAGGGCACCACCATCGGCAACGAGGGCGCGGTGAAGCTCTACGTGGCCGGCGCGGTGAGCGCGGCGATCACCGCCTACGGGCTCTCCTTCGTGATCGGCGCCACTGGCGAGACGATGTTCTCGGTGGTGCGCCCGGGAGAAGGCCCGATGATCGTGCTCGGCGCCCTGCTCATGCTGGCCGGCATGGCCTACAAGCTCGGCGCGGTCCCCTTCCACGGCTGGGTGCCCGACACCTACCAGGGCGCGCCCGCGCCCTTCGTCGCTTTCCTCAGCGTGGCGCCCAAGGCGGCCGGTCTCGCGGGGATGGCGCGCCTGTTGTGGGAGGCCTTCCCGCGCACCGCCGACCGCTGGACGCCGATCCTGTTGGCGCTGGCCATCCTCTCGATGGCCATCGGCAACGCGCTGGCCATCCCCCAGTCCAACGCCCGCCGACTGCTCGCCTACTCCGGCATCGGCCACATGGGGCTCCTCTTGCTGGCGCTATTGATGGGCCGGGGCTCGGGGCTGGAAGCGATGGTGTTCTACCTGGCCACCTACGTGGCGGCGAACATGGGCGCCTTCCTCGTGGCCGAGGCGGTGGAGGCCGATGGCGGCGGCGAGATTGCCCACTTCAACGGCCTCGCGCGGCGCAACCCGGGGCTCGGCCTCGCGCTCTTGCTCTTCTTGCTGTCACTCGGCGGCATCCCCTTCGTGGCGGGCTTCTGGGGCAAGATGGTGCTGTTCAGGAACGCGTGGCTGGCCGGCTACACCTGGTTCGTGCTCGCCGGCGCGCTGGTCACCGTGGTGGGCCTGTTCTACTACCTGCGCCTCGGCAGGGCGGTGTACATCGAGGCGCCCACGAACACCGCGCCCGTCGCGACCGGCGGCGCCATGCGCACCGCCATCGTGCTCGCGGTGCTGGTGACGGTGGGGATGGGCGTGTTCCCCACCCCGTTCATCGAGGCCGCCGCGGCGGCGGGGGTGGCGGTGGGGAGGTAGGCGGCGGGGGCACGCGGCGGCCAGATCGTCTCGCCGACGACAAGGACTTCGGCGAGTTGGTGGTGCGCGAGGGGCGGCCGCACCGAGGCGTGGAGCTCTTGCGCTTGGCTGGAATGGCGCCGGCAGCACGCGCGGACCTCGTCTCGCGGCTGTTTGCCTCGGCCGGTACGTCACTCTTCGCGGCGTTCACCGTGCTGGAGCGCGACGGCAGCGTTCGCGTTCGTCGAGGGGTCGATCGGCCGGCTGGGTAGCTTGGCGACATCGGTGGCCTCGCCGCGACCGAGACGTTGGGTCCGATGGCGCCGCCGGGGGTGGCGGTGGGGAGGTAGCCGACGGAGGACCTAGCCGGCGAGGGCCTTTCCCCGGGACCGGCCGCTCAGGCTGCACGAGGCCGCTGACGCCCCCCCGCCGGTCACTCCACCGTCATCACCTCGCTCCCCAGGAACTCGTCGTAGGCGGCATCGCCCGTGTACTGCCGCAGCGCCCAGGCGGTGGCCCAGTGCTTGATCTCCACCTGAGCGGTGGGCGTGTCGATGTAGCCCTCGGCGCTGCACTCGGGCTGCAGGTCGCCGAGGTCGCAGAGGTTGCTGAACACGAAGTGGCCAGCGTCCGGGATCGTCGCGAGCGCCTTGGCCTCTGACACTCGCTCCCAAGCGGGCCGCGCCTCGGTGTCGGGCTCGCAGGTGTCGTCGAGAGAGCCCACCATCAGCGAGACGTTCTCCACCCCGCCGAGGCCCGACTCGCCGAAGGTGTACCAGCCGCAGGGGGCCATCGACACGCCCGCGTAGGCCCGGGGGTCGGGCATGGGCAACTCCGCGCCGGCGGGCACCTCGGCGATGGCGTCGCAGAGGTCGAAACCGCCGTCGATGGCACAGAACGCGGCCGCCTCCTCCATGTTGAGCACGCCCCCCGCCACGGCGAGGGTGGTCCACCCGCCGAAGCTGTGGCCCATCATCACGTAGCGGTCTTCCACGTCGAAGTGCTCGAGCGCCGCGTCGACGCTCCCGGCGACATCGCCGGGCCGCTCCAGCATCACTTGCGACGTGAGCTCGTCGTCGAGGTCGAAGAAGGTGTTGTGGGTGTGGTCGGGCGCCACCACCACGAAGCCATGCGACGCCAGCCACTCGGTGAGGAAGAAGCTCTGCATCCGGAAGCCGGAGTAGCCGTGCGAGAAGGCCACCAGCGGCCACTGGCCCTCGATCACCTCGGCGTCGCGGTGGGCGAGGCCGGTGAACACGAAGGGCTCGTAGGGGTCGGGGTCGCCCTCCACCGTGGCCGGGTACCAGGCCTCGATGGTGAGCGGCTTGTCGCGACTGTCGGTGTAGGCGAGGGTGGTGACCCCCACGCCGTAGGGACCGTCGGCGCGAGGGTCGACGAAGGCGGCCTCTTCCGCGGGAGGCTCGGCGCAGGCTAAGAGGGCGAACACGCCGGGATCGTAGCGCGATAAGGCGCGCCGCGATGCTGACCCTGCTCCTTGGCTGCGGCCCCGACATCCACGCCCTCTACGAGGCGGAGCGCGAGGCGGCGCTCTCGGTGGCCAGCGAGCGGCCGGCGCAGTGGCAACCCGACCTGGTGCTGGCGGTCGGCGAGAACGCCCTCGCCACCGCCGTCGACGCCGCCGCCACGGCCTCGCTCGCC
>Ga0194131_10009001_pt1 | contig 12777 bp, 17 predicted proteins | sample TA2KigO120mmetaG_FD_148631 | JGI IMG/M metagenome (GOLD analysis project Ga0194131, IMG submission 148631) | Freshwater microbial communities from Lake Tanganyika, Tanzania - TA2015053 Kigoma Offshore 120m | ecosystem: Environmental > Aquatic > Freshwater > Lake | place: Tanzania: Lake... | reverse complement strand
CGCCGCACCCTGCGCGCCGCGCTCGAACTCGACCCCCGCTCGGTCGGCATGATCCCCTCGACCAAAGGCAGTCTCTGAGATGTCGGTCAACCGCATCGCCGTGGTGGACTACGGCATGGGCAATCTGCGCAGCGTGGCGCAGGCCGTGATCCATGCGGCTTCCAGCGTGGACCACGCCGAAGTCACGGTCACCGCCGATCCGCAGGTGGTGCGCGATGCGCACCGCGTGGTCTTGCCGGGCCAGGGGGCCATGCCCGACTGCATGCGCGAGTTGCGCGAGTCGGGGTTGTTGGAGGCGGTGCTCGAAGCGGCGGCCAGCAAACCCCTGTTTGGCGTGTGCGTGGGCATGCAGATGTTGCTCGAGCGCAGCGCCGAGGGTGACACGCCGGGCCTGGGTCTGATCGCGGGTGAGGTCGTCAAATTCGATCTGGCTGGCCGACTGCAGCCCGATGGCACGCGCTACAAAGTGCCGCAGATGGGCTGGAACCAGGTCTGGCCGACCCGTCCACATCATGCGATGTGGCAAGGCATCGAGGACGGCAGCTGGTTTTATTTCGTACACAGTTTCCATGCCCGCGTGGCCAACGCGGCCCACTGCGCAGCCGAAACCGATTACGGTGGGCGCTTTGCTTGCGCCGTGGCGCGCGATAATATTTTCGCGACGCAGTTTCACCCTGAAAAGAGCGCGGAGCAGGGTCTGACCCTGTACCGCAATTTCCTCCACTGGCAACCCTGACGCCAACCCCTTTTTCTGACCTGCCATGATTCTGATTCCCGCCATTGACCTCAAGGATGGCCACTGCGTTCGCCTCAAGCAAGGCGATATGGACCAGGCCACCACCTTCGGTGAAGACCCCGCAGCCATGGCGCGCAACTGGCTCAACAAGGGCGCGCGCCGTCTGCATCTGGTCGATCTCAATGGGGCCTTCGCCGGCAAGCCACAGAATTTCGGGGCCATCAAGGCCATCCTGCAGGAAGTGGGCGATGACATTCCGGTGCAGTTGGGTGGCGGGATCCGCGACCTCGACACCATCGAAAAATACATCGACAACGGCATGCGTTACGTGATCATCGGCACCGCAGCCGTCAAGAACCCGGGTTTCCTCAAGGACGCCTGCACCGCCTTTGGGGGTCACATCATCGTCGGCCTCGATGCCAAGGACGGCAAAGTCGCCACCGATGGCTGGAGCAAGCTCACCGGCCACGAGGTGGTGGACTTGGCCAAGAAGTTCGAGGATTGGGGTGTCGAGTCCATCATCTACACCGACATCGGCCGTGACGGCATGCTCAGCGGCATCAACATCGAGGCCACCGCCAAGCTGGCGCAGGCGCTCACCATTCCCGTGATCGCCTCGGGCGGTCTGTCCAATATGGCCGACATCGAACAGTTGTGCTCGGTCGAAGGCGAGGGCGTGCAGGGGGTGATCTGCGGCCGTGCCATCTACTCCGGTGACCTGGACTTTGCCGCTGCCCAGAGCCGCGCCGACACCCTCAACGGCTGAGCACCCCATGTCCGCCACGTGCCGCGATGTCAGCTTCGCGGGTCTGCCCGCCACCGAACTCCAGCTGCCCTGCGGTGACCGTCTGGTGGTGGCCCGGCACGGCGCCCATGTGCTGTCCTGGATGGCCGCAGGCCGTGAGCGCCTGTATCTGAGCCCGCGCAGTGTGATGGATGGCCAGGCCGCCATCCGCGGCGGCATCCCCGTCTGCTTTCCCCAGTTCAATGTGCGCGGCCCTCTGCCCAAGCACGGTTTTGCGCGCCATTTGCCCTGGCAACTGCATCCCGCACGGCTGCAGGCCGAGCAGGCGCACCTGGCCTTGAGCCTGTGCGACAGCGCGGCGACCCGCACCTGGTGGGGGCTGGCCTTCGAGGCGCGGCTGCTGATCGAACTGGCGCCGGGCGCGCTGACGCTGGAGCTGGTGGTGCGCAACCAGGACACCCAGCCCCTGCGCTTCAGTGGCGCGCTGCACACCTACCTCGCGGTGGACGATGTGGCGCAGGCCAGCTTGCGGGGTCTGGGCGGGCGTGCCGAGTGGGATGCGGTGGCCGATCGGCATGGCCATGGCGCAGACGAACTGCGTTTTGTCGGTGAATTCGATCGCGTGTACAGCGCCTCGCCACAGGGCTGCGAATTGCGCGATGGCGCGTTCACGCTCGCCATTGAACAGGACATGGACTGGGCCCACACGGTGGTCTGGAACCCGGGCGCCGACAAATGCGCGACACTGACCGACATGCCCGAGGATGGCTGGCGCCAGATGCTGTGCGTCGAAGCCGCCCAGGTGTACGAACCCATCACGGTGGCGCCCGGCGATTTCTGGCAGGGCGCCCAGCGCCTGAGCCTGCGTTGAACCCGTGTGCTGATATTGAAAAGAACCCCATGCTTGCCAAACGCATCATCCCCTGCCTGGACGTGACCGGAGGCCGCGTGGTCAAGGGCGTCAATTTCGTCGAACTGCGCGATGCCGGAGACCCGGTCGAAATCGCCGCCCGTTACAACGAACAAGGCGCCGACGAGCTGACCTTCTTGGACATCACCGCCACCAGCGACGGGCGCGACGTGATCCTGCACATCATCGAAGCCGTGGCCAGCCAGGTCTTCATCCCGCTCACCGTGGGCGGCGGTGTGCGCACGGTGGAAGATGTGCGCCGATTGCTCAACGCCGGGGCGGACAAAACCAGCTTCAACTCGGCCGCCATCGCCAACCCGCAAGTGATCCGCGACGCGTCGGCCAAATACGGCGCGCAGTGCATCGTGGTGGCCATCGACGCCAAGCGCCGCACGCCCGAAGATGAGCAGCGCATCGGCACCAACGGTTTGGCCGTGGGCCCCGGCTGGGACGTTTACAGCCACGGCGGCCGCAAAAACGTGGGCCTGGACGCGGTGGCCTGGGCCACCCAGATGGCCGAATACGGCGCGGGCGAGATCCTGCTCACCAGCATGGACCGCGACGGCACCAAGAGCGGCTTTGACCTGCAACTGACCCGTGCGGTGAGTGACGCGGTGAGCGTGCCCGTGATCGCCTCGGGCGGTGTGGGCAACCTCGACCACCTGGCCGACGGCGTGAGCATCGGCGGTGCCGACGCCGTGCTGGCGGCCAGCATCTTCCATTACGGGGAATACACCGTGCAGCAGGCCAAAGCGCGGATGCGCGAGCGTGGCATCCCGGTGCGACTGTGAGCAAGGACATGGACTGGCTAGATCAAATCAAATGGGATGCGCAAGGCCTGGTGCCGGTGATCGCGCAGGAAAACAGCACGGGCGATGTGCTGATGTTCGCCTGGATGAACCGCGAGGCGCTGCAAAAAACCGCCGAACTCAAGCGGGCCGTTTACTTCAGCCGCTCGCGTGGCAAGCTCTGGTTCAAGGGCGAGGAATCGGGCCATGTGCAGCAGGTGCACGACATCCGCATGGACTGCGACAATGACGTGGTGCTGCTCAAGGTGACGCAGCTTGGCCATGTGCCGGGCATCGCCTGCCACACCGGCCGCCACAGCTGCTTTTACCAAAGCCTGCAAGGCCAAGCCTGGCAGGCGCTGGAGCCGGTCCTCAAAGACCCTGAAACGATTTACAAGTGAGCGCCTGCAAACCGATGACCAACCAGGACACTCTTGACCGCCTTGCGGCCGTGGTCGAAAGCCGCAAACCCGCCAACGGGGGGGACCCCGAGACAAGCTATGTGGCGCGCCTGCTGCACAAAGGCCCGGACGCCTTTCTGAAAAAAATCGGCGAGGAAGCCACTGAAACCGTGATGGCCGCCAAGGACGTGGACCACGGCGGTGACCCGGCCAAGCTGCTCTATGAAGTGGCCGATCTGTGGTTCCACAGCATGATCGCGCTGGCGCACTATGGCCTCTCGCCGGCCGATGTGGTGGCCGAGTTGGCACGACGCGAGGGCCTGAGCGGCCTGGAGGAAAAAGCACTGCGCAAGGCCACCGAACGCGAAGGTCTGGGCGAATGAGCATGGACGAGATGCAGCCAGACAGCGAGCTGACCATCAGTTGGGTCAGCTATGTGCTGCATCTGGTGGTGGCCGTGAGCGCGGTGGTGCCCGGTGCACAACTGGGCCCCTTGCTGCTGGTGGTGGCGCTGGTGATCGACCTGTTCAAACGCGGCGACGTGGGGCCGGGCTGGCAGCGCAGCCATTTTGGCTACCGCTTGCGCACGGTGGGGTGGGCAGCCCTGCTGTACCTGCTCAGTGCGCCCCTGTGGCTGTTGTTTTTCTTGCCGGGCTGGCTCGCATGGTGTGCGGTTTCGGTCTGGTTCCTTTACCGCATCGTGTGGGGCATGGTGCGCCTGAGCCGGGCCCAGCCCATGCCTGATTCGACTGCTGCCGAGTACACACCATGAGCGACAACTGCATTTTCTGCAAAATCGTGGCGGGCCAGATCCCGTCGCGCAAGGTTCACGAAGACGAGCATGTCTACGCCTTTCATGACATCGCGCCCTGGGCGCCGGTGCATTTTCTGATCACCCCCAAGCTGCACATTGCCTCCATGGCGCAGGTCGGGCACGAGCATGCCGCCTTGATGGGGCACATGATGACCCTGGTGCCCGGTTTGGCGCTGCAGGCGGGTTGCAAGCCGTACCCCGAAGGCGGCTACCGCATCGTGCTCAACACCGGTGCCGAGGGCGGGCAGGAGGTCCATCACCTGCACATGCATGTGATGGGTGGCCCGCGACCCTGGCTCAAAGGTTGATCTGGCCATGCCCTTTGTTGGCCAAGGTGTTGGCCGCAACATCAATCAAGGCTGAAGATCGCTTTAGAATCCCAAGCAATTTCAGGAGATATCCATGGGTTCCTTTTCCATTTGGCACTGGTTGATCGTTTTGCTGATCGTGGTCATGGTGTTTGGCACCAAGAAGCTCAAGAACATGGGCTCTGACCTGGGTGGCGCCGTCAAGGGCTTCAAGGACGGCATGAAGGACGGTACAGCCTCCGAAGACAAGCCCGCCCCCCAGGTGGGCGCCCAGCCTGCGGTGGAGAAGACCACCATCGACGTCGAAGCCAAGCAAAAGTCCTGAGCGAAGGCGCGCACGTGCTCGACCTTGGCATCACCAAGATGGCCCTGATCGGGGTGGTGGCGCTGGTCGTCATCGGCCCCGAAAAATTGCCCCGCGTGGCCCGCACGGTGGGGGCCTTGCTGGGCAAGGCCCAGCGCTATGTGGCCGACGTCAAGGCCGAGGTCAACCGTTCGGTTGACCTTGAAGAGCTGCGCAAGATGAAGGACACGGTGGAGACGGCGGCCCGCGATGTCGAGCAGTCTGTGCAGACCGCCGCTTCGGATTTCGAAAAGGACTGGAGTGAGACCACCGCCGGCCTGTCCAGCACCGAATCGAGTGCCTGGCAGCATCCGCCGCCCGAGTACAAGCACCCGGGCAAGAACTGGCGTCTCAAGCGCGGCGCTGTGCCCCACTGGTACAAAGCCCGCACCGGCGTGCGCACGCGTGCGCTCTCGGGGGCGGCCCGTGTGGCCCGTTACCGTCCCAAATCTCTCTGACCCTGTGGGGCTTGCCGATGCACGCAGGCCTGTGGATAGTCCATGACCAACCCCCAACCTGAAGACGAACTGGCCGGCACCGAGCAGCCATTTGTCACCCATCTGATCGAGCTGCGTGATCGCCTGATCAGGGCCCTGATCGCGGTCATGGTGGCGGGCGTGGCCTTGGCGCTGTACCCGGGGGCGGGTGAGCTCTATGACTTGCTGGCAGCGCCCCTGGTGGCGCACCTGCCCAAGGGGGCGACCCTGATCGCCACCTCGGTGATCTCGCCTTTCATGGTGCCGCTCAAAATTTTGCTGATGGCCGCTTTCCTGCTGGCCTTGCCGGTGGTGCTCTACCAAGTCTGGGCTTTTGTTGCGCCGGGCCTGTATTCGCACGAGAAAAAGTTGGTGATGCCGCTGGTGGTGTCGAGCACCGTGCTGTTTTTCATCGGCGTGGCCTTTTGCTATTTCTTTGTCTTTGGCCAGGTGTTCCAGTTCATCCAGAGCTTTGCACCCAAGAGCATCACGGCTGCGCCTGACATCGAGGCCTACCTGAGCTTTGTGCTCACCATGTTCCTGGCGTTTGGCCTGGCCTTCGAAGTGCCGGTGGCGGTGGTGGTGCTGGCGCGCATGGGGGCGGTCACTGTGGACAAGCTCAAGGCCTTCCGCGGCTACTTCATCGTGCTGGCGTTTGTGATCGCGGCCGTGGTCACGCCGCCCGATGTGGTCTCGCAGCTCGCACTGGCCATTCCCATGTGCCTGCTCTACGAGCTGGGCATCTGGGCGGCCCGGCTGTTCATCCAACACACGCAGGCGCCAGCCGAAACCGAACCTTCGGCCTGACCCACCTGGCTGGCACCGGGGTCGATCAGGGGCCGGTTTGGCCGGATCTGGCCCGACGTGGGTGCGCAGGCTGATCCGAAAAGATCGCCGTTCAACTCCCCTTCAAGCGCCGTTAAGCCGTCGTGTAACCGCCGTTTAGCTGCCCGTTCGGGCGTGTGCAACGGGCGGCCTGTTCAGGCCGGTTTCAAGGTCGTGCAGTGGCGGGGTTGGGGCGCTGGCTGGGCGTCACGTTCAGACTGACCTGGCCCTGTGGCCGCCAGACCTGCAGCGTGGCGGGTCGGCCTGGCGGCAGGCTGGCCACGCGGCTGAGCAGCTCCGACACATTGCCCACGGGCTGCTGGTTCACCTGCGTGATCACATCGCCGGGCCGAATGCCGGCTTGCGCGGCCGGTCCGTTGTGCAACACACCGGTGATGATCACGCCGCGCAGAGCGCCTTCGCGGGTGTGGGGCAGCTTGAAGGTGGCGGCCAACTCCTCGCTGAGATCCTGCGGCTCCACGCCAATCCAGCCGCGCGTCACGCGGCCGACCTGGATCAGGTCTTGCATGACCTGGCGTGCGGTCGAGACGGGGATCGCGAAGCCGATGCCCATATTGCCGCCCGAACGCGAGTAGATGGCGGTGTTGATGCCCATGAGCTGGCCGTTGACGTCAACCAGGGCGCCGCCCGAATTGCCGGGGTTGATGGCGGCATCGGTCTGGATGAAATTCTCGAAGGTGTTGATGCCCAGCTGGTTGCGGCCCAGGGCGCTGACGATGCCCGAAGTCACGGTCTGGCCGACGCCAAAGGGGTTGCCAATGGCCAGCACAAGGTCGCCCACCTGCAGCGTTTCGGATTGGCCCAGCACGATGACCGGCAGGCGATCGAGCGCGATCTTGAGCAGGGCCAGATCGGTTTCAGGGTCGGTGCCAATGATTTGGGCCAGGGCATGGCGACCGTCGGCGAGGACCACCTCGATGTCCTCGGCGTCTTCGATCACGTGGTTGTTGGTCAGGATGTGGCCCTCGGGGCTGACGATCACCCCGCTGCCCAGGCCGGCCGAAGGGCTGTCTTGTTCCTGGCCATTGAAGAAACGGAACCAGGGGTTTTGCGCCTGCGGATGGCGCTTTTGGCGGGTGTTGATGCTGACCACCGCCGGAGAAGCCTTGTGGGCGGCCCCGCTCAGGCTGCCGGCCGCGCGCACACCGCTGTCGTGGCTGGGGGCTTGCAGCAAGGTGATGCCATGGGCCGATGTGCCCTGCAGCCATTGTGGCTTGAGCGTGGCCACGATGAACCAGGCTGCCAGCAACACGGTGACCGATTGGGAAAAGAGAAGCCAGAGTCGTTGCATGACAGCCATTGTCCCTCAAGGCCACCCCCGCCGGTGGCGGTGCGTCACAATGCACGGCAGAGAAAGTGGTGACATGAGCGATTTCCAATCCCTGGGCCAGGCCTTCGATGCGCTGTTGCAGCCCGAGCGTTACAAGGATTACGGGCCGAATGGCCTGCAGGTGCAGGGTGCGCGCCCGATCCGCAAGCTGGTCTCGGGCGTGACCGCCAGCCGCGCCTTCATCGAGGCGGCCATTGCCGCAGATGCCGATGCGCTGCTTGTGCACCATGGCCTGTTCTGGCGCGGTCAGGACGGGCGCATCACGGGCTGGATGCGTGAGCGCCTGCGCCTGCTCCTGGCGCATGACCTGCATTTGTTTGCCTACCATTTGCCGCTCGATGCGCACCCGGAGCTGGGCAACAATGCCCAGCTGGGCAAGGTGCTGGGCTGGCGGCACGATGCGCGCTTTGGCGAGCAGGAGCTGGGCTTTCTCGGCAGTGCCGATTTCGCCGAGGCGCAGAGCCTGGCGGCGCACCTGCAAGCCACGCTCGGACGTGCGGTCAGCTGTGTGCCAGGCGATCGGCCCATCCGGCGCGTGGCCTGGTGCACGGGCGGTGCACAGGGGTATTTCGAGGCGGCGATCGCCGCTGGGGCCGATGCCTTTGTCACCGGCGAAATGTCCGAGCCGCAGGCCCATCTGGCCCGCGAGACCGGCGTGGCGTTTCTGGCCTGCGGCCACCATGCCAGCGAACGTTATGGCGCGCCGGCCGTGGCCGCCCATGTGGCGCAGCAATTGGGTCTGGCGCACGAATTCATCGAGATCGACAACCCGGCATGAACATGCGCTTGCCCATTGTGTTCACGCCCGGTGACCCGTGTGGCATCGGCCCCGAAATCGTTGGCCGCGTCTGGCGTGAACGACCCCAGTGGGTGCGCGGCTGCTTTGTGGCTGGCGATGTGGGGGTGATGCGCCGGGCCTTGGCCTTGACGGGCGAGTCGCCTTTGCCGGTGCTGCCCATCACCTCGCCGGCGCAGGCGCTGACGGCGCCGCCAGGCTGCCTGCCCGTGCTGCAGGTGGTGGCGCCTGCGCCCGAGCTGCCCTGGGGGGTGGTCGATCCGCGTGCCGGTCGAATGGCCGGTGAATGCGTGCTTTGGGCCACGCGCGCCGCCTTGCGCGGCGAGGTGGCGGCCATCGTGACGGCGCCCTTGCACAAAGAGGCCTTGCATGCGGCGGGCAGCCCCTGGGACCAGTACCCGGGCCACACCGAATTGCTGCAGGCCGAGAGCGCACGCCAGACGGGGGTGCCGCTGGCGCAGATGCCGGTGCGCATGATGCTGGCCAATGACGAATTGCGCACGGTCTTGGTGAGCATCCACGTCTCGCTGCGCGAGGCGCTTGAGGCGATCAGCCCCGAACGCGTGATGCAGACCCTGCAGATCACACACGACGCGCTCACGCAGGTGCTCGGTCATGCGCCGCGCATCGCTGTGGCAGGGGTGAACCCGCATGCGGGCGAGGGGGGCTTGTTCGGGCGAGAGGAAATCGAGGTGCTGCAGCCGGTGGTGAGGCAGGCCCGCGCGCTCGGGCTCGATGTGCACGGGCCACTGGCGCCTGACACGGTGTTCATGCGCGCACGGCATTCGCCGGCGCACCCGGGCGAATTCGATGTGGTTGTGGCGATGTACCACGACCAGGGCTTGATTCCGGTCAAGTACCTGGGGGTGGAGCAGGGGGTCAATGTGACGCTGGGCTTGCCCCTGATCCGCACCAGCCCCGATCACGGAACGGCGTTCGATCTGGCCGGTCAGGGCCGGGCCGATGCCAGCAGCCTGCTGCAGGCGCTGCAGATGGCCCGTCGCCTTTCGGGCGTGGCGGGCCCATCGGCTTGATCAGCCCTTGGTCTTGAGGCTGTCGCGGATTTCGCGCAGCAGCACGATGTCCTCGGGCGTGGGGGCGGGGGCCGCAGGGGCGGCCGGCGCGGCGGCTTTTTCAGCCGCCAGACGGTTCATCTGGCGCACCATCAGGAAGATGATGAAAGCCAGGATGATGAAATTCAATGCCACGGTGATGAAGCTGCCGTAGGCGAACACCGCCCCCAGCTTTTTGGCTTCGACCAATGACAGGCCGGCCGCTTGCCCGGCCAGGGCGATGTAGTGGTTTGAGAAGTCCAGGCCGCCAAAAGCCTTGCTGATCAGGGGCATGATCAGGTCACCGACCATTGAATCGACGATTTTGCCGAAGGCGCTGCCAATGATGACGCCAACTGCCAAATCCATCACATTGCCCTTGAGGGCAAATTCTTTAAATTCTCGAACAAAAGACATCTCAATCTCCAAAAAGTGAAATGAAGAATGGAAATATTGCCAGAAAAAGAGATTGGAAGTTCTGAAATTTTTGTAAGAAGCCCGACTGTTTGACTCCGTTACAATCCCGGGTTGACCCTGATTCAGACTCGCAGAGGATTTCCATGAGTGATACCCCAGTCGACAGCAGCAAGCGGACGTGGCTCGTTGCCACCGGTTGTGCTGGTGCCGTAGGTGCCGGTTTTGTGGCCACCCCGTTTGTCAGCACGTTCCAGCCTTCAGAGAAGGCCAAGGCCGCCGGTGCAGCCGTTGAGGTGGATATCTCCAACCTCAAGCCCGGCGAGAAAATAACCGTCGAATGGCGCGGCAAGCCGGTCTGGATCATGAAGCGCACGCCCGCGCAGCTCGAGTCCCTCAACAAGACCGAGAGCCAGCTGGCCGATCCCAAATCGGAGCGCACGGCCTACCCGACCCCCGAATACGCCAAGAACCAGACCCGCTCGATCAAGCCGGATGTGTTGGTGGCCGTGGGCATTTGCTCGCACCTGGGCTGCTCGCCCTCCGACAAGCTCGAACCCGGCGCCCAGCCTTCACTGCCCGACGACTGGAACGGCGGCTTCCTGTGCCCTTGCCATGGTTCGACTTTCGATCTGGCCGGCCGTGTGTTCAAGAACAAGCCCGCACCTGACAACCTCGAAGTGCCGCCGCACATGTACCTGTCTGACACCAAGCTGCTGGTTGGTGAAGACAAAAAGGCCTGATGGAGACCGACATGGCTGAATTCAAGGAAATTTCCCCCAACGCTGCGACCAGCGCCAAAGTGCTCAACTGGTTCGAAAACCGTTTCCCGACCGCTTTTGACGCTTACCGCGTCCACATGTCGGAGTACTACGCACCGAAGAACTTCAACCTCTGGTACATCTTTGGCTCGCTGTCGCTGCTGGTGCTGGTGATCCAGATCGTGACCGGCATCTTCCTGGTCATGCACTACAAGCCGGACGCAGCGCTGGCTTTCGCCTCAGTCGAATACATCATGCGTGATGTGCCCTGGGGCTGGTTGATCCGCTACATGCACTCCACCGGGGCTTCGGCCTTCTTCGTCGTGGTCTACCTGCACATGTTCCGTGGTCTGATGTACGGCAGCTACCGCAAGCCCCGCGAACTGGTCTGGATCTTCGGCTGCGCGATCTTCCTGTGCCTGATGGCCGAAGCCTTCATGGGCTATCTGCTGCCCTGGGGCCAGATGTCCTACTGGGGCGCTCAGGTGATCGTGAACCTGTTTTCCGCCATCCCCGTCATCGGTCCTGACCTGGCTTTGCTGATCCGCGGCGACTACGTCGTCGGCGACGCCACCCTGAACCGTTTCTTCAGCTTCCACGTGATCGCTGTGCCCCTGGTCCTGCTGGGCCTGGTGGTGGCGCACCTGCTGGCGCTGCACGATGTGGGTTCGAACAACCCCGATGGCGTCGAGATCAAGGGTCCGAATGCGCCCAAGGACGCCAAAGGCAAGCCGCTCGATGGCATTCCATTCCACCCCTACTACACGGTGCACGACATCTTTGGCGTGAGCGTCTTCCTGCTGGCCTTCACCGCCATCGTGTTCTTCGCGCCCGAGTTCGGCGGCTACTTCCTGGAATACAACAACTTCATTCCGGCCGATCCTCTGAAGACCCCGCCGCACATCGCGCCGGTCTGGTACTTCACGCCCTTTTACTCCATGCTGCGCGCCATCACCACCGAGATGATGTTTGTGCTGGTGGCCTGTGTGGTGCTTGGCGCCGTGCTGGCCGTGCTCAAAGGCAAGCTGCCCCAGGTGCTCAAGGGGGCCGTGATTGGCGCGGCTGTGCTGATCTCGGCGCTCATGCTCGCGATCGATGCCAAGTTCTGGGGCGTGGTCGTGATGGGTGGCGCCGTGGTGATCCTGTTCTTCCTGCCCTGGCTGGACCACAGCCCGGTCAAGTCGATCCGCTACCGCCCCGACTGGCACAAGTACCTGTACGCCGTGTTTGTGATCATCTTCCTGATCCTGGGCTACTTGGGCGTGCAGCCGCCCTCTCCGATTGGTGAGCGTGTCTCCCAGTTCGGCACCCTGTTCTACTTTGGCTTCTTCCTGCTGATGCCTTGGTGGAGCCGCCTGGGCGAGCCCAAGGCTGTGCCTGACCGCGTGACCTTCCAGCCGCACTGAGACCCGGAGAGACAAGACATGAAAAGCTTCAAAAACATGGCTCTGGGTCTGCTGATGGCCCTCGGCGTGGCGATGGGTGCTCAGGCCAGCGGTGGCGACACCATTGCCTGGGACAAAGCCCCGGGCAAGACCAATGACTTGGTCTCCCTGCAAAACGGCGCCAAGCTGTTCGTCAACTACTGCCTGAACTGCCACTCGGCCGCCTTCATGCGCTACAACCGCCTGAAGGACATTGGTCTGTCCGAGCAGCAGATCAAGGACAACCTGCTGTTCGCAACGGACAAGGTCGGCGAGACCATGAAGGCCGCGATCGATCCCAAGCAGGCCAAGGAATGGTTCGGCGCCAACCCGCCCGACCTGAGCGTGATCGCCCGCGCCAAGTCCGGCCATGGTGGCACCGGTGCCGACTACATCTACACCTACCTGCGCACCTACTACCGCGACGACAGCAAGACCATCGGATGGAACAACCTGGTCTTCCCGAACGTGGGCATGCCGCACGCGCTCTGGGAACTGCAGGGTGAGCGCAAGCCCATCTTCGAAGAGCGCGAGTCACACGGCCACAAGACCCAGGTCTTCACCGGCAAGTGGGAGCAGGTCAAGCCGGGCACCATGAGCCCGCAGCAATACGATCAGGCCGTGGGTGATCTG
>Ga0194131_10008999_pt1 | contig 12780 bp, 10 predicted proteins | sample TA2KigO120mmetaG_FD_148631 | JGI IMG/M metagenome (GOLD analysis project Ga0194131, IMG submission 148631) | Freshwater microbial communities from Lake Tanganyika, Tanzania - TA2015053 Kigoma Offshore 120m | ecosystem: Environmental > Aquatic > Freshwater > Lake | place: Tanzania: Lake... | reverse complement strand
AGCCGGCGGCGCTTGGGATCCAGCACGTCTCGCTCAACCAACAGCACGAAGATGAACTCTGCCCCGAGAAAGAAGATGCTCGCGGACAGGTAGAACCAGAGCAACAGCGCCAGCACCATGGACGCCGCCCCGTAAAGCGCGGAGGCGGCGGCCACGTGCGTCGTGTAGAGAATGAATCCGCGCTCCACCAGCTTCCATGCCACGGTGGCGAAGAGCGCCCCCGGCCAGACCGCCGAGTAGGGCACCGTGATGGTCGGCAGCATCTTGTAAAGCAGCGAGAAGATGCCGAACAGCGCCAGCGGAGAGATGATCCACACTATAAAGCTCGACAAGAAGGCAAACTTCCATAAGTGGTAGGTCTGCCCAAATATCGTGAATTCTTCGAAGGCCAGCACCGCGTTGGCGGCGGCCGTCGCAAAAAACTGCGCCGCGAGGGCCGCGAGGAGCAGCACGGTCATCAAGACCGAGGTGATCCACAGCGTCCACGTGGTGCGGCGGCGGGGCAGCGCCCAGGTGGCGTTGACCCCGTGCTCCAACCCCATGGCGAGGTTCTTGGCGGCCCACAACAGGGCCACCACGCTGAACAGTCCCATGGGTCCCCGCAGCTCGAGGGTCGCGTGCAGGTTCTGCGCGACGAAGTCCTGGAGGCGCGGGACGGGCAGGTACGAGTTGACCAGCCCCATGATCTGCTCTTGGACCCCCGAATCGCTGACGAAGGCACCCATCAGCGTGAGAATCAGCAGCAGGCCGGGAAACAGGGACGACGCGGCGTAGTAGGACACGGCCGCGGCATGTGTCGGGCAATCGTCCAGCAAGAACTCGTGCACGGAGCCGTACAGGCGTCCCCATAGACGCCGAAGGATCGCGGCGATTTCCGACACGATGGGTTGCCGGGAAGCCTCCTCGACCAATTCCTCATCCTCCGACGGGACGATCCCCAGTGGAGGCTGTCTGTTAAACGCGAACGTCGTCCGCGACTTGAAGATACTACCACAGGCGCTTCTGAAACGCAACCACATAGAGGGCCGCGCCGCCGCCTTCACGAATCCAGGTCGCCACTTCACCTTCCAGGATATCAAGATGAGCGTTCGCGTCCGCATTGCCCCCAGCCCCACCGGCGCGCCCCACGTGGGCACCGCCTACATCGGCCTGTTCAATCTCGCGTTTGCCCGCCAGAACGGCGGCGCCTTCATCCTCCGCATCGAGGACACCGACCGCGAGCGCTCCTCTCCCGTGTACGAGAAGCAGATCTTCGAGTCGCTTTCCTGGCTCGGCCTGCACTGGGACGAGGGTCCCGACAAGGGCGGGCCTCACGCCCCCTATCGCCAGACGGAGCGCACCGAGATCTACCGCAAGCACGTCGAGGAGCTTCTTGCGAAGGGCGGCGCCTACCGCTGCTTCTGCACGAAGGAGCGGCTCGACGCCCTCCGCGAGGAGCAGAAGAAGCGTGGCGACGACCGCCTGGGCTACGATCGCCATTGCCGCGGCCTCTCGCCTGAGGAGGTCTGGCGCCAGCTCGATGCGGGCACGCCGCACGTCATCCGCCAGGCCATCCCGCTCGAGGGGGAGACCCGCTTCACCGACCTCATCCGCGGCGAGATCGCGATCTCCAACGCCATCCCCGACGATCAGGTTTTGCTCAAGTCGGACGGCTTCCCCACCTATCACCTGGCCAGCGTGGTGGACGATCACCTGATGGAGATCACCCACGTGATCCGCGCCGAGGAGTGGATCAACTCCACGCCCAAGCACATTTTGCTCTACGAGGCGTTCGGCTGGCCGGCGCCCCGCTTCGCGCACATGCCGCTGCTGCGCAACGCCGATCGCAGCAAGATCAGCAAGCGCAAGAACCCGGTTTCGCTGAAGTGGTACGAGGCCGAGGGATATCTGCCGGAGGCCATGCTGAACTTCCTGGGGCTGATGGGATATTCGATGCCGGACGGCCGCGAGATGTTCGGCTTCCAGGAACTCTCGGACGGGTTCTCGTTTGACCGCATCAATCCGGCGGGTCCGGTCTTCGACCTGGAGAAGCTGGCCTGGCTGAACGGGACGTACCTGCGCGCGCTGCCCGTCGAGGGCGTCCGCGGGCGGCTCTCGGCGTTCACCCAGCACAGGCTGGAGAAGGTGGACGCCGTTCTTCCCGTGCTCATCGAGCGCATGCGCACGCTCAAGGATTTTGACGAGATCGCCGGCTACTTCTTCAACGAGCCGTCCTATGGGGATGGCACGGCGCTGGTCCCCAAGAAGCGCGACGCCGCGGCGACCGCGAAGGCGCTGAAGCACTTCGCGACCGCGCTGGCGGCCACCGAGTGGGACAAGGAGCACCTGGAGGCGCTGGTCCGCGCTGAGTCCGAGGCGCTGGGCTGGGCCGCGAAGGAGTCGTTCATGGCCATCCGCGTGGCCATCACCGGAAAGACCACCACGCCGCCCCTCATGGAGAGCATGGTGGTGCTCGGCCGCGACACCTGCGTCGCCCGTCTCAACCGCGCCGCGGACGCCCTCAGCGTAACGGCGTGATTCTCCCGGAGGCGCTGCGCTTCGCGCGCTTCCGCCTGCAGATGAAAGTGGCCACCCGCGCGCCGTTTCCGCGTGACAAGGGCCCGCTGTTCCGCCGCGGGCTCATCCCCGCCCTGCGCGAGGCGTCGTGCGGATCGTGCGCGTGGGGTCCGGGCCCGCTGCCCTTCGTCTTGCTGCCGCCGACAGACGATCGCGACTGGTACTTCGCGGGCGAGACCTGGACCGCAGGGCTCGTTCTGGTCGGGGATGCCATCGGGCACGTGCGCTGCTTCCTCGACGGCTGCGCCCTGCTGCTGCGGCGGGGATTGGGGCCGGAGCGCGCCCGCGTGCTTCTGGAGCAGGCGGACGTGCTGGACCCGCGCGACCGCAAGTGGACCTCGTACTGGTTCGTGAAAGAGGGCGTGGCGAAGTCTCGGGTGGTGCCCTTCGCGGCCGAGCACCTGCGCGAGCGGGCAGCGCTCCTCGCCGGGCGGCGCGAGATCTCGCTGCGCTTCGCGACGCCGCTGCGGATGTCGGGCGCGGATGCGCTGCCGCAAGCGCTCGTCGACCGCCTGTACGCACTGACGGGCGATTCGGGCGACTCGGGCGATTCGGGCGGGCCTGCCGCGGGGATGGAGGTGGCGGACGAGATGGCCTGGACGCCCCGCCCCTGCCGCACGCCAGAAGGACGCGGGACGCTGCGGCTGCGCGGCGACCTCGACCCGTGGTTCGCGGCCCTTGTGGCGGGCCAGCACCTGGGCGTGGGCGACGGCGCGCCCACGGGCTTCGGCCACTACGAGCTGGCTCCCTAGTGGTCCGCGGCGCAAGTCGGAGGCACGATTTGGAGCCCCGGGCGCTGACCACTAAGCCCAAATCGTGGCGCGCGACATGCAGGGCCAGGTGATGACCTTTGTAGGCGAAGCTGCTTGTCTCGCGCGCCGCTCAGGAGGGTTTTCCCCAAAAATGAAGAATATTCCAACCTCGCCCCCCTTACAGAGAAAATCGCGGTGGCGGCGAAATTCCCCAAGGGAGTACCATGCGTGGCGAAACGCGCGTTGGCGCTGAGAGTTGTACAGGAGGGTCACCAGCCGGAGCCTCGGGAGAACCGGCTTAACGACCTCAGCGGCGCCGAGTGGCTCTTCTGGACCAGCACCATTTTCGAGACGTTCTATCCAGCCGACGCCACGCACAAGTTGCGCAAGCAGCACGGAGCCATGAAGCCGCCGGAAGTGATGGCGGAAATCATCCGATTTTTCACCAAGCAGGGCGAGGAAGTGCTCGATCCGTTCGCCGGCGTGGGTGGCACCCTGCTCGGCGCCGCGCTGGCCGGACGGCGCGCCCTCGGCTTTGAGATAAATCCCCAGTGGGTGGACGTCTACAACCGGATTCAGCGGGAATTCGCCGTCGTGGACGGCCGCATCGTGCGTCTCGGGGAGATTGCCTCCGACGAGGGGCCGCGCAAGGACGCCGCCCCCCTCAACGCGCCCATGCTGGTGGGCGACTGCATGCACCTGATGGCCACGCTGCCTGATCAGAGCGTGGACGCCATCGTCGCCGATCCGCCCTACGGCTGCAACCACGGCGCGACCGGCTTCAAGAACGAGACCAACTTCGCGATGAACTCCTCGACCGATCCCCGCGACTTCTCCAACGCGGCCGATCTGCCCGCCTTCCTGGAGCGGATGGAGTCGCTGGGCTGCCAGGCGTGGCGCGTGCTCAAGCCGGGCCGCTACCTGGTGCTCATGGTGGGCGACCGCTACATGCGCGGGGAATTCGTTCCGCTCGGCGTGATGGTGGCCGATACCCTGCGCGGCGTGGGCTTCCAGTTCAAGGGGCTGCGCATCTGGTGGAACAAGGCCACCCAGCGCCCGCTGCGGCCCTACGCGGTGAAGACCTGCTTCGTGCCCAACATCGTGCACCAGAACATCCTGGTGCTGAGGCGGCCCGACAGTACGTAGGAGATGGCGCGGGGACCTTTGAACATCCGGATGCCCTCGGGGAGGCCCGGGGAGTCTTCCCCAGGAGCGCGCGACCATCGCTGGTCAGGCCTTTCCCGCCAACGGGCATGGCGAGAGCGTCTACGTGGCGCGCCAGCCGGTCTTTGACCGCAAGCTGAACACCTGGGCCTACGAGCTGCTCTTCCGGCACAGCGCGTCCGCGCAGACCGCCGTCGTCACCGATTCCGAGGCCGCCACCCTGCAGATTATTGCCGACGGCATCGCCATCGCGCTGCCCAGCGTGGACCAGCGGCGCAAGGTGATGGTCAATTTTCCCCAGTCGCTCCTGCTCAAAGAGGTGGCCTTCGCGCTTCCGCCGCAGCGCTGCGTGATTGAAATCCTGGAGAGCGTGGAGCCGCGTCCGGAAATTCTAGAGGCTTGCCGCCGTTTGAAAGAGCACGGCTACCAGCTTGCCCTTGACGATTTCGTGGGCCAGCGCGGATACGAGCCGCTGCTTGACCTCGCCGACGTGGTGAAGGTGGACATCCTGCACATGACCCGCGCGCGCATCAACCGCGTAGTGCAGCGCATCCACGAGTACGGCTGTGAATTGCTCGCGGAAAAGGTTGAGGATCGGGACACCTTCGAGTATTGCAAGAGCCTGGGCTTCGACTATTTCCAGGGATTTTTTTTCAGCAAGCCAGTCACCATGGAAGGCCGCAAGGTTTCCGCCAACCAGGTGTCGCGCCTGCGCCTGATCACCGAGCTGGGGCAGCATGAATTCGACGCCGCGCGCCTGAGCAAGATTCTGCAGACGGACGCGTCGCTGAGCCACCGCCTTTTCCGCTACGTGCACTCGGTGGCCTTCGGTGTGCGCAGCCAGGTGAAGTCCATCAAGCATGCCCTCGTGCTGCTCGGCGAGGTGCAGACGAAAGAATGGCTGCGGGTCATCCTGTTGACCGATCTGTCCAGCTCGGCCGGCGCCGAGGAATTGCTCTTCGTCTCCGCGCAGCGGGGCCGGTTTCTCGAGTTGCTGGCGCAGGGGATGGTGAAGCCGCCGCTGCCGCCCGAAGGGATGTTCCTGCTGGGCCTGTTCAGCCTGCTGGATTCCCTGATGGGCCAGCCGATGCCGCGCTTGATGGAGACATTGCCCATCGACGAGCGCATCAAGCACGGCCTGTGCGATCCCACGAGCGGCCTGCGCATCTGGCTCGACCTGTTGAGTGCGCAGGAGCACGCTCGCTGGGACGAGGTGGAGTTTCTCATGGAGCGCCTGGGCGTGGAGCCGGCGGAAGCCGAGCGCCTCTACGCGCGGGCCATGGAATGGGCCCAGGAGGTGCTCAGCGCCCGCGACGCCGCGGCCTAGTGGTCCGCGGCGCAAGTCTGATCATGAATTGGAACCCCGGGCGATGAAGGGCCGCGGCCCCGCCGTTGCGAAGCACATGGGCCCTCACAATGAAAGGAAATTGGCCCAGCATGACCATTGAAGCGCCCGTTGCGGGCAATTTCATCCGCGACATCATCGAAGAGGACAACCGCACCGGCAAGCACGGAGGCCGCGTGGCCACGCGGTTTCCGCCGGAGCCGAACGGCTACCTCCACATCGGGCACTCGAAATCCATCTGGATCAATTTCGGTCTTGCGGCGGCCTTCGGCGGAACGTGCAACCTTCGCTTTGACGACACCAATCCAGTGAAGGAAGACGTCGAGTACGTCGAGTCCATCCAGCACGACATCAAGTGGCTGGGCTACCGGTGGCACGGCGAAGTCAAATATGCCTCGGATTATTTCGATCAGCTTTACGAGTATGCGGTGCAGCTCATCAAGCTGGGCAAGGCGTACGTGGAGAGTCTTTCCGCGGAGGACATGAAGGCTTATCGCGGCACGCTCACCGAACCTGGCAAAGAGTCGCCTTACCGCAATCGCTCCGTGGAAGAAAACCTCGACCTCTTTGAGCGCATGAAAAACGGCGAGTTTCCCAACGGCGCGCACGTGCTGCGCGCCCGGATCGACATGGCCTCGCCCAACATCAACATGCGCGACCCGACCCTGTATCGGATTATTCACGCCCATCACCACCGCACCGGCGACAAGTGGTGCATCTACCCGATGTACGACTTTACCCACTGCCTGTCGGACATGCTTGAGGGAATCACCCACTCCATCTGCACGCTGGAATTCGAGGACCACCGCCCGCTCTACGACTGGTGCCTGGAAACGCTGCAGACGCCCTGCCATCCGCAGCAGATCGAGTTCGCCCGGCTCAATCTCACCTATACCGTGATGAGCAAACGAAAATTCTTGAGACTGGTCAACGACAACCACGTGCGCGGCTGGGACGATCCCCGCATGCCCACGCTGGCCGGCATGCGGCGCCGCGGGTACACGCCGGAAGCCATTCGCGTGCTGGCCGAGAAGGTAGGCGTGGCCAAGGCGAACAGCGTGGTGGATTTCGCCCTGCTGGAGCATTGCGTGCGCGAGGACATGAACCGCCGCGCGGCGCGGCGCATGGCGGTGCTGCGTCCGCTCAAACTGGTCATCACGAATTATCCGGAGGGGCAGGTCGAGGAATTCGACGCCATCAACAACCCGGAAGATACGTCGGCCGGAACGCGCAAGGTGCCCTTTTCCCGCGAGGTGTACATCGAACAGGATGACTTCCGCGAGGTGCCGCCGCCGAAATATCATCGGCTATACCCGGGCAACGAAATTCGCTTGAAGGCGGCCTATTACGTGAAGTGCACGGACGTCATCAAGGACGCTGAGGGCAACGTGGTCGAGGTACACTGCACGTACGACCCGGAAACCCGCGGCGGCACCTCAAGCGACGGCCGCAAGGTTCGCGGCACCTCGCACTGGGTGTCGGTTCCCCACGCGAAGCGGGCCGAGGTGCGGCTGTACAGCCACCTGTTCACCGTGCCCAATCCCAACGAGGTCCCCGAGGGCCAGGATTTCATCATGCACCTGAACCCGAATTCCCTGGAGGTCGTGGAGAACGCGGCGCTGGAACCGTCGCTGGGAAATCTCATGACCGGAGAATTCGTCCAGTTCGAGCGCACCGGCTACTTCAGCGTGGACCCGGACAGGACTCCGGAAAAAATGGTCTTCAACCGCACGGTGACGCTGAAGGACTCGTTTAAAGTCTAGTTCTAGCGTTCACCGGTCAGGCGACCGTCCAGATGTTGCCGCCGTTGCAGTAGGAGCGTCCCGCGCGGGCAGACTTGACACGGCTTACGTGTACACATATTATGTGTAGTACATGAACATCACTCTTTCGGTGGACGAGAAGCTGGTCCAACGTGCCCGCAAGGTCGCGGGCGCCATGGGCAAGAGCCTCAATCAGGTCGTGCGGGAGTATCTGGAGGAGCTGGCCTCGAGCGACGATCTGGACAGTTGGGAGAGCGAGTTTGTGGGTTTAAGCCTGGGGAGCGGAGGCGACTCCAAGGGGTGGCGCTTCAACCGGGACGAGTTGTATGAACGTACGTAGCTTCCTCGATTCAAACATCCTGGTCTACACGGATGATCAGCGTGCGCCCGACAAACGTTCCATCGCCATAGATCTGGTGCGCGCGGGCGTGCGCAGCCGGAAGGCGGTTCTCTCCAATCAGGTGCTTTCGGAGTATTTCGTCTCCGCAACCCGCAAGCTCGGTGTGACGGCGGAGGTGGCGCGGCGCAAGATCGTGCTGCTTTCCAGATTGAATACCGTAATGCTCGAGGTGGCTGACGTGCTTTCGGCCATCGATCTGCATCGCCTGCACCAGATCGCCTACTGGGACGCGTTGATACTTCGAGCCGCCGCTCGCGCGGGTTGCAAGCGCGTCTACTCGGAGGATCTTCAGGACCGGCAGGTTTTCGGTGACGTGGAGATCGTCAACCCGTTCAAGTGATCAGGCCGCGCCGTCCTGCGTTTTTTTCGGAATTCTCAGCGAGCCGATGGTGACGCTCGTGTCGTCGACGGATACTTTCGCATTGGGATCCGGCGGGGCCAGCATTTCTTCGATGGTGTGGATGGAAACCTTGTCGTCCAGGTCCTTGACCATCGCGCGGGCGGTGTTGACGACCTTTTCGGTTTGGGCGACGTCCTCTTCGGCGGACTTCACCATGCTCTCGGCCAGTTGACGGTCGAAATCCGTCCGGAAGCTCTTTCCGCCAAATCCACGGCTTTGCGCGGCGGCTTCGGCGGCCGCGCGTCCACTGACGAAGTTGCCCAGGCCGGCCGCCACCGCACCCACCAGGAAGAGTGGGTTGCCGGTCGCAAACCCGCCAACCATGGCGACCAAGGCGCCCCAGCCGCACAGGCTGCTGATCGTCTTGAGCCGCGCCGCGCGGTCCGCGGCGTCCAGTGTCGCGGTCGGGTTGCTCGGCGCTGTGGCGCCCGTTTTAACCAGAATTGCCTGCAAGTCGGCGCGCCACTTGTCCAGGTGCGCCTGTTTTCCGGAAAGGCTGCCCTCCAGCCCGGACAACACTTCCTTTTCGACTTTCAACACCTGCGCCATGGCGGCCATCTTTTCCGCCTCGGGGTCCGCCGCCGCGCCGATGGTGCTGGGCACCGCCGCGCGACCGTCGTCGGCGATTTCGAGCACGCGCTGCAACCCGCTTGACATGCTCGGACCACCGCCGGCCGCCAGCTGCTGGAAAAATGACCACAGCATGGTGACGCGCAGGTCGCCGCCCGTTGCCAGCGTCTTCATTGCGTGTTTTTCGAGCGTCGCGCGATCGTTGGAGTCGTATGCCTTGGGCACGCAGGCGATGGCGAGGCGCACCATCTCGACCTCGAGACGGCCGCTCAGCGGACCCGCCGCGAGCTTGTCCAGGGCCTCGGTCACCACGGCCTTGCCGGTGGAAGCATTGAGGGGCAGCCCGGCGACGGTTTCGGCGGCACGCGCGTAGGCGGCTTCCGTCGTGGCGCCACGGCCTATCTCGGTGAGGATGCTGCGTCCCACCTGGCGTGCGTCCTCGTTATTGTACGCCGACTTCATCCCCCGGCCGGCGAAGGCCGCGAGGCTCGTCGACAGGTCGCTGGGCGGCGTCTGCACCAGCGCCTGAACGCCCGCCTTCAGCGCGTTTACCGCGGTGTAATCCTGGATGGGTCCCTTTGCCACCGCAGCGACGGTCGAGGCAAACTGGCCGGGAACCGGCTGGGACGCATGCTTCGCGATCGCGGCGAGCAGCGAATTGCCCACCGTGCGTGAGTCCACGCTGTTGTAGGAAGCCTTCATGGCCGCCTCGGCGAACGTCGCCAGGCTCTGTTCCGGAGCCGGGATGTTGCCGGCGGCCAGGGTGGCCAGCGCCTGCTTCTGGGCGTTCACCGCGGTGTAGGTCTGGATCTGGAGCGCCGCCGTCTGATGGGCGACTTCGGCGAAGGTCTTGTGCTCTGGCGAGGTGACGTTCTGTGCGATGGACCCGAGGAAACTCTGGCCGAGCCGGAACGAGTCCGCGCTGTTGTAGGCCGACTTCATCGCGCTGGTGCCCAGGGTGGCGAGCGCCGCGCCGATGGGGCCGTTGATCCCGCTGGCCAGCGTTTCCAGGCCCAGCCTGTGAACGTTGGTCAGGGTGAAATCCTGTCGGGCCGCGGCGGCGGCCTTGCGCACGGCCTGTGCAACCGCGCGTTCCGGCGCGGGCGCGGAAGCGTCCCCGGTCACGCTGCCCAGAAAGTCATCGGCGATTTTGCGGCGCGCGCCGGCGTCGTACGACTTCGCGATGCCCTGCAACGCGTGCCGGGCACCCGTGGCGATGGGGGATGGCGTGGTCGATGTCGCGGCGGCTTCCATTGTCCGGCATGGTACGCCGGACGCCTGAAAAAAGTCTTAATTCGGAGGCTGAATCAGGCCGGCCACCGCGCCGGCCGGATCCTCGATGACCGCCAGACGGCCGAAGGACCCCATGTCGTTGGGCCCCACGCGCACCTTGCCGCCCAGCGCCTCGCAGCGCGCGATGCTCTGGTCGAGGTCGGCGACCGTGACGTAGATCAGCCACTGGGCCGGCATGTCCGCGTTCACGCCCCTGGCGTGGCACACGCCGGCCACCGCGGCGCCGGTGCCGGGCGCGCGCATGGTGTAATCCTCGTAGTCGCCGACCGGGGTGTCCTCGACTTTCCAGCCCACGACTTCGGAATAGAAGTCGCGCAGTTTCCCCGCATCGGGGATTGTCAGATCCACCCAGCCGATCGTGCCCACAACGCCAGACATCAAGGGGTCCTCCCGTAACTTTGTCGTGCCGCAATACCATGCGTGGGCGCGATCTCCTGGCGACCCTGGAGTTCCAGCGGCCGCGCCGTCTTCCCGGGGCACCGTCCCGGTGCTATTTGTACTCCCATAGAATGGCATTTTCGCCGTTCGGATCGCCGAGCAGCATGAACAGCGACGCCTGGCTGGTGGCGAAGTCGATCACCTTGCCCTTGAGCGGCAGCCCGTTGGAAATGCTTCCCCAGGAGCGGCCGGTGCGTGACGCCACCACAACGTCCGCGAATTTCTTGGAGGCGCGCAGCGACACCACGCGCGGCTCCATGCCCACGCCGATCAATCCGTAGATCGGATCGCAGAATATTCGGGTGTGGCGGTTGTACGCCGACACCGTCTTGACCGGCACGTTTTCCCAGCGCGAGCCCCCATTGTCGGAAAACAACAGCCTCGGCTTCCAGCGCTCGCGGGCCACCGCCCAGGCGCGGCCGTCGCAATAGGTCACGTCGAGCAATTCCTCGTGGGCGAACGGGCCCTGCTGGGCCACTTCCTTCCACGAGCCGCCGTGATCCGGGCTGGCCCAGGCGCCCAGCAGCGCGGTGGGCCGCTCCGCGTCGAACACCAGTGCCCACACCGGCCGGCCGGGGACCCTGCTGGCCGCAAAGCGCACCTTGCCGGGCGGCACCTGCTCGACCACTTTCCAGGAACGCCCCTTGTCGTGGCTCCAGCACAGCGTGCCCTGGCCGATGCCGCCGCTGTACAGAAAGCGGGGCTCGATGGGATCCTGGTAAAGGTCGCCGCACGGTCCCTCCCACAATTTGCGGGCCTGAAATCGCTCGCCGGAAATAAAGACCTCGAACAGCCCGTCCGCGCCGCAGCAGAAATACAGGTGGTTGGGGTCCTCGAGGTCCACCCAGATCGCGAGCGGGTTGCCCAAGATCATTTCCTCGGCGGGCCGCTTCGGCGGTCCGTACGCCTCGGGATGCGGCCCCACCACGCCGGGCACGGGGGGCCCCACGGTGTCGTGCATGGTGCGCAGCGGCGGCAGCAGGGCCACCCACAGCCGCGAATCCGGATCCTGGCGGAAGAGCCCGGTCTCCGCCAGCGCGTAGGACGCACGCCCGCTCGGATGAATGGCCATCGCGCGCACCGACGACAGGGTGGGCTTGAGCACCAGCGGCTCCCAGTGCGTGCCGCGATCCGGCGAGCGCCCCAGCCCGGCCGGCGTCATGCGATAATAATGCTCCATTTTTGGCGGAGGAATTCCCTCGACGGTGCCCGGCATGGTTCCCGGAAACGGGCCGGCATTGGGCTGCACCCACCAGTTGAGACCGCCGTCGGTGGACGAAGCGCGTCCGCTCAGCCCTTCGGTGATGGACGCGGAGTCCCGCGTCTCGCCCGGGGACACCAGCAGCGTATACCAGTCCGCGGTCAATTTTCCGGTGGGCTCCATGCGGATCGATTGCAGGTGCACTTTCGTCTGGCGGCCGAACGCATCCGGGCCGACCTTGCGCAGCACCCAGGATCCCAGGTCCATCACCGCGTCAAAGGACATGCCGCCGTTGTTCGAGCGGAGGATTTTCGCATTTTCCGCGCCCACCAGAATGACGTTTGCGTCCGGCGAGAACCAGGCGGCGTCCACGGCCACGCCGATCGCGCGCCACGACTTGCCGCCGTCCAGGCTCATCAGGAAACGCCCCTCGCCGCGGGCCGTGGCGGGAATCGGGTTGGGACCCTCGCGCCGCGGCGCGCGCGGGCCGATGTTGAAGAAGGCGTACAGCGTGTCGAAGCGGGCCGGATGGACGCCGAAATAGGTAAGCACCGGCTCCATGCCTTCCTTGCGCAGCATCCGATAAAGGTCGTCAGAAACCGGCTTCAGCGTGTCGAGCGCGTCTCGCGAAACGAAGACGCCGTCGCGATCCGACGCCACGTAGGCTTTTTTCCAGGTGCCTGAATCCATCCAGATCCCGAGGAAAGTGCCGGCCAGTCCGCGAGTGCGCGGATCGCCGCGCCAGTGTGGCTTCGCCTCCGCCGCCGAGATCAGCGCAAGCAGCAGAAACGCGACCAGCAGTCGGGAAATCATGCGCGCCGCGCCTTCGTCTTCACGTCAAACCACGCGGCGGCGATAATGATCAGTCCCTTGATGACCTCCTGCAAATCCTGCGGCG
>Ga0194131_10008997_pt1 | contig 12782 bp, 13 predicted proteins | sample TA2KigO120mmetaG_FD_148631 | JGI IMG/M metagenome (GOLD analysis project Ga0194131, IMG submission 148631) | Freshwater microbial communities from Lake Tanganyika, Tanzania - TA2015053 Kigoma Offshore 120m | ecosystem: Environmental > Aquatic > Freshwater > Lake | place: Tanzania: Lake... | reverse complement strand
GGCCCGCCGCAGGAGCTCGCTGGCCAGGTGGAGCCCCGCCTCACGCGCCACCGCCGGCCCGAAGGTGCACCGCGCGGCTCGTGGATGGTCACGCCGTCGAGTTCGACGGCCTCGCGCCTGGCTGCGACCCGAGTCGAACCGCAGTGACGAGATGAAAAATCCGCCGTGGTCTTCACCAGGGCGGATGGGGGTTTTCGTGGAGCCGAAGATGGGAATTGAACCCACGACCTGCTGATTACGAATCAGCTGCTCTACCCCTGAGCTACTTCGGCGAGCGCCCGGCTTCTATGACCGAGGTTCGGCACCGTCAAGAGCCGCCCGGGGCCTACCTGAGCACGAAGTCGGTGAGCGAGGCGCTGCCATCGTCGTCGATCACCGGCGGCTCCACGTGCCGACGGTACAGTTCCTTGAAGGGCACGTTCCCCGCCGCGAGGCCATCGAGGTAGGCGATCTCGGCCTCGCCGTCCACCGGCGCGAACAGGCCGCCCCGACCCACGGGGATGATCTTCCGCTCCGCGAGGCCGAGGTGGTATTGCCGCACGCGGGCGGCGGTGGTGTAGGTCCACACCGGGTGATGGTTGGCCACGCGGTTGACCACGGCGCGGGCGCCGTCGATGTCGTCGAGGTGGAGCGCCCGCAAACCGTCGACACACTCGGCCACGAGCGTGTCGTCGCGCCCCGTCCACGCTGGCTCGCCATCCTCGGGCGCCATCTGCACGCTGACTTGCCCAGCGAGCGACGGGTTGCCGGCAACGAGGCCGTGCCGGACGAGCCGGTACGCCGCGAGGGGGCCTCCGGCCAAGTGAGTCACGAAGGGCAACGCGTGGCCACCGCGAAGCGTGACCTCGAGCGCGTGGCGACAGCGTAGTCGCGACACCTCGTTGGCGAGCCCGCCGGGGGCCTGATCGCCCAGCAGGTCGACCACGCGGCGCGGCGGCAGGTCGACGTAGACATCGCCCTCGATGTCGCCCATGGCGGTCGTCACCCGCCCAGTGTCGAGCGCGCGCACCTCGGCACCGAGTACCACCTCGATCCCCTCGAGATCGTGGGAGAGCCGCGCGGCGGGGCCAGCCTCGTGGGCGAACCAGCGCGTGTCGCGACGGAAGCCGTGGTGGAATCGCGCGACGTTGACCGTCACCTCGTCGGGCTCGCCGAAGCGACGGCGGCAGTACGGCGCGTAGAACGCCTCGTGGACGGGCTCGCCGAAGTGCTGCACCACCCAGTCGCGATAGGTCCGCGTTTCCTTGCCACCCCCCAGCAGCCGCGCGAGCTCGACGGCACCGCGGGCTCGGCCCCAGGCCGCGAGTGCCTCGGGGAGCGCGTTTCCATCGAAGAGCGTGGGCAACACCGCCCGCGACAGGGGAAGCGCGTGAACGCAGCCGCAGTCGCGACCGGCCACGAGCCCCGAGCCCAGGCCGCGCACCTCGCGCCAGCCGAGCGCGGCCTCACCGAACTCCTCGACGCCGAGCCCCACGGGCACCGCCGGCGCCGACACGCCCCCGGGAAACGCGCCCTCTTGCACCAGGACCACGCGCCGACCGGCGCGACGAAGCGCACCCGCCGCGCGAACCGCCCCGGGACCACCACCGACCACCACCACGTCTGCCATGCGCGACTCCGCTCCAACGCGCCGCGCGATACGGTCGAGGAGTGACCGGCCCCGCGGCGACCGCCGACGTAATCATCGAGCGCGACGGGCGCATCGTGCTCGTCCGCCGCAAGTGGCCTCCACCGGGGTGGGCGCTACCGGGTGGCTTCGTCGATGCCGGCGAGCGCGTGGGAGAGGCAGCGGTGCGTGAGGCCAAGGAGGAAACGGGAATGAGCGTGCGCCTCTCCGCCCTCCTGCACGTGTACTCCGATCCCGCGCGCGACCCCCGGCGGGCCACGCTGTCCGCCGTGTTCGTGGCCGAGTGCGACGGCGAGCCCGAGGGCGGCGACGACGCGGCCGAGGCCCGCTGGTTCCATCTCGACGCCCTCCCCTCCCCGCTCGCCTTCGACCATGCGCAGATCATCGAGGACTTTCTGAAGTTCCGCGCCACGGGCGAGCGGCCGCCTCCGATGAAGTAGAGGCTGGAGGCTTTCGTTACGTTCTTGGCGAGCGGGGCGTCTCCGCGCCCCGCCACCGCCGCTCGCCACCAGCAGCCCAACCCCTACGGCCTAGAGCCTCCAGGGCCTCCCCGATACACCGCCAACTGGGTGTCGCCGTAGGTGTACACCCGGTCCAGGAGCAGGGTCCCGGCGGCGCTCGGCACGCTCGCGCCGGCTCGCGACTCGGCCACCAACACCTGTCGCGACAAAGGCGCCGCGCGAGCGATCCAGGCGGCGATGTCGTCGGCGAACGGGGGATCGAGGTAGGCGATGTCGGCCACGAGGCTCGCCCGCGACACGTCGGCGGCGAGCACCTCGACGGCCGCGCCGACCGCCTCGATGTTGCGACGCATCGCCGCCAGCGACCTGGGGGCCCTGTCGATCGCCGTCACCGGGCGAGCGCCGCGCGACCAGGCCTCGATCGCCACCAGCCCCGAGCCCGAGAAACAGTCGACGAAGGAGAGCCCGTCGAGGTCCTGTCCCAGGATGGAAAACAGCGCCTCGCGCGCCCGGGACGACGTGGGACGCACGCCCTCGGGCACCGCTGCCGGGAGCACCCGGCCGCGCAACGTGCCGCCCGTGACCTTGATCATGGGCTACTTGAACAACTCCATCGACAGCACGCGTCGCCACTGGTTTACGAGGCCGCTGTCGGCGGGGAGCGCGTCGAACACCTCGAGCATCGCCTTGCGCCCGGCGTCGGCCTGGAAGCTGCGGTCGCGCTTGACGACGTCGAAGAACTTCCCGAGCGCGGCGTCCCACTGGCCGGCCGCCGCGAGCGACCGCCCGAGCGCGTGGGTGCTCGCCACCGTGTCCTCGTGGTCGAAGCGAGCCTGCGCGTCTGCCAGAGGCAGGGCGTCTCTCGCGAAGCGCTCGCGCACTTCGCTCTCCCGCTTACGGGGATCTTCCGGAATGATCTTCGCGAGGAACTGCTTGACCTGGGCCTCGGGCTGCGCGCCGACGAACTCGGCCACCACCTTGCCATCGACGAAGGCCTTGACCGCGGGGATGCCCTGGATCTCGAATCGCTGCGACAGGCCCTGGTTGTCGTCGGTGTTGACCTTCGCCAGCACCCACTTACCCGCCGAGGCGACCTCGAGCCGCTCCAGGACCGGCCCCAGCGTGCGGCAGGGACCGCACCACGGGGCCCAGAAATCAACGACCACCGGGACACTTTTCGAACGCTCGATCACGTCGAGCTGAAACGTACTCGCAGTCACATCGACAGACACCTTGGACCTCCGGCGCGGCCAGCGCGCGATAGCTCACCGCGAGGCACGAGGCCCTGGATGTACAAGCTCGACGCGAAAACGGCATCCGAGATCATCGCCGAGGAAGCGGCGCTTGCGACGCTGCGGCAGTACGCGATCGAGAAAGTGCTGGAGAACGTGCCCGACATCGACGAGATCGACGACGAGGAGTCAGCGTTCAACGCGCTGATGGAGGCCATGTACCGCTTGCGACCGGTGGGCCACCTCTGAGCGCGGTCCTCGGCCCGCCAGGCGTGAGGCATGGCGCAGCAAAGGCCCGGTGGCAGCCGCCGCGATGACCGGGTAGACGCCGCCCGCTCACCGAGAGGTCACATGCACGCCCTTGCTGTCCTGTTCACGCTCGCCGCCTGCGGTGGCGAGGAAACCAAGCCCGTCGAAGCTGCAAAGCCGCCCGAGCCTCCGAAGGCCGCTGAGCCTGCGCCGCCGCCCCCCGCGCCGGCCCCTGCCGCCGCCTCGGGACCCTACGCGCCCGACGACCTCGCCAAGGCCGCCCACGAGAAGGCGAAGGCCGCCGGGGCCGACAGCCAGGAAAACCCCAGGAAGGGCAAGCCCGAGGCGATCGCCGCCGGCAAGACCGAGTACGAAACCAAGTGCGTTGCCTGCCACGGCGCCAAGGGCGACGGCATGGGCATCGCCGGCTCGGCGCTGCCCCAGAAGCCCGCCCAGTTCGCCTGGAAGGAGCGCTGGGAGGCCACCTCCATCGGCGTCAAGCACTGGGCGATCATGAACGGCATCCAGGGCACGGCGATGGCCCCCCTGGGCCTCTCCGACGACCAGGCCTGGGACGTACTCGCGTACATCGAGAGCGAGTTCCAGAAGCAGTAGGTAGCTTCTCCGCCGCTGGTCACGAGATGTCGCGGCGCACCCTACCCAGGGCCGCCGCGCTGGATTAGGCTGGCGGCCCCTTTCGACCCCCTCCTCCAACTCCACCTGCCGCACCCGGCTGGAGAAATTGATGCGACAGCTCTCCCGGGCCACCGTGGCGCTCGCGCTCAGTATTAGCGCGGCCGCGGGGCTGGCCGTCTCCAACGGCCTCCTCGGGTGCGCGACCGAGGCGAACGCCGAGGCCACGCAAGACGCGGAATTGTTCACCATCGGGAGCAAAAACCTGCTCCCCCCCGAGTTGTTCGACCGGAACCTCGTGGTCACCGTGGGCGACCCACCGGCCGACGCCATCGAGCAGCCGATCGCCTTCACCCACACCCTCCACGTCGAGCAGCTCGGCGTGGACTGCAACTACTGCCACAGCAACGCGCGCAAGGGCCCGCACGCAGGCGTGCCCGCCACCAGCGTGTGCATGGGCTGCCACGCCCTGGTCGATGCCACCGGCCGCCCCGAGCTCGAGAAGCTGAAGGGGTACTGGGAGCGCGGCGAGGTCATCCCGTGGAACAAGGTCCACGACCTACCCGACTACGTGTACTTCTCACACAAGCGCCACGTCAACGGCGGGCTGCAGTGCCAGGAGTGCCACGGCGAGGTCCAGAAAATGACGGTCAACGAGCGCGTGGCCAGCCTCCAGATGGGCTGGTGTCTCGATTGCCACGCGCAGCACGAGAGCATCGACGAGAATTACGGCACCAAGGCAGAACTTCGGCGCGCGGAGCTGAAGGACTGCTGGACTTGCCACAAGTAGGAGCCGAGATGGAAGGAATCAACCGTCGCGACTTCCTCCGGGCTGGCGCGGTCGCGTCCACCGCGGCAACTGCCGCGTGCACGTACGACTACAAGGTGCCCGCCGAGAAGGTCCTCCCTTACGTGGCCAACCCCGAGAACGTGCAGCCTGGCCTCGCCAGCTACTACGCAGGGTTGTGCAACGGCTGCGCCACCGCGTGTGGCCTCGTGGCCCGAAACAAGGACGGTCGCGTGGTGCACGTGGAGGGCAACCCCGACCACCCGAGCGGCCCGGGCCTGTGCGCCCGCGGGCACTTCGACTTCGTGGCGGCCTATGGTCCCGACCGCATCGATGGCCCCATGCTCGGCAACGACAAGCTGACCTGGGACGACGCGACTTCGAAGCTCGTCGAGGCCTGGAACAGTGCCGTCGCCGCCGGGAAGGGCGTGGCATGGCTCGGCCAGTACCGCACCGGTAGCGTCGCCGCGTTGCTCGGGGCGCTCGCGGGCGCGGGCCTGCGTCGCGTGCACTTCGAGCCGGTGGGCGTGGAGTCGCTCCTCGCCGCCAGCCGCCGCGCCTTCGGGCTCGACGAGCTCCCGGTCTACGAGTTGGCCGAGGCCCGCACGATCGTCAGCTTCGGCATGGACTTCCTCGGCACCGCCTTCGGCTCGATGGCGATGACCAAGGGCTGGGCCCGGGCGAAGGACCCGGCGCAGGGCAAGTTCGTGGCTCGCACCGTGGCGATCACGCCGCGGGTGGGCCAGAGCGAGTCGCAGGCCGACCACTGGATCGCCGCCCGGCCTGGGAGCGAGGCCAAGGTGGCGCTCGCCATCGCCAAGCTCGCGAGCGATGCCAAGGGCTACCAGGGCCCCGCCGCCGGCCTTCTCGCCGGCATCGACGTGGCCGCCGCCGCGAGCGCGAGCGACGTGTCGGAAGACAAACTCCGCGAGATCGCCGGCTGGCTGGCCGGCGCCGAGCCGAGCGTGGTGCTGCCCGGCGGCAATGCCAACGCGGGCGCCGACGCCACGGCGCTCGCCGTCGCCACGCTCCTCTGCAACGAGGTGCTGGGCAACCTCGGTCGCACCGTGGTGTTCCGCGGCAGCCGCCCGGGACAGGTCAACAGCTACGCCGACGCCAAGGCGCTGCTCGACGACTGCAAGGCCGGGAAGATCGGCCTGTTGCTGGTCGATGGCCTCGACCCGGCGCACGGTCTCCCCGCCGACGCCGACGCCGCCGGCGCGCTCGCCGCCGTCGATCGCGTGGTGCAGTTCGCCAACAGCGGCAACGACAGCACCAACGACAAGACCCTGATCCTCCCTTCCGGCTCGGGTCTCGAGCAGTGGAGCGACGCGAGCACCGAGCACGGGCTCCACGTCCTCGGCCAGCCAGCCATGGTGTCCCTCAAGGACAGCCGCGGCCTGGGCGAGGTGTTGCTCGGCCTCGCGAAGGCCGTCGCCCCGGCGGCGCCAACCGACCCGGCCACGGCGGCGCCAACCGACCCGGCCACGGCGGCGCCAACCGACGCGGCCACCGACCCGGCCACGGTGGTGGCCGTGCCGATCCACGCGAGCGCCACGAACTTCGCCGAGTACATCCGCTTGCGCTGGGCTGCCGAGGTGTGGCCCACCGTCCCGGGCCGGCCCGAGGCAGCTTCGTGGTGGCGCGAGGTACAGGCGAAGGGCGTCGTTCACGTCCCCGGCGGCAACGTCGCCGCCGCCTGGGTCGCCACCGAGCTCCCAGCCGCTGGCGAGGCGCCGAGCGGAGGTGGCAAGCACACGCTGGTGGTGTACCCGTCGCCCCTGCTCCACGACGGTCGCTGGGCCAACGTCCCCTGGGCGCAGGAGCTACCCGACCCCATCTCCACCTTCTTCTGGGGCACCTGGGTGGAGATCCACCCCGACACCGCCGCGGAGCTGGGCCTCGGCGAGAAAGACCTCGTCGAGGTTTCCACCGGCCAGGGCTCGATCAAGGTGGGCTGGTTCGGCAGCAAGGGCGTCCGCAAGGACGTCGTCGCCGTCATCGCGGGCAACGGCAAGAAGACGGGCCTGTACGCCAAAGGGCGCGGCGCCAACGCAGTCAGCCTGCTCGCCGGCGCGACGGACAGCGCCTCGGGGGCGCTCGCGTGGTTGTCCACGCAGGCGAACCTCAAGCGGGCCGGCGGCGACAGCGGCGTGCACCCACTGTGCGGCAACCTCGACCAGGCAGGGCGTCACCTCGCGAACAACGTCAGCGTCAAGGACGCCCTCGACAAGCTCGAGGGCGAGGCCGCCTCGATCGTCGCCGTTCACCACGTTCCCATCGACGAGCGCGTGGTCGAGAACGGCCCGGTCGACATGTTCCCCGAGCCGCAGCACCCAACCTACCGCTTCGCCATCAACTTCGACCTCAACGCCTGCAACGGCTGCGGGGCCTGCGTCGTGGCCTGCGCGCTGGAGAACAACACGCCCTTCATCGGGCCCGACCAGATGCGGCGCGGCCGCACCATGACCTGGATCCGCATGGACCGGTTCTGGGAGGGCGAGGGCGAGAACCAGGACGTTCGTTACCTACCGGCCGTCTGCCAGCAGTGCTCGCACGCGCCCTGCGAGGGCGTGTGCCCCGTCCTCGCGACGTACCACAACCTCGATGGCCTCAACGCCATGATCTACAACCGCTGCGTCGGCACGCGCTACTGCGCGAACAACTGCCCCTACGCGGCGCGTCGTTTCAACTACCACACGTGGGAGTGGCCAGAGAGCTACCACCTGATGCTCAACCCGGACATCTCGTCGCGGGAGATGGGCGTCATGGAAAAATGCACGTTCTGCGTGCAGCGTCTCCGCTACGCGAAGGACAGCTGGCGCGACGTCCACGAGACGGTGCCCGACAGCGCGCTGCAGAAGATCACCGCCTGCGCGGCGGCCTGCCCGAGCAACGCCATCGTCTTCGGCAACTGGAAAGACGCCGACGGCGCGGTGCGCAAGAAGGGCGAGAGCCCGCGCAGCTACACGCTCCTCGGCGAGCTCAACACCAAGCCGGGCGTCCGCTACGCCGCGCGCGTCAGCTACCACCAGCCGGTCTTCGGCGGTCACGGCGGCGGTCACGGCGGCGGCGACCACGGCGAGGCACCGGCCGAGCACGGGGCCGGCCACAGCAGCCCGAGCAAGAAAGCCGGCCACGGCACGGCTGAAGGAGTCCACTAATGTCGAGTGAACTCTCGTACTCACGGGTCAACCGCGATGTCATGCGTCCCCTGTTCGACATGGGGATGCACTGGTACGGCCTGGTGGGCCTCGTGGTCCTGGGCCTCGCCTGGGGCGGCTACTGCTGGGGCATACAGCTGGTGAAGGGACTCGGCGTGGCCGGCTACCACCCCCCGGTGTTCTGGGGCGTTTACATCACCACCTTCGTGTTCTGGATCGGTATCGGCCACGCGGGCACGCTGATCAGCGCGATCCTCTTCCTCACCCGCTCCCGCTGGCGCACCGGCATCTACCGGGCAGCGGAGGCGATGACCATCTTCGCGGTCATGACCGCGGCGCTCTTCCCCGCGATTCATGTGGGTCGCGCGTGGCAGGCCTACTGGCTGTTTCCCTACCCCAACCAGCGGCAGCTCTGGCAGAACTTCAAGTCGCCACTGATGTGGGACGTCTTCGCGGTCAGCACCTACTTCACGGTTTCGACCGTCTTCTTCTTCATCGGGCTCATTCCCGACATCGCCGCCGTGCGCGACACCACCAAGGGCATCACCGGCAAGCTCTACACCGCGATGGCCCTCGGCTGGCGCGGCACCGATCGCCAGTGGCGCCACTACATGGCGGCCTACGGCTTCTTCGCCGCCCTCGCCACGCCGCTGGTGCTCTCGGTGCACAGCGTGGTGTCCTGGGACTTCGCGATGGCCGTCACCCCGGGCTGGCACAGCACGCTGTTCCCGCCCTACTTCGTGGCCGGCGCCATCTTCTCGGGCTGCGCGATGGTCATCACGCTGATGCTACCCCTCGCCAAGGCGTTCAAGCTCGAGGAGTACATCCACGTCTGGCACTTCGAGCACCTCGCCAAGCTGTGCCTGTTCACCGGCGGCATCCTCACCTATGCCTACGGCACCGAGTACTTCATCGCGTGGTACTCCGACAACCCCTACGAGTGGGACGTGTTCGTCGATCGCGTGGTGGGCAAGTACTGGTGGGTCTTCCTCACCATGGTGCTATGCAACTGCACCATTCCCCTGCTCTGGTGGTTCAAGAAGATCCGCACCTCGATGATGGGTCTCTTCGTGATCAGCATCATCATCAACATCGGGATGTGGTTCGAGCGATTCAACATCATCGCCAGCTCGCTCGCCCATAGTTTCGACCCGGGCGCCTGGGTGTACTACACCCCCACCTACATCGAGTGGGGGATCATGATCGGTTCGTTCGCCTGGTTCTTCCTCTGGTTCCTTCTGTTCGTCAAGATCATGCCCTCCGTCGCGATCGCAGAGGTCAAGGAAACCCTGCGCCCGCCTCTGAAGCATGAGGAGCACGCCGCCAAATGACACACGATCACGCGCACGGGCACGCCGCCCCGGCGGAGTCGGAGCCCCTCGACGAGCCGATCAAGGCTGTCTACAAGCACCTCGACTGCTTGCTCGAGGGCATCAACGGGCTGAAGAAAGTCGGCATCCGCGACTTCACCGTGCTCAGTCCCATCCCCCGTCACGAGATCGAGCAGGAGATCTACCAGGGCGAGCCGAGCCCGGTGCGCTGGTTCACCCTCCTCGGCGGCATCTTCGGGGCCACCGCGATCTTCTCGCTGGCCTCGCTCACCCACGCGAACTGGCCGATGATCATCCCCGGCGGCAAGCCGCTGGTGTCGATCCCGCCGTTCCTGGTCGTCACCTTCGAGGGCACCATCCTCTGGGGTTCGCTGATGACGCTGGTGGGCCTGCTGCTGAACTGCCGCCTCCCCGCCTTCGACCTGCCGAAGGCGATGCACGACCCGCGCTTCACCAACGACTCCTTCGGCATCGTCCTCGAGCGCACGAGCGGTCATGACGAGGCCGAGATCAAGCAAATCCTCCAACACTCGGGCGCCATCGAGGTCACCGGGGGCGACGGCAACGGCGGAGCCAACCATGGTTGATCTCAAGAAGGGCGCCCGCTGGGCGCTGCTCGGTCTCGGTCTCGCCGGCGTGGCCTACGCCTCGCCCTGGGACATCGACATGATCGATGGCGTGAGCTTCAAGCCCTACGAGTGGGCGATGCGGCCGCAGCCCTCCGGCGTCGTGGCGCGCGCATCGCTCGGCGAGCCCAGGGCCCGCGCCCCGGGCTACTACCAGAACGGCGAGGTCGAGGCGGTCAACCGCGTGAATCTCGACGCCACCAACGCGCTGGTGAACCCGTACGCCGCCGACCCCAACCTTGTCGCCACCGGCACGCGCCTCTTCAAGGTGAACTGTGCGCCCTGCCACGGTCTCACCGGCGAGGGCGGCGGCCCGGTGACGGTGAACGACAAGGCAGCCGGGATCAACCGCTTCCTGCTAGGCGCGCCTGCCCTCGCGGGCGAAGGCGACGCCACCCGCGTCGATACCTTGAGCGACGGCTTCGTCTACTCCACCATCCGCAACGGCGGCGCGGGCAGCGCCAGCGCCTCCGCCGATCGGCCCGCCTTCGATGCGGCGATCGGCGCCGGCATGCCGGCCTACGGCCCCCTCCTCACCGACTACGAGCGCTGGTCGATCGTCGCGTACGTGCGCACGCTCCCCGGCGCCTCCTACACGCCCCCGGCGCCGCCCGCCGAGGCCCTGCCGACGGAGAACCCCTAGATGAGCGCCGTCGATATCCTCGCCGCCACGCGGCGCGTCGTGGGCAATGGCCCCGACGTCGCGGAAACCATCCGCACCACCCCTCGCGAGGTACCCGCCGGGGTGAAGACCTTCGGCATGGTGGGCATCGCCATCGGCCTTGCCGCCCTCGCCTACGGCCTGTTCACCGAGAGCCACCGCACCCTCGGCGCGCTTCTGGTCTGCGTCGTCTACTTCATGGCCGTCGCGCAGGGCGGGGTGATGTTCGCGGTGGTGCAGACGATCACCCTCGGTCGCTGGGGTCGCCCGTTCAAGCGTATCGCCGAGTCCTTCTGGTTCTTCATGCCCATCAACTACGCGATCTGGATCGTGTTCTTGATCGCGGGCGGGCTCGACATCTACCCGTGGACCCACGAGCAGATGCCTGCCCACAAGGCCGTCTGGCTCCAGCCCGGCTTCTTCATCGCCCGCCAGGTGGTGATGCTCGGCATTCTCATGACGCTCGACTTCTTCTTCATCCGCAACAGCCTGCGTGCCGACATGGGCGTGGCGGCGGAAACACTCGGGAGCCGCGCGCCAGCGTTCTGGAGCAACTTCACCGCTGGCTGGCGCGGTCGCGACGCCGAGGTGGAAGACACCTACCAGAAGAACATCCGGCTCGCCCCGCTGATCGTGGTCCTCTACGCGATCTTCTTCAGCCTCTTCGCGGTCGACGCGGTGATGTCGCTGGCCCCCCACTGGTACGCCAACATGTTCCCGGGCTGGCAGTTCGTGTCGAGCTTCTGGCTCGCGCTCAACTGGATCTGCATCATCTCGGTGAGCTTCCGCGGCTGGCTGCGCATCGAGCACCTCGCGACCCCGGCCCGCTACCACGACGTCGGCAAGCTGATGTTCGCGCTGTGCGTCTTCTGGACGTACAACCTCTTTGCGCACGTGCTGCCCATCTGGTATGGCAACATGCCCGAGGAGACGTGGTACCTCATCCTCCGGATGTACATGGAGCCCTGGTCCGACCTGGCTCTGGTGGTGGGCGCGATGTGCTTCCTCATGCCCTTCACCGTGCTGCTCAGCCGCGGCATCAAGAAGACCCCGAACGCCCTCATCGCCATCGCCATCGTCATCGCCATCGGCGTGTGGCTCGAGCGCTTCATCCTCGTGATGCCGCAGGTGTGGATGCGTGACTCGCTGCCGCTCGGGCCTGTCGAGATCGGCATCGCGGTTGGCTTTGCGGCCGCCTTCGTCACGGTGGTAGCCAACGTGCTCGCGCGCGTGCCGGCGGTGCCGGTGAGCGATCCTTTCATGAATGCGCATCCCGACGACGTCCACGTCCACGTGGGTAGGCACTAGACCCCTTGGCGGTTGCATGACGCGCGAGGATCTCGTCGCTCTCTGCGAGCGCCCCGCCCGCCTCGTCGCTCAGCTCGGCACCGCCAACCCCGCCGCGCTGGAGGCCGAGCTCGCCAAGCTCGACGTCGACCAGCTCGTGGCCGCCACCCTGATGGCGGCCGCCGAGGGCTGGCTCACCCCGAAGGAGGCTGGCGGCGTGCGCTTCGGGCGGCTGGCGAAGGCCTGCGACGAGCTCGGCGGCAACTCCCTCGACGCCGTCGACATGGACGGTCCCGCCGCCGGTCCGCACACCCACCCGCGCGGCGAGGTGGAGCTGTGCATCCCGGTGTCGGGACAACCCCGCTTCGACGGCCGCGACAGCCGCTGGGTGGTCTACCCGCCCGGCTCGCGCCACGTGCCCACCGTCACCGGCGGCCGCATGCTGATCCTCTACTTCCTGCCGGGCGGCGAGATCACCTGGGGCTAGGCGGCCTACAGGCTGCGCGCCCGCACACGCCGGCCCTTCCACTCGGTGGCGCCGCGTAGCTGGGTGACCAGCGAAGCCACCATCGCCGCCATGCCCACGACGGCGCCGAGAGGCTGGAGCAAGTACACTAGCGGATGTCGCGACAGCACCACGTAGGAACGGGCATCGCAGAGGTGGTGGTACACGAGGAATCGTCCCGCGAAGATCGCGGCGAGTTGCCCTGCCGCCATCAGTTTG
>Ga0194131_10008992_pt1 | contig 12787 bp, 9 predicted proteins | sample TA2KigO120mmetaG_FD_148631 | JGI IMG/M metagenome (GOLD analysis project Ga0194131, IMG submission 148631) | Freshwater microbial communities from Lake Tanganyika, Tanzania - TA2015053 Kigoma Offshore 120m | ecosystem: Environmental > Aquatic > Freshwater > Lake | place: Tanzania: Lake... | reverse complement strand
ACTAAGCGAAGTTTCCTCACGATGTCCTCCATGAGGCGGCTTGCACTTTCCTGGTGGGCCGATGGTAGCCCAGTGTCGGCGGGGCACCAAAGCCTTGGAGGGCCTCGGGGGATTTCGGACAGCGATTGGGCGCCCCGGTTGGGGGAAACCGGGGCGCCCCCTACGCTCAGAGCATGGGTGAATGATCAAGCGATTCGTGGTTGAAGCGCTACGCATTGGACGTACTTTTCGGCGGCTTGTTCGTCGCTTGCGCGCTTCTGATGGGTGCTGTTGTCGCGGGTGTACTGGCAATCCCCGTAATAATTGTCATCGGCATATTGGTGGCGGTTACGCCGCTGGACAACACCTATTGGGAGCCAGCATCGTGGTCGGTCTTCATATCGGTGGGGGCGCAATACTCACCCACTGGCATGCATCACATCCCGCCTGAGGAGGAGTCATGGCCGTCCCGCCGCGGTCAACGGGGACTTCAGCCAGATCAACCACCTGGCTATCGCCCATCGCGCGTGAGCCGCACAACAGGCAGGTGGAGTCCGCCCTCACGTGAGCCGTCAGGCGTGAATCCGTGCCGGGCGTAGAACGCCTGGGCGCGAACGTTGCGCTCGGCGACCCACAGGCTCACCGTCGTGTCGCGAGACACTCCCTCCATAAGCGCGGATCCGACGCCCTTGCCCCACGCCTCGGGTGCGACATACAGCGTGTAGATCTCCGCCTCACCACGTCGATCGGCATCACGTGATGGTCCGTAGGCGATGAATCCAAGGATCCACGCGACGTCGGCGACCTGGAGGGTGCCCTCTCCGGCCGCAAGGTAAGCGGCCCACCTCTCTCGGCGCACTTCGATCGTGCGCCGGGTCGGGAGGTCGAGACCCTCCTTGGCTGCATCCCAGGAGGCCACGTGGACCGCGGCAATGGCATCGACGTCGCAGACCGTGGCGTGGCGGATAATCATCGTTGGCTGAGTGGCGCGCGACTAGGGGGTCGCGTCGCCCTCCTGGTGCTTCGGCTTGGTCACGGTCCCCGCGTGGGCGATAGCCGTGGGGTCGCGGCGCACCTTGATCCATGAGGCGACCGTGACGATCACGAGGATTGCCGCGATCACGCCGAGTGAGAAGAGCGTCGGGATCTTCGGCACCACGGGGTAGGTCTCATGGAAGAACGTGAGGATGAGTTTGACGCCGATGAAGATGAGGATGAGCGACAGGCCGAGCGAGAGGTAGATGAGCTTGTCCAGGAGTCCGCGAAGCAGGAAGTAGAGCGCGCGCAGGCCGAGCAGGGCTGCGGCGTTGGCCGTGAAGACGAGATAGGGCTCCTGGGTGACCCCGAATGTCGCGGGGATCGAATCCAGGGCGAAGAGCAGGTCCGTCGAGGCGATGGCCACCATGACCAGAAGCAGCGGCGTCGCCATGCGCTTGCCGTCGATGCGGACGAAGAGCTTCGTCTCGTGGTAGTCCTCCGTCACCGGGTACCAGCGCCGGAAGGCACGCACGACGAGATTGTCCTTCGGCTCGGGATCGGCGTTGCGGTGCCGGAAGAGCTGGACGCCCGTCCAGATGAGGATCGCCCCGAAGATCGCGAAAGTAAAGGCGAAGGCTGCTAGTGCGGCCGCTCCGACGGCGATGAAGATGGCCCGCAGCACCAGCGCCAGCACCACACCGACCAGGAGCACCCGCTGGTGATAGATGCTCGGCACCGCAAATTGCGTCAGGATGATGACGAAGACAAAGAGGTTGTCCACCGAGAGCGACTTCTCCACAAGGTAGGCGGCAAAGTACTGCGTGCCGTAGTCGCTGCCCGACATGCACCACACAACTACGCCGAAGGCGATCGCGACCCCGATGTAGAAGATCGACCACCAGGCGGCCTCCTTGAAGGAGACCTCGTGAGGCTTGCGGCTCACCGTGAGGAAGTCCAGGGCGACCAGCGCGAGAATGGCGCCGATCGCGACGAGCCAGAGCGTCAGCGAGACATTCAAGGAATCCTCCGGTGTAAGAGCCCTGCCACGCTAGCCGGAGGGGGGCGGATCCGCCCCCCGGGGCTCCTCGGGAAGTTCCTCCAGCGCGACGCCGAAGTCGGCCGCGGCCTCGGCCTGCGCGATCGACGCCGGACTCGTGGCAATGAGATCCGGATTACGCCGCACGGCGATGAGGCTCGTGACGGTCGTGATAGCGAGCACTGAGATGATGACGCCAAGCGAAACAACGATGGAGATGTGCGGCACGGCGATCGAGGTTGTTTCACCGAGCGCTTCCAGGATGAGCTTGACGCCGATGAAGGCGAGGATGATGGCCAGTCCCCTGTTGAGGTAGACCAGACGGTCGAAGAGACCATGCAGGAGAAAGAACAACTGGCGCAGCCCCATGAGGGCAAATGCGTTTGCCGTGAAGACGATGTAGGCCTCGCGGGTGAGCCCGAAGACAGCGGGGATCGAGTCGATGGCAAAGAGCAGATCGGTAGTGCCGATCGCGATCATCACCAGGAGCATGGGGGTGATGTGACGCTTGCCGTCGATCTTCACGGTCAGGCGCGTGCCGTGGTACTCGCGTGTCGCCGGCACCCTACGTTCGACCGCCCGAACCAGCGCGTTGCCCTCAGGGTCAGGCTCCTCGTCGTGTGACCGCCACACCTTGATGGCGGTGTAGATCAGGAGGGCCCCGAAGAGGAAGAACGTGGCGGCGAACCTAGCGATCGCTTCGGCCCCGATGACGATCAGGACCCCGCGGAGCACCAGGGCGATCACGATGCCGACGAGCAGGACCCGATGACGATGCTCAACCGGCACCGCAAACGACGACATGATCACCAGGAAGACGAACAGGTTGTCGATGCTCAGGCTGTATTCGGTGATGTAGCCCGCCAGGAACTGCCCGGCATAGGTCGGCGCGAAGTAGACGTAGACAAATGCCGCAAAAGCCATGGCCAGCGCGATGTAGAAGATCACCCAGCGCGTTGCCTCACGCGGCCCGAAGGTGTGCGGCTTGCTGTCGACCAGGAGCAGGTCGAGCACGATGATCCCGATGAGCCCGCCGATCGTAGCCAGCCACAGCCACAGGGGAATGTTCACGCTGTCCCCGCCTCTCGCATGCCTCTCAGCTCGCGCTTGAGCTCGGAGATCTCGTCACGGTAGCGGGCCGCGAGCTCAAAGTGGAGTTCGGCAGCTGCCTGGTGCATCTGGTCCGTCAGGTCGCGGATCAGCCCGGTCAGGTCCTGTCCGGCTAGGGTCGACTCTCGCCTCCGCGCGGGCTCCTCTGCCAGCAGGGACTGGGTGTCCGCATCCTCTCGAGCGAGCATGTCGGTGATGTCGCCGATCTTCTTGCGCAGCGGAGTCGGATCGATACCGCTGGCCTCGTTGTAGGCCACTTGCTTGGCGCGGCGGCGATTGGTCTCGTCGATGGCACGGGCCATGGAGGCGGTGACGGAGTCGGCGTACATGTGGACCTCACCGCTGACATTGCGGGCAGCACGGCCGATCGTCTGGATGAGCGAGGTCTCCGAGCGCAGGAAGCCTTCCTTGTCGGCGTCGAGAATCGACACTAGGGACACCTCGGGCAGATCGAGTCCCTCGCGCAGGAGATTGATGCCCACGAGTACGTCGAATTCGCCTAGGCGGAGCTCCCGAAGGAGTTCGACGCGCCGCAGGGTGTCCACTTCCGAATGAAGGTAGCGCACCCGAACACCGTGCTCTTCGAGGTAGTCGGTGAGGTCCTCGGCCATCCTCTTGGTGAGGGTGGTGACAAGGACTCTTTCGCGTCGCTCGGCGCGAAGTCGGATCTCATGCATGAGATCGTCGACCTGCCCCTTCGTAGGCTTGACGACGACTTGGGGGTCCACGAGGCCCGTGGGGCGGATGACCTGCTCGACGAACTCCCCGCCGCTTTGTCCCAGCTCGAAGGGCCCTGGCGTGGCCGAGAGGTAGACGGTCTGGCCTGTCCTGTCTCGGAACTCCTCCCAGCGCAGCGGTCGATTGTCCATGGCGCTCGGCAGGCGGAAGCCATGGTCGACGAGGGTCCGCTTGCGGCTCATGTCGCCTTCGTACATGGCGCCGATCTGCGGCACGGTCACATGCGACTCGTCGATGACGAGGAGGAAGTCCTCCGGGAAGTAGTCGAGCAGGCAGTTGGGGGGCGAGCCCTCCTCGCGGCCGTCGATGTGGCGGGAGTAGTTCTCGATGCCGGAGCAGGATCCGACATTGCGCATCATCTCGATGTCGTACGTGGTCCGCATGCGAAGTCGCTGCGCCTCCAGCAGCTTGCCCTGCCGCTCCAATTCGTCGAGGCGCTCGGCCAGTTCCACCTCGATGTCCTCGATGGCCCGCGCCATCCGCTCAGGGCCGGCGACGTAGTGGGTGGCCGGAAACACGTAGAGCTCCTCGTCGTCGGTGAGGATCTCCCCGGTGATGGGATGGAGGGTCATAAGTCGCTCGATGTCATCTCCAAACATCTCGATGCGCACGGGATGGGTTTCGTAGACGGGGAAGATCTCGAGGGTGTCGCCACGCACGCGAAAGGTACCTCGCTCGAAACTGACGTCATTGCGAGCGTATTGGATGCCAACGAGCTGCCTCAGGAGGCTGTCACGATCGTGCTGCTCGCCGACTCGCAGTCGGAGCATCCGGTCCACGTATTCCTGCGGTGTGCCAAGGCCGTAGATGGCGGACACTGTGGCAACGACCACCACGTCGCGACGAGTCAGCAAGGCATTGGTGGCGGAGTGTCGAAGACGCTCCACCTCGGCGTTGATCGACGAGTCCTTCTCGATGTAGGTATCGGTCTGCGGCACGTATGCCTCGGGTTGGTAGTAGTCGTAGTACGACACGAAGTACTCCACCGCGTTGTTGGGCAGGAGCTCCCTGAACTCGTTGGCAAGCTGTGCCGCCAAGGTCTTGTTGGGTGCCATCACGAGTGTGGGGCGCTGCACGCGCTCGATGAGCCACGCTGCCGTAGCGCTCTTGCCGGTGCCGGTGGCTCCCAGCAGCACGATGTCGCGATCCCCCCCGACCACGCGGGCCTGCAGGTCTTCGATGGCGGTGGGCTGATCGCCGGAAGGACTGAAGTCGGATACGACCTCAAAGGGGGCGACGCGCCGCACGAGGTCGGTGACAGGTCTCACCTTCCCAGCCTAGGTGTCCGTCGAAGTGAGTGCGCACCACAGGGAGTCGACCTGCTCCTGCAGGCCCAGTAGATCCCCGGCGTTGTCCACGACATGGTCAGCGACTCTCAGCCTCTGCTCCCGCGCTGCTTGGGCATCCATGCGCGCGCGGGCATCCTCGGGGACCATTCCCCTAGCGATGAGGCGTGCCAGGCGCGCTTCATCGGAGGCATCGACCACCACGATGGCGTCCCACCCCTGCAGCGCCTCGGCGCCCTGCTCGACCAGCAACGGCATGTCGTAGACCACTATCGCGTCTGGTGGCGCGGCGGAAAGGAGTTCGGCACTGCGTGCGGCGATACGTGGATGCGTAATCGCGTTGAGCCGCGCCCTGGCCTCTTCATCGCTGAAGACCAACGCCGCCAGTGCGGGGCGATCCAAGTGGCCGTCCGACGTCAAGACAGAGGCCCCGAAGGCACGAGCGATCTCCTCCAGGGCTGGCTGGCCGGGCTGCACGATCTCGCGGGCGATCGCATCGGCATCCACGACGACCGCACCGTGGCGAGCCAGGAGCATGGCGACCGTCGACTTGCCGGAGCCGATCCCACCGGTCAGGGCAATCCTCACGGGAGCGCCCCATAATCCACCTGGGCGAGGGTTAGTTGGGTCACGCACAGGCCCACCCCGGCCGGGGGCGTCATGACCACCGTGTCGCCAGAACCCTTCACCACAAAGGTGATGTCGCCAAGACCGTCGTGGATGGGAACCTCGGTGGGAGGTCCCGCCAGGGAGACAGTGGCCACGCCACCTCCGGAAGCGAAGTAGTCCATGTCTGCCACCCATATCCACTCGAAGCTGGTGGTGTCCATCTCGATATTGGTGGGAACATCCTTGACCGCCCAGCCGCATTCACCCGAAAGACCCGGTACCGACGTTGAACTCGTGGCCAGGATCGGCTCAACCAGTGAGCCGTCGTCCTTGAGCACAAGGACCGTGCTCCCCGCCTCATTCCACCTCACCGGCAACCGCAGCCCACTGAGCACGTACGACGCGTTCGCCCGCTCGAGGAAGAGCGGGGCCATGACCTCGGGTGGCACCTTCCGATCGAGCACGGGGGTGCTGAGATTGGCCTCGAACGACGCCTTCGCCTGAGCGACATAGCGCTTCGCAGCGCTGTCATGCCACGACGAACCCACGGCGATGCTTGTCAGGATCAACAGGTTGACCAAGACGACCATGCCTGCGCACGCCACGACAACCGGCACACGCCTTGGAAGCCAGTCCAAACTGCGTGACTCGGCCAGAGGCGAGCCAGCCGGCCTGACGAAGGCGAATGGCAGCACCAGGGCCCCAACGATGAAAAGATCCTCGACGTAGCGGGGGTCGTAGGCCAGCACCAGCCCGAAGTCATTGATGCGGCCGAAGGCGAAAAGTGCCACCGTGAGCAGCGCGTAGCCGGCTATGAGGAGCCAGGCATTCCAGGCCAATCGCCATCGCAGCAGGGATACGGCGACAAGGGCAGCAACGACCTGCCAGACCAGCAGAACCGCCCACCACGCGGCCGCCGTGCCAGGTGAAAGACCCGGGGTGAAGCCCGCCCAGGGTCCACCCAGGTAGGCCGGAAGCCACACCTCGCCGAGGCTGATGCGCATCGAGTCGATGAATTGCTGCAGGGTGGGATCGGAGCGGAGTACCTGCTCAGGCTGAGATGCAAAGTAAATCGCCATGAAGGGCAAGGTGACGCCGACGGAGGCGGCAGGAAGCAGCCATCGGCGCCCTAGTCCACGAAGCCCCCAGCGGCCCTCGCCAGGCCAATAGCGCCAGGCGACCCAGAAGACGACCGGCAGGACGAGCACGGTCTTCTGCCAAAAGGCCAATCCGACCAGGTAGGCGACCAGGCCCCCCATCGCAAAGACGATTCGAGGGGTCTGGGCGTCGCGAACCGTGAAGTACAGCATCCACGCGAGAGTCGCCCCCCAGGGCAAGACCTGCAATGCCGACGCGTACCACGTCGTCACCGTCGTCAGTAGGGGCGAGAGGGCGACGACGGTCACGATCACGGTGGTCCACGGACGCTCGCCGAAGGCCGCCTTCATGCACATGACCACACCGGCCAAGAAGACAGACCACAGCAGCGTGCACACCAGCACCGCCAGCGGCCAAGACATGGGAAGAGCGGCCTGGCTGAGCCAGACGATCGCAAACCCCAGGGGCATGAGGTGGCCGTTGTAGATCTGGGTGACGTAATCCCCGAAGGGACGACTGGCGTCGGCCAGGTAGAAGAAGTCGTCCATGTGGAAGAAGCCCCCCCACATGGCCCACAGGTGCATGACCACACCGAGGGCAGCCACACCCCATGGCAAGGGGCGCGGCCACCGCACGGGGTCGCGGGCCGTTTCGACGCTCACGAGGCTGTCCGCGAGCCGGCGGGTTGGCCTAGTCCTCTGCGACTAGCTCGTCGCGAAGAGCCTGCAGGGACTGGTCGGAAGCCAAGGTCCCGTCAACAGCAGGCGAGGCCTCGGATGCGTACTGTGTCGCGGTGCCGACCTCGACCGCGGACTCGGCGTCGGCAGTGCGCATCTCAGCGGCCTGCTTGCGGTGCGCCTCCCACCTGGCGTGAGCCTCGGCGTATTCGCGCTCCCAGTCGGTTCGCTGCCCTTCGTAGCCAGCCTTCCACTCGCCGGTCTCGGGATCGAAGCCGTCGGGACCGATGTAGTTGCCGGCACCGTCGAATGCGGGTGCCATGCCGTAGAGGTAGGGGTCGAACTCGACCGAGACCTCGCCGTCACCGGACTCGTTGGCCTGCTTGAGGCTCAGCGAAATGCGTCGGCGCTCGAGATCGATGTCGATGACCTTGACAAAGATCTCGTCTCCGACCTGGACGATCTGCTCAGGGATCTCGACATGACGCTCAGCCAGCTCGGAGATGTGCACGAGACCCTCGATGCCCTCCTCGACGCGCACAAAGGCGCCGAAGGGAACGAGCTTGGTCACGCGACCTGGCGTGACCTGGCCCATCTGATGTGTGCGGGCGAAATGCTGCCAGGGGTCTTCCTGAGTGGCCTTCAGCGATAGGGAGACGCGCTCGCGATCCATGTCGACGTCAAGGACCTCGACCGTGACCTCCTGGCCCACCTCGACCACCTCGGACGGGTGATCTATGTGCTTCCAGGACAGCTCCGAGACGTGCACCAGGCCATCGACTCCCCCGAGGTCGACGAAGGCGCCGAAGTTCACGATCGACGACACAACGCCGGAGCGGATCTGCCCCTTCTGGAGCTGGTTGAGGAAGGTCTGGCGCACCTCGCTCTGGGTCTGCTCAAGCCACGCCCGGCGGGACAGGACCACGTTGTTGCGGTTCTTGTCGAGCTCGATGATCTTCGCCTCAAGCGTCTTGCCAACATAGGGCTGCAGATCGCGAACACGGCGCATCTCCACCAGTGATGCCGGGAGGAAACCGCGCAGGCCGATGTCGACGATGAGGCCACCCTTGACGACCTCGATGACGGACCCTTCGACGACGCCGTCTTCCTCCTTGATCCGCTCGATCGTCCCCCATGCCCGCTCATACTGGGCGCGCTTCTTGGAGAGGATGAGGCGGCCTTCCTTGTCTTCCTTCTGAAGCACGAGAGCCTCGACGGAGTCGCCCACGGCAACGACGTCACTGGGATCGATATCGTGCTTGATCGACAGTTCACGCGAGGGAATGACTCCCTCGGTCTTATAGCCAATGTCGAGAAGGACTTCGTCGCGGTCGACCTTGACGATCGTGCCCTCGACGATGTCACCGTCGTTGAAGTACTTGATAGTCGAATCAATGGCCGCGAGGAGTTCGTCTGAAGTGCCGATGTCATTGACGGCCACCTGGGGCGCGTCGAAGGTCTGGGAGGTCACGGAGACTCCGGTTGGATAGGTGTCGTCGAATGCCCGTCGAGTCCGTGAACTGCGTGGGTGGGAGCCGGGATACCGGACCCTAGGCCGCGAAGGTCACCACGAGTCCGCTCTGTCTGGAACGCGTGCGGGCTCGGCGCGCCCGAGAAGGATAGCGCAGGGCCCCAGGGCCCATCGGGGCCGCCTACGCGGCGGTGTAGCCCCCCGCGTGCGAGCCACCCGAGCGACGCTTCGACGTGAGCACGAGGATCACTCCCAGGATGAGCAGGATCGCACCAAGGACGAATGCGACGAGTGGGACGGTGTTATTCAGCAGGGCCAGAAGGGCCGACTGGGTCTTCGCGTATCTGATCCCCGCCGAAGCCTGTTCAGGAGTGGTCCCGATGACGGCATCCAGGATCGTGACCTGGTCGGTCCCGTCGGGGCCGCGCAGAGTCTGCAGCTGGACGCTGTCGCCCTTGACGATGGCGCCGGTCTGCGGCTCGACGTAGAGCGTTAGCACATTCTGGTAGTACCGGGGGGCTACGAACGTCGGAAGGGGCGACCCGACCAGATCGCCGGGCACCTCGATCGTACCGACCTGGGAGGGCTCAACCGTGACCACGAACTTGTAGACGGGCAGGCCATCGGCATCCTCCTGCCCTTGGTAGACGGCCTGGACCGTCTCATTGATCGAGGTATCGAAGTAGGGGTAGTCCTGCGGCTGCGTGAACATCGGAAACTTCAGGGGCACGATGCCCGACATCTCGACGTTTTCGCCATCGATATTCGCCCCGCAGCAGTTGGTCATCTCAGAGGTCACTCGGTTGAAGGCGAACCGCGCGGTGTTGGCCAACACGACCACTCCCGCGTTATCCTCAACGCGCTGGAAGGTGTCGTAGATCGCCAAATCGCCCGCTTTTGCCTCGTCGGTCTGGCTGGCGGGCACGTCACCACGCGTGTAGCGCGTCACTGTCAAAGGGACGTCCCTGCGCTCGGTCAACGTTGCAGGGTCGAAGAGCTTAGCGGCGACGCCCGCCTGGTTGGTCTGGGTGACGCCACCATCGGACTCGCCGGGCGATAGTGGCGCCTTCGCTAGTGCAGGTACGACCATGAAGCGCATCAGTGCTCCGAGCACGACGAGGAAGACGCCGAGCCCGACGAGGACGAGCCCAATCCCGCGGTTCATGGGGACCTCCGTGGCCACTGCCCCGACGGGGCAACCAGCACCTCAACGTACCGGATACTGGGGGCAACCGCTTGGATCTTTAGCCTCGAAGGGAGTGACATGGCCGCTCGATCGTCTTCGACCGAGGACTTCCTCCTCCTCAACGGCTATCGGGCCATCGCCGCCTTCATGGTGCTCACGACCCACGTCGCCTTCAATACCGGGGAGATCCTCACGCCCGTGATCGGGCCCCTCCTCGGACGCATGGACCTCGGTGTGACCCTGTTCTTCCTACTCTCGGGGTTTCTGCTCTATCGCCCCTGGGCCCTGTCAGCCATGGCTGACACCCGGGGTCCGGCCCTGGGGACCTACGCCCTTCGCCGTGCTGTTCGTATCCTGCCGGCGTACTGGGTCATGGTGGCGTTCGTCCTTCTGCTCCTGCCGGAGATCCAGCCGGTGCGCTGGCAAGCGTGGCCGGTGCACCTTGGGCTTCTGCACATCTACATCCCGGGCTTCACCATCGAGGGGCTGACCCAAACCTGGAGTCTGGCCACCGAGGTCGCGTTCTACGCGGCCCTCCCCCTACTCGCCTGGCTCGCCGGCTGCCGCCACCGTGGGAATGCTACCGCCAGCGCGCGATGGCAGTTGATCGTTCTCGCGGTTTGCGTGCTCGCCGGTTGGCTCTTCATCGTTCTGCGCGTATCGGGAGCCATCGGCACATCGACCATGCCCGGCTACTGGCTTCCGGGCTTCATCGATTGGTTTGCGCTGGGCATGGGCTGTGCTGTCATACAGGCTCGTCTCACCATGGCCGGTGCGCCTGCCTGGATGTGGCGCATCAGGCAGATCGCCGAGTCGACACCCTGGTGCCTGCTCATCGCTGCCGGTCTCTTCGTGATCGCAGCCACCCCGCTCGCCGGTCCGCTCACCTTCGACCCCGCGCAGCCCAACAGCCTGGTTATCAAGCATGTGCTATATGGACAAATCGCCGTGTTCCTCCTGTTGCCCGGCTTCCTCGGTCGCTGGGGTGGCGGTTCCACCTGGGCGAAGACTCTGCGAAGTCCACTAGTCGTCTACCTCGGGACCATCTCCTACGGTGTCTTCCTCTGGCACCTAGTGCTCCTGCGTTTCGTGCAAAACGGCCTTGGCTTTCCGATCTTCGGCGGCGGGTTCTGGATCATCTTCCCGCTCGTCGTCGCGATTACTATCGCCTTCGCGAGCGCCTCCTGGTTCGCTATCGAAAGACCGCTTCAGAATTGGGCGCATCGCCAGCCTCGGCGTGACGCCGGCGTTCGGGAGTCGCTGCCGACGTGATGGCGGCGATCGCCAGAAGCGCGGTCAGCGGCATCGCGAGCTCCGGCAGGCTGTCCGGTCCCACAAGCCGAATGCACGTGGCTCCCAGGGCCGTGGCACCCCCGCAGACCGCGACCACACCCGGCCTCCCGACCGCATAGGCGATTGCCAGGGTCATGAGTCCGACACTCACCCCCGGGCCTCCCCCGACCAGCAGCGCCGTGAGTGCGCCCGCCCCGGCGAGCAGCCATTGGCCGCGCATCCCGAACCCCGGAGCGGCCAGGGCACGGCCCGGGCGACTTCCTACCGCCGCCATAACCACAAGACCCAGCACCGCCAGTAGGCCAACGCCCAGCCCGAGTCGGTAGGTGCCCGCCGGCTCGAAGGTCAGCGCCGCCGATCCGCCGACCCCGGCCGGCACGATCCATCCCTGGCGCCATCCGTCCACGCGCACGGGCCGCAGCTGCTGCCCGTCGATCGTGGCCACCCAGCCGTCGTTGGCGTTCTCACTTGTTTCGAGTATGCGCGGTCCGGGAGCTTGCGGGATCACCACGGTTCGTGACGCCGCATCCCATTGCTGGACATTCGGCGAGAAGGGTGGCGACCAGGGTGCCTGGGTTCCCAGCGGCTCCAGCGCGATGGATTCGATCGCGAACTCCTCCGTCGACGCCACCTCGATCGTGTGCTCCCCCGCGTCGAGTGACACCAGCCTCCCTCCACATGGGACGGCGGACAGGCGGTCATCGATCAAGACGCGCGTGACTGTGGCACTCACTGACGTCTCCAGCGCCGGTGCACCGTCGACGACTACTTCGGGACCGAATCCACACGGCAAGGACACATTGTCGAACAGGCGCGGGCCGGTCAGGATGTCCTGAACGCCGAAGACCCGCACCTCGTTCACGCCCACCGGCAGGGCTGTGAAGACTCCTGTGACTGGATTCAGGCTGCGGATCGCCGATGTATTGTCGAACCGGAGTCGGATTCGGTCTGTGGTCACGGCGGGCACCGTCAGGACCCCTGAGCCTGTGACGACGCTTGTGGTCTGAAGTCCACCCGCAAACGCCGTGACGGTCAACGGTCGTGATGCCGGCAGGTCCGGGCTCACCGCAATGAGGACCCCACGCACCTGACGGGGCTCATTCCACCTGATGAGGAGTTCGGGTCGCTCGTCCAGGGGTGATGCGATCCACGCCGTGGACTCGACGCCATCAATCGCCGCCTGGGGGCGAGAGGCCGGGTCGCTGCTGGCCACGCTGGAGGCAGTCGCCCGAGGGGAACCTTCGAAGATGGGTTCGAGGACCGCGTCCAGGCCGACTCCCGGACGGGGCCGGACGGCAACACGCACGCGATAGGTACCCGACTCCG
>Ga0194131_10008987_pt1 | contig 12792 bp, 13 predicted proteins | sample TA2KigO120mmetaG_FD_148631 | JGI IMG/M metagenome (GOLD analysis project Ga0194131, IMG submission 148631) | Freshwater microbial communities from Lake Tanganyika, Tanzania - TA2015053 Kigoma Offshore 120m | ecosystem: Environmental > Aquatic > Freshwater > Lake | place: Tanzania: Lake... | reverse complement strand
CCAAAGGCCGCCTGGCTTCGTTGCTCCTCAGTCGAAGATCCAGGGAGGATATTCTCCTTCGTTGCGCCTCGCCATCCGGCCTTTGGCGCGAAAACAGGACCCCGCGGAATTTTCGGACACGCTCTAAACATTGAACTCCCAGCGCAGCAGGCGAAGTGTGCGCTCATTGCGTAGCGGGTCACCCGCGCTGGTTCCCGGTGGGCCGTTCAAGGCATCTGCTCGCTGGAGATGCGCAGCCGGGCGAGCAGCACCGTTCGCAGGTGCAAATCTGAAAAGGTTTCGATGCGCTTCACCGCCGCGTCGAAGCTGTCCAGCCACTCCGCATGCACAGGATGGATGAAGCCAGCGTCCTGTTCCGTCCACCGTCGCAGATTAGCCTTGCCGACCTCGATCAACTCCGGACGCTCGCGAATCTTCGCCGCCGTGGCCTGGTCCAGGGCCAGATTGATGGCGTCGATGTGCGCGTGCGGATTGCAGTTTGACATGGCGCCAAACCAACCGTCCGACAGCAGGGATTCAAGCGCGGCGGACTAGGGACTACGGACCAGCTAACCGCAAAGCTGTGCTCTTTTTCCGGGTGGATCAGGACGCTGCCTTTGCGGCCGCAACGAGCTTTTGGAGGTATTCGACGGCGTGGCGTTTGGCCTGGATGTAGCCGGCATCGGATGCGCCGTGATCGGATAATTCCAATTCCAGGACCGCCGCGTTCAAGGGATCGGTCAAGGAAAGGTTCGGTTTGATTTCTCTCAGTTCGGAGATTCCCGCCACGACGGCGAGTTTCCGCGCATCTTGAATTCGTTCGGCGCGCGCGGCTTCAAACACCCAGGCCCAAAAAGCCAGATCGCGCATGCGCGTGGTCTTTCCGCGCTTGCCTTGGGGTTTCCATTCCACGTGCACCGCCGCCTTGCGCCCCAGCATCAAGGCGATCTCATCCAGCCACGTGTCCGTGAACCAAAATGGGAACGCCTCCGCAAACACGTAACCGAGGGTTTCGATCCATCGCCGCGTCAAGACCGGGTAACAAACCTGCTCCACCACGTGATACGGATCGCGGTCCGTCAAATATCCGAGCAGAATGCCATCCGCATGAACTCCCATCGTGCGGCGCACGGCGTCGTCCCAGGCGTCGCTCGTCATCACGAAATCATCCGCCAACGCGAGATAAATACCGTCGCGCCGCGCTTCGCGGAAGAGCGCATTGTAAGCCGTGCCGAGGCAGGGATTACGCGGACCGGTATAAACTCGGCACCGCGGATCCAACTCTGGCGCCTCACTCGGATCGTCGGCGTCGCGATAGACATAGATGGCGAGCAGTTCGGGATGCGCGGCGCGGCCCAGGAGCGAATCCGTGCAAACTCTCAGCGTCTCCGGACGGCCACGCGTCGGAACCAGGCAAGTGATGAGATCAGGCATAGTCCTGACATCGGGCAATTCGTTACATCGTTCAATGGTTAAATCGTTAAATCGGTTAATCCCAGTGGCCCCGCGAAGCACTGAGTCATATCAGTCTGGAGTGAGGTCCAAATACGTGTTGAGAGGCGGCTGGCGTATCTCCCGCGACTCTCCATTCTGCCACCGAATTTCCACGCGATCCACTTGCGGGATTTGCCCCAGGCCAAAATGGACTGTGTTCGGACGTTGGGCGCGATAGGAATCGCCGGTCACGATCTGCTGCGCAGCCGCGCCGTTCGCGTGCCGGATCGTGATTTTCGCGCCCACGGGCGACACGCCGCGCCCCTGTTCGCGGAGGCGAAAGCCAATCCAATTGCCTTCGGCCTCCAGTTCGTTCCGGAACACTTTCAGCGTTTGCTGTCTCCTGGGCCAGACCTCAAACGTCGTGACCAGTAAATCGACTCGCCCGTCGCCATCCAGGTCATCCGCGACCACGTTCCGCGAATCAGCTTCCAGCGCGACTCCTATCAAATGTCCGATCTCGACAAAGGACTCCCCGTGCTGGTTCCAGAGCAATCGATTCTTCTCATAGCCGCCATACGAATGCCCGCGCCCGCGAGTTCGCGGGAATTTCGCGCCGAAAAACGCCGTCGGCACCACGCCTTCGTTCGAGTTCGCCGCGTAGATATCGTGCAGCCAAAACTCCGGCTCGTATTCCCGCACCGATTGTTTCGATTCGTGTCCGTTCGCGATATAAACATCCGGAAAACCGTCGTTGTCGAAATCCGCCGCCCCGGCTCCCCAGGACCAACCCGTGCGCGCGATGGAATCATTCAAAGAAGTTTGAGCAAAACCGCCCCTTCGAGCGTCCCCCAGGAAAAGCCGATTCCCGTACGTCATCGCCCGCCGTGCGCCGGCTGCGTCCCAATCCGCCGCCCGGTGCAAGCCGAGCGCTTCCAGGCGGTCCGCCGTCGGTGAGTTCATTCCGATCATCAGAAAATCGAGCTGTCCGTCCGTGTTGAAGTCTGAAAACAGGTGCGCCATGCCGAATCCGCGCGATTCCCCAACCCACTCGCGCGTCACGTCGCGGAAGCGGCCTTGTCCGTCGTTGGCGTAAAGATCGAGGCCGGCAAAATCGCTCACCACGAGCAAATCCAGATCCCCGTCGCGGTCAAGATCCGCGAAGGACGCGCTGTAAGCCCGGCGCCGGCGCTTCTGCTCCAGGCCGGACTGCGCGGTGCCGTCTGTGAAGTGGCCCTTCCCGTCATTCAACAGCAGATAAGAGGGATGGCCGTCGTTGGCGTCGAAGTAAGGCCGCGGCATTTGTCCGCGCTCGAATGGCGCTTTGTACTGGCCGAGCCACACATCGAGATCGCCGTCGCCGTCGATGTCGCCGCAGGTCATGGCCTGGCCGTATTTCAGGTGAGGATTGATCTGCCAGACGAGCTGGCCTGCCTCTTCAAATGCGCCGCTCGCGGAGCCGCGAAATAACGCGAGGCCCTCGAACTTGGCGCACAGAAAATCCGCCGCTCCGTCTCCGTCGAAGTCGGCCATCAGACCGGTGAAAATCAGGCCCGGCGAATGTCGGCACAAGGCCTCGGACCCCAAGCGGCCGCCTTCGCGTTGGCGAAAGACGAGGTTCTTCGCGGCAAGGATGATCTCGGATCGTCCGTCGCCATCGAGATCGTACAGGATAAGCGGGTCGATAAAATAGGAACCCTTGGGCGGCAGAAGCTCCTCGGCCAGTATAGGCCGGAATCCTGGCTCGCCATGCCGTATTTTGATTTTGAGGCGGGTCGCGTCGATGCGGCTGACGCCGGGAAGCTCTGCGCGTTGGCGCGCCGGCGCCCAATCCACGAGGAGATCGCCCTCCAACGCCGCACGCGCGGTTCGGGTCGCGTTGATCAAATGCGCGGAGAAATAGAAGGCGCTCTGTCCGGGCAACCCATTGGTCGTGGTCTCGAACCGGTTTTGCCGAAACTCGGCTTGAGTCAGTTGCCAGCCGTCGCGCTGCTGCTGATCCAGAAACCGCCGCCACTGCTCCGGACGCCAGAGCGAACGATCCGCCATTGGTTCCCACGCTGAAATGCGATGGCCGAGCGGCCGAGCCGGCGGATATTTCGCGATAATCAGCTCGTCAAACGGAAAGGCTCGCACGGTTCCAAGACGATTGGTCGCGGCGTTGATGGAATCCCAGAGCCGATCGAACACCAGCCCGCAATGCTCCGCCAGTCGCTCCATGGCCCAGAGAGTCTGGTCCATTTCCTGTTCCCTCGCTTCTAGCCGCGTCAGTTCGTCCGCCAGCTCGCCAACCGAACGCCCGTCGCTCCCCGGAAGAACCTCGTCCTGGCTCGGATCTCGGCGTTCACGCAGCAACAACCCGGCAGCCAGGGCGGCGCACAACGCCCCCGCGAGGATTAGGAGGCGGTTTCTTTGGCGAGGTCGGGCCATGGCGAGACTACAATTGGGTCGGTGACGGCTGATTCCACAAACTGGTCTTCAGCTAGAAGTCATAGCCTTTAACGTCAAGGACATTCGCGCGCGATGCGGGGCTTTCATCTTATCCAACGTCCTTGTTTTCCTTTCACCCGACCGGACTAAGGGTCTGTGCAAAAATAAATTCCGGTTTTGCTGGAGGTGATTTTGCTTTCAGGCACGACGAAGGAGCATAGCCAGGGCTCTGCGACTGAGGAGAAACGAAGCCAGAAAGCGAAATCGCCCCAGCCCTCCGGGGCGGGGCGGCGCCTGGCCGGCGGCGGCGTTGCTCGTCGGTCACAGCCCCAAAACGGGGATGCTCCCTCCTCGCGCCTTGCATCCGGCCAGGCGGCGCTCCCGCCAAAACCGGAAGTTATTTTTGCACAGACCCTAAAGCCGGGATTGCAGGCACCGTTCTTACTGCTTGGTCCGCGGGATGGACGACAAAGCTCGTAGCGCAGAGTTGCACTCTGCCGTATCGCAGAATTGTATTCTGCGGGGCGTCTCCCAGTCCGAGCCCGCTGGGACTTGCCGGCGCCCTGCCGATTGGAAATCGGCGATACCGCAGATTGAAAATCTGCGCTACGGTTCTCCGGTCGATCTGTCGTCAATCCCACGGTCTGCACAGTAAGGACCACTTTTTCTCGTCATTCGGAAGGCTCGCCCGTATCCTCCGTTCCAACGCAAACGACAACCGCCAATGTGAGAGAACGCCATTTCATGAATATCGCAATGAAGACCGTGACCCGCTTTCGCCATTCCTCAGAATCTGCCCCCAGGCCGCCTTCAAGAGCGCCGGCGCTTTCCCCAAATCCGCATTCCGCACTCCGCACTCCGCATTCTCTGCGGCGCCGTTTTGCCTGGCGCCTTTCCGTCGCAGTGATCCTGGTGGCGGCAGCTTTCTCCCCTGCCCTGCCGTCGTCTTTGCACGCCGCGCCAGTCTTTCAAGGCGCGGACACCTTATTGCGCCCGAAAAACTACCGCGAGTGGGTCTTCGTGGGCAGTTCCATCGGGCTCGAATACAGCCCGGAAGCTGACAAGCAAAAGTCCGGCAAGTCCGAATACAAGAACGTCTATATCAACCCGGCGGCTTATCGGCAGTTTGCGAAAACCGGAAGATTTCCCGAAGGGACGATTCTGGTTCTTGAGACCGCTTCCTCCGAGACGAAAAACGAACCGGGGCTGCAAGGCTCGTTTCAGAAGGAATTCATCGGCCTGTCCGCGGCGGTGAAGGACCGCAAACGATTCAAGGAAGGCTGGGCTTACTTCCGCTTCAGCGAAGGCGCCGGCAAACTGAAACCTTCCGCAAAGCCCGCCGAAAAAAGCGCCTGCTACGACTGCCATCGCGACAAAGGCGCGACCGACCACGTCTTCACTCAATTCTATCCCGTGCTTCGGGCGGCGCCGGCCAATAAGCCGTAAGGATTCAGTCTCAATTGGGGAGCACACGCGCCCTCGCGTGCTGTGGTTGGCGCCCCCGCCGACCACATTCAGGCGGACCCAAGCGTCTCTGTCCATGGTTTCATCGACGATCCGACCGGCGAGGGCGCCGGTCGAAACACGCGAGGGCGCGTGCGCTCCCCATCGACACATCAATAGCCACCGCTATCACCCAGAACTCACCGAGCGAGGTTTCTCTCCATTTGCTCCGTTTGCGGACTTCCTTCGCGTTGATGATCGTGGCCCGTGGTCTCGAAAGCGCCGATGAGCACGGAAAGAGCCAGCCCCGATAGCAGCGCGATGGAGAGCTTAACCCGGTCGTGGGAATGGAACTGCAACTCCGGCAGCAAGTCGCTGCTCGCGATGCACAGGAACGTGCCCGCCGCAAACGCCAACGCGGCGCCCAGGTAACGCCCGGCTTCACCGGAGAATTGGGCCGCGCCAAAATGGAAAAGGAGCACGCCCAAAGGAATCGCCATCGCGAACAGCCCGTTCACCAGATGCCGCGAAAGCCGGGACGACCCGCCCGCCGCCATCAAAGTCCCAATCGCCATCGCGTCGAAGGGCTTGTGCAGGATGATCACCAGAAACGTGCCGAGTCCGAGCAACACCGGCGCCGGAGTCCCCAGCGAATCCGCGTGAACGCTGGAGGCCAGCGCGAAGCCGTCGATCAACGTGTGCAACGTCAAACCGAGCGCCGCGCCGGTCCACGTCAGCTTCGAGGCCGAGCGCTCGGCCAGGGTCAAGGACTCTTCATGATCGTGGTCGTGGTGATGGTGGTGATGCTGCGCGTGATCGTGATCGTGGTCGTGCTCATGGACAACCATTGCCTCCGCTGAAGGATTCTCCGACGCTTCCTCTCCCGAGACATCGTGATGATGGAAATGGAAGAAGCGCTGGATGAAAAACATGATCAGGAAACCGCCCAGCATCCAACCCGCAATCCAGTCAATTGCCGGGGAATGATCCAGCGCGTGCGGCAGCAAGTGCAGCACTCCCACTCCCAGCATCAAGCCGGCGACGAAGCTTGTCGCCACCTGCATTTTCGTGTGTGTCAGCCGCAGGAACAGCGGGATCCAGCCGCCCGCTAAAGACGCCAGCAGGATCAAACCGCAATAGATTGTCAGAAGTACGCCCGGAGCCATCGCGCTCTTCTTCTCCGCTCTGTCTGATTTTGGCAAAGGAAAACTGAGCGGCTCGCAGGCTTGGCATTTCCTTCTGCGAAGGTGGGGCGAGACTCCCGCTGAGCCAATGCCCTCGAGAAAAGCTCGGCAGGAGCGTCGCTCCACCGTCCGGTTACTGAGGGGGGCAACCGGGCGGAAGAGCCATGCTGATAGATCGAAAGTTCTACAAGGAATTCAACCGATTGATTTCGTGACAATCGTTCCGGCAAGACGAATCATCTGCGCGTTCCAATTGCCAGCCAGCGCCAGGTGAACCGTGCGTCTGCCGATTCGTGCGAACGCAACGCGGTGAGCCAGGTCCGGCCCAGGGCACCAGAATGACCATGAGCAAACTTTCTGTGCATCTGCAAAGACGATTGAAAATGAAAGGAGAACTCCCATGAAATCACTTCGGCCCCTTGGCTTCTTCGATCGGCCTCTCGGCGGAATCGCCGCGGCATTGATCTTCGCTTTGCTCGGCCAGGTCACGAGCGAGGCCGCAAAAATCCTCTTCATCATCAATACCGTCGTCGATCCCGTGACGACCGCCAACGCGCATGACCAGGAAGTTCGCGACCGCCTCGTCGGACAGGGTCACACCGTGACCTTGGCCGATGACACCACGGTTACTCCGGGCGATGGCTCGGTGGTGAGTTCCTCGGCGTTCCCCTTGACCATCGGACGCGAAGCGATGCTGATCGCCACCAACGCCACCGTCGGCGTGGACGAAAATCGCGTCGCAATTTGGGCGTACGACACCGGAGCCCGCCTCGCGGACAACACCACGGTGGTGCCGAGCCGTCGCGTGGCATTCTTTTTCAACGCCACAACGGCTCCCGGCTCGTACAGCGATGTCGCGTATGCTTTGTTCGACGCCGCTGTGAAATGGGCGCTGGAGAGCGCGCCGAAATCGCCGCCGCCCACCGTCACGATCACCAGCCCAGCTGCCGGAACGACGTTCCCTGCGGGAGGTCCGGTCACCCTCGCCGCAACGGCGTCAAAAACAGGCGGCGCCATCACCAAGGTCGAATTCTACCAGGGCACAACCAAAATCGGCGAATCGACCCAGAGTCCATACACCTTTACCTGGAGCAATGTTCCAGACGGTCGATACTCGCTGACGGCCAAAGCCATCGATAACGCAAACGACTCGGTATCTCGAGCGAAGTCAGCATCGTCGTCGGAACCCCGCCCGCCGAAGTGCTTTTCGTCATCGGCGGACTTCCGGGTAACGCCAGTGAAACCGCCCTTATGGCTCGCTTGCGCTCGTCAGGATTAATCGTCACCGCCTGGGACGACGACAGCCCGCTGCCCGCTGGCGTCAACGACCGAGCCTTGATCATGGTGTGTTCCACTTCGGGCTCCGGCAATATCACCAAATACCGGGATGTGCCTATGCCGATCATCAATTGGGAATGGGCCGCGTACGATGGCCTGGGCATGGCCGAAGCCGACGGACAAACGATTGACAACAGCGAAACTCAAATTGAAATCGTGGATGCCAAGCACCCGTTGGCCGCCAGGTTCCCGGCCGGCGTGCGCACAGTTTTCTCCGCCCCGGCCGCGCAGTTCGCCTCCGCTGAGCCCGTGCCCACCGCGAAGCTTGTCGCATTGGCTGCGGATGGTTCCGGCCGCGCTGCACTCTTTGCGTTCGAAAAGGGGGACGCCTTGTCCGAAGCGGCTGTTCCAGGCCTAAAAGCCCCTGCGCGGCGCGTAGGATTCTTCTTGGGAGGCGACACGTTTAACGGCCTGAATGCAGACGGACTGAAACTGTTCGATGCCGCGCTGAGCTTTGCCTTGAATCGAACCCTCGGCGGGGCAGCGCCCAAGTTCGCTCCAGTGACGCGCCAGGGAAACAATCTCACGATTTCATGGACTGGAACTGGGAAGCTGCAGCAAGCCGATTCCGTGACCGGTCCATGGACCGACGCGCCCGCCCAAACCAACCCCCAAACGGTCTCGACCGCTGCCGGAGCGAAGTTTTTTCGCATTCGTCAATAAGTCATCTTCCTCCTCGGTCGGGAACTGGTGTCCCCCTCGTCGCCCGGGCATTCTGCGGCGAGGGGGACCATTGTTTGTGAGATCCCATTGGTATTCCTCTCAGTTGAGGGTGGGGCGAGGCTCCGGCCGCTGGCGGCGGCGACGGTGGAGGTGGCGGCGGTGGCCGGCGTTTTCTTCCACCAAAGATTCCACCGATGGCTTTGGCGATCGGCGAGAGAAACGGAAGCAAAGCCATCGGCGCGCCGATGCCGGGCGGCGGCATGGGACCAAACCCTCCCAGCGCCATGCCCAGTCCCATGGGCGGCATCGGCGGCTGCATCATCATCGGTGGCGGTCCGAAAGGCGAAGGCGGAGTGTAAGGATTCATGACGTGTAACTGGTTCTGCGCGGCTTGTCCGAGCGAACGCAGGAAGCTTACATCCATCACGTTTATCATCTGGCCGACCAACGCAAGCTCTCCCGGAGCACGATCAATCAAGCGGTCAATGCGTTCCGGTTTTTCTACGAGCACGTGGTCCATCGGGAGGTGGAGGCGTTGCGCCGGGCGTTGCCACACGGACCGAAGACCATCCGGCGTCCGCAGGTCTTCAGCATCGAAGAACTGGAAAAGCTCTTCACGATCGGCGCTCCGCATCCCAAGAATCGGGCCTTTCTCATGACGGTGTATGGGGCGGGGTTGCGCCTCAACGAAGCCTGTCATCTGAAGTTCGAGCATATTGATCGGGCGCGGAAGCAAATCCGGGTCGAGCAAGGCAAGGGCCGGAAGGATCGTTACACGCTGCTGTCGCCGCGCTTGTTGGCCGAACTGGAAGCCTATTGGAGAGTGTGCCGGCCGCGACAGTGGATGTTTCCCTCCAGCCGTGACCCGGAACGTCCGATGCTTGATGGCACCGCCCAGAGGATGTATTACGCGGCGGTCCAACGGGCGGGCTTGCGGCGCAAAGGGGGCCTTCATGCCTTACGACACTCCTTTGCCACGCACTTGCTGGAAGCGGGAGTGGAGCTCACGGTGTTGCAGCGGCTGTTGGGCCACGCCAGTGTGTTCACGACGATGATGTATCTGCACGTGCGGCAGGAACGGCTGGCGCAGATTGCCGGGCCCCTGGAGTTGTTGGACCTCCGTTCGGTGCTGGCCCAGCGGTGAACGTGCCCACCGTCCCGAACCTGGGGGCGGTGTTACGGAGCGTGCTGGAGCGAGGGTTGCTCAAAGTTTGCGCGGCTCACCGCAAGATCCTCGGCGCGCTGGCCGCCTGTCGCACCCCGGCCCTGGGAGGTCATTGGTATCGCTGCACGCAGTGCGGGCAGGAACACTTCGTGCCGCACTCCTGCCGCAACCGGCATTGTCCCCAGTGCCAGGGTGCGGCGGCACTGGCGTGGCTGGAGCGTCAAGAGGCGGTGTTGCTGCCGATTCCGTATTTCCATCTGGTGTTCACGCTGCCCCATGCGCTCAATCCGCTCATCCGGCAGAACCGGCGGGCGCTGTTGAATCTGCTGTTTGCCGCCGCCAGCCAGACGCTGTTGAAGTTTGGACGCAACGAACTGCAAGCCCAAATTGGGCTGACGGCCGTGCTGCACACTTGGGGCCAAACCTTGGTGGACCATTATCACCTGCACTGCATCGTCACCGGCGGGGGGCTGGCGCTGGAGGGTTCGGGCTGGGTGAAGTCCTCGGGCCATTACCTGTTTTCGGTGCGGGCGCTGAGTGAAGTCTTCAGCGGAAAATTTCGCGCGGGCGTGCGGGCGCTCTACGAGCAGGGGGCGCTGGAGTTTCACGGACAACTGGCGGCACTGGGAACCCCGGAGGCCTTCGCCCGGTTCCTGGGGGAACTGCGCCCGCAGAAGTGGGTGGTGTATGCCAAACGACCCTTGGCCGGTCCCAAGCAGGTGCTGGCTTACTTGAGCCGCTACACGCATCGGGTGGCGATTAGCAACGCGCGACTGCGGGCCGCCGCCGACCAGACCGTCACCTTCGCTTACAAGGATTATGCCGACGGCCATCGGCGCAAGACCATGAGCTTGGGGATCGAGGAATTTGCGCGGCGGTTCTGTCTGCATCTGTTGCCGGAGCGGTTTGTGAAAATCCGACACTACGGGCTGCTGGGCAATCGGGACCGCCAGGCGCGGATCGAGCGCGCTCGCCAGGCTCTGGGCGTGACCGAGCAACCCGCGGCGCCTGCGACCGAGGCGGTCGCCGTTCTGGGCGAGGAAGCTCCCCGGCTGCGCTGTCCGCACTGTGGGGCCTGGGCGTTGGTGTGGATAGCCGAACAGCCGCCGCTCCGTGGGCCCAGGCCGACGGTGGAGATTAGAGATTCGTCCTGAAGGGCCGCCGGAGCCCGTCGATTTGAGGATGCGAATAAAACGGTCGCCAGGGGACCGGGGCGAGGGCTTTGTCCCGCCCACTTCCGCCTGCGGGGATTTTCAGACTCCGGGCCCGTGGCGACCGCGGTCCAAGGCGTTAAGGTCCCCGGCTGGTGCGGGGAAAAACCAGGGGAGCGAACGGTTCCGGAAAGGGAGGTCCGCTTACTTTCTCCTGTGAATCGGCGACGCGGGCTCAGCGGTTCAGTTCAACAGGCAGCATATCGGTCCTGCCGCAGGCCAACCCTCTGGATGTTCTCCTGGCTTGCGGGCTGCGGCATGACCGATACACTGCTACACGTTCGGCGTAATCCTCATGCGCATCCCGATTCTGATCGCCGCTGTTTCGGTGCTGCTGGCGTCTGCGAGCTGCTCGCGCGCTCCAGTCCTCACCATCAAGAATCAGTCGTCCCTCACGCTCAGCAACGTTGTCGTGTCAGGCACAGGTTTCTCGGAGCGTATTGCCAGTATTCCGGCGGGTGGCGAGCACCGGATGCGCGTTCGACCTCAAGGCGAGTCTGGAGTCCGGATGGTGTTTGATGCGGGTACGCAGCGTGTGGATTCTGGCGCGCAGGGGTACTTCGAGGCGAGCGGAGGTTATCGTATCACAGCGACCGTCGGGACGAACCTGAGCGTTTCGGTTTCTGAGGAGTTGCGGAAGTACTGATATGACCAGAACGCTGAACCAGGTCACTGGAGCGAACGCGGGCGGGCCGCGTCAGTTGCCAATGCGGACGCGCTGGGCCGCCCGCGTCGCTCAGTTCTGTCGTTAGGCGACACCACCCACATCGTATGAACATTGTCTTACTCGTTTTACTTTGTGGCATTGTGCTGGGGATTCCACTGAGCTTTTTGCTCTTTCCACGCAGTAGATTCCCCCGTGCTCTGGCTGCGCTCGTTCTCATCGGCCTAGCCCTCTTCAGTATCTACGGATTCTTGGCTTCCTACGAGTATTCCGAGGCCGCCAAGCGGTTGCCGTGGCAGATAGGCTACGGAGCGCTTGGTCTTGTCTGCCTCAGTGGAGCAGTGGTTGTTCTGCGCCCTCGGCGGCGCGGCAGCCCACCGAACAGCACCGACACAGCACGTTGACGGTATGGACGTAATGCCGCCTAACCCCTATCAAGCCCGCGCGGTCAATAGGGAAAAACATTCCGTGACGAAGATTTTTTTCTTCGTCTGGCGTTCCTCAGAACGGGAGGTCCGACTTGATTTCCAGTTGTGCAGCTTGGAACGTAGTCGTTGAGCAACGGAGTTCCAGCTAAACACCAGGAGTTGTTCCTCCCAGGGATCGCGTGTGTGGCAGGTTTGCTTGGCCGGAGTGCGGTTATGGGCCAGTTGATGGCTGTGAATGCGAGCCAGCAGTTGCGATTGGCCCGCACGCTTTTGGAGAAGGCGGAGGCAACTGGAGACGTTGGAGCCGAGGCCGCTTGGGAAGAGGAGATTGAGCGCCGCATCCACAAGATTGACGCAGGGCTGGCGCAGGGACGCTCCTTTGCACATGTGCTTCGAGAGATCGACCGTCGCCTTGGGAGATGACGCTGATAACCTTTGCGGAGTCAGTGGCCCATTATGAGTCGCGAGAGAGCGGGCTGGGTTCGAGGTTTCGGGATGAGGTTGTGGCAGTTGTTGATTGGATCCTCCGATTTCCAGAGGTGGATATGACGGCGAACAAATCGCTGGAGACGAACCGCCGCTGATCGTCTCGTTTTTGAGGCGCCTGGATTTATGAACATCATCAGACACTGCTTAATCCCGTTTCCAGCGGCGGTCGCGCGTCGGCCCTTTCAGGGCACATGAGTAGAATACGAGGCGTCTGGATTTTTTAATAGGACTTAGGGTCTGTGCAAAAATAACTTCCGGTTTTGGCGGGAGCGCCGCCTGGCCGGATGCAAGGCGCGAGGAGGGAGCATCCCCGTTTTGGGGCTGTGACCGACGAGCAACGCCGCAGCCGGCCAGGCGCCGCCCC
>Ga0194131_10008982_pt1 | contig 12796 bp, 10 predicted proteins | sample TA2KigO120mmetaG_FD_148631 | JGI IMG/M metagenome (GOLD analysis project Ga0194131, IMG submission 148631) | Freshwater microbial communities from Lake Tanganyika, Tanzania - TA2015053 Kigoma Offshore 120m | ecosystem: Environmental > Aquatic > Freshwater > Lake | place: Tanzania: Lake... | reverse complement strand
AGCCTTTTGAGTGGACTTTTCGGCCGACCTGATCACCTCGATTACTGGGGGGTTCACGCGGTCGTTAACCAGATCAACTGCGCTGACAACGTGGTGGAGAAGTGCTTCTCAGAAAGGCACGCAAGCCCGATTGGCTACGTATCCGTCGGGTCGGACGGCTTGGTTGATTGGATGCTCGGAGACGAGTTATGTCAGGGCGGGCGCTTGATAGCGACGCAGGGTGATTCTGTGGCAGCAGCGCTGAACATGCTGGCTCGCAACACGTACTTCCGCGAAAATGACGGCGCCTGCTTCGTTGACTGCTCTGTATCACAGAAATTCCCAGCCACTGTAGTGGTCCTCTCACGGCGTGAGGTTGTGTGCGGCTTCCTGTACCGTCGCGGGCGTGATTACTTTGCAACCGGCAGTTGCAGCTTCGGTCGAGTGTTCGCTCCCAACTCGCAGCGAACACATTAAAGGCTGCGCTGTTCGCTCCCACTTCACACCGAACGCGTTGGAAACCGCGTTAAGCCGTGCTTTCATTTGGGCTGTTCGCTCCCACTTCGCGGCGAACGAGCAGGGGGTCGCATTGTTCGCTCCCACTTCGCGGCGAACGCGCAGGGGGTCGCCGTGTTCGCTCCCACTTCGCGGCGAACGCGCAGGGGGTCGGAAAATGCGTAGAGCAGGTTCTTCTCGAACCTGCTCTAGAGAAAGGAAGGACTGTTGGGACGAGGAAAGTAGGTCCTCTCGTGCTCGCGGCGAGCCGTTTGCATTTCGAGGCCCTCAGTCGGGAATCGGGATTCCCGAAGCCTTAATTTTTGGAAACCCTCAGAAACTTGAGATATTCGCTCAACTGTGACTCTTCTTGCCGAGACGCCAGTTGGACGCGAACGCCATACTGCCGCTTGCGCGGATTCGCATCGGACGCCTCCCACAGGACCTGCACGATGAACCGCGCCGTGCTGCCGTTGTAGAAGACGATGAGGTGCATGCGGGAGCCGACTTCCAGGTTCTCACGGCTCACCAGCCGCATTCCCTGAAAACTGGCGTCCTGGATGACGACCTCGCGCGAGTTGCCGATCACCGGGAAGATGAAAGTGCTGCGGCCGTCGTCGTGACGGTGGTTGCGCCGCCGCTCCACGCGGAGGCGCTCGGAAGGGGAGTTGTCGGGCTTTTCGCTACGGTTCCACAACGATTGAAGAAACGTCACAGCCTCTATCCCCTTCCTCTGCCCAGGCACCGGCCTGACACTTCTCTCTGCACTCGGTGGGGGCGTCGCCCCCGCAAGACTATTCTCCCACGAAATCCAGCGTTCGTTAAGCGTTTTTGTAAACGACTTGTAAACCATGCGTTACCGGATTGTTACAGCGGTCTTAAGGGCTCATAACAAATTGGCCCAACCCGTGCCCCCAATCACGCGCGAAGCCAATCACCACACCCCGCTGGTAAGAAGAAAAAGGGACCCCCGTCGAGGGGATCCCACTCCAGAGAAGGTGACCCGATTCTAGTAGCGGGCCATCTCCTTGTCGACCTCGGCCGCCCAGCCGTCCACGCCGCCTTCCAGGCTGCGCACGTTGCTGAAGCCGTGGCCGATGAAGTAGGACGCCGCATCCATCGAGCGCATCCCGCGGTGGCAGGTCAACACGATCTGGGTGTCCTTGGGCCAGGTCTGCATCACTTCCTGGACGAGGTCGCGGCTCAGCAGTTGCGCGCCCTCGATATGGGCGATGTCGTACTCCCAGGGCTCGCGCACGTCAAGCAGCTTCACGCCGTTGCCGCCCTTGATGATCCCGTCGAGCTCGGTCGGGGTGATCTTCATGCGGTCGTCGACCTTCTGGCTCTCCTTGATGTACTCGATGGTGCCGTCGACGTCCATCACGTTGTGGTTGGCCAGCACGTCGGTCAGGCTGTCCTCCGGGGAGAACCCGCAGCTCGAGCAGCCGCCGATGTGGTAGCGCTGGAACAGAGCCCGCTTCGCGCTGGGATATGCTTCCAGCACTTCCGCCATGGTGCTCTGCCCGGAAATCGTCTTGGTCTCTGCCATGATGTTCCTCCTAGGTTGCTTTGGCGGCTCTCGGAGAGGCCCGGTGGGCCACCGCCTCGGCTCACCGGCAAAAGTTATCAGAAAAGTCTCTCGGGTGTCAACGCCGGGGACCCCCGAAGGGTTCCCCCACACCCCCTGGACCCCCCCTTGGATCGGATCCAGGGGGAGTCGCCTTCGGCGCCCCCTGGACCCCCCTTTGAGGTTATACCGCGACCTTCGACTCCTTGCGCGCCATGAACGCCACGAGATCGGCCACTCGGTTCGAGTAGCCCCACTCGTTGTCGTACCACGACACCACCTTCACCATGCGCGGCCCGACGGACATCGTGCAGCCCGCGTCCACGATCGACGAGGCCGGGTTCCCCTTGAAGTCGAGCGACACCAGCGGCTCCTCGGTGTACTCCAGGATCCCCTTCATCGCGCCGCCGGCCGCCTCGCGGAGCGCCGCGTTCACCTCGTCCCTGGAGGCGTCCTTGTTGAGCGTCACCACCAGGTCGACCACCGACACCGTCGGCGTGGGCACGCGCATCGCGAACCCGTCGAATTTGCCCTTCAGGTCCGGTAACACCAGCGCCACGGCCTTCGCCGCACCGGTGGTGGTCGGGATCATGTTGAGCGCGCCGGCCCGCGCGCGACGCAGATCACTGTGGGGCAGGTCGAGAATCCGCTGGTCGTTGGTGTAGGAGTGGATGGTGGTCATCAACGCGTGCTCGATGCCCCACTTCTCGTGCAGCACCCGGGCGACCGGCGCCAGGCAGTTGGTGGTGCAGGACGCGTTCGACAGAATCCGGTGCTTCTCGGGATCGTACTTGTCCTCGTTCACGCCCAGCACGATGGTGATGTCCTCGCCCTTGGCGGGCGCGCTGATGATGACGCGCTTGGCGCCGGCGTCTAAGTGGGCCTTCGCCTTTTCGCCGGTGGTAAAGAGCCCGGTCGACTCGATGACGTACTCGACGCCGAGCTGTCCCCAGGGCAGCTTCGCCGGGTCCTTCTCGGCGTAGACCTTGATGGTCTTGCCGTTGATGACGAGGTCGCCGTCCTTGACTTCCACGGTGCCCGGGAAGTTGCCGTAGTTCGAGTCGTGCTTGAACAGGTGCGCGTTCGTGGCGGCGTCGGTGATGTCGTTGACGGCCACGATGTCGATCTCCGGGTGGCTCTCCAGGATGACGCGGGCCACCTGGCGGCCGATGCGGCCGAATCCGTTGATTCCGATTTTCATTGCGATGTCTCCTTGGGCTGATGTGGCGGCTCCTCTTCCGGAGGGCGGAGCCGAAAAGCCATTTTTTGCAGCCGCTGCAGGCAGCGGCTCACGCTGAGCTTGGACAGCCGAGGCTGCAGCCGCTTTCCAAGCTCCGCGTAGGAAGCCTCTGGAAATCGCAGCCGGGCGCGGGCGACCTGCCGAAGCTCCGGCGGCAGGGCGGCCATCCCGATGCGGCTCTGCAGGTAGCGGATGTCCGCCACCTGCCGCACCGCGGCGCGCATCGTGCGCTCCAGGTTGGCCGTCTCGCAGTTGACCCGCGCGTTGACGGCATTCCTGGTCTCCTTGACCGACCGCACCTCCTCAAACAGGAGCAGATGACGGGTGGCGCCCATCCAGGTGAGCGACCGGGCAATGCTCCCGGCGTCCTTCAGATAGAGCGCCACGTGTCCTTTACGCCGCAGCACGCTGACCGGAATCTCCAGATCCCCAAGCAGCGCATGCAAGCTTGCCACGAGGCGGGGATCGCGGGCAATCCACTCCAGGTGGTAGTAGCGCGACGGATGTCCGACCGACCCGCCGGCCAGGAACGCGCCGCGCAGAAAGGCGCGCTTGCAGCACCGTTTCCTGGGAACGAAGGCGGCGGGGTATTCGGAAGCGGCGGGGGTCATTTCCTCCGCAAAGTACGCTTCCAGGGCCACCCGGCGAAAAAGCGTCCAGCTGCGGCTGGCCAGGATTGGCCCCAGCCGCACTCGATACTCCAGGTGCTCGCGAAACCGCGCGCGACGCTGCGCCTCCCAGGTGGCTCCGGAGTGGCCGAAGCGGCGCGCCAGGCGCAGCACGAGGCGCGCCACCGCACCGTGCCCGGTGTGCAGGTCGCAGTACAGGTGGTCCTCCTGGCGCACGAGGCGGCCAGCCGCCATGAGCACGCCGGCCAGCAGCGACTTCTCGCAGCACTCCCGCTCGAGGGTCACATGCGCCATCTCCTCCTTGACGTCGTGCGAGAAACTGGCCACCGGCTATTCCGTCTCGGAGCCCTCCAGCGGCGGTTCGTCCGACACCTCGGCAACCTCGCCGGCCTCGTGTTCGTCCTCGTCGTCAGCGGACGTCTGCATCTCAGTGTCCCCAACGCCAGACGGCGGCGCGCCCGGCTCACCGGACTCTTCCTCGCCCGGCAGCACCGCCACACTGCTCACTCGATCCCCTTCATTGAGGCGAATCAGCGTAACGCCCCGGGTGATGCGACCCTGCACGGAAATCCCCTCCGCCTCCAGTCGAATGACAATCCCTTCCTCGGTGCAGATGATGAGGTCGTCGTTCGGCTTCAGGATGCGCGCGCTGACCACATGACCATTGCGTTCTTGCACGTTGATGGTGCGCAAGCCGAAACCCCCGCGACCCTGTCGACGGTACTCGTCCAGTCCGGTCCGCTTGCCAAAACCGTTCTCGGTGACCACAAGCAGGTCGATGTCGGTGGCTCCGGCCGAGATGGTCTCCATCGAAACCACTTCGTCATCTTCGCGCAGCTTGATTCCGTGAACGCCCCTGGCGGAACGTCCCATTGCGCGTACGGTCGATTCCGGAAAACGGATGCTCAACCCCTTGCGGGTGATCATGACGATCTCGTCTTTTCCGGTTGTAAGCCGCACGCTGACCAGCTCGTCGCCGTCCTCGAGGGTGAGGGCAATCAGTCCGGCGCGGCGCAGGTTGGTGAACTCCGCCAGCGCCGTCTTCTTTACGTACCCGAGTTTGGTAGCCATGAAGAGATACTGGTCCGCCTCGAAATCGGCGATGGGGATTACCGCCATGGTCTTCTCGCCGGGCTCGATGTCCAGCTTGTTGACCAGCGCGGTCCCCTTCGACTGGCGCGACGCCTCGGGAATCTCCCAGCCCTTCAGGCGGTATGCGCGCGCGCGCGAGGTGATGAACATGACGTGATGGTGCGTGTTCGTCACGAAAATGTGCTCGAGGAAATCCTCTTCCTTGAGTCCGGCGCCGGTAATCCCCTTGCCGCCTCGGCGCTGCGCCTTGTAGGTTTCGACCGGCATCCGCTTCACGTACCCGGCGTGCGAGACGCTCACGAAAATGTCTTGCGGCGGAATCAAATCCTCGACGTTGAACGAGGACTCGCCGGCCACGATCTCCGAGCGGCGGGGATCGCTGTACTTGCGGCGGATCTCCGCCAACTCGTCCTTGATGACGCCCAGGATGCGACGCTCGTCGGCAAGCAGGCCTTCGAGGTACTCGATGTAGGTCTGCACCTCTTTGTGCTCTTCGGCGAGTCGGTTGCGCTCCAATCCGGTGAGGCGCTGCAGCCGCATGTCGAGGATGGCGTTGGCCTGCTCCTCGCTGAAAGCGAACTGGGAGATCAGGCCGCCGCGCGCCTCGTCGGGACTGGCCGAGGCGCGGATCAACGTGATGATCTCGTCGAGATGGTCGAGCGCGCGCAGCAGACCTTCGAGGATGTGGGCCCGGCGGCGCGCCTTTTCCAGCTCGTACATGCAGCGCCGCCGCACCACCTCGCGGCGGTGTTTCAGATAAATATCCAGGCACTGGCGCAGCGTGAGAACGCGCGGCTCGCCGTCCACCAGCGCCAGGTTGATGATGTTGAAGTTCTGCTGGAGCTGGGTGTGCTTGTAAAGCTGGTTGAGAATCACTTGAGGACGTGCCGAGGCGGACAGCTCGATCATGATGCGCATGCCCTTGCGGTCTGACTCGTCGCGCAAGTCGGTGATCCCCTGGATCCGCTTGTTCTTCACCAGGTCCGCGATCTGCTCGATAAGCCGCGTCTTGTTCACCTGGTAGGGGATCTCGGTAACGATGATGGCGCTCTTGTTGCTGCGCAATTCCTCAATGTTGGTGCGCGACCGCATGGTGACCGAGCCGCGGCCGGTGCGATACGCCTCGCGCGCCCCCTCGGCGCCCAGAATCAAGCCGCCGGTGGGAAAATCTGGCGCCGGAACGATGCGGAACAACTCTTCGTCGTCCAACTCCGGATCGTCGATCAAACGAACGATTCCGTCCACCAGTTCGCCCAGGTTGTGGGGGGGGATATTGGTGGCCATGCCCACCGCGATGCCCGCGGAGCCATTCAGCAGCAGGTTGGGAAGCCGCGCCGGCAGCACCTTCGGCTCCTGGGTGGAAGCGTCGAAGTTGTCCTGCCAGTCGACGGTGTCCTTGTCGAGATCCTCCAGCAATTCCATGGCGATCTTGGCCAGCCGCGCCTCGGTGTACCGCATCGCCGCGGGCGGGTCGCCGTCCACCGAACCGAAGTTGCCGTGCCCGTCGATGAGCGTGTAGCGCATGTTGAAGGGCTGCGCCATGCGCACCAGCGCGTCGTAGATCGACGAGTCGCCGTGCGGGTGGTACGACTTCATCACCTCGCCCACCGAGGCGGCGCACTTGCGGAACGGCTTGTCGGGCGTGAAACCCTGCTCCCGCATGCTGTACAGGATGCGGCGATGCACCGGTTTGAGGCCATCCCGCGCGTCCGGCAGCGCTCTCGAGGCGATGACGCTCATCGCATACGAGAGGTATGATTTTTTCATCTCATCTTCGATGGGAACGGGAATGACTTTATCTGCGGTGGCCATGCCGGGGAAATCTCCTGAAAATTAAATGTCGAGGTCGGTGACGTACTTCGCGTTGGCCTCGATGAACTCGCGGCGCGGGCCGACCTTGTCGCCCATCAAGATGCTGAACATCTCGTCGGCTTCCACCGCGTCCTCGAGCGTCACCAGGCGCATCACGCGCTTGGCCGGGTCCATGGTGGTGTCCCACAACTGCTCGGCGTCCATCTCGCCAAGGCCTTTGTAGCGCTGGATGTCGACCTTGTCGGTGCTGATCTCGGCGAGAATCTTGTTCTTTTCCTCGTCGGAATAGGCGTAGTGCTCCTGGTTGCGCTTCTTGATCTGGTAGAGCGGCGGTTGCGCGATGAAGACGTGCCCGCCCAGCACCAGGTCCTTCATCCAGCGGTACATGAAGGTCAGCAGCAGCGTGCGGATGTGGCTGCCGTCAACGTCGGCGTCGGTCATCACGATGATGCGCTTGTAGCGCAGTTTGCTGATGTCGAAGTCCTCGCCGTAGCCGCTGCCGATGGCGGTCACCAGGGTACGGATCTCCTCGTTGGCCAGGGCCCGATCCTCGCGCGTCTTCTCCACGTTGAGGATCTTGCCGCGCAGCGGGAGGATGGCCTGGAAATGCCGATCCCGCCCCTGCTTGGCGGAGCCGCCCGCGGAGTCGCCCTCCACGATGTACAATTCACACTTCTCCGGGTCGCGCTCGGAGCAGTCGGCCAGTTTACCGGGCAGCGACATCCCCTCCAGCGCGCCCTTGCGCCGCACCAACTCGCGCGCCTTGCGGGCCTGCTCGCGCGCCTTGAAAGCCAGCGCCGCCTTGTTGACGATGGCGCTGCCCTCACCCGGGTGCTCCTCCAGGAAGATCGAGAGGTGCTCCTCCACGACGTTCTCGGTGATGGTGCGCACTTCCGCGTTTCCCAGCTTGGTCTTGGTCTGGCCTTCGAACTGAGGCCACGGGTGCTGCACGCTGATCACCGCGGTCAAACCCTCGCGAACGTCCTCGCCGGAGAACGCCGGATCGGTTTCCTTGACCAACTTGTGGCCCCGCGCGTAGTGGTTGATGGCCTTGGTGAGCGCCGCGCGGAAGCCGATAAGGTGCTGACCGCCCTCCACCGTGTTGATGTTGTTGGTGAAGGTGTAGATGTTTTCTTGATAGGAGTCGTTGTACTGCAGCGCCACTTCAATCGTGACGGTCCCCGGACGCCCCCCGCGCGGATGGGGAACGGGCGCCTCATGGCGGATGGCGATCGGCTCTGGATGCACTACCTCGCGCGCCATGTTGAGCTCCCTGACGAACTCGGAGATGCCGCCCTGGAAGTAGAACTCGTGGTGCTTGCTCGACCGCTCGTCGGAGATGTGGATGCGAACGCCCTTGTTGAGGAACGCCAACTCTCGCAGCCGCCCACTCAGAATCTCGTAGTGGAACTCCGGGATGAATTCCTCGGTGAGCCGGAACACTTCCGGATCCGGGTGAAAACTGACGGTGGTCCCGGTCTCCTCGGACTCGCCAACAACCTCCACGTCCATGACCGGGTCGCCCCGCTCGTAGCGCTGGCGGTACTTCTTGCCGCCGCGCTTGACCTCGACCTCCAGCCAGTCGGAGAGCGCGTTCACGCAGGACACGCCGACGCCGTGCAGGCCGCCGGTAACCTTGTAACCCTCGCCGCCAAACTTGCCGCCCGCGTGCAACTTGGTCATCACGACTTCGACCGCGGGCCGCCCGGTGCCCGGCACGATATCCACCGGGATGCCGCGCCCGTTGTCGGTGATAGTGATGCTGTTGTCGGCGTGGATCACCACGGTAATGATATCGCACGCGCCGGCCAGCACTTCATCGATGGCGTTGTCCACCACCTCGAACACCAGGTGGTGGTAGCCCTTCTTGGAGGTGTCGCCGATGTACATCGCGGGCCGCAAGCGGACCGGCTCCAATCCCTCCAGCACCTGGATGTCCCCACCAGAATACGACAGAGGCGTGCGCGGCTCGCGGCCTTCATCCTCGCCAACGCCTTCACCTGAAGCAACGACATCACCCGACGACTCGAGCGGCTCCTCGCCTTCCATCGCCACCATTGGATTATCGTCCCCAGTCACCATGCTCGCCATTCAAAACGCCTTTCAAAACCATCATGCCCAGACCCGAACGGACCACTAAAAGGAATCCTCTTCCTTCTCACGCTTGCGGGTCACGAGATCCACCACAAACGAAATGATGAGCCCCAGGATGCCGCCCACCACAAAACCGACCGCACCGAAAGCAAACGACATCACGGCGACTGGCATGTCCGGCACGTTGACCTGGGTATACTTCGCCGCAAACCAGAAGGCCACCACGGCCCCGATCAAGCCACCCACCACAAAGCCAACCAAACAACCCCGATAGCCGGTCTTTTCGGCGCCAAAATCCTTCAGCATGCCCGCCGCTCCTTTCTGGCAAGACGAAACGTGGACCCTGCGGCCTGTCGCCGACCCGCTGCGGCGAACCCTGGGCGCCGAGAGGAACGCGCGTGGTTGTGGGCGTCACGACCACTACATGGAGCGTTCGCGGCGATCGCCGGCCACACGCAATTTTCAGGTGAATAAGAGGTTCGACGAGGTGGCGTTTTTCCCTGCTAAAAAGGGCGCTTTTCCGGCCCTTTCAGGGGGCGGCAAAAGGCGCATCACTACAGGGATCCAAACGCCTCTCCGGGCGGTTTCCCGAGGGGCGCTAAAAATCGATGAAAATCAAGCCGGGGCGAGCGCCCCCGGATAGCTCTCCACGGCCCGCCGGTACACGGCCAGCGTGCGATCCCCCATGGCCTTGCTGGAGAAGCTCCAACCCCGCGCCACGCCAGCCTCCGAGAAGCGCGCGCGCAACTCCGCGTCCGTGAGGACCCGCAGCGCGGCCTCGGCAAATGGTTCCTTTTCCTGGGGCACCAGGTAGCCAGTGACGCCATCCGCGACCGCCTCCGAGGAGCCGGACGCGCGCACCGCCACCACCGGACAACCCGCCGCCTGGGCCTCCAGCGAGACCAACCCCTGCGTCTCCGTTACCGACGCAAACAGGAAGACCCGCGCCAGCTTCAAGTAATGCACCAGTTCGCTGCGCTTCAGGTAGCCCGCGAAGTGGATTCGGTCGGCGAGGCCCAGCGCCTTCGCCTGCTCCTCCAGGGGGGTGCGCTCCGGCCCGCCGCCCACCATGATCAAGTGCGCTTCGGGAAGCCGCTGCGCGATTACGGCGAATGCGTCGAGGAGGAAGGCCAGCGACTTTTCCTTGCCCATCCTCCCGACGTAGACGGCCACCGGAGCGCCCTCCGGCACTCCCACGGCGGCCCGCGCCACCTCGCGATCCCCCTCCAGGAACAGCTCCACGTCGATGCCTGTCGGAATGACCTCAATTTCCCGGGTCACGCCTTGCTCGATAAGGCGCTCGCGGACTTCCTCACTGGGCGCGATGATGCCGTGCGAGCGGTTGCACAGGCTGCGCGTCACGTCGATGGCGGTCTTGCGCAACATCCTCTTGCTGAGCAGGGGAATGTAGTGTACGTACTCCTCCCACAGCGTGTGGTGGGTGAACACGAAGGGGATCTTGAGTCGACGGGCGCACCACTCCCCGAGCAGGCCCAGGTTGAAAGGCGTCTGGATGTGGACCACATCGGGCCGGTTGCGCTTGAGATGGTTGACGTTGCTCCAGGGATAGGGCAGCGAGAAGCGCGACTCCCGGTGAAACGGCGCGGTTACCGAAAAAAAGCGGTGGATGTGGGGATCGTTGTCGTGGTAGCCGGCCTTGCCCGGCACGAACAGCTCGACCTGCTCGTCCATCGCCTCCAGGCGGTTCTTGAGAATTTCGATGGAAGTCACCACCCCATTGATGACGGGATGGTAGCAGTCGGCGAACATGGCGATTTTCACTCCGCCATTTACCCGTTTCAACCGGTGGCTCCCTGCCGTTCGGGGGAGGGACACGGCCGCGAAAAGGGAAATTTCCGCAATCGTGCGCGTCACCACCGTAACGCTGAACAACTACCGCAACTGGGCGCGGCTCACGCTTACTCCACACGCGCGGCTCAACCTGGTGAGCGGGCCCAACGCGCAGGGCAAGAGCAACCTGCTTGAGGCGCTCTACGCGCTGGTCACCACCCGCCCGTACCGCGCGGCCCGGGATCTGGAAGTGATTCGCTTCGGCGAGGATTTCGCGCACGTCCACGCCACGCTGCACTCGGAAAGCCGTGAGGTGTCCTGCGAGATCGCGTGGCAGCGCGCACAGGCCGGCGGGCGCCACCGCAAGGAGATCAAGGTCAATCGCCAGCCGGTCCAGCGCCTGATGGACGTGTTCGGTCTCGCCAGGATGGTGCTGTTTACCCCGCGCGACCTCCAACTGGTGCAGGGCGCGCCGGAATTTCGCCGCCAGTTCCTCGACATAATGCTCTGTCAGCTGCACCCGGCCCATCTCTACGCGTTAAGCCAGTACCAGAAGGTGCTGGCCGAGAGAAATCGCTGGCTGCGCACGCTGGCCGCCTCCGGCGGAACCAGCCGCGCTGCCGCCCAGGACGCCTCAATGCACGAGGTCTGGACCGAGCAACTGGTGCGCTGGGGGACGGATCTCTCCGATCGGCGCCGCGCCTCGCTCGAGCGCCTGGCGCCGAAGTTGGAGCGGGTGTACGCGCAATTGTGCGGAAAAACCGATCATCTGGGGCTGCGCTACCTGCCCGGGGTTGCGCCCGAACCCGGCGAGTCGACCGCCGAGGCGCTGGCCCGCGCCTATCGCAACGGGGCCCGCGACGAGCGCGCCCGGGGCGTCACGCTGTTCGGCCCGCACCGCGACGACATCGCCATCCTGCTGGACGGGCGCGCCATGAAACTGTACGGCAGCCAGGGGCAGACCCGCTCCACCGCCATCGCGCTGCGGCTTGCCGAAGCGGAGATGCTGGAGCGCGACGGGGGGCACGCCCCGGTGCTGCTGCTCGACGACTGCCTGTCGGAAATCGACGAGCGCCGCCAGGTCGCGTTGTGGGAGTACCTGTCGATGCGCGGCCAGGTGTTCCTCACCACCAGCGGCTGGGATTCGAGCCGCGCTTTGCCATTTGACGGAACGGTCTGGCATACCAAAGCCGGACGAATTCAAAGCATGGTGGACGCATGCGTCGCGTAAACGAATTCCTCGTTCCCATGATGGAGCGCATGGATCTGTACCAGCGCTGCCGCGACAACCTCGCGCTGCAGGTCTGGGATGACGTCGTCGGTCCCCACGTGCGGCGCAACACCGCGCCCATCGCCTTGAAAGGCGGCATCCTGTTCGTGAAGACCGCGAGCAGCGCGTGGGTCAGTGAGCTGACCATGGGCTTCCGCCACATCTACATTGCGGACATCAATCGACGGCTGGGCGAAGAGGTGGTGAAGGACATCCGCTTTCTGCCCCCGCCGATGCCGCAGCGTGCCAGAGAAAAGGAGACACCGGCGGGGATCCCGTTGAGCGCGGTGCCTCTCACCGCCGAGCAGGCGGCGCTTGCCGAGGAAGTGGCCGCGGCGATAGCGTCCGACGAGATGCGCGAAGTCTTTGAGCGCTGCATGCGCAAGGGGATGCAAGAGGACGAGCGGCGCCGCATGGAGGGGTGGAAGCCATGCCCGGACTGCGGCGAATTGTTTGAGCATGGACAGCGCTGCGTCCGCTGCCGGAATCAAGGACGTGACGCGCTGCACGCCTCGATTCGCGAAGTGCTGGAGCAGGCGCCCTGGCTGTCTTCGGCGGAAGTCAAGGCGCGCATCCCGGAGGCCACTCGAGTGGATTACGAGCGCGCCAAGAGGCGGCTGCAGCATCGGCTTCGACGCCGTCTGGATAAATGGGCTTCAAAAGCCGGAGAAAACGAGCGTTTCAGCGGGGCGGCACTGAGTCAAGCACTGGCTTATTGCATGCTGCGGACCGGAAAAGTGCCTCATCAGCTCGCGCCCTCCGATGTCCGATTCGCGCTCGGCGCCGCGCTGGCGCCGCGCTTCCCGACGGGCTAGTTGCGGCCTGTT
>Ga0194131_10008981_pt1 | contig 12797 bp, 15 predicted proteins | sample TA2KigO120mmetaG_FD_148631 | JGI IMG/M metagenome (GOLD analysis project Ga0194131, IMG submission 148631) | Freshwater microbial communities from Lake Tanganyika, Tanzania - TA2015053 Kigoma Offshore 120m | ecosystem: Environmental > Aquatic > Freshwater > Lake | place: Tanzania: Lake... | reverse complement strand
CCAATTAGTCACAAAGCAAGTAATCATGCTTGTGGGGTGAAGAGTTTATCCTTAACCAGTTCATAAACGACGTTATCAATGCTGTTATCTGTGCTATCAACATACTTTTTGAGTAAGTCAAGAACAAGATTCTTAACAGCTGGATGAGTAGCAATTTGAATTAAAAGTGGTTTTACCACTGCTACTACTGCGTTCATGATGTCCTCCGTAATAGAGTATCCTGATCTATTTAGGTATTAATCTCTTGCAGAATGATGTCTCTGCATTGCTGCAGCAGATCCTCTTTGAAGTTGTCTTCCTGTTTGTTCTGGGGGATTTAATCTCTGATGCTGAGAACCTGATTCATTCTTTTTCTTTCCTCTTTCGGTTCTAGATCCACCTTCACCGCCAGACCAATAATGACGACCACCTTTTTCACCACGCTCTTTACGTTGTTGGCGAGCACCAACTAAGTTAGTTCCTACTCTTTTTTCTGGAGATCCCATTCCTTTTTCTTCAGAACGACGAAGTTCATCAAGAACCTCACCTTCATGTTCATAAGATTGCTTTAATGTAGTTTGATTATCTGCTGAAATGTTTTTATCTTGCTTTTTGGAAAGTGCATTTTTATCTGCATTAGATACTTTATTTTGAGCAGTAATTAAAAGTCTTCTAGCATTAATTTGTTGAGCACTCATAGTAGATGAAGAATCTACTGCTTCACCAAGTTTGTTTTTGCCCCTACGAGCAGTTAATACAGCAGCAATTGCAGCCTCTCTTCTTTCTTCTTTAGTTCTTCCTGCTAATTGGGGAGAAGCAGATTGTTGAAAATCTGTAATTGCTGCTCCAATGTCAGTTTTAGCAGTAATTTTCTCATCCAGATGTGCTGCTGCTTTATATGCTGGATGTCCTTCCTTAAATTTTCGATAGGCAGGAGTATTTCCTTTTTTATCTGCAGCAGTTACAACCATTCTATTGTCTTTAGGTGCTTCTGGTTTTTTTGGTTCACCACCATAGACTGCTTCATTTATTCCATACTCATATTCATCTGCAACTGTTCTTGAAAAAGAACGAATATTAGATTTAGTCCCTTTTGCACGATTTAAAGAAGATTTTTGCTTTGACTTTTCTGGGTCATGAGTATCAGAAACTGCGGTCATCATTGCTGCTTTTTTATACGATGACGTTCTAACTTTTTCAAGTTCAGCAGATCTCTCTCTGGATCCAGTAAGAGTTCTCAATCCTTTGGGAGTTTTTTCAACTTGCCTTTGTTTAAGATGAGACATACCCCCACGTTGCCCGTGTTTAGCTGCTTGCTTTACCATTCTTCCTGTTGGAAGATCTTTATATTCTTCATCAAATTTCAATTCTTCACCTAAACCTTTTGTTGCAACGTGCCCAGCAAGTTTAGCAGCACCTGATGCACCTTTACCTACTTCACGAGCAACTTGACCAGCGCCCTTTGCTGCTTTGCTAATTACTTTACCTGTTTCACGAGCAGCACTCATTGCTGCTTTGTGTCTTTCAATTCCCATATTTACTTGATGAGCAACTTTATCTAAGAAACTCTTTTTCTTAGGTTGCTGTTTTTTAGCATTAGCAATTGCAGATTGTCTTTGAAGAGACGCTTTCATTCCAGATGGTTTTTCTGAAGATTCTTTCTCTTCTCTTTCCTTTCTTTCTGTTTTGAGTTTTTGGAGTCTCTCTAATCCCTTTTTGGTTGGTTTTCCACTCTTAAATGGTTTTCCAGTAGCAGTAACAGGTTCTACTTTTACTCCACCTGCTCTTGCTTCAGAAATGACTTCATCGCCAATTTCAAACACAAAACTTACGAATTCATCAAGACCCAATTCATCAATAAGGATTTCTACTCCATCCTCATTAAGTCCCTGCTCATAAAAATATTGAGCAGCAATATTTACGGATTCTGCAATATAATCTTCAGATAATTCTACAGACTCAATCAGTTGTCCGCCAAGATTTTCGATAGATTCGGATAACTTAGGATTAATTTCTACACACTTATTTTTTCCAGCATAATTATCTACCTTCTTTTCTTTAATCTGACTTTTCTTTTGCGATGCAATATCATCAGATACGATTTCAGATAAATCAGTTCTCCAATTGGAGAATCCTTCTTTCACATTCCCACTTTTTTTGGCAATTGCAGCGCCACGAACATTTCTACGATTTTGAAGATACTTATCTGTCTTATTTACCTTACCATCATTATTTAAATCGGCATCTTCTCTACCTACAGGATCAAGTCCTTTACCTGCAGTTACTGCTGCGGTCGATTTACCTTTCTTCTTTTCTCCTTCATAAGGAGATCCATATTGTGTCATCTCAACAGAAGAAATATTTGGATTTGCTCTCAAGGAATTAATCTTTTCTCTGGTTGCCATACGAATATATGTCTTACCAGAGTTTTTATCAGTTACTCTAACCTTATATTTTTTAGAATTATAATTATATTTGTTATAATGAGGTGCCTCATCAATATACTCTTCTTTAACTGGAAATGCCCCAGATCCAGAAATAAGTCCAAGTTTCTCTTTGACTGCCTTTTTCTCGACAGCATTCATAGAAGTGTGAGACATATATTGATTGAATGCCTGAGCCAATTCAATATCTTCCCTTCTCGCTCTATAGCGAATATCATAAACTGCCTGACGAATTCTTTTCTCCGAAGTAGCATCAGATTTTTCAGATGCCTTAGGTGCTTCTGGAGCACTGGGTTGCTTTTTACCCAGTTGTGGAGTCAGGATCTCTTCAACGTATGCTTCGTAAAGATCAGATACAATATGAGACAGCATTTTTCTACTTTTGTTTTACCTTATACTTATTTATAAAATTTTTAATATCTTTGGTTCCAGTCATTTTCATTGCATATTTACGAAACTCATCCGTTCCAACTTCTCTTTGATTTGCAGGAACTCCAGATACTTCTGTCCATTCAACTACGTCTTTAATCCAAGATTTAAACATTTCATCAGATTCGGTAACACAGATCAAATAGTTTGTTCCTCTACGAATTATCTTTCCAACATTTTCATTTACGATACTTCTTACCCATTCTCCATCATTGAATATTTCCTTTCTGATATATTTTTCTCTGAGTTGCTTTTCAAATTCCTCATTTGTTTGTTGAGATATTGGAACTTTGGGATTTACGATATTTCTATTTTGCCTTGGATCTTTTCTATTTGGTAGTTCATTTTGATTGTAAAATTTCAATCCAACTTGCCCAGATGGAAGTCGTTTTGCTTTTGCTTGAAATTCTAAATCTCCAGTAATTGGATTCTGCTTATAAAAATCACTTCCATTCTTGCGTATCAATCCAAGTCTCTTTGCGTTAAAGGATGCAAGAGAAACTTTTGATTCAGATATAAACTGAGAAAATGGTTTCATATTTTTTAGATATATCTACTTTTAGTTTTAAAATAAGTCATATATTATTTATCCATATCCACTACGCCCCTACCTTTCATATATCCCTGAGTCCAGAATCCACCTCTAACATTTCTCAGTTCTTTTAATACTGTGGTATTTTCATCATCTCTAACATCAATCACTCTACCTTCTTCTGATGATTTTCTTGCTCCTAAAACTGGAGCGTATTCACCTCTAAGTCCAGAAAGTCTCCCATTTATTACCATTTTTGGAAAAGTCACCACTATTAAATTTGATCTTTTAATAATAGTTGGATCACCTTGAACAAAGTAATTTACGTTGTCGTGACCGTGCATAGATCCATATTTTTTACCAAATACAGATTTCTTTTTTAGACTATTACTTTTTATCTTTCTGAAGATTCTAGTTTTCCCCCTTTCATCTAATACTTTATTTTTCCATTCTCCATTCACTAGATCTTCTCTGAATTGTTTAACTTCTGGATGATTATAAATCGTATTCCCAGCAACGTTTCTACTGATTCCACCATACTGTTGGAAGTCTTTGGCAGTATCTCCTTTTTTATGAGAAATATAACATTTCTCTTCAGCATCATAATTAACAATTACAAAGTCTGCTTTTTTTCCAGAAATTCCACCAACAAATCCAGCAGCATTTTTATAGATTTTATTTCCAAATTTAAGATCTACGGGTTGCCCACCACCAAGTTCTTGAATTTTCTGATTTATCTTTTTTATAACTCTCAGTTCCTCTGCATATGATGATGTTCTTTTTAACGAACTATCTTTTTTAAATACACTATCTAATAATGAGTTCCAGATATTATAATCTTTTTGTTCTCTACCACTGGCAAATTTAAATCTGATTCTTATTTCCTTTTCTTTTCCTTCTGGTATTATTGATGATATTTTTATATTTCCAGTAAAAGTACTCGATGGAAGTTTAGTAAAAATCCAATCTTTGTTTTCCTTTAATTCTATATCAATCAAATATTGTTGAATTAATTCTTTAATGTCTTGCCTACTATCGCATTCTATAATTATTTCTTTAAAGTCTCTTCTTGGATTATACTTTACTGCAACATTATTTTTATTGATCTTTTTATTATTAAATTTTTTATTAATCAGTGAAAATAATCTTCCAGAAGAATATGACATTTTTATTTGTATTTATAAAAAACCTCCCGAAGGAGGTTTAACTCATACGCCCAGAACAGCGCCAATATTATTATCAATATCTTGAATTACTGCACGAATATCAGCAATACGAGGAGGAACACTTGTCTCATCATAAGTATATCCTTTTTGTGAATCAAACAAAACTTGACGAATTACTGCTGCTGCACGAGCATCCATTTTAATTGTTACTTGCTTTTCTTTAGTCACAGATCTCCCTCCTTACGATTTTCAGAACGTTCAATACTAAAAGCACCTTCAGGATAACGAGCACTTAGTTTCTCAAAGTTCATTTGGATGACTTCTTCAAGAGAAATATCAAGTCCAAGACACGCTTGAGAAACATACCATAGAATATCTCCAAGTTCTCTTTTCAAATGAAATAGGTTTTCTTCATTTACTGGTTTGCCTTGAAAAACAATTTTTTTCACAATCTCAGTAAATTCTCCTGCCTCAGCAGACATTCCTACAGCAGCAGTAAGCAATCGCTCGGAAGGAAACTCTTGTACTTCAAGATCATGAAGACGCTTGAGAAATTCACTATATTGTTTGCTGGGATTTGATGTTGTTGCATCAACGAATTCAACATATTTGTTAAGATCAATAGTCATACAATAAAAGGTTCTAGTTCAGATTGAGGTAAGATTTTTTGTGCTGGAAGTTGAAAGTCATCATCCAATCTTATATAAGGGACATTAACTGTTTCTGGATAAAGGTACTTGACTTGACGGTAAGTTCTTGTTGAATCAAACTCAACAAGCATAATAGCATCTTTAATACTTGAACAGTCTGAGATTTTTTTACCATTCTTATCAAATACGGAATAGTAGTTCAAAACTTAAATCCCTCAAATGTTTTCTTTGGTTTTCTTTCCTCAAAATCATACTCTTCTTCTTTCTTATTGTCAAGAATATCATTTTGAGCAGATTGTTCGCAATCATAAAGACGCATCTTTGCGCGATCAATGCCAATCACGAAACGCTTATGGATAGTTGGATCATTATAACGATTCTTAAGTTGTTTTACAAGAATTTGCCCAAGTTCTTCAAGTTCTTCTGTAGAAATTAGAGCAAACATAAGGTCAGCAGTTGCAGGAAGACCAAATGATTCAGATGTATCAGTCAGTTCCACATCAGAAGAACCATAACCAGAACGAGTAGTCTGAGTAGCACTCACGATGGGAACATTAAATTCAACAGCAAGACCACGAAGTTCTTCTGCAATTGCTTTGACGAAAGTATAAGAATTGATGTTGCTGTTTCCGCGATACCTACTGGAAGCACATATATTAAGGTAATCAATGAAAATAATATCAGGTCTAAATGATTTCTTAAGTGCAAGTTCATTAAGTAGTGACTTAAAGTGACCACTATGTGCTGATGCTGTCGGATATTCTTTAATTATAAGAGTTCCTTGCGTCTTCTTTGCAAGATTGGTAACCTTATTTTCAAACATTTGCTTAGGAAGTTCTGAGATATCTTGTATGGGGACATTAAGAAGGTTTGCATCAATTCGTTCAGCAATTCGTTCCTCCGCCATTTCAAGAGTGATATACAAAACGTTCCTGCCTTGCAGTAAGACGGAACTAGCCACATGACACATAAATAGCGATTTCCCAACGCCTGTCCCAGCAAGAGCGATATTGAGAGTCTTATTAGGGAGACCACCCTTTGTGATTTTGTTGAAATATTCCAGATCAAATTCAATCTTCTCTTCTTTCCTATGATAAGACTCATAGCGTTCCTCATAATCTAAAAGGTAATCGTGTCCAATGTGAGTATCAAAACTTACAGCAAGAGCATCAGAAAGAATAGAAGGAATGCTATCACGATTCTTATTTTCATCATTTCCATCAGCAATATGAATAGATTCCATAAGTGCTAAGTAAATAGCACGATCTCTACACCACTTTTCAGTGGTATTAATTAACCAATTTTGTTCTACTACAACATTATCTAAACAAGAAATCAATTGAGCAATTTCTTTAAATGTTTGCTCATTAATGTCTGTCCTTTTTTCTATTTCAATAGAAAGAACTTCTTTTGTTGCTGGTTTATTATATTCTTGAATAAAATTGAGAATCTCTTCGAATACAATTCTTTGGTTTGAGTCTTCAAAATATTCGGATTTTAGAAATGGTATTACCTTCCTAAAGTAATCTTCATTAAAAAGAAGATTGCGAAGAATAAGAAATTCAACTTTATCCATATACAATATCAAATACAAATGTCATTATTTTAGATCATAACCCAAATTTTTGTTTTTTTCTATTAGTCTCGTTGTCTTTTGGTATTACCCATTGAAGATTATCTTTATTATTATTATTGATATCTGAGTCTTTATGATCAACTATTAGACTGTCACTTACATGTTTTTTCCATTCTGGAGTAATTCTAGGTTGCCCAACCATATCTGGAGTAATAATTTGATTCCAAGTATCTGCAAGTTCATCTGGTGGATTTTCATCAATTGGTTTCCAAGTTTCCATCACTGCACGATGTAAAGGAATTTTCAAAGAAATAGTATTTCTTTTATCTTTAGTTGCATATGTGTAGTCATCAAAGAAATTAGAGTCTATGACAACAGATGTAGTTGGATAACCTTTACCATCTTTCCATATTGAAAGTTTTTTACCTTTTTTTCCAATAATTCCAGATCCATCTTTGGCAACATAAAAACCTGGAATAACTTTTCCAAATCTAACCAAAGGTTTGAATTTTTCTCCGCCAAATAAATCAATCATGATCCGTAACTAAATTCCTCTTTAGCAATTTTATCAAGTTTTTGCATCACTTCTTCAGTGAAGTATTGTTCTGGATTTGCAAGAATATGTTTTGCATAAATTTTCTTGCCGTCTATCTCATATCTACCTGCTACATTCTTCCAGAGTCCACCAATCTCACCAAGTTCCAAAAGACCATAGTAACGATCAAGGCCGCGCTCATCATAATACAGACGGATTTCAACATCTTTATTCTCCTTACTCAAACGCGATTTAGCAGTCTTAGCCTTGATAATATTTCCGACCACTTCCGTTCCATCCTTCTCTTTCTTTTTGCTGAGATAAATGATTGTACTCGCTGCGTATTTGAGTCCAGAACCTCCTCCCATTTCTTTAGTTGGTACGTAAGCTCCGATGACATCGTATGTGTGATTTGTGACAAGAAGTGGAACATTTGCTTGACCTAGTTTAAGTGTGAGCATTCGGAATGCACCTTTAACAAGTTGCGATTTAGTCATATCACGAACTTGTTTGTCATTCAGTGCATCAGTGATTTCTTTCTCGGTAGAAAGCATTCCTAAAGAGTCTAGCACAAACATACAGGGTTTGCGTTCTGGTTCAGGTTTTTTTAAGTAAAGGTCTACTGCCTTAAGTGCCTTTCCACGAAAATCTTCAATCGTAACTACATTTACAACTACCAAACGAGAAGTATCAATTCCACGGGATTCTACAAGTGACTTGGTAATAGCAGCTTCAGTATCAAAATAGAGACAATAACCATCGGGATTGGAATCAAGAAAATTCTTAACAACGGCGAGGCTGAAGAAAGTTTTTCCAGTAGAAGACTCTCCAGCAATAGCAGTAATCTTGTTCCCAGATACACCACCAAATATGCTACCTGAAACCAGTGCATTAAAAACGTATGAACCCGTATCAACATAAGTTTCTGTCTCATCAATATCAGAAGCAAGTTTAGTGTATTCGCCTCCGATTTCTTTTACAATATCTTTAAGAAAATCCATAATACATTTGCAATAGGACTAGTATAGCATCAGGAGAAAAAAGATTCAAGAGATGCAGTTTTTTCAATTTGCCACCCAATAACATCTAAAATAGATTTAATTGGTTGAACAAAAGTTTTATCAAATTGAGTTTCATAATCAACATACCTATTCAATTCAAGTTCAGTTGGAAACTTTTGAATGAAAGTAATTACGTTCTCTCTTATTGGATTTGGAAGTTTTAAATAACAATATTTAATCTTTTCTCCATTTTTAATAAGAGAATATTTTTGTGTCAATTTTTTTTCTTTGATATAAAAATTATATAGCAGTGCTCCTCTAGAATGAATGGGAGTTCCTTTAGAATAAATTGAGGATGATGATCTAAATTTATCTACATCAGAAACAGTTCTTGGAAAAGATATTTCTTCTGGCGTAAGGTTATTAAATTGTTCTCTACAAGATTCAATAAATTTAATCACCGAATCTTCATCGGATCCCATAATCAATTCAAGAGTCGCTTTAATTTTTTTCCTACAAAATTCTGGTGTAGAAGACTTAATTGCCTCAATACCCATCATCTTAAGTTTTGGTTTTGTGTATCGAACTCCTTCAGAATCCCAAACATTCAGAATGTATCGCTTCTTAGCAATCCAAATTCCACGATCAGAAATATTCTCACGCTTCATTTGCATCTTCTGATCATATGCATTCACGTAGTCGGCCAATTCTTGGTAAGAACCTTCAATATACTTTTCAAGTTCCATTTTACAGACCTTATCAAGGAACGAAACAATTGCTTCAGTAGTTTTCTCTCGTTCTTTGAATATAATTTCAACCAAAGGACCCATATTAAGATAAATGGAATCAGTATCTGAAGCAATAACATAATCAACGTCTTGAGTTTTCAAAAGTTTGTTTAAGTATGTATTCATTTTATTTTCAATCCAACGAATAGCAACTTGACCAGAAAATGTAATTGCTTCTGCGTTTGCTAATTTGTAGTAACGAAAATACTGGTTACCGATAGCACCATAAGCGGAGTTCAAAGAAATTTTCTTTGCCATTTGGATATTATTGCAGCGAGCAATCTCCTTTTCCAACTCTTTAGTTGGGGTTTTTTCATATGCTTTCTTTGCCTCAATCATTTTCTTTTTGAAAATGACTCGCTCATTATACATTTTTTCCATCAACTCTGGAAGAATTCCACGTTCATCCTTACGATACATAGCGCCATTAGCACATACAGCGTAATCCGAATAAGAGTCAAGATTAATCTGCTTCTCTAGAATTTTATCTACGGATACTGAAGGATGACGTGTATCCATAAGAGTTTCTGGTGAAATGTTATACATCATAATCAAGTGCGGATACAGTGAGTTCAAGTCAAAACTCACAACCCAATCGTAAATTCCAGGAATGGGCGCTTTTACATATGCTCCCTTATACTTTTCATCTTTAGAAATGCCAGTTTCTTTTTCTGGAACAACAATATTCTTTTTCCTCAAATAATTGTAGATGATGGTATCCCACATCCTAACTTGGAAAAATACATCCTCATAATTAACTTTTGCATCATATGCCATAGTAATAGCAAGTTCAATCAACTTGATTTTATCCTCGATTCTATCAACGAGTTCTACGTCAATTTTATTGTATTCTACAAAAGTATCCCAGTCTTTAGTGTAGAATTCTTTGAACGTATCGTATTCAGTGTGATCAAGTTTTCTATCTCCAAGTTCGTCATACGCAACCGTATCAAGACGATAGTTTTCTGGATTTTTAAATGAATACTTTTTATAAAGATCAAGATAATCAAGAGTAGAAATACCAGAGAGTTCATATGTGGTTTGAATTTCCCCACGAACTTCCATCTGCTTTTCTCGGATAAAGTTCCAAGCAGTCAAACGTTTTGCAGATTTTTCTCCAAGAATTCTATTGATTCTTCCAACAATATATGGAATATCATAAAATTCTACGTTCCATCCAGTAATAACTTCTGGAGTATTGTTTGACCAATAATCTAAAAATGAATTCAAAAGATGTTGTTCATCATTACACAAAATATAATGATAATTTTTAAATTTTTTATTGAATGGTCTTGATCCCCAAGTAATAATTTCTTTGGTTGTATAATCTTGTATTGTAATGAGAAGAATTTCTTCATCACAATTTTTTACATCAGGGAATCCATTCTCAGATGCAACCTCAATATCAAGAGTAATTAATTTAATTTTACTAATATCAAATTGAATTTCATCCTCAGGATATGTATCAGAGATGTATTGGTATATGGAATTATCATTTCCATAAACAGTAAATCCTTCTACATCTTTATACTTTTTAATAAAATCTCTAGTTTCCCTAATAGTTCCAGGATTAATTGGTTTTACATTTTGAGAATCTAAAGTTTTATACTCTGTATTCTTATCTGTTTTGAGGTATAAAGTTGGGCGATATTCAATACGGTCTTTAAAATGATTACCATTTTCGTACCCACGAACGTAGATGTAATCACCGATCAATTTTACATTAGTGTACCAACGCATTATTTAATAAGTGCCTCGTATTTTTCAATAAGTGTAGGTTTAGGGTCCGCAATTGTCAAAATTTTATCTGAATGAATCATATATTCATCTTGACTTGTATAGTTGCTCATCCATGGTTCCAAAGAAATCATCATGCCATCAGCAATTTTAGGTTCAATCACAATATATGGATTAACCAATTTACAATCAGGTTCTCCCAATTCAGAAGATACTTCTTCAATTTTCGAGATCAAAAGTTCCTTCGTACAAAGATGAATCAGTTTTATAGTCATTTTTATCCTCTTTTTTTAAGATATCATTTATATAGAGAGACTGCAATTTTTCAATTGGATTCACTAAAGTAATAACCCAATCCAAAGTAACAGGAACTTTAGTATCGGAAGAAAGTGGTATCCAGGAAGAAAGAGAAATTTCAAAAGAAGATGTATCTCCTTCTGTATTTTTTCTCAATTTTACGGTGCAAGGTTTATTGAAAAAATATCCTACTACCCTACCATCAATAACCATCTCTTGAACATCTGAGATGACATCTTCTCCAGACTTAAGTAAAGCTAGTTTTATAGTCATAGATACTTCTCATTTCATCTAAATTTTAGCAAAAAAATGGGGAGGCGTCAACTGGATTTTGCCAGTTGCCTCCCTGCGCCGACGATATTCAAATATATTTATAGATAATCTTTTCTTTTATGATGATCTGGAACAATTCTACCAAGATTAATAATCAAAAGTCCATCCTCAAAATTAACTGATCTAACTTCCGTATCATCGGAGAGTGTCCACGCTCTCTTAAAACTCCGTTGAGCTAAACCTTTAAAGATATAGTTAGACTCCGATTCTTTATCTTCCTTCTGACCCTCAACAAAAAGTTTGCCATCTTGTGTGTAAACATAAACTTCTTTCTTTTTAAATCCAGCAAGAGCAAGTTCAAGACGTGATTCTACGTTACTAACTTGAATTAAATTGTAAGGGGGATAATTGGTGGTAGTTTCGTGAAGATGAAATAGACGATCGAAATATTCATCCATTCCGATACTATATTTGTTAATCCTTTCCATCAGGGCAGGAAGATCCGCAGCATGATACTTCATAAGATTAGTCATTATAGTAGCTCCTTTTAAAGCGAGTTTGTGTTATGTGGATCCCGAAGGCATCCACTACTAATTATACAAGAAACGAAAAAAAGAGGAGGGGTAAAAACCCAACCTCTTTTTAGGGTGTTCCGACTTTTGCAGAGACCGCACGAAAGGTCTCATACTTATTTATTCTGCTTCTTGAACTTTTTTCTTTGCTCCAATATTATATTTTTGCTCAAGTTCCCAATCAGATTTTTCTTTATATGCAATAACTTTAATTTGATTGAGTGGAGCAATATCAGAAATTTTATCCTGATTCACAACAGTTACAAGTCCCCAATCTGCAAGGAGACGAATAATTCTATTGCGGCGTTGAACATCATTTACGGTAAGATTAGCATGTTTTCCATCAAGAGCAAACAACTCCTTAAAATGAGTGATGTAATATCTTCCTTGTTTGTGAAGAATATGAGCACTCTGATAGAGTTTTTTCTCTTTTCTTGATGCCACTCCGATGCGAGTCAAAGTTTCACGAACTTTCAAAAAATCATCGGGTTCATTCAGAATGACCTCCACCATCATATCGGGAGACCAATTTACTTGTGGTTCAATTGTTTGGTTAGTCATTTTGTTCCGCCAGTTTCAAGTCTTTGTTTTATAAAATCGAGTTGTGTTTTATTTAAAATTTTCAAAGCTTGAGATGCTTTCTCATTACTATAACCATAGTATTGTTTAATGCATTCTAAATCTTTGACTTTATCTTTTCGGATCCAGGGAGAAAATCTCTTCTTTTTCCTTAGACTATTTAGATAAAACAAATATTGCATATCTTTATCCAAGTGAGAATTGATATTCATTTCATTTGCATACATAATACAATCTAT
>Ga0194131_10008980_pt1 | contig 12798 bp, 6 predicted proteins | sample TA2KigO120mmetaG_FD_148631 | JGI IMG/M metagenome (GOLD analysis project Ga0194131, IMG submission 148631) | Freshwater microbial communities from Lake Tanganyika, Tanzania - TA2015053 Kigoma Offshore 120m | ecosystem: Environmental > Aquatic > Freshwater > Lake | place: Tanzania: Lake... | reverse complement strand
GAGCGGAATAGCACGATCCGCTCGCCGAGCAGCGTGACACCGAGCGGGCCGGCGGCAACCTCGCGGCCCTCGGCGACCGGGTGCCAGTAGCGGCGCAGGGGGTCGGCGGCGTGCACCACGACTTAGATCACGGTCCGCGCTGAGCGCAGGCGGGGGAGAGGCAGCGTCACCGCGTTCACACCATCAGCTCGTCCTCGAACGGGAAATGCGAAAGCCGTTCGATGCCGTCGTCCGTCACCAGGACCTGTTCTTCGAGCTTGACCCCCTCGCGCCCGTCGACCGCGCCGATGTAGCTCTCGACGCACAGCACCATATGCGGCTCGACCGTGCCGTCGTAACCGAGCGAGGGCCAATCCTCCCGATAGTAGATCGCCGGGTACTCGTCGCAGAGGCCGACGCCGTGAGCGAGAACCGCATAGCGGTTGGGGGCGAAGCGCGCCGGCTGTGGCCAAGCGCGCTCGCTCCACTCGCGAAAACCGATGCCGGGACGCAGCAACGCGATGTTGTGCTCGAGCTGTTCGTGCGCGATTCGGTAAAGCTCGCGCTGAGCGGGCGTCGGTTTGCCGGGGCCGGCGCGGAACGTGCGCGAGATGTCGGCGCAGTAGCCGAACGGACCGATCATGTCGGTATCGAACGCGACCAGCTCGCCGGGCCGGATCACGCGGTCGCTGCACTCCTGGAACCATGGATTGGTGCGTTCGCCCGAGGCGAACAGCCGCCCTTCGATCCAATCACCGCCCATGGCCATATTGGTGCGCCAAAGCTCCGCCCACAGCTCGTTCTCGGTCATCCCGGGTTCGAGCTGTTCGCGCATGCGGGCCATGCCGATCTCGGCAACCGCGATCGCATAGTTCATGCACTGCACCTCCTCGCGCGACTTGATGGCGCGGGCTTGCTCGAGCGGCTCTTGCGCGTCGCGGACGGCGATACCGTGGCTCGCCAGGCGGTTGAACACCCGCGGATCCGCGCGATCGAGCGCTAGCACGCGCTCGCCCGCAAATTGCCCGACGAGCGCCGCGATCTCGTCGACGCAGCGCGCGACCGCTTCGTCGGTGCGCGGACCGCCGAACAGATAGGGGATCATCGCGCCCGTGCGGTACTCGTCGATGGTTTCGAGGCCGACGTCGCTCGCCCCGAACAGAATGACCGGACCCTCGACGGCGATGAACAGGTAGCGAAGCGGCATATGCATCTGGAACAACGGCCCGCGCCGCAAGCCGCAGGCGTAGCGGATGTTGACCGGGTCGAACAGGAGGCACGCGGGATAGCCGGCACGTTTGAGCGCGGCGCGCGCACGATCCAGGCGATAGGCGCGGAGGGCCACGAAGTCGAGCCCGTTCTCGAAATCCGTCAACGCATCGACCGGCGTTTGCCGCCAGGCACGGTCGGTCATGGTTGCCCTCCGCATGCACTCCCGGCACGAGTATAAAGGAGGCAGGACCCGCGGGCGGTGCCCATTGTCAGCGCGGCAGGTCGCTCCGCCCCATCAGGAACTGGTCGATCGCGCGCGCGCACTGTCGGCCCTCGCGGATCGCCCACACCACGAGCGAAGCGCCGCGGCGCATGTCGCCGGCGGCGAACACCTTGGCGAGCGAGGACTGATAGCGGCGGTCGTCGGCGGCGACGTTGCCGCGCGGATCGAGCTTGAGCCCCAACTCGGCGATCATGCCCGCGTGCGCCGGATGCACGAACCCCATCGCCAAGAGCACGAGGTCGGCCTTGAGCTCGAAGTCGCTGCCCGGCACCTCGATCATGCGCTGGCGGCCGTCGGTGCCGGGCTGCCATTCGACCCGCACGCAGTGAATCGCCGTCACCCGCCCATCCTGGCCGATGAAGCGCTTGGTGTTGACGCTCCAATCGCGAGCGGCGCCTTCCTCGTGCGAGGACGAGGTGCGGAGCTTCAGCGGCCAGTCGGGCCACACCAGGTCCTTGTACTCGCGCTCGGGCGGCTTGGGCAGGATTTCGAGCTGCTGGACCTCGACCGCGCCGTGCCGGTTCGAGGTGCCGATGCAATCCGACCCGGTATCGCCGCCGCCGATCACGACGACGTGCTTGCCGCCGGCCAGGATCGCGCCCTCGGGCTCGCGCGCTGGCACGTTGTCGCCGGCGACCCGCTTGTTCTGCTGGGTGAGGAAATCCATCGCGAAGTGGATGCCGTTGAGCTCGCGCCCGGGGATGGCGAGGTCGCGCGGCGCCTCGGCGCCGCCGGTTAGGGCCACGGCGTCGAACTCGGCCAACAACTGCGTAGCGGGGAGGGTGCGGCCGACATCGACGTTGGCGCGGAACGCCACGCCCTCGGCCTCCATCTGGGCGATGCGGCGGTCGATCGCGTATTTCTCGAACTTGAAGTCGGGGATGCCGTAGCGCATCAGGCCGCCGATGCGGTCGGCTTTCTCGTAGAGCACGACGGCGTGGCCGGCGCGCGCGAGCTGCTGGGCGCAGGCCATGCCGGCCGGGCCCGAGCCCACCACCGCGACCCGCTTGCCGGTCCGGCGCGCCGGCGGCTCGGGCTTGATCCAACCCTCGGCCCAGCCCTTGTCGACGATCGCGCACTCGATGGTCTTGATCGTGACCGGGTCGTCGTTGATGTTGAGGGTGCAGGCTTCCTCGCACGGCGCCGGGCAGATGCGTCCGGTGAACTCGGGGAAGTTGTTGGTCGAGTGCAGCACGGTGAGCGCGTCCCGCCACTTGTCGCGATACACGAGGTCGTTCCACTCGGGAATGATGTTGTTGACCGGGCAGCCGGTGTGGCAGAACGGGATGCCGCAATCCATGCAGCGCGCGCCCTGGGTCCGAACCTCGGCGTCGGCGAGCGGCCGCACGAACTCGCGCCAATTCTTGACGCGCTTTTCGGCCGCGTCGTAGTCGCGGTCCTGGCGTCCGAATTCGAGGAATCCGGTGACTTTGCCCATGGCATCCGTCTCGTTACTCGGCGGCCGCTTTCGATTCGGGCTTGGTCTTCGGCGCCTTGGCGAGTTCGCGGATAGCACGGCGGAAATCGGTTGGCATCACCTTGACGAACTGGGTGAGCGAGCGGTCCCACCGGTCGAGCAGGCGGCGGGCCTGGGTGCTGTTGGTGTAATGAAGATGGCGCTCGATCAACGCCTTGAGCCGGAGATCGTCCCAACGCTCGAACGCGGTGATGTCCTCGAGCAAGGCCGCGGTACCGCCCGGCGGCGCGGCGTCGCTCTTGGCAATCGGCTCGATCTCGACCATGGCGAGGTTGCAGCACTGCTCGAAATCGCCGTCGACGTCGAAGACATAGGCGATACCGCCGCTCATGCCGGCGGCGAAGTTGCGCCCGGTTCGTCCCAGTACCACGGCGATGCCGCCGGTCATGTATTCGAGGCCATGGTCGCCGACGCCCTCGACCACTGCGATCGCGCCCGAGTTCCTGACCGCGAAACGCTCCCCGGCGACGCCGGCGGCGTAGAATTCGCCGGCGATCGCGCCGTAGAGCACGGTGTTGCCGACGATGATGTTATCGGTGGCGATGCGCTTCGACTCGCGCGGCGCATGGACGGCGATGCGGGCGCCGGACAGGCCCTTGCCGATATAGTCGTTGGCGTCGCCCTCGAGCTCGAAGGCGATGCCGTGCGCGCCCCAGGCGCCGAAGCTTTGGCCGGCCGAGCCCCTGACTTTGATCGAGATGGTGTCCTCGGGCAGCCCGGCGTGGCCGTATTTCTTGGCGATCGCGCCCGAGAGCATCGCGCCGAACGTGCGGTTGCGGTTCGAGATCGGCAGCTCGATCTTGACCGGACGGCCGCTCTCGAGCGCGGGCGCGGCCTGCGCGATCAATTGATGGTCGAGTTGCCGCGCGATCGGATGGTCCTGCGCTTCGGACTTGTAGGTCGCGGTACCGGGCGCGACCGCCGGGCGATAGAGCAGCCGGCTCAGGTCGATCCCTTGCGCCTTCCAATGGTCGATCGCGCGCCGCATGTCGAGGCGGTCGGTGCGGCCGATCATCTCGTTGAAGGTGCGGAAACCGAGCTCGGCCATCAGCTCGCGAATCTCTTCGGCGACGAAGAAGAAGTAGTTGATGACGTGCTCGGGCTTGCCGGTGAAGCGCTTGCGGAGTTCCGGGTCCTGGGTCGCGACCCCGACCGGGCAGGTGTTCAGGTGGCACTTCCGCATCATGATGCAACCGGTCGCGATCAAGGGCGCGGTCGAGAATCCAAACTCATCGGCGCCCAAGAGCGCGCCAATGACGACGTCGCGCCCGGTGCGGAGCCCGCCGTCGACCTGGACCGCCGAGCGGCCGCGCAGGCCGTTCAACAGCAGCGTCTGATGGGTCTCGGCCAGACCGATCTCCCACGGGCTGCCGGCATGGGTAAGCGAGGTCAAGGGGCTGGCGCCGGTGCCGCCCTCGTAGCCCGAGATCGTGATGTGATCGGCGCGCGCCTTGGAAACCCCGGCCGCGACCGTGCCGACGCCGACTTCCGACACTAGTTTGACGCTGATCGAGGCCTCAGGATTGGCGTTCTTGAGGTCGAAAATGAGCTGCGCCAAATCCTCGATCGAATAGATGTCGTGGTGCGGCGGCGGCGAGATCAGGCCGACCCCGGGCGTCGAATAGCGCACCTTGGCGATCAGCCCGCTCACCTTGCGGCCCGGTAGCTGGCCGCCCTCGCCGGGCTTCGCCCCTTGCGCGATCTTGATCTGGAGCTGATCGGCGTTGACCAGGTACTCGGCGGTGACGCCGAAGCGGCCGGAGGCGACCTGCTTGATCGCCGAGCGCATCGAATCGCCGTTGGCGAGCGGTTTGAAGCGGTCGGCTTCCTCGCCGCCCTCGCCGGTGTTCGAGCGGCCGCCGATCCGGTTCATGGCTACTGCGAGCGTGGTGTGCGCTTCGCGCGAGATCGAGCCGAACGACATCGCGCCGGTCGCGAACCGCTTGACGATGTCCTTGGCCGGCTCGACTTCGGCGAGCGGCACCGGCGCGGTTGTCCGGTTGAATTCGAACAAGCCGCGCAGCGTCATCAGCCGCTCGCTCTGGTCGTTGATCGCTTGGGCGAATTCCCGGTAGGTGCTGGCCGAGTTGCCGCGCACCGCATGCTGGAGCGTGGCCACGGTCGTCGGGTTCCAGACGTGGTCCTCGCCGCGCAGGCGATAAGCATAGTCGCCGCCGACATCGAGCATGGCGCGGTAGAGCGGCGAGTCGCCGTACGCGGCGCGGTGACGCATCGCCGTCTCGGCCGCGATCTCGTTCAGCCCGACGCCTTCGACCCGGCTCGCGGTGCCGGTGAAGTACTGCGCTACGAAGTCGCTGGCCAACCCGACCGCGTCGAAGATCTGCGCGCCGCAGTACGAGCGATAGGTCGAGATCCCCATCTTGGCGATCACCTTCAGCATGCCTTTGCCGATCGCCTTGATGTACTGCTTGCGGATGTCGGCCCAACTCTTGTCGGCCGGGAATTCGGCGCGCAGCGACCACAGGGTCTCGAGCGCGAGGTAGGGGTTGATCGCCTCGGCGCCGTATCCGGCGAGACAGCAGAAATGGTGGACCTCGCGCGCCTCGCCGGTCTCGACCACGAGCCCGGTTTCGGTCCGCTCGCCCAGACGAATGAGGTGGTGATGGACGGCCGAGGTGGCGAGCAGCGAGGGGATCGCGATCCGATCGGCCGCGACCGCGCGGTCGGAGAGGATCAGGATGTTGTAGCCTGCGGCGACGGCGTGATGGGCGGTCTCGCACACGCGCGCGAGTGCCGGCCCCATGCCGGTCTCGGCCTCGGCTGCCGGATAGGTGATGTCGACGGTCTTGGTCCGGAAGGCGCTGCCAGCGTGCTCCTCGATCCGGCGGATCTTACCGAGCATGGCATTGGTCAGGATCGGCTGTTCGACCTCGAGCCGCCGATGGCCGCCATCCTCCTCGAAGCTCAAGAGATTCGGCCGCGGTCCGATCATCGACACCAGCGACATCACCGAGTATTCGCGGGTCGAATCGATTGCCGGGTTGGTGACCTGGGCGAAGTTCTGCTTGAAATAGTTGAACAGCAGCTTCGAGCGCCGCGACAACGCGGCCGGCGGCGTATCGGTACCCATCGAGCCGACCGGATCGTCGCCCTCAACGACCATCGGCTTCAGGAAGAAATCGATGTCTTCCTGGGTGTAGCCGGACGCCTGTTGGCGATCCAAGAGCGTCTCCGGCGGCGGCCGCTGTGGCTTCACCTTGCCGGGCAATGCCTCGACCTTGATCTGGGTCTTGGCGAGCCACGCCTTGTAGGGCTTGGCCTTGGCCAAGTCCGCTTTGAGCTCGTCATCGTCGATGATGCGGCCCTTGTCGAGATCGAGCAGGAACATGCGTCCGGGCTGCAGCCGCCACTTCTTGACGATCTTGGCCTCGGGGATGTCGAGCACGCCGGCCTCGGACGCCATCACCACGAGGCCGTCGTCGGTGACGAGGTAGCGCGCCGGCCGCAGGCCGTTGCGGTCGAGGGTCGCGCCGATCTGGCGTCCGTCCGAGAAGGCGATCGCTGCCGGTCCGTCCCACGGTTCCATCAGCGCGGCGTGGTACTCGTAGAACGCGCGCCGCTCTTCGTCCATGAGCGGGTGGTTCTCCCACGCTTCCGGGATCAACATCATCATGGCGTGGGCGAGCGAATAGCCGCCGCGCACCAAGAGCTCGAGAGCGTTGTCGAAGCAGGCGGTGTCGGACTGGCCTTCGGGGATCAGCGGCCACAGTTTTTCGAGCTCGGGCCCGAACAGCTCCGATCGCATCGAATGGTGGCGCGCCGCCATCCAGTTAATGTTGCCGCGCACCGTGTTGATCTCGCCGTTGTGGCAGACCATTCGATAGGGGTGGGCGAGCCGCCACGACGGGAACGTATTGGTCGAGAAGCGCTGGTGGACGAGGGCGAGCGCCGAAGCGAAGCGCGGATCCGCGAGGTCGCGGTAGTAGCCGACGAGCTGCGAGCCCATCAGCATGCCCTTGTAGACGAGCGTGCGGGCCGAGAGCGAGCATAGATAGAAGTCCTTGGTGCCGGCGTCCTTGTCGGTGACGGCGCGAGCGGCGACCTTGCGGATGATGAGCAGGCGGCGCTCGAACGCGTCGGTATCCTTGATCGCCGCGGCGCGGCCGACGAACACCTGGCGGATCGCGGGCTCGGTCGCCTTGACGTTGGCCGAGAGCATCGCGTTGGTGACCGGAACGTCGCGCCAGCCGAGTACGGTTTGGCCGTTGGCGACGACCGTCGCCTCGACCAGGCGCTCGAAGTGGTGGCGCTGCGCCGGGTCCTTGGGCAGGAACACCTGGCCGACGCCGTAGTGCTCGGGCGCGGGTAGGGCGAAGCCGAGCCGCTTGGCCTCGGCGGCGAGGAAATCGTGGGGAATCTGGACCAGGATGCCGGCGCCGTCGCCCATCAGCGGGTCAGCGCCGATCGCGCCACGGTGCTCCAGGTTGAGCATGATCTGGAGGCCTTTGCGCACGATCTCGTGGCTCTTGCGGCCCTTGATGTCGGCAACGAATCCGACGCCGCACGAGTCGTGCTCGTAGCGCGGGTCATAGAGCCCCTGCGGCGGCGGCAACGCCATCCTCAACCCCTCCTCACCGACCGCCGGTGGTCTTTCTCCGCCGACGGCAAACTCAAACTATCACACATCCGACCCTGGGCCGCGACGCAGCCCTGGGCCGCCGCTGCCGCCGCGCGTCTTTCGACCGCGGCGACATTTCGAGGGCATGCGACGCCGCTGGTGCTTGATCACCGGGGCGCCGCTCACACTTCCCTTGCTCGTGTGGGGCCCGGGCATCGGGGCCGACTCCGTCCGGATCGCCCCCGAGTCCTAGAGCCATTATACGAATCGCGAAGCCGTGAACAACGGGCTTTGCGGATGCCGGGCCCGTATGGCGCCGTTGCGCCAGGCGCAACGCTAAAGTCCCTCGGCCTGCAGAAGCTTCACGCTCCCCCTTGCAGAGGGGGCCCTCGATGGTAGGAGAATCGCATGTTCGGGGTCATGATCGCGTAGACCCGGGGCCGGAGCTCGTCGATCCGCCAAGATCAGGGTCTCAGCTGCGCGGCTGCTGCTGCTCGCGCGCTGGGTGCTGGCGCGAGCTTCTACCAGTCATCTCGAACGCGCGGGCCACCTCGTCGAAAAATAGGTCCAAAGACGCGACCGGATTCCGACGCCACGACGCGTCGATGTCGCGAATTGTCGGCGGCGATTGCGGGCATCCCCCGACTGGGCGCCGCGGTCGGGGGGGGGGGGACGGAGTTGTTCGCGATCAGCTCCGCGGGATCGCGTTCCAGTAGCGGTGGTTGAGGGTCCAGATCTGCTGGTCGTGGGCGCGCCACAGGCAGCCGCGGAGCGTATCGACCTTGTGCGATTCGACGCGGCCCAAGCAATAGCGGTACTGGCTCTCGGCTTCGCGCACCGCGCCTCGGCTGTAGCCCTTGAGCGCGTCGGCGCTGAACGTATCGGCCCACAGGCTCAACTGTTTGTCGCGCGCGACCTCGCCGCCTTCGGGCAGCGCGTTGTAGAGCGCGCTCATCAGGTCGGCGACTTCGCGCGGCGTCCCGCCCTTGTCGACGAGCTGGGTGCCGATGTCGCGGTTGGGACCGGCCGCCGCGATCGCTTCTTCGGGCTTGTGCGGGCGGCGATGATGGACGGCCGGGAGCGGCGCCAGGGTCACGCGTTCGCTGATTTCGGCGCTAACGCGCGTCGCTTTGACCTCGGCGAGCTTGGCGGCCGGGATGCTGATGCGCACGGCGGCGAAGCCGCGCTGCGATTCGAAGGTGGCGGCGGCAGCCGAAATCGCGATCCGTTCACCGGCCGCGGTCTCGGCCACCAACTGGACCGCGTCGTTCCCCGACATCGGCGTATAACGCGAGAGGTGCCGGGGCGAACTGCGCCCGGGCTCCATGCAAAACGAGGTCAGTTCGACGTAGCACTCTTTTTCGTTGCACGTGAACGGTTTGGCGGCGTTGGTGGCGAGCAGTCCTAGGAACTGGGGCTCGGCCACCGCTTCCGACAGCGGGACGCCGATCAATGCGGCGGCGACCAACAGACGGGATACGCGCATGGCTGGATATCCTTTCGTACCGCCGTTCAAAATTCCGGAACCCGGGCAGGGCCAGCGGACGCCCGATTGTGATCCTTATTGAAGGCTGAATAAAGGTCGGCTCGCAAGGACGTGAACGCTGCGCGCGGTGGGACTAAAGGCTTGAAAAACCGCCAGAAAATGGCACGATGGCGAAAACGCCGCCGTCAGGGAAGCCGGTCATATGGATCCAGCCGCCGAGAATACGATCCCCAAATTGCTCGCGCGCAACGCGCGGCAGTGGCCCGATCGCACCGCCTTTCGCGAAAAGGATTTCGGTATTTGGCAGTCGTGGAGGTGGGCCGAGGTCAACGAGCAGGTACGCTCGCTCGCGTGCGGGCTCCGTGCCCTCGGCCTCAGGCGCGGCGACAAGCTCGCGGTGATCGGCGACAACCGGCCGCAGCTTTACTGGGCGATGGCGGCCGCGCAGGCGCTGGGCGCGGTGCCGGTGCCGGTCTATCAGGACTCGATCGCCGAGGAGACCCATTACGTGCTCGATCATGCCGAAGTCCGCTTCGCGCTGGTCGAGGATCAGGAACAGGTCGACAAAGTCGCTGCGATCAAGGACCGGTTGCCGCGGCTCGAGATTCTCATTTACGAGGATGCGCGCGGGCTCCGGCATTACGATCAACCCTACCTTCGCAGCTACGCGCAGTTGGTCGAAGACGGCCGCGCCCGCGACCGCGCCGATCCGGCCGCGCTCGATGCCGAGATCGCGACGGGGACCGGCGGCGATCTCGCGGTGATCCTCTACACGTCGGGAACGACCGGACGGTCGAAGGGCGTCCTGCTCACCAACGACAACCTGATCCTCACCGCGCGCAACGCCAACGCGAGCGAACGAATCAAAAGCGATGAAGACGTCCTCGCTTACCTACCGATGGCGTGGATCGGCGACCACATCTTTTCGTACGTGCAGGCGTGCCACGCCGGCTTCACCGTCAATTGCCCGGAGAGCCCGGCGACGATCATGAACGACCTGCGCGAAATCGGGCCGACCTTCTTCTTTGCCCCGCCGCGCATCTTCGAGAACGTTCTCACCCAGGTCATGATCCGGATGGAGGATGCCGGCTGGCTCAAGCGCCGGATCTTCAAGTACTTCATGGCGGTGGCGCGGCGCTGCGGCGCGCGCATCCTCGAGCAGAAGCCGGTCGCGCTCACCGATCGCCTGCTCTATGCGGCGGGCGAAGTCGTGGTCTACGCGCCGCTCCGCAACGTCCTGGGCTTCCGTCGCATCCGCCGCGCTTACACTGCCGGCGAGGCGATCGGCCCCGACATCTTTGATTTCTACCGCTCGATCGGCGTCAACGTGAAGCAGCTTTTCGGCATGACCGAGGCCAGCGTCTACATCACCATCCAGCCCGACAACGACGTCAAGCCCGACACCGTCGGCGTGCCGATGTCCGACATCGAGGTCAAGGTCTCGGATGCGGGCGAAGTTCTGTTCAAGAGCCCGGGCGTGTTCCAGGGCTACTACAAGAACGCCGAAGCCACTGCCGAAACCAAGACCGCCGACGGCTGGGTCCGCACCGGCGATGCCGGCTTCATCGGGCCCGACGGCCACCTGAAGATCATCGACCGTGCCAAGGACGTCGGGCGCCTGACCGACGGCACCCTGTTCGCGCCCAAGTACATCGAGAACAAGCTCAAATTCTTTCCCAACATCAAGGAAGCGGTGTGCGTCGGCGACGGCAAGGCGTTCGTCGCGGTGCTGATCAACATCGACCTCGAGGCGGTCGGCAACTGGGCCGAGCGCCGCGGCCTCACCTATACGAGCTACACCGATCTCGCGACCCGGCGCGAGGTCTACGACCTGATCCAGTCCAACATCGAGCAGGTCAACCGCGACCTCGCCGCCGACCCCAACCTCGCCGGCTCGCAGGTCAGGCGCTTCCTGATCCTGCATAAGGAGCTCGATGCCGACGACGGCGAGCTCACGCGTACGCGCAAGGTGCGCCGGCGCATCATCGCCGAGCGCTACGGCGAGCTGATCGCCGCGCTCTACGGCGATCGCGACCACGTCCAGGTCGAGGCCAAGGTCACCTACGAGGACGGCCGCTCCGGCGTGCTCAAGGCCGACCTCGCGATCCGGAGCGTCGCCACGGTCACGGCCGCGGCGGCGCCGCAGCCGCTCCGCAAGGCGAGCTGATGAAAAACGCAGCCCTCATCCCGAGCCCGTCGAGGGACCTCTTCCTGAGCCCGTCGAACGAGGAGGGCTCCGCTCGCCCGGCGCCCTCATGGTTCGACGGGCTCACCGTGAGGGCAGGTTTGCGTTCGCCGTCATGACCGAAGCCGCCGCAGCGCACGCCGGCGCCAAGAAACTTGGCGCGGTTCTGCTCGAGGTCGAGAACGTCTCGCTGTCGTTCGGCGCGGTGCAGGCCTTGACCGACGTCGGCTTCGCCATCCGCGAGCGCGAGATTCTGGCGATCATCGGCCCCAACGGCGCCGGCAAGACCACGATGCTCAACCTGTTGTCGGGCTGGTACGGCCCCGACAAGGGCACGATTACCTACCAGGGCATCCGCCGCCCGCGCATGCGGCCCCGCGAAGCGGCAGCGCTCGGGATCAGCCGCACGTTCCAGAACGTCGCGCTGTTCAAGCGCATGTCGACGCTCGACAACATCATGACCGGGCGCAACCTCAAGATGAAGGCCTCGTTCCTCGACCACGCGCTCTATTGGGGGCGGGCCGAGGCCGAGGAGACCAGGCATCGCGCCCAGGTCGAGCGTATCATCGACTTTCTCGAAATCGAGGCGATCCGCAAGGTCCCGGTCGGGCGGCTGCCCTATGGCCTGCAGAAGCGGGTCGAGCTCGCGCGCGCGCTCGCGGCCGAGCCGACGCTCTTGCTGCTCGACGAGCCGATGGCCGGCATGAACAGCGAAGAAAAAGAGGACATGTGCCGCTACGTCCTCGACGTCAACGACGAGTTCGGCACCACCATTTGCCTGATCGAGCACGACATGGGCGTGGTGATGGACATCTCCGACCGCGTCGTGGTCTTGGACTACGGGCGCAAGATCGCCGACGGCCCGCCCGAGCGCGTCCGCAAGGATCCGACCGTGATCTCGGCCTATTTGGGCGTCACCCACAGCCCGGCCTAGGAGCGCGCCCTGTGGAAATCCTGACCGCCGCGTTCCTGGGTCCGATCGCCGACATGATCGCCGAGCCGCTGTTCCTGCTCGAGGTCGTGATCGGCGGCGTCTTGACCGGCGTCATGTATTCGCTGGTGGCGCTGGGCTTCGTCCTGATCTTCAAGGCCTCGGGCGTCTTCAATTTCGCCCAGGGCATCATGGTGCTGTTCGCGGCCCTGACGTTGGTCGGGTTGATGGAACGCGGCGTTCCGATCTGGCTCGCGCTCGCGATCACGATCGCGGTCATGGTCGTGCTGGCGATGGCGATCGAGCGGATCGTGCTGCGCCCGCTCGTCAACCAGGCCGACATCACCCTGTTCATGGCGACGATCGGCCTCACCTTCTTCCTCGAAGGGTTCGGCGAGATCCTGTGGGGATCGAACGTCAAGAAGCTCGACATCGGCATCCCGGACCGCTCGGTCGACGTGGGCGGGGTCCTGATCAACACCTTCGACGTGAACGCGGCGGTGATTGCCGCCGTGCTGGTCGCGGTGCTGGCGGTGCTGTTTCAGCGCACCAAGATCGGCCGCGCGCTGCGTGCGGTCGCCGACGACCATCAGGCCGCGCTCTCGGTCGGCATCTCGCTTACCTCGATCTGGGTGATCGTGTGGGCGGTCGCCGGTATCGTCGCGC
>Ga0194131_10008979_pt1 | contig 12800 bp, 11 predicted proteins | sample TA2KigO120mmetaG_FD_148631 | JGI IMG/M metagenome (GOLD analysis project Ga0194131, IMG submission 148631) | Freshwater microbial communities from Lake Tanganyika, Tanzania - TA2015053 Kigoma Offshore 120m | ecosystem: Environmental > Aquatic > Freshwater > Lake | place: Tanzania: Lake... | reverse complement strand
CCAACAATGCCGCCGAGCAAGCGCTGCGGCACGCGGTCATCTGGCGGAAGCTCTCGTTCGGCACGCAATCAGCGTCCGGCAGTCAGTTCGTCGAGCGACTGCTGACTGTCATCGAAACCTGCCGCCGCCAATCCTGCAACGTCTTCGACTGGCTTGTCGAGGCAGTCCAAGCCCACCACAATCAACAAAGGGCAATATCTCTATTGCCCGCGCCGTGAACCAATACGAATCTTTCACACGCCTGCCGGCCCCGGCTGCCGGAACGGCAGATGAGATACAGCGGCTCGTCCTTCGAGCCGTTGCGCGCCTGCATGATCGCCGCCGGGTCGAGCGCGTCCAGCGGGACATTGCGCGCCAGCGCGACATGCACCTCGCGATATTCCATGGGCGTACGTACATCGATCAGTTCCGGCTTGTAGCCCTCACGTGACAGATCGGCCAGGGCCTGTGGATGAATGGTGTTGATGGTCATGACGAAATCCTTTCGGTTTCTTGCAGATCGATCGAAATAACGATGCCACGGCCACGGCGTTGCGTCATGGCAACAGTGCAACATCTCAGGTCATGCCCACGCACAGCCGTGGGCATGACACGCAACTTCTCACTGTCCAGGACGCTTGTCCGTTTCGGGTTCGCGCACGTCGGCGGGAACAGCGTCGCGTGGGGCCGAACTCGGCCCGCAGGCACCGCTCAGTCAGGTGCGCACGCCGAAGCGCGGCAAGACCCAGACTTGCAGGATGATCCAGCCCGCCACGATGGCGATGGGCACGATGACGGAAAAAAGGTTTTCCATGATGCTCCCTTTCGTGACTCGCAGGTTCGGTGTATTGTTCATAACTTGAGATATCCCGATATTAAGATATTTAAGGCGAAAACAAATCACGCTGCCCCCCCGAAACGCTCCTCGACGCAGCTCATGATGTTGGCCAGGTGCGGCTCGGCGACCTTGTAGTAGGCCTTGCGGCCATCCTTGTCGCTGGTCAAAAAGCCGCAGCGCTGCATGAGCCGCAGATGCTCCGAGGCCATGTGGCTGGGGATGCCGCACGCCTCGGCCAGTTCGCCCACCGTGTACCTCCCACGCATTAGCATCTGGATCATCCGCAATCGATGCGGATGCGCCAGCGCCTTCAGGCATTCCGCCGCCCGCTCCAGGGCCGCCAGCGGCGTCAGGCCCGGCGACTTCGGTGGCTTGGTCTTGGTGGTCATGGTTGCCTCGCTCCCTATAATATATCGTAAGATCGCGATATGTCAATAAGATATTCCAGAAAAATTATCGGGCGAGGCGAGCATTCAGAAAAAGCTGCGACTCACTTGAGAATCGCTTTGGCCGATTTGTTGAATTTCATCAACGTAGTTGCGCCCATTCACGGCAAATCAAACACCATCACCTCCGCCGTTTCAGCGCCCTTGATCTCGACAGCCTCTTCCCCCTCCAGCGCCGCCCCGTCGCCGGCCGCTAACAACTGGCCATTGACCATGACGCCGCCGCGCAGCACCTGCACCCACGCCGCCCGGCCTGGCTGGATCCCAAACCCAACGGCCTTGCCGGCGTCAAGCCGCGTGAGATACAGCCTCGCATCTTGCCGGATCGTCAGCGAGCCGTTCTGGCCATCACGAGACGCCGCCAGCAGCAGGCGGTTCTCACTTTTTTTCACGTCGATGGGGCGCTGTTCGTAGCCGGGCGGCAGGCCGTTTCGCTCCGGCATGATCCAGATCTGGTAAAGGTGAACCGGTTCCGTCGCGGACGGGTTGAACTCGCTGTGGCGGATGCCGGTGCCGGCGGTCATGCGCTGGAACTCGCCGGGGCGGAGAACGTCGCCGTTGCCGAGGCTGTCCTTGTGCTCCAGGGCGCCTTCCAGCACGTAGGTCACGATTTCCATGTCGCGATGGCCGTGCATGCCGAAGCCCTGTCCCGGTGCGACGCGATCCTCGTTCATCACGCGCAGCACACGGAACCCCATGTGCTCCGGATCGTAGTAATCGGAGAAGGAAAAAGTGTTATAGGTATCGAGCCAGCCGTGGTTGAAATGGCCACGGTCGGCGGAGCGGCGGATGCGCAGCATGGGTAGCTCCCGCGGGCGAGAGGATGCCCCATTATACGCGGCTGGTTTACGTTTCGCGCTCACTCGCGGCCTGGCGACGACATTGCTGCATGTCGGCAATCAAGCGCGAAACGTAAACGCGGCCAAGTGACTGCGGACTCGCTACAACAATCCCTGTCTGTCCCCCCCTTGGGCGCCCTCCCCTGCTCCGGTCCCGATGATTCTCGACGGAGGTTTTCCGATGAAGACGCAACGGCTCGTGGCGGCTTTTCTGGTACTGGCGATGGCGATCGGCTTCTGGTCCGCCGACGCCCAGGAAAAGGACAAGGAGAAGGACAAGGACAATCCCTACGGCATCGTCGCCACGCTCAAAGGACACACCGAGCTGGTTTATTCCGTGGCTTTCAACGACGACGGCAAGCAGATCGCCACCGGCAGCTTCGACAACACCATCAAGCTCTGGGACACGCCGTCCGGCAAGGAAATCCGCAGCTTCGGCGGCCCGGCCGGGCATCAGAAGATGGTGCTTACCGTCGCCATCAGCCCCAACGGCCAGCTTCTCGCCTCCGGCAGCGCCGACAACACGCTCAAGGTCTGGGACATCCCGTCCACCAGCCCGCTGCAAACGCTGGCCAGCAACGACGGCGTCACCTCGCTCGCGTTGAGCCCGGATGGCAAACGCCTCGCCACCGGCGGCAAGGATGGGCTCATCCAGCTCTGGGACACGGCCACCTTCAAGCCATCGATCAAGATGCCGGGACACACGGGCGCTGTGACTAGCCTTGCCTTCAGTGCCAACAACCAGTTCATCGCCAGCAGCGGCGCCGACAAGACGCTGCGCTTTTTCGACGCGAACAAGGGGCAGCAGCTTGCCGAGGTCGGCGCCCATCATGGCTCGGCCAACGCCGTCGTGCTGAACCCAAACAGCACGGTCGGCTACAGCATCGGCGACGATGGCCTGCTCAAGTTCTGGCAGGTCCCGCCGCCGCCGACGCGCACGCTGGCCAGCCATGAAGATTCCGTCCTGGCCATCGCGTTCTCGCCGGACGGCAATCAGGTGTTCACGGCTGGCAAGGACAAGGTCATCCGCCAGACTCCCATCGCGGGCGGCAAGGAGACCAAGAGCTTCGCCGGCGCCAGTGCCGCGATCCGCAGCGCCGCCGTCGCTCCGAACAACACGACGCTGGCCGCCGGCACCGCCGAGAACAACATCGCGCTGTGGAATATCGCCGACGGCAAGATCATCGACCAGCTCCAGGCGCATCGTGGCGCGGTCACGGGCGTCAGCTTCAATGCACAGAGCACGCAGATGCTGACCTCCGGCAGCGACGGTCTCATCAAGCTCTGGTCGTTGCCGCTGATTCCCGGCAAGTCTCTGACGCACCCGGAATCGGTGCTGGCCGCAGCCGCCACGCCGGACGGCAAGCAGGTCTTTACCGGCAGCACCGACAAGATCGTCCGCGCCTGGGATCCGGTGAAGCCGGCCATCCTGCGCCAGTTCACCGGCCATGCCGGGCCGGTGACGGCGGTTGCCGTCAGTGCCAACGGGCAGACTCTGGTTTCCGGAAGCGCCGATCAGACGATTCGCGTCTGGAATCAGGCCATGGGCAAGGAAACGGCCATGGTCGGTGCGCACGCAGGACCGGTCACCTCATTGACCCTGAATCCGGCCGGCAACCAGGTCCTGTCGTCCTCGACGGACGGCAGCGTCAAGCTCTGGCAGGTGCCGACGGCCGGTCCGCGACCGTTCGCGCACCCCGACCAGGTGACCAGCATCGCCGTCAGTCCGGATAGCACGCGCGTCGCCACAGGTTGCGCCGACAAGCAGGTCCGGCTGTGGAACTTCAAGACCGGGGCCAAGGAACGCGACCTGCAAGGCCCGGCGCTGAGCGTTACCTCGGTCGCGTTCAGCGGCAACGGCCAGCAAGTCGCCGCCGGCAGCGCCGACAAGACTGCGACCGTCTGGAACGTGGCCGACGGCAAGCTCCTCAAGAAGATTGCCCTCCCTGGAGTGGTCAATGACATCGCCTTCAGCCCGGACGGCAAGTCGCTTGCCGCCGCCCTCGCCGATAACTCCGTTCGCGTCGTCAATCTCGTCGAAACCAAGGACAAGAAAGACAAGAAGGACGACGAGCCGCGAAACTTCGCTGGCCACAAGGGATCGGTTACGAGCATTGCCTACACTCCCAAGGGAGATGCACTCATCTCCGGCAGCGCCGACAAGTCAGTCATCATCTGGGAGTTGAAGGACGGCAAGGCCGCCAAGACGCTGGAGCATCCGACGGCCGTTTCCGGACTTGCTTTGAGCAAGGATGGCACGCGCCTGGCCGTCGCCGGCGACAAGGCCGTCAAGATCTGGACGATCGCAGACGGCAAGGAGTCCAGCGCCTTCGCCGCTCCGGACGTCATTCAGAGCATCGCCATTGCGCCCGACGGCAAGTCGCTGCTTCTGGGCGGCAAGGACAAGGTCGCCCGGCTCGTCGATCCGCAAGGCAGGCTGCTTGAGTTCTTCAATCACGACGGCGCCGTGCAGGGCGTCGCGTTTGCCGATGCCAGGCAACTTCTCACCGCCAGTGCAGACAAGCTGGCCCAGGCCTGGACGTCGTCGCTGCTCTGGAGCAAGGACGTCAAGGCCCCGGTGGTTCGCGCCTTGCTGAGCCCGAAGGGCGATCTCGCTCTGGCCGTCGATGACAAATCGGTCAAGACCTTCAGCACCGCCGACGGCAAGGACCTCAAAACGCTCGACACCGGCGGCGCCGTTGTCGGACTGGATCTGAGCGCGGACGGTACGAAGGTCGTCACGGCCGACGCTGACAAGACCGTCAAGGTGTGGACCGCCAAGGACGACAAGAAGCCGCTCTCGACCCTGACGCTGGACGCCGTCCCGCGTGCCCTGGCGGTCAGCCCAAACGGCACGCGCCTGGCCGTCGCTGTCGGCGATGACAAGAGCCCCGTCATTCGCGTATACGACCTCGACTCTGGCCGAGAGTTGCAAATTATCGACGGCCACATGGGCCCGATCGGCTCAATCGATTTCCTGGCGGACAACAAGACAATTGTGTCCACGTCGCAAGACAAGTCGGCGCGCTTGACGTCCGTCGGCGTGCTCGCATCCATTGATGGGCACAAGGACGGCGCGGCGGGCGTGCAGTTCCACAGCAATGGCACGCAGGCGCTCTCGGCCGGCGGCGACAAGCTTGCCAAGCTCTGGGACCTCGCCAAGGGGACCATGCTCAAGTCGTTCGGCCCAGTCGACGATATCAAGGCTGTCGCCTTCAGCCGCGACTACACGCAGGCCGGCGTTGCGGCCGGCAAGAAGGCCATCGTCTGGAACATCGGCGACGGCAAGCAGCTTTACGAGCTTGTCCACCCGGCCGATGTGCTTTCGCTGTCCTTCAACCAGGATAAGACCCGGCTCGCAACCGGGGCGGCCGACAAGCTGGCCCGCACATGGGACATCGCCACCGCCAAGGAATTGCAATTCTTCACGAACGATGAGCCGGTGGCGGCCGTGCTCTTCGACGGCAAGAGCACCGGCGTCGTCTACGCGGGCGGCAAGACGCCGCGCGGCGACACGCTTTCGATCCAGCGCGTCGTGCCGGTGTCGCCGGGACCCGTGCATGCTCTCGTCTTCGCGCCGAACAACACGCATGTCGTTACCGGCGGCAGCGACAAGCAAGTCAAGATCTGGAACATCAACAGTGCCGCCAATGAACGTACCTTCGCCGGCTTCGGCGACAGCGTCCATTCCGTCGCGGTGGCGAAGAACAATCTCTTGCTTGCGGCCGGCAGCGCCGACAAGACGGTGCGCGTTTTCAACTTCGGCGACGCCAAGGAGATGGCGGCGGTGAAGACGTCCGGAAAGGTGACCTCCCTGGCGTTCAGCGCCAACAGCCTGGCCCTGGCCGGCGGCGGCGCCGGTGGCGCCGTGTCCACCTGGGACGTGACTTTTCAGGCCGGACAGCCGTTGCCGCAAGACTTCTTGAAGCCGATCCAGTCGTTCAGCCACAAGGAGCCGGTGACGCGCGTCGAATTCGCCGCCGATAATGCCACCATCTACGCATCAAGCCTCGACAAGACGCTGCAAGCGTGGAAGCTGGCATCGCTCACGCCGACGCGCAACTTCCCGCATCCCAATCATGTCGATAGTGTCGCCTTCAACGCCAAGGGAGACCAGCTCATCTCCGGCGGCCACGACGGCAAGATTCGCATCTTCGACCTTGTCAAGGGGGTGCAGCTTCGCGAGATCAATGCCCACATCCTCAAGGATTCGACGATGATCTACGCGGTTGCCTACTCGCCCGACGGCACCAAGATCCTGAGTGCCGGTTATGACAATAGCCTGAAGCTCTGGGATGCCAATACCGGCGCCATGGTCAAGGATTTCAAGGCCTACAAGGTCAAGGATTTCGAGAAGGGCCACCAGGATCCGGTGTTCAGCGCTGCCTTCAGCCCGGACGGCAAGTTCATCGCCTCCGGCTCCGGCGGGCTGGAACGGCTCATCAAGATCTGGAACGTCGCCGACGGCTCCGTGGTCCGCGACCTCGCCAATCCGCAGCTTGCCGCCGCCAACCCGAAGGCTCCGCCGCGCTCGCACCCCGGCTGGGTTTACAAGCTTCGCTTCACCAAGGACGGCAAGCTTGTGTCGATCGGCGACGCGCCGATGAACAAGGGCTATTTGGCCATCTGGAACCCCACGGACGGCAAGATGCTCTACGGCAACGCCATGCCGCTGGGCACCTTCTTCGGCCTGGCCATCTCGCCCGATCAGAAGCTGCTGGCCATCGGTGCCGGCCCGCGCGGCCGGGCGTCGCCTGACTTCAACAGCGCGTACTTGATGCAGTGGCCGTTGAAGGATAAGTGAGTCAGGGATGTCGGACTGGTCTGGCGACTCGCCGGGCAGGACGCCTGGGAGTTGTCGTCCGTAGGGCAAGCGCTCGCTGGCCCAACCGCTGCATCTCAAGGTACAGAATCAGCCCGATCCGAGCGTTGCCGAGCGAATGGTCGTGTCTCATTACCGAATCCACGATCGGGATCGACGGAACGTCGTCAATCTGGCATTATTGGGAGACGAATCAGCGCGCTGCGGGACATTCGCGACACGGCGGCGCTGCTGGCCATCCTGGATGGCTTGTGGACGGCAAACTCCATCGATGCTGATCAGGAGCGCGGGTGCGTGATCGTCATGAAGACTATCATTTTCGATTTCGGCAATGTCATCGGCTACTTCGATCACGGTCAGACCTTGAGCCGGCTGACGGCGCATACGGACATGTCCGCGGAGGGCATGACCGACGCGATCTATCGCGGACAGCTCGAGGACGACTTCGAGGCGGGCCGCGTCAGTGCTGCCGACTTCTTGCGACAGGTTAAGCAGATGTGTCGGCTAAGTTGCGACGACACCTATCTGGCCGATGCCTGGAGTGATATCTTTCGGCCGAACCAGGAGGTCTGCGACCTGATACCGCGCTTGCAAGGCCGCTACCGCCTCGTTCTGGGCAGCAACACCAATGAACTGCATGCCGGACAGTTCTGCCGGCAGTTTGCCGGGACGCTGCGCCACTTCCACAAACTGGTGATGTCCCATCAGATCGGCGTGCGCAAGCCGCACGCCAGCTTTTTCGAGCACTGCCAGACCCACGCGGTCGGCGATGCCGACGAGTGTCTGTTCATCGACGACCTGCCAGCCAACGTTGCCGCCGCGCGTGCCTGGGGCTGGCACGTCATCCAGTATCAAAGCTTTCAAGACCTGGAAACGCGCCTCAAGAGTCTGGCCGTGCTCTGAGTGAATACCATCGCAGACGAACGCCGTGCCCTTCGCTATTTGACCAGTTCCTCGAAGCCTGGCGATGGCGCCGGCATTTTTGGAATGTCCTTCAGGGCGCGATCGTTCTTGGGTCTCTCGACGACCGTGCGCTGCTCGGAGCAACCCGATCCTGCGAACGCTACAGTGAAAACGACAAGGACCGCTGTCAGAAGCTTCATGATATGCTCCCCATTGCTGGAGTGAGATGTGCCACGGATCGACTGTTTGCCTTGATGCCCGGATCAACTATTGTTGCCAGTCGCCCGGCATCGCCATGCCATCGTTGGCGAGCAAGGCCAGTCGATAGGTGGGCTGCGACACGGTGGGCCCGATGATTCGGACTGTACCGTCCATCATGCCGGTGACCATGCCGGAGCTATGAATGGCCTGGGCATTGATCTTGTTGCATTGCGCATCCGTTGGCTGCAGCTGAGGAATGCCGTCCCAGGAACCCCAGTTCTTATCCCCGGGTACGACGGTGTTGTCGCCCGGATTGGTCAGGTAAGTGGTGTTGTAAACGTTGTAAAACGTGTGCGAATTGGCGATCACCGGAGTCCAGTTCCATGCCCAGGCGACGCTGGGGTACGCCCAGAGATTGCCGGCGTTGCCGTAGCCGGCGGTGTACCAGGTTCCCTGGTAGTTGTAGCCGTATCCACAGCCCGAATAGGTCTCCCCGAAGCCGATGGTATTTGAGGTCCCATCGGGCATGTTGCCAAGCCGATAGCGCGGCATGTTGGCGCCGGCGATGTAGGTCAGCCCAAACACCTGCAGATTCGGAGCATAGCTGGCCCCCATCCAGCTCCCGACCTGGACGCCGCTCCAGCCCTGTTGCAGCGTCGGATCGCTCGGACATTGAAACGTCGGCACCGGCATCAAGCGAATGTAGCTCGGACCATCCCAGATGTAGCCTGAGTTTGCGTCGGCGCTGCTGACGCCCGACTTGTACATGGGATCTTGCTCGATGAACGGTAAAATGGTGAAAAGCAAGTTGCCGTGATAGCGAAACGCCTCTCCCAGATAGGGTGCACTCTGCTTGTACGATCCAATGGCTGGCAGTGTCAAGAAAGTATCGTGGTAACTGTGTGTCGCCAGGACAAGTTGCTTGATGTTGTTCGAGCACTGCGTGCGTGCGGCAGCCTCTCGGACTTTCTGCACCGCCGGGACGAGCAGCGCAATCAAGACGGCGATGATGGCGATGACTACCAGCAACTCGATCAGAGTGAAGCCGTTGCGTTGCGCTTGCGCCGTTCTTGTCATGATTGAACTCCTTGATTTGAAGTCAGGCGAATGGACCTCAGGCGAGCGGGATACATCGGTAACGAACACGCCATCCCGCTCTCGACTCTGTGATTGTGCCAGCGACACAATGAAAGCGTCGTGAGCCGCGTGTTAAATAGAAATGACAAGAGCATGAGGCGCCGTTCATTAGAGATGAGAAAACAATCGGACGAGCAATCGAGAAGAACTGAAATCCGCACAGGCATATAATGACCGGGTATTCAGCTAGCAGGTCGTCGCTGGATGGCGGCCGCGCAACCAGGCAAGGATGATACCGTGGACAACTCGGCATTCCTCGCTCAATCAGACCCTGACATTCACCAGGCAATCGTGTCCGAGTTGCTTCGCCAGCAGCAAGGCCTCGAGATGATTGCATCGGAGAATTACGCTTCTCCGGCAGTGATGGCGGCGCAGGGCTCCATACTCACTAACAAGTACGCGGAAGGCCTGCCCGGCAAGCGTTATTACGGCGGTTGTGAGTTTGTCGACCGGGTTGAGCGCCTGGCCATCGACCGCGTGCTCGCACTGTTTGGCGCCGCTCGCGCCAACGTGCAGCCGCATTCGGGCGCGCAGGCGAACATGGCTGTCTACTTCGCTTGCCTCGATCCCGGTGAAACGATCCTGGCCATGGATCTGGCGCACGGCGGACACCTCACGCATGGCATGCATCTGAATTTCTCCGGCAAGCTCTACAAGGTCGTTTCCTACGGTGTGCGCCGCGAGGACGAACGGATCGACTACGACCAGGTCGCCCGTCTGGCGCGCGAGCACAAGCCCCGGCTCGTGGTGGCGGGCGCCAGCGCCTATCCGCGGGCCATCGATTTTGGACGCTTCGCCGACATCTGCCACGAGGTGAATGCGCTGTTCATGGTGGATATGGCACACATCGCCGGCCTGGTGGCCGCCGGCGTACACGACAGCCCGGTTCCGTTCGCGGACTTTGTAACGTCGACCACGCACAAGACGTTGCGCGGCCCACGCGGCGGTTTGGTGCTTTGCAAGCAGGAATGGGCACAGAAAGTCAATCAAGCGGTTTTTCCCGGGCTGCAAGGGGGACCGCTGATGCACGTAATTGCGGCCAAGGCCGTCAGCTTCGGCGAGGCCGCCCGACCCGAATTCAAGGCCTACGCCGCGCAGGTGATTGCCAATGCCTGCACCTTGGCCGAGGAACTCAAGCGCCTGGGCTTTCGCCTCGTTTCCGGCGGCACCGATAATCATTTGTTGCTGGTGGATGTGGCCTCGCGCGGCGTGACCGGCAAGCTTGCCGAGGAGGCGCTCGACGCCGCCGGCATCACCGTCAACAAGAACAAGATTCCCTTCGACCCTCGCCCGCCCATGGATCCTTCCGGTATCCGCATCGGCACACCCGCATTGACGACACGCGGCATGCGCGAGCCGGAAATGCGGCAAATCGCCGACTGGATCGGGGAGGTGCTTGGCGATCCTGCGAATAGCGCCTGCCAGCGCAGGACGCGCAGCGAAGTCTTGAAGATGTCGGCAGGATTTCATGGCCGCTGGTAGTCACGGGCCAGCGCTCTTGATTATCTTGGAAACCTCCTCGAGCGCCCTCTCAGCCCGGTCATGGCCGGGTTGTAATCGCAATGCTCGGGTGAGGTACTGATGTGCCAGGAAGCTCTGCTGCTGTTGCAAGTAAAACTCCCCGACTTCCGTGAGCAAGTCGGCATCATTCGGGCCCTGCTCCACTCTCCGGAGAGCCGCCGCCAGGCGCTTGCTGTGCTCGGTGAATTGCTTGTAAGCGGCCAGCTCGTCCGCGGCACTTTTTTCCCGCCCCAGCTGCTGCAGCAGGCATTGATATAGCGCGTAACGAGCATTTCCATTCTGCGGATCTAGTTGGATGGCGCGCCGAAGCCAATCCTCTGCTTGCTGGAACTGCTGCCGGCGCAGAGCGACTCGCCCCCGTTGAAACAACGCTGCAGGGTAATCTGCTTTGACCCGCAACACATCCGCAAATCTCTGATCGGCTGCCTCGAGCTCGTTCCGTGCCAGGTGATACATTCCGGCTAGCAAGGAGACGTCCGTGGGTCGCCATCCCGAACTCTCGAGTGCGCGCAGGTGCTCAGGGAGTTCGACAAGGTCCAGCCGCTGCAACAACACGCCGGCAAGCTGGAAGCGTGCATTCCAGAATTCTGGTTCCAGTGCGAGCGCGCGCTCAAAGTCGTGCCGAGCATCGCTCGTTTTACCCGTACGAGAATGCACGGCGCCGCGCCAGCAATGGCCAACTGCGTCGTCAGGTGCCTGCTCCAGCCAGCGCTCGATGTAGTACTCCGCCGTGGGAAATCGTGATTCTCGATACAGGCAGTAGACCATCGTTTCCAGCACCAGCGGCTCCCTGTAACTAGCGTCGCGTAGTCGAGTGCGTAACGGCATCTCCCGTTGTGGGAATTCCGCACGCTGCGCGCGCAGCAGCAGCCATTCGGTATGAAACTCGTGGTCCGCATGTGGCTTGCAAAGGAGCAAGTGCGCTTCGGCCCTGGCGTATTCCTGCAGGCCGCGATGGATTCGCGCTGCCAGGATATTTGCGCGGTAGTGGTTGCGGCGCAAGGCCAGGACGCGGTCAACGTGGACCCGCCCCTCCTCGTAATTATGAAGACGACAAGCGCGTTCCGCCGACTCAAGTTGCCAGCCGATCCAGACGCCAAGGCTGAGCCAGCCTCCCGCGATTGCCACGCCGGCGCAGATGATGAGTGACCAGGTCGGACGAGCGCGCACTGCATGTGCCAGCATCGTGAAAGGGCAGCAAAGCACCGCGCATGCGAGGCGGAGTTTTGTCATACTTATCCAGCACTCAGGACGGGGGTTGCTCGATGACATGGTGCCATCGATTGATGGCCGGATTGCGAACTTCCTGACGTATGCCGCTTGGCCACTGTATCACGACCCGTTCGACACTGGAGCGCTCGCCCAGGCCAAAATGCAGATTCCTGGAAGATTGCGACAGATATCCCCCGGCACCCTGAACCTGGCGGACCATCACGTCGTTTCCGACGTGAACCCACACCAGTGCCCCGATGGCGTCGCGATTGCTTTTGAGGCCTTGCAGGGCAAACGTGATGTAGTTCTTCCTGGGAAAGTGATTCTGAAAGAAGTAAGGGTGATCATTGAAATTGTTGGTGACGATGTCGAGCCGGCCATCTTTTCGGAAATCTGCGGCCGCAGCGCAACGCGAGCTTCGCGCCGCGTGCCTGCCGCCGATGCGGTCCGCCAGATAGATACCATTGCGAGGTGGTTCGATGCCTTCTTGCCTTGACCGTTCCGAGAAAGTTTCATTGCCATTGTTCATCAGCAAGCGATTTTCCGAGTAAAAGGATGGATACCCCATGCCTGATGGCAAGAACACGTCTTCGAAGCCATTATTGTCGAAGTCGCCGGCCACGATTCCCCATGGCCAGAAGGTTGCGACGTCTGCTTTCTCGGATACTTCGGAAAACTTGCCCCCTCCCAGGTTCTTGAACAGCGTATTGCCGAATACGACCTGGCCATAATCGACTTGAAAAACATCGGCGAGTTTCTGTTCAAGTTTCTCTGCCACCAGGCCCTCGTACCAGGGCGAAATCGCCAAATTCTGCCTCAATTATCGCCGCGGGCTTGATTTTGACTACTGTACAGCCCCTACGATTCTCCGGAGTTTTGCCTGTCCCGTCCCATCTCTTTTC
>Ga0194131_10008978_pt1 | contig 12802 bp, 15 predicted proteins | sample TA2KigO120mmetaG_FD_148631 | JGI IMG/M metagenome (GOLD analysis project Ga0194131, IMG submission 148631) | Freshwater microbial communities from Lake Tanganyika, Tanzania - TA2015053 Kigoma Offshore 120m | ecosystem: Environmental > Aquatic > Freshwater > Lake | place: Tanzania: Lake... | reverse complement strand
TGTGACGGTGAACCACTGACCGGAGAGCCGGATGCGGGAGACCCGCCCGTCCGGTTCGGAGGGAGGGGGAAGCGCATTGCTTCTCCCTACCCCTATTCGGCCGGAGCCGTCGTCGTGTCCGTCGTGTCCGTCGTGGTTATGGCGAGTGCTTCACGCGCTGCCACTCGGCCTCCATTTCCTCGAGGCTCGCGTCCTGGAGCGATTGTCCCCTCATGGCAAACGCGCGCTCGACGGCGTCGAAGCGCCGGGTAAACTTCTCGTTCGCCCGCCGCAGCGCCGCCTCGGGCTCGATGCCGAGCTTGCGCGACAGGTTGGCGATGGCGAAGAGCAGGTCGCCCATCTCTTCTTCGGCGCGCGAGAGATCGCCGGTCGCCCCGGATTCGACTTCGCGGCGAACCTCGGCGACCTCTTCCTCGATCTTGTCCAGCACGTCCGCGGGCCGCGCCCAGTCGAAGCCCACGGCGGCGGCGCGCGCGCTGATCTCATACGCGCGCAGCAGCGACGGCAGCGTCTTCGGCACCCCGCTGAGCGTCGTCTTCGGCATCTTCGTGCCGGCCTGTCCCGCCTCCGCGCGCTCGCGCGCCTTCATCGTCTCCCAGCGCTCGATGACCTGTTCGCTGGTGATCGCATCCTCGCCGTCCGCGCGCGCGAAGACGTGCGGGTGGCGGCGCACGAGCTTGTCGCAGATCGCGTCGATGGCGTCGCCGATCGTGAAGGTGCCGGCCTCCTCGTTGATCTGCGCCAGGAAGACCGCTTCGTAGAGGTAGTCGCCCAGCTCCTCGCGCAGGCTTGCGGCTGAGCCGCTCTCGATCGCTTCGAGCACCTCGTAGGTTTCCTCGAGCACGAACGGGCGCAGCGAGGCGAGCGTCTGCTCGCGATCCCACGGGCAGCCGCCCGGCGCGCGCAGCGCGCGCATGATGTCGACGAGGCGATCGAAGCGCGCCCCCGCGGTGTCGGCCATGGCCTATGATAGATGCATGAGCGACGAGGCACAGAACGACGAGCATCAGGGCGGAGAAGCGTCCGGCATCAGTTTCGCCGCCTTCGTGTTGTCGCTCGCGCATACGGCAGCGGTGCACTTCGGCGACATCCCGGACCCCGTCAGCGGAGAGAAGGCCGGGGTGAACCTGCCGGCGGCGCAGCAGATGATCGACATCCTCTCGCTGATGGAGCTGAAGACGCGCGGCAACCTGACCGCCGAAGAGCGGCAGCTGCTGGACCAGCTGCTGTTCGAGCTGCGGATGCGCTTCGTCGAGGCGGCGAAGCAGGGCGGCGGACGTCCCGCCGACTCGCGCATCATCATTCCTTGACCCGCGGGACAGTCACTTTTCTCGGCACCGGTACGTCCACCGGCGTGCCGATGATCGGCTGCACCTGTGGCGTGTGCCGCTCCACGCATCCGCGCGACAAGCGGCTCCGCCCGTCGATCTTCGTGGATGTCCCCGGACACGCGCAGATCCTCGTGGACACGACTCCCGATCTCCGACAGCAGGCGCTGAGGTACGGAATCACCCGTCTCGACGCCGTGCTGTTCACGCACAGCCACGCCGACCACATCCTCGGCCTCGACGACATCCGCCGCTTCAACATGGTGCAGCAGGCGCCGATCCCCTGCTACGCGACACCGCCGGTGTGGGAGAGCATCCGCCAGACGTTTTCGTACGCCTTCGACGGCAGGCCGCGGCTCGGCGGCGGCGTGCCGAAGGTGGAGGCGCACGACATCGACGGTCCGTTCGTCGTGAAGGGCGTGCGGATCCTTCCCGTGCCGCTGTGGCACGGACGCATGCCGATCCTGGGCTTCCGCTTCGGCAGCTTGGCGTACCTCACCGACTGCAACGCGATCCCGGATGAGTCGTGGGCCCTGGTCGACGGCGTGGACACGCTCGTGCTCGACGCGCTCCGCGACAAGCCGCACACCACCCACTTCACTGTCGCCGAGGCGCTCGACGCGGTGCAGCGCATCCGCCCGAGGCGCGCCTTCTTCACGCACATGACCCACGACCTGGGCTACGAGGAGACCAGCGCGCGCCTGCCCGCGGGCGTCGAACTCGCATATGATGGCCTCGTGCTCGACTTCGAGGCCGACGTCTCCTAGCCGGTGTGGAGGTCCTCCATTTTCCAGACGATGTGCGGCCGCCGTGGCTGGTGCATCCGGTGCTGGCCCTCGGCAACTTCGACGGGCTGCACCGCGGCCACCTCAAGATCATCGAGCGCGTGAAGCGCGGCGCCGCCGAGCACGGCGGGACGCCGATGGCGATGACCTTCGACCCGCATCCGCCGCGCGTGGTGCGGCCCGACAAGGCGCCGCCGCTGCTGATGACGAAGGCGCAGCGCCTCGACGCGCTGCACCGGACCGGGATCAACTGCGTCGCCGTCGTGCGCTTCACGCACGAGATGTCGCAGTGGGATCCGGAGACGTTCGTGCGGTCGGTCCTCGTGGACTGGCTGCGCGTCTCCGAGGTGTGGGTCGGCGCCAATTTCCTGTTCGGGCACGGACGGAGCGGCAACTTCACGTCGTTGCGCACGCTGGGGCAGCGCTACGGGTTCCGCGCGGACAAGATCGACCCGGTCCGCTACAAGGAATTCGTGGTGAGCAGCACGCGCATCCGGCGGCTCGTCACCGAGGGACGCATGGACGAAGCGGCGGCACTGCTCGGGCACCAGTACTATCTGGACGGAGAGGTGGTGGAAGGCCGGCGCCGCGGACGCGAGCTCGGGTTTCCCACCGCGAATCTGCGGACGGCGAACGAGCTCGTCCCGCCGCACGGCGTCTATGCCACCACGCTGACCGTCGATGGCATCATCCACCCCGCGATGACCAACATCGGCGTGAACCCGACCTTCGGCGACGCCCACGCGCCCACCATCGAGACGCACGTGCTCGGCTTCAGCGGCGACCTCTACGCGCGCCAGGTGCGCCTCGGGTTCGTCCTGCGCCTGCGCGACGAGCGGCGGTTCGACGACGTGGATGCGCTGAGGGCGCAGATCGAGGCCGACCAGCGCCGCGCCGAGCGGCTCTTCTCACGGTTGTCGGTATAAATGGGGTCGGGAGTCATTTTTAGAGGACACTTCAATGACTGGAGGATCAGTGTCCTCTGAAAATGACTCCCGACCCCATTACGATTTTGTCGTTACGATTCCCGCCGCGGCCAACTACGCCGCCATGATCCGCGACGTCGTGGCGCACGGCGCCCGCCAGGCCGGCTCCGGAGACGAGGCCGCGCTGGCGTTCGGGTGCCGCGCCGAGGACGCCGTCCGCGACCGGCTGGGCAGCGCGGGCGCCCAGCCGCTCCACGTCACCGTTCGCCTGGACCAGGGGCCCCTCCAGGTGCTCATCACCGGCAGCGGCGCCGCGCTCACGCTGACCCTCGGGACCTAGGATCTCCGTGCTGCGCCTCTACAACACGCTGACCAGGCGCGAAGAGGAGTTCGCGCCGCTCCGCGACAACACCGTGCGCATGTACGCGTGCGGACCGACCGTCTACGCCCGCGCCCACATCGGCAACTTCCGCACGTTCGTCTGCGTGGACGTGCTGCGCCGCACGCTGAAGTACGTGTGCGGCTACCTCGTGCGCGAGGTGGTGAACTACACGGACGTGGACGACAAGACGATCGCCGGCGCGCAGCAGGCCGGAAAGCCCCTGCGCGAGTACACCGAACACTGGATCGGCGCGTTCCGCGCCGACGCCGGGCAGCTCGGGCTCGAGCTGCCGGAGGAGACGCCGCGCGCCACCGACGACCTCAACCTGCGCGCGATGAGCGACATGATCCTCACGCTCGAGCGGAACGGCCACACCTACCGGCGCGACGGGTCGGTCTATTTCAAGATTTCCACGCTGCCGGAGTACGGGAAGCTGGCGCGCCTCGACCACGAGGGGATGCGCGACGGCGCGCGCGTGGACGTGGACGAATACTCGAAGGACGACCCGCGCGACTTCGTGCTGTGGAAGGCGTCCAAGCCGGGCGAGCCGTCGTGGGACTTCGGCGCGGGCCCCGGCCGCCCCGGCTGGCACATCGAGTGCTCGGCGATGGCGCTGCGCCTCCTCGGCGAGGCGCCGATCGACCTGCACGCCGGTGGCATCGACCTGATCTTCCCGCACCACGAGAACGAGATCGCGCAGAGCGAAGGCGCCACGAAGCGGGAGTTCGCGCGCTTCTGGCTCCACGTCGAGCATCTCTTCGTCGAGAACGAAAAGATGTCGAAGTCGCTCGGCAACGTGTACACGCTGGCCGAAATCGCTGCACGCGGGCACCGGGCGTCGGCGCTGCGCTACCTGCTGCTGTCGTCGCACTACCGCAAGCAGCTCAACTTCACCTGGACGGGGATGGATCAGGCGGAGGAGGCGCTGCGCCGGATTGTCGACTTCCTGGCCCGTCTCGAGACCGTCACGGCGGCCGGTGAGCACCCGGCCGTGCGGCAGGCAGTGGACCGGGCGCGGGCCGATTTTCGCGCGGCTTTACAGAGTGACCTCAATACGGCGGCCGCGCTGGCCGCCATCTTCGATCTGGTCCGGGATGTGAATGCAGCCATAGACGCCCGGCAGATCGCCGCGCCCGACGCCATGGCGGTGCGGGCGGCGATCGACGAGTTCGACCAGGTGCTCGGCGTCGTGAGCCTGCGTCAGGCCGAGGACGCGCAGCCGCCGGTGCCGGTGGAGGAGATCGAGCGGATGATCGAGGAGCGCAAGGCGGCGCGCCGGCGCCGCGACTTCGCGGCGGCCGACGCCATCCGGACGAGCCTCGCCGACCGCGGCATCCTTCTGGAGGACAACCCGGGCGGGACGCGCTGGAAAAGAAAATGAGCGCCTTGAAGATGACCGGGGCGCTCCCGAAGGGGCCGCAGATCCGGACCAGCCTGCCTGGTCCGAAAGCGAAGGCCATCATCGAGCGCGACCGCGCGGTGGTGTCGCCGTCCTACACGCGCGACTATCCGCTCGTGATCGCGCGCGGCGAGGGCGCGATGGTCGAGGACGTGGACGGCAACCTGTTCCTCGACTGCACCGCCGGCATCGCGGTCACCGCCACCGGACACTGCCATCCTGAAGTCGTGCAGGCGATCGTCGATCAGTCGCACCGCTTCCTGCACATGTCGGGCACCGACTTCTATTACGAGCCGCAGGTGCGCCTCGGCGAGGAGCTCTCGGCCATCGCGCCGATGAAGGGGCCGCACCGGTCGTTCTTCGGCAACTCCGGGACCGAGGCGGTGGAGGCGGCGCTGAAGCTGGCGAAGTACCACACGCGCCGCCACAACGTGATCGCGTTCTTCGGCGCGTTCCACGGGCGCTCCATGGGAGCGCTCGCCGCCACGGCCAGCAAGGTCACGCAGCGCAAACGGTTCTTCCCGATGGTGCCCGGCACGTTCCACGCGCCGTATCCCGACGTCTACCGCGCGGCGCCCGGCACGTCGCCGGATGCGGTGGCCGACGCGTCGATCCGCTTCATCGAGGAGCAGCTCTTCGTCTCGCTCGTGCCGCCGGACGACGTCGCCGCCATCATCGTCGAGCCGATTCAGGGCGAGGGCGGCTACATCGTCCCGCCCGACGCGTTCCTGCAGCGGCTGCGGGAGATCACCGCGAAACACGGGATGCTGCTCGTCGTGGACGAAGTGCAGTCCGGGATGGGCCGCACGGGGAAGATGTTCGCGATCGAGCACAGCAGCGTCGAGCCGGATGTCGTCACGATCGCCAAGGGGATCGCATCCGGGCTGCCGCTCGGCGTCGCCACCGCGAAGTCCGAGCTGATGACGTGGCCCGCCGGATCGCACGCCAGCACGTTCGGCGGCAACCCCGTGGCGTGCGCGGCGGCGCTCACCACGATCCGGCTGCTGCGCGACGGCATCGTGAAGAACGCCGCCAGCGTCGGCGCGCACATGATGGAAGGCGCGCGGTCGCTGATGGCGAAGCACCGCGTCGTCGGCGACGTGCGCGGCCGCGGGCTGATGATCGGCATCGAGCTCGTGCGCGACCGGCAGACGAAGGAGCGCGCCACCACCGAGCGCGACGCGCTCGTGCAGGAGTGCTTCAGGCGCGGCCTGCTCGTCCTCGGCGCCGGCCGCAACGCCATCCGCCTCTCCCCGCCGCTGGTGCTGACGACGCAGCAGGCGGACACGGCCATCGAGATCCTCGATCAGGCCCTCACCGCGGTGGGCCAGTAAGGCGGGTAGGGCGGGTAAGGCGGGTAAGGCGGGTAAGGCGTGTGGGGAGCTCTTACTCGCCCGGCCAGCGTCACTCGCCCTACCCGCCTGAACGGCGCGGCGTTTGCTCTTACGGGCCGCGCTATGAAGCGTGATCCCCGCCAATCTCTCGGAAACATGGGCGAAGACCTCGCCTGCGCCGAACTTCAGCGCCGCGGGTACGCAATTCTTGCCAGGCGCTACCGGACCCGGCACGGCGAAATCGACATCGTGGCGCGCGACGGCGGGACGATCGTTTTCGTCGAGGTGAAGGCGCGCGCCGGCGGCGAATTCGGCGGCGCGGCCGCCGCCGTGACCGGCTGGAAGCAGCAGCGCATCGTCCGCATGGCCACCGACTACCTGGCGCGCCGGCGGCTGCTCGAGGCCGCCTGCCGCTTCGACGTCGTGTCCGTGGATCTGCTTGGCGCGGCGCCCCGGATTGAGGTGTACTGTGGGGCGTTCACGGCTTCATGAGCGAACTGAGAAAAGATCCCGTCACCGGCCGCTGGGTGATCATCTCCACCGAGCGGCGCAAGCGGCCCACCGACTTCCTCCTGGAATCCGTTCAGCCGGCCCCCGATCCCAACTGTCCCTTCGACGAGGGGCACGAGCACATGACGCCGCGCGAGATCCTCGCGCTCGGGCGGAACGGCAGCGGGCCGGACAGCCCCGGCTGGTCGCTGCGCGTGATCCCGAACCAGTTTCCCGTGCTGCGGGTCGAGGGCACGCTGGACCGCCAGGGTGAGGGGCTGTTCGACAAGATGAACGGCATCGGCGCCCATGAGGTCATCATCGAGTCGCCGCGCCACGAGGACACGCTCGCCACGCTCGACGAGCGCGCGGTCGAGCAGGTGCTGTGGGCGTTTCGCGAGCGCGTGCAGGACCTGAAGCGCGACCAGCGCTTCCGCTACATCATCATCTTCAAGAACCACGGCGCGGCCGCGGGCGCGTCGCTCGCCCACTCGTGCTCGCAGATCATCGCGCTGCCGATCGTCCCGCGCGAAGTGCGCGACGAGGTGGACGGCGCGCACACCCACTACAGGACGAAGGAGCGCTGCGTCTTCTGCGACATTCTCAAGCAGGAGTCCGAGGACGGCCGGCGGCTCATCGCGGAGAACGCGGACGTGGCGGCCGTCGCGCCCTACGCGCCGCGGTTCCCGTTCGAGACGTGGCTGCTGCCGAAGCGGCACCAGTCGCTCTTCGAGGACGCGCCGCGCCACGAGTACGCCTCGCTCGCGCGCCTCCTCGGCGACATCCTGCGCCGCATGAACAAGGCGCTGCGCATGCCGCCGTACAACCTGCTGATCCACAGCGCGCCCGTCGTCGAGCCGGCGGGAGAGTATTACCACTGGCACGTGGAGATCATTCCCAAGCTGACGAAGGTCGCCGGCTTCGAGTGGGCGACCGGCTTCTACCTGAACCCGACATCGCCGGAAGAAGCCGCGCAGGTCCTGCGCGACGCGCGAGTGTAGGGGCCGACCTTCCAACCTGCGAGTGTAGGGGCCGACCTTCTGACCTGCGAGTGTAGGGGCCGACCTTCTGACCTGCGAGTGTAGGGGCCGACTTCAGGTCGGCCCTGGGGCCAAACCTCCTTCAGCCGTCCTTGATTGGCCCGGATCCCGTGTGGTACGATCTCGAGGTTCGGCGCGAGCGGGAATAACTCAGTGGTAGAGTGCGACCTTGCCAAGGTCGAAGTCGCGGGTTCGAATCCCGTTTCCCGCTCCATCCTTCGCTCACGCTGCATCCGGAGCGTGAGCTACGGACGGCAAGCCAGGCGAAAGACGTACGCTTCAATGACGCACACCGGCTCTCGCGCGCGCTGTTGTCGCCCCTGCGCATAGACGCGGGCCGGACACTTTCCTCAGCACAGAGTTCCGACCGGCGCCGTCGCCAAGTGGTAAGGCAGAGGTCTGCAAAACCTCCATCTCCGGTTCAAATCCGGACGGCGCCTCCATCCTTCAACTCCCGCGCGGCATCCGTAGCGTGAGCTACGGATGGCAAGCCATGCGAACGATGGTAGAGTCCTCCGCATCCAGCCCGACGATCAGGAGGACCGCTGTGACCAAGACGAAGGCGTCCGCCATTCTTGCCGGCCTGTGCGGCATTGCCGCGTATGCCGCCGCCTCTATCGGCCACGCGCAGGTCGTCACCGGCCAGGCCGTTGACGGCAACGGCGCGCCGCAGTACCGCGTGGATCCGTTCTGGCCGAAGCCGCTCCCGAACCGCTGGAGCATGCAGCAGGTCGTCGGCATCCATGTGGACCACACGGAGCACATCTGGTTCCTGAACCGCGGGCGAGCGGCGCTGCCGATCGAGCTGGCCGGCGAAGGCGGCCCGGGGGCGGCGCTCTGTTGCGTGCGCGGCCCCGAGGTGATCGAGCTCGATCAGGACGGCACGGTCGTGAACGCGTGGGGCGGTCCGGGATATCACCCCCTGTGGCCGGTGATGCTGCAGACGGTGATTGCGGATACGAAAGGGTTCGTCTGGATCGCCGGCGAGGCCGCGCAGGACAGCATCCTGAAGTTCACGCGCGACGGCAAGTTCGTCTGGGATTTCGGCCGCCGGCCGCCGAAACAGGGTGGCGCGGCCGACGAACGCACGAACGAGACCCCGGAAAACAACCAGGCGCTCGACGCCTTCGTGAACAAGGGCCGCTTCCAGCTCGACGAGGTCGCCAACGAGCTGTACATCATCGACCAGAAGCGCGTGACCGTGTTCGACGCGTCCACGGGCGCCTTCAAGCGCGGCTGGGGCGGGCACGGGATGCCGCTGAAGGAGATCCCCAACACCCCGATCGCCGGCTACAAGTGGGCGGGCGCTCCGCCTCCCGAGGAGAGGAATTTCGTCCCCGCGCTCCACTTCATCGAGATCTCGAAGGACCGGCGCGTCTACGTCGGCGAGCGCGGGCAGAACCGCATCCAGGTCTTCACCACGGAAGGGAAGTGGCTGCAGGACATCCACGTGTCGGCCAGCTCGCCCGCGCAGCGAGGTGAGTGCGGCGGCCTGAACGCCGGCGGCGCGACCGCCCCGGTGAGTCTCGGCACGTTCTACAGGTCCATCTGCGGCACCATGTACAAGATGGTGATCTCCAAGGACCCCCAGCAGAAGTATCTCTTCGTGGCCGACGCGCACAACGACGTCGTGTGGACCGTCGAGCGCGCGAGCGGCAAAACGCTCGGCTACTTCGGTGGTAACGGCCGACTCGCCGGCCAGCTGCACTTCCCGAACGCGATCGGCGCCGACATGCGCGGCAACGTCTACGTCGGCGAAGTGGACAACGGAAAGCGGATCCAGAAGTTCGCGCCGGTGCTCGCCGGCGCGCGCTAGGCTGGCGCGGTTTCGACTTCTTCGTGGTGTCCGGCTTTAGCCGGACCACACACGGCGGTGCCGATCAACGTGGTCCGGCTAAAGCCGGACACTACGACGTTTCAGAAACCGCTCTAGGGCACGCGGACGCCTCTCACCGACGAAATGTCGCGGTGCTCGAAGCCGCAGATGTAATCCTCGATCCGGACATCCGGCCGCAGCGTGTACACGAAGCGCGCCTGCCAGTCGTGTGAGTAGTACTCGGGATCGTGAATGGTCACCACGTTCTCGATCTCGGTCGGGCCGATACGGCGAATCCGCTCCGTGGTCTCGAGCCTGTCCGTGTGCGGCGCGCCGGTGGCGTCGAGAAACGTCTCGTCCTTGAAGCCGCGCGTCTGCACGACCAGCGTGTCGCCCTCGAACCGGCCCACCGAATGCCCGTTGTGGAACGGCTCGACCATGAGCTGTTCGTAGGAGGGCAGCGGCGTGTCCATCGCGACCCGCCGGATCATGTGATTCATCTCGTAGACGATGAGCACCTGGCCGGGCGGCGCCTGGATGATCTCGAAGGGGTAGGGCGTGGCCAGCGATCGCGGGATGCCGTCGGGCGTGCAGTACTTCCGGGCCCGGTCCACGATCGAGCCGTCCGCGAGCCCGCCCATGTTCCGGGCATACTGCGCCCTGCCCGCCTCGGTGAGGGGCAGCTCACCTCCGCCGGCCACCTGAATCTTCGCGTGATATTCGGTCGCCCAGTAGACGCCTGAGAGATCCCGGGGATCGGCGGGAGCATCCGCCGCCGCGCACGCGGCGCTCAGGTAGACTACCGGCACGATGCACCGCAGAGCCTTCAACATGCCTGGCCTCGTGGGTGTTGCGCTGGCGATGTTCGCGACGCCCGTGTCGACGCATCATTCATTTGCGATGTTCGACATGCAGAAGACGGTGACCCTCAAGGGCACGGTCAAGGAATTCCAGTGGATCTCCCCGCACGCGTGGATCGTGATGACGACGCCTGTTCCCGGCGGTGAGTCCAAACAGTGGGCGGTCGAGCTGTCATCGCCGAGAACGCTGGCGCGCACCGGCTTCACGCCGAAGACGCTCAGGCCGGGCATGAACATCTCCGTGGACATGCACCCGCTCAAGGACGGCAGCCCCGGCGGCACCGGCGTCGGCCTGACGCTCACCCTTCCCGACGGGAGGGTGATGAAGCTCGAATAAGCGCCGGGGCTCAGAAGTCAGGCGTGTCGTCCTGGGGCATCGGCACCAGGTCCTTGGCGTGGCTCAGGCCCCAGTTGAAGATGTCCGTGCCGCGCCCCGCGCTCTCGGCGCAGATGGCTTCCTCGATCGGTCCCGCCTCCGACCTGGCGTAGTGCTGCCGTGCCGTCCACGGCATGGTGAACGCGCCCGGATCGTCCACCGTCACCGTCACGTCCATCGTCATGCCGTCGGCGCCGAGGCGATACCGCTCGGTCACGTGAAGCCGGCCGGTGTGCGGCGTCCGGTAGTTGTCGAGGAAGCTGAGCGGATGCTCGAGGATGCCGATCGTGTCCACCACGAGCGTGTCGCCGTTCTCGTAGTGGCCGACCGATTCCCCGTTCCAGGACGGCTTCGGGTTCGCGGAATGCGGCACGTTCAGGTACACGTGCCGGAACTGGTTGTCGCCGCGGTAGGCCAGCAGCACGAACGTCGGCTGCTGCACGAAGAACACCATCGGCGGCGTCACGCGGCGAAAGACGTTCCACGCCACGGGCCCCGGCGGATAGCAGCGCTCGCGCGCCACGAACGGGATCTTCCCGGCCAGCACCTCCTTGTTGTCGCGCTCCATCTGTGCGCGGACCCAGGGCTGCAGAATCGGGTTGCTCACATCGGCGATGCGATAGGTCGGCTGGTCGGACGCGTCGTTCGGCACGTACGGGTACTCCGGACTCGACATGATCGGGCCGGGCCCGCCGTCTTCCGGCGGCAGCCAGTTGTCGCCGTCCAGACGGTCCGGATACCAGGAGACGCGATCGGTCGGCGCGAAGTTCGGGATCCGCCCGGCAGGCTGCTGCGCAGCGCAACCGGCGGCAAGGATGACGAGTCCGGCGCAGAGCGCACGCGCGCGCGTCAAAGCAATCATCGGGTCGGCGCGAATCTAACACACCCTTTCGCGGCTTGACGCGCCGCCCGTGCGGGTGCACTATGCGCCAGCCGCATCGCAGGAGGCCTCCATGCGCCGTACCGCAGTCGCGATCGCAGCGCTCCTCTTCGCCGTCACGGGCACGTCCTCCGCTCAGGGGTTCAGCGAGTACGTCAGCCGCGCGGACTCGTTCGCCGTCAGCTTTCCTGGCGAACCGGCCGTGCGCGACATCCCGTGAGTCTCGGAAGGCGGTGTGACGCTCCCCGGGCGCGTTTACAGCGTCGAGAACGCGCGCGGGCGCTTCTCCATGACCGTCGCCGATTACAAGGACGCGGAGAAGCTGCACACGGAACGGTCCACGCTGTGCCAGAAGAAGGGCGGCGAGGGTGACGCCTGCATGAACTCCTGGCGCGGTGACGTGGCGGGCGCCATGGGCTGGGGCACCTGGCAGTTCCTGCGGCGGAACTCCAGGGTCACCTTCTACGGCTTGTACATCGCCGATCTCGTCCCCGGACACTGGGTGCAGCTGCTCAACGCCGACGAGTCACGCACGTTCGGGGCGGTGCACATGCACGGCACGCGGCTGTACATCCTCGAGGCGACCGTGCCCAAAGGGGCGCCCGCGCCCGGCCTGTTCCAGCAGTCGCTGATGTTCCTCGACGAGCAGGGCAACATCATTCGCTACCGGAACTATTACTCGCCGTACCACTCGGACGAATGGAAGTTCCCGGCGGCGCCGCCGCCGCGCGCGCGGTAACCCTGCTGCGGAAGGAGAGAGCCATGCCGTTCAGGTTCGTTGCTCTTGCGCTGGTCCTCGCCGCGTCGTCCGTGCTCCCCGCCGTGGCGCACCACTCCCACACCAACTACGACGTCGCGACGTGGACGACGATGGAGGGGACCGTCGTCGAGGTGCACCGCCTGGTGCCCCACTCGTGGCTCTACATGCAGGTCAAGGACGCGAAAGGGGAGACCGTCACCTGGGCGCTCGAGGCCACCGGCCCCGGCGGGCTCGTGAAAGTTGGGGTCAAGGTCAACGACCTGCAGGCAGGCGATGCCGTCAAGGTCCGGTGTCACCTGCTCAAGGACGGCTCGCCCGGGTGCCTGCTCGGGTTCGTCACGCCGATGCACGGCGACGTCGCGCGTGGTCACGGCGTGGAGAGGGATTGGGACGGAGGCGGAGGCGCGGGGTTCCCGGCGACCGGCCG
>Ga0194131_10008971_pt1 | contig 12807 bp, 14 predicted proteins | sample TA2KigO120mmetaG_FD_148631 | JGI IMG/M metagenome (GOLD analysis project Ga0194131, IMG submission 148631) | Freshwater microbial communities from Lake Tanganyika, Tanzania - TA2015053 Kigoma Offshore 120m | ecosystem: Environmental > Aquatic > Freshwater > Lake | place: Tanzania: Lake... | reverse complement strand
GGTCTTGACGTCCACCTGCCGGTCGGCGAGCGCCACCTTCCCCCGATACGGATAGACGCTGCCGTCGACCAGGATCAGCTCGAGCGGCGCGGCGTTGGGCCGCTCGGCCTCCGGATGGGCCGCCCCCTGCTGAATCCGCTCGGCGAAGCGCAGATAGGCCTTCTCGCTGATCGGAAACTGCACTCGGATGGGGTCCACCTGCGACACGGTCGTCATGACCGTGTTCTCCATGATCAAATCGCCGACCTGCGCGCTCGCGATCCCCGCCACCCCGTCCACGGGCGACGTGACGTTCGTCCAGTCCAGGTTCAGCCTGGCCTTTTCCAGGTTGGCCTGGGCGGAGAAGACCGAGGCCTTGTTCGCCTCGTTCGACTGGATCGAATCGTCCAGCTCTTTCTGGCTCACCGCCCCCTGCGCGGCCAGCGGCTTGTCCCGCGCCACGTCCATCTGGGTCTTCTTGTAGGCCGCTTCGGCCCGTCCCAGCTCGCCCTTCATCTGGTCGTAGGAGGCCTGGTAGGAGCGCGGATCGATCTTGAACAGCAGCGAGCCGGCCTTCACGAACGAGCCTTCCGTATAGTTCCGCGAGAGCAGGTAGCCCTGCACCTTGGCGCGAATCTGCGCGTCCACGAAACCGGAGGTCGTCCCGACCCCTTCGGAATAGACAGGCACATCCCGCTGCGCCACGGCCGTCACCAGGACCTCAGGGAGCGCGACGGGGCCGGCTTCGGGCTTGTCGCATCCGGAAAGGAGGGTGAGGCACAGACCGAGAAGGAGGCACGCCCTGTGCGCGCGAGGCGACACCACGACCGGTCCGGCATCCAGCAAGGCAGAACCCTTTGTTTCGGAAGAGGTCTTCTTATACCGTCCACTTGAGAGAAGCGTCAAGCAGCCCGCTTGTTTTGCAGGGCCGGACTGCGCTACTCTGAGCGGACCATTCCCCCGCACAAGGAGGCTCTCATGACTGTCTGGCTCCAGGTTCTCGTCCTTAGTGCCGCCCTAGTGGTCGGCTGTTCACCGACGAAGCAGGCGCGGTCCATGGAAACCTCCGGCTTCCTGGGCGACCTCTACCCGCGCATGCACAAGGGGGGAGATAACGAAGCGTTGTTGCTCTATAAGAATCCCAAGGTCCTCCTGATCCCGCGAGGCACCTACAAAAAGATTCTCCTGGACCCGGTTCAGATCTGGGGCGAAGCCTCGGCCGACCAAGCCAAAAAGAAAGAGATGCAACAGGTGGCGGAGATGCTGTACAGCCTGGTCTACAACAGCCTGGCTAAAGACTATGAAATGGTCGCGAGCCCGGGCCCGAACACCCTACGCATTCAGGCGGCGCTGACCAGGGCGGACAAGGCCGACGTCGTCCTGCGCGCCGCCTCCACCATACCCGCGCCGATGAACGTCCTGGCCTTGAGTTCCCTGGTGAAAAACCTGGGCACGGGCAAGCCGCTGTTCGTGGGCGAGATCAGCGCCGAACTCAAAATGCTCGACGCGCAGAGCGGCGAGGTGCTCGCGGCTTCCGCGGATCGCCGGGTCGGCAACAAGCGCCTGGACGCGGACTCGTTCGACTCCTGGGACGACGTTCACAAGTCCATGGAGTTCTGGGCCGAGCAGATCCGCTACCGGCTGTGCCAGCAGCGGGGCGGGAGCAACTGCGTCATGCCCAAAAACTGATCGGGCGGGCCGGGCCCGGCTACTTCGCGGCGGCGGGCGCCACGACCTGGCGGCAGGGAGCGGACAGGTCGGCTTGGTGTTCTTTCAAGCAGCGCACGATGCGTCCGCCGCCCATCCGCACGTCGGGACAGAGCTTCTTGTAATCCGCCGCGCAGGCGCTCTTCAGTTCCTTCGTGTTGACCGCGATCTCCGGCGGGACAGGGTCGGCCGGCACGCCGGCCGATTTGGCTGCCCCGGCAGCGGGCGGAGCCGGATCGGCGCCAAATACAACCACCGGCACGGCCGTCCCCTGCAATAGCACCATCGCAACCCAGAGCAAGAAGACTCCCCCTGTTTCATTTGCGCCGTTCAGCCATCGCCACCTCACCATCAATCCCTCCCTTGCGTCCCACCGATGCCCAGGGCGCTACTCTGCCATGAGCCGCCGGCCCTGTCAACGTCGCTCCACGGGCAACCGCGACCAAGCGGGCGCTCGGAACCTAAAGCGGCCGGTTTGACTAAGGGACGGAGCCTGTGGGATGCTGATTGCAGCATGAGCCTGTCACGCCGCACGATCCTGAAAGCCGCAGGCCTCGGCGCCCTGGTCGGGCTGACCGGCTGCGACTCGGTTGGGAGCGTCTTCGGGCGCATGTTCGCGATGCCGCCCCGTGAGACCCTCTACTTCACCCCGAACGACAAATTCTACGTCGTCAACTACATGGACTCCCCGTTCAACGTGTCGCGGGACCTGAGCCAGGAGCAGTGGCGCCTGACCGTGAAGGGGGAGGTCAAGAAACCTATGACCTTGGGCTGGCGGGATGTCCTCAACCGTGATTCTTTCGACCTGGTCTCGACCCTCATGTGCATCGATACCCTCCCCGGCGGCGACAGTCTGGGCAACGCGGCATGGCGCGGTATCTCCTTGAAAAAGCTGCTCGAGGACGCGGGCGCCGATGAGGAGATGGCGCGTGATGTCGTGTTCCGAGGCGCCGACGGGTACGACGACAGTATTCCGTTCACCCGCGCCATGCAGGATGACGTGATGTTGGCCTATCTCATGAACGGTGAAAAACTCCCCAAGGCCCATGGGTTCCCGCTGCGGCTCGTCGTGCCCGGTCTGTATGGAATCAAGAACGTCAAATGGATCATCGAAATTGAAGTCTACAACGGCGACTACAAGGGTTACTGGCAGCGGAAGGGCTGGACCGACGAGGGGACCATCAAGATCTTCTCGCGCATCGACAGTCCCGGCCACTATCAGGCCTTACAGGGTCCCGAACAGACCTTCCGCGGCATCGCCTTCGGCGGACCCAACAGCATCGCCAAGGTGGAGATCAGCTTCGACGTGGGCAAGACCTGGCACGAAGCCGAGCTCGAACCGCCCCTCTCCCCCTACTCCTGGGTCGTTTGGAACTACCGCTGGCGTCCGCCCAAATCCGGCAAGTTCCAGGTCGTCGTCCGCGCCACCGACACCAAAGGCCAGCAGCAGATCGAAGAAATGGTCCGCCCGCAGCCAGCCGGGGCGAGTGGATTGCACATCATCATTGCGGATGTCGCACACCTGTGAGATCGTCTCGGCTGAGAAACGGTTGAGGCGGTGATCCCATGACAGAAACCGATGGCGTGGCCCATCCTGTACATTCATGAGCGCATCTGCTGCAATCGCAGATCTACCCCGCCCAACCTGCGTCAGGCAGGACCGCTGTCCACCCCCCAATCACCATGAACCATCCTAATCCGTCCTTCATAACTCTACCATCGACCCTGCCACGAGACCTCACTGCCGGCTTGGTCGTGTTCTTCGTTGCAGTGCCCTTGTGTCTGGGAGTGTCATTGGCCTCCAATGCCCCGTTGTTCTCGGGGGTCTTGGCCGGGATCATCGGCGGCATCCTGGTGGGGATGTTGAGCGGGTCTCAGACCAGTGTTAGCGGCCCCGCCGCCGGATTGACGGCGGTTGTGGCGGCCCAGATAGTCTTGCTGGGGTCTTTCCAAACGTTCCTGCTCGCCGTGGTCATCGCGGGTCTGCTCCAAATCGTTTTGGGGATCGCTCGGGCCGGGTTCATCGCTGCCTTCTTTCCGTCCAGTGTGGTCAAAGGTCTGCTGGCTGCCATCGGCGTGATCCTGATACTGAAACAATTCCCTCACGTCCTCGGCCATGACACCGACCCGGAAGGAGATCTGAGCTTCCGGCAAGTGGATCACGAGACCACCTTCTCCGAATTCGGTCAACTGCTGGGAGATATTCATAACGGCGCGGCAGCGATCGGCCTGCTATCGGTCGTGTTGCTGGTAGTCTGGGACAAGTGGAAGCCGCTGAAGAGGTCGGTCCTTCCTGCCCCCCTGGCCGTGGTGCTGCTGGGCGTCGGAATGAGCTTGTTATTCTCGCAGTTCGGCGGGCGGTGGGCCATCGGGCCGAGCCACCTCGTGCAGATGCCGGTCACGGAGGACTTTGCCGGGTTCCTCGGGCTCCTGCTGTTACCAGACTTCTCGCAGTGGTCGAACCCGGCAGTGTACACCGCCGCCCTGACGATGGCAGCCGTGGCGTCGCTGGAGACGCTGCTGAACCTGGAAGCGATCGACAAACTGGACCCGCAACAGCGCGCCTCCCCTCCCAGCCGAGAACTCGTGGCTCAGGGAATCGGAAATGTGGCCACCGGGCTCATCGGCGGGCTTCCGATCACGTCGGTAATCATCCGCAGTTCTGTGAACATCAACGCGGGAGGAAAAACGAAACTCGCCACGATTGTGCACGGCGTCTTGTTGCTGGGAAGCGTGATCTTCGTACCCATGTGGCTGAACAGGATCCCCTTGTCCTGCTTGGCGGCAATTTTGCTGGTCACGGGGATCAAACTGGCCAGCCCAGCGCTGGTGAAACAGATGTGGAATGAGGGACGCTCCCAGTACATCCCCTTCGCCGTGACGGTGGGAGCCATCGTCCTGACCGATTTGCTGATCGGAGTCCTGATCGGAATTGCGGCGAGCATTGGCTTCATCCTCAGCAGCAATGTGCGACGCCCGCTCCGCTGCATCGTGGAAAAACATCTGGGCGGCAATGTCGTCCATGTCGAATTGGCCAATCAGGTGAGCTTCCTCAACCGGGCTGCCCTGGTCCGGGCTCTCCACGGGGTACCTCGTGGCGGTCATGTTTTGCTCGATGCGCGGGACACCGACTATATCGACCCGGACGTACTCGATCTGATTCGAGACTTCAAGGAGCAAACTGCGCCGGTTCGCGGCGTGGAAGTGAGCTTGTTGGGGTTTCAAAATAAGTATCAACTCCGGGACCAGACCCAGTACGTGGATTATTCCACACGCGAACTTCAGAGCGCGCTCACCCCGGAGCAGGTTCTGCAGATCCTGAAAGACGGCCATGCGCGTTTCCGCACCGGGCAACGGCTGACCCGCGACCTCGGTCGCCAGGTCAATGCTACGGCCGACGGGCAACATCCCCTGGCCATCGTACTCAGTTGTATCGATTCCCGCGCCCCCGCCGAATTGATCTTTGACTTGGGCGTGGGCGACATCTTCAGCATCCGCATCGCCGGAAATGTCACGAGTCGGAAGGTACTGGGTAGCATCGAATACGGGTGCGCCGTGGCCGGAGCCAAGCTGATTCTGGTCATGGGGCACACACGTTGCGGCGCTGTGACCGAGGCCGTCAACCTCATCTGTTCGACTCAAACCGCCGCCCAGGCTACGGGCTGCCAGCACCTCGAATACATCGTTCAGGACATTCAGCAATCGATCGACCCGCTCACGTGTCAGGGCCTCGCGCAATGCACGGCATCCGAGAAGGAAGCGTTCGTCAACGAAGTGGTCCGTCGGAACGTATCGCGTGTGGTCGAGACGATCCTTCAGCAGAACCAGACGCTCACCCGACTCGTCCGGGACGGACGCATCGCAATCGTCGGCGCGACCTACGATGTCGTTACAGGAGATATCGAATTTGCGCCGGATGCGGTGGGTACCGTAAGCGCCTCCACATCTGACCCCAGTGAAACGGAGAACTTTCAAGCTCAATAGCCACACGGGCGAGAAAGCTCACAGGTTCCATTCCGGCCCGGCCTCGCACGATCCTCTCCGGCATCAAGCAGATCTCACGATCTCTTCATCCGCGGGAGGAAGACACTCATGCCTTCTCCTGACGCACAACAGATCATCGAGACGCAACGACAGGACTGGAACCGCGTCGCCCTCGACTGGGAGGAGTGGGACGAGAAATTCGACCGTCCGCAGCCACAGGTGCCCGATGCCCGAACAAGGGATGGGTTAGAATAAAACCCCGGCCACGAAACAAGGCTCCGCTGGGGAGAACATATGATCAGGAAACTCGCATCCGGCGGGTATCGGTTGTATTCACGAAAGAAGAAACCGAAGACCGGCAAGCGGCGGAATCTCGGCACGTTCAAGTCGCTTGCTGCGGCGAAGAAGCACGAACAAGCCATGCCCACCATCAGGGCGGTTCCGCCTTTGGGATTCCCGAAGATAAGGAGCACCGTGGGCTTCATGTCGAGCCCCACGTTCTTTGCCTCTCCGCTATGGTCGATACGGGCAAAGATTTTCATGCCCTTCTCCGTGACGGCCTTCTCGATCCGGTCAATTGTTTCGTGGACCGAATACTTGCTGGATTTGGTCACCAAATTGCCGCCCGCATGAGCCGCTCCCGCGCACAGGAAAGCGACCGTCACACTCATCCACAGCAGACTTTTCAACAGTTCATTCAGAAACCTCATGAATCACTCCTTTGATCGGAATCGCCATCCTGGGAGTTACGATATATCTCCTCGATCTCGCGTTTGGTCAATTCTCGCCAGTGGCCTGGCTGGAGGCCTCCCAGCCCAATCGGGCCGATCGCGATTCGAATCAGTCGTAACGCTGGATGCCCCACCGCGGCGGTCATGCGTCTGACCTGTCTGTTCAGCCCCTCCCGCAGCGTGATTTCGAGCCAGGTAGTCGGCACGGATTTGCGGAACCGGATCGGCACGGGACGATCGGGAAGCTCCGGGGCGGCCGGCAACAGGTGAACCTCCGCGGGCCTCGTGCGTTTGCCGTTGAGCAGGATGCCCTGTCTCAACTGGGCCAAGGCTTCTTCGCTGGGGATGCGCTCCACCTGAACCAGATAGACCTTCGGAAGCTTGTGCCGCGGGTCCGTGATGTGATGCGCCAAGGAGCCATCCGACGTCAGCACCATGAGCCCTTCGCTATCCGCATCCAATCGGCCGGCCGCATAGACCCCGGGGATTTTCACAAACTCGGCCAACGTCGGCCGCCCCTTCGCATCGGTAAAACAGGGAAGGACGCCATAGGGTTTATTGAATGCGACCGTGCGGGATTTCGGCTTCAACCCTAATTCCGTTGGCAGAGGAGAATGGCGTCAGAAGCGCGGCTATTTCCCAGGTCGTTTCCTGGCCAGATTCCAGAAGCCTCGTGGGTCCGTAATCAGCATATCCGGAACGTGATCACGAACATCCAGGAGGTCTTTATCCCCCGTGACCAGCACGTCGGCCTTGGCGGCTAGGGCCGAGGCCAGAATCCACAGATCATCCTCGTCGCGAACTCGAATTGCGGGAATGGTTTTCGGCTTGGCGTGAACCGTTTGGTTTTCAAGGAAGTCCACAATCTCGGCGGCAAGCGTTTCGGACAGGTGGAGCTTCTGGGCAAGGACCCGTCGGACTTCCTCCAGCACGACCTCCCCTGTCACCAGCTCATGTTCGGCCAGCACCAGGCGGATGACGTCGGCACACAACCCCCGCGTCGCAAACCCGCTTACCAGGACGTTGGTGTCGAGAAAGACTTTCACGACACCGCTTTGAAGATATCCTCATCGGTGAGATACCCACGTGCCTCGGCGAAGGGCATCGTCTTCTGCCGGAGTTGCTCGAACATGAGCAGCGAGAGCTGGCGCCGCAGGGCATCGCGCACCACGTCGCTTCGCTTGCGCTTTGAGCTGCGACAGAACTTGTCGAGCAGCTCCTCCAGCTCGTCGTCCAGTCGTATGGTCACCACATTCTTCATGTCAGACAATGTAATACAATTCAGATGGAAGGGCAAGGTATGAAGAACAACGTGGAGATGGCGGCTGATCTTGGATTCACCGGTGAGAACGCACGGCCACTGGTCAGGAGCCCGGCTTGAAGCCGTCGGTCACGCAATAGGTGGGCATCAGCTCACCGCCGTGCCCTTCGGACTTGTGGGTCCAGATCCGCAGGATACCTTGCTTATCGAACGTGAGCACATATTCGTCGCACCAGGTTCCTGCTGCTCCCCACTTATTCGCTGGGCCCGGATCTTCGTAATACACTTGGTAGACCCAGATCGGCCTCCCATCCGATGCAGTGGCCGTGAACTTGGGCGCTCCCAGATGCTGCCGAACCTCCTCTTGAGTGGCACGGTCCTGAGCCGATTCCAGGTAGAGCGTTTCCTTGGCAACAAACAGGGTGCACCCCGTTCCCAGCAGGAACAGACCGACGAATAGAGTCATCACGAGCGCCTTCACTGCAAACCTCTCCGCTCGATCACCCGTGTTGATGGCCCCTGCTCCACCGGTCTCAGACAGCGACATGAGTTCTGCTAACAGACGCAGGCGGGCCCGTCATTTCTTGGCCGCAGTGCGAGCCAGTTGTTTGAGGCGCGGGTCCGTCTCGTTCGCCAGGCGGGCCAGTGCCTTGGCCGCGCGAGGATCCGAGATCTGCGCCAGCGCATAGGCCGCCGCAGCACGGACATCAGCGGGCCAGCGCTTGCGGAAGCGGAGGAGGCCAGCGGGTGCCAGGATGCTCGTCATGAGATAGTACGGCCGGTAATTTTCCTGCATGGAGCCGGCGGTTCGGACGAGGTACGCTTCCATGCCTTGCAGCATGCGACGGGTCGCATCGAGGAACGTGGTCTTTCCCATGCCGGAGCCGCCCTCGACTAGGACGAACTGGCTCTGGCCCTGGTCAAAGAGCCGGCTCACCCCCTCCACCTGTCCAAGCTGCTCCTCGCGGCTGCAGATCATGCCGCTGCTGAGCTGCTGCAAGGCCACTTTATCGGAGATAACATGCTGCTCGTCCGAGACATTCGCCACGCGGTCACGGCCGGCCTGCTTGGCCTGGTAGAGAGCGGTATCGGCCTTCTGAACCAGCGCCTTGCTGGTCTGGGCATCCTCCGGCGCCGTCGCCACGCCGATGCTGAGGGTGAGGTGCAACTCGGACCCCTTCTCAAGCCGCAGCGGCTCGGCGTGCATCCGCTTCAGCAGCCCCTCGCCCAACGTCATCGCCTCGTCCTTGCAGCCGTCCGGCATCAGGATCATGAACTCGTCGCCGCCGTATCGGATCGGCAACCCCCGCTCACCGGCCACCTCCTTGAGGAGCCTCGCGACGTGAACCAGCGCCTGATCACCGGCCTCATGGCCGTGGGTATCATTGATCTTCTTGAAATAGTCCACTCCATCATCAGGAGAGAGACACGAGCGGCATCGAGCTCTTCCCATCGCACCTTGTGCTCGAAGTAGTTGAGGAGAAAGCGGCGGTTCGGGATTCCCGTCAGCTCATCCTCGAAAATAAGGCGCGCGGGGTCTTTCCCGAGCTGTTGGATGGATGTGACTAGATCTTCGTACTGCATGAGTCCGACCCTAAAGCAGAACGCCGAGCGAGCACGACGCCGCCCCGCGCTGGGATGCGTGACTCCAGCACCCGGCGCTAACTTTTTGCTGGCTGGCTGGTGTGGTATCGTCCACGGGGGTTGCCCAGAAGGCTTTAGTTGGTACTGTAACCGAAAACAGGAGGAACTGAAAGCGATTTTATGGAGAACCGCGAATACCCCTCGGGCGGCCACGTGGGGGCTACAACGCCGGCTTCCGGACGCCGGAGTCACAACGGTCCGGCATCATTTCACCACCATGCAGGTACGACGCGTGGGTCCACCGCCGGAGCACACCGCCGGCGTCGAACGTCAACACATATTCATCGCACCAGGACCCGGTCGAAGCCCGCGAATTCTGGCTGCCGGCCTCGATGTCGCGAACCTCATATACCCACTGAGAATCACCCGCAGGAGTGGACGCCGTCCGTAGCGGGGGCCCAAGCTGCTCACGCACCTCCTCTTGCGTCGCCCGATCCTGTGCGGTCCGTAGGTACCGGGACTCTTTCGCCTCAAAGACCGCGCACCCGCCGACCGCCGCCACCAGACCTACCCACATGAGGCATCGCCACGGAGTCATCGTGCACCTCCCGCGCAGGACGGCTTTGTGGGTTCTTACAACGCCTGTTTCCGGACGCCAAGCGTGGAGTTGCACGAAGCCGGCATCGTCTCCCCGCCGTGCAGGTACGACGCGTGGGTCCACCGCCGGAGCACGCCGCCGGTGTCGAACGTCAGCACATATTCATCGCACCAGGACCCGGTCGAGGCCCAGGAATTCTGACTGCCCGGCTCGATAGTATAGACCTCATAGACCAAGATCGTCTCCCCCGTCGGGCTGGTCGAAGTGACGCGCGGCGGCCCAAGTTGCTGCCGTACGTCGTCCTGCACCGCCCGCCCCTGTGCCAGTTGCAAGTAGCGACTTTCCTGTGGCACAAACACAGTGCACCCGGCTGCCAGCATGACGAGGATCAGAGAAAGCGACGCGAGATGGGTCTTCATGGGAGCACCTCGTGAAGGGCGTTAAGAGCCAGCGGTACATCTTTATTATATCCTTTATTTTCCTCAAGAAAAACTGACCGACCTCGTTTATACTGAGACCGGATCAGGCTGGCGGCCCAGCCGGCTGTTGAAGAAGAGCGAGGAATTTCATGATTGTACCCAGCCAGTCGATCAGTCAGACCTATCGCATCGCCTTGTTTTCTCTATTGATTCTCTTCGTCCTCATGCCTGTCCTCCCAGCGGCACAGGCTGAGCCGCCCGATGACCGTCTCGCTCAGGCGGTCGAGCGGGCCAAGCAGTCAACGGTCGGCATCCTGAACGCCACGCCGGAGGCCCGTCAGTCCGGCTACGATGTCCAACTCTCGCTCCGCGGTACCGGAGTCCATCTCCACGACGGGTACATTGTCACCGCGCGTCATGCCGTCGAGCGTCAGGACGGCAGCAAGGTCATCATTCCCGAGACGATCTTGATCCTGACCCAACAGTTGGAGGAGTTGCCGGCTCAGGTCGTCGGCGGGACCGCCTACCTGGATCTCGTGCTGTACAAGCTGCAGGACAAGACGGTCGCGTTGGAGGCTATGACCGTTTCGTTCGCGGACAAAGAAGCGTCACCGGGTCAGGAAGTCTTTACCGTGGGCTATCCCCTGGGGTGGGGCCCGACGGTCGCCTTTGGACGGATCGGCAACCCCAACACGTTTCTTCAAACGGTGGACACCAGGCTGCTCCAATCCGATGTCCCTGTCTGCAGCGGCAATTCCGGCGGCGGGCTGTTCAACCACCAGGGCGAGCTCGTCGGCGTCATGCACGCGATCATCAAGACGGACGAGGCCCAAGGCGGCCACGGGTGCAGCCGGCTCGCCTTTGCCGTTCCGGGCATCCTCGCGAAAAAGATCGTGGGCACGCTCCTTGAAGGAAAGCAACCAGGGTTCTCCCGGCTGGGCATTCAGATGAAGGCCGTCAAAGTAGGGACCCGGTGGGGGCTGGCCGTCGGGCAGGTCTTCGAGCCGGCTTCAACAGCCGGCGTTCAGAAGGGCGATGTGTTGCTCGCGATCAATGACATGGACATTCAGAGCGCCGCGCAATTGAAGAATTTCCTGATGGAACACACAGCGCCCGGGCAGCAGGTCACTCTGCGTGTCCTCCGGGGGGACAAAGAACTGTCGCTGACAATCACGCTGGGCGGCGCCTAGCCGCGGATGTCGCGCTTGTCATCCATGCCTCCGGGGACGCAGTACATCGGCATCAGCTCCCCGCCGTGCACATAGGTTCGGTAGGTCCACCGGCGCAGCACGTTCTGCCGGTCGAAGGTCAGCACGTATTCATCACAGCGCATGCCGATCGAGGTCCACCGACTGCCCGGCTCCTCCTCCCGGATCTGATAGACCCAGACCGCCTCCCCGGCCTGCGTGGAGGACACCAGATTCGGCTTTCCCAGTTGCTGCTGGACCTCATCCTGCGTCGCTTGATCCTGGGCGGAGCGCAAGTACAAGGTTTCTTTCGGGATGAGCAGCGAGCAGCCCAGGACCGTGATGACCAGACTTCCGAAGAGCAGAGACTGAACCAGGGATTTCATGGCCCACCATACCTCGCTTGCGAGTACCCGCCAGTTCGATCAAACCTGGCGGGAGAGGTTTCTTGCCTCCAGTGATTATTTCCCCATACCACACTTCGTGTGAACCGCGGGCTCTTTATCGTTTTTCGAACTTGTGCCCGCGGAGAAACACCTTACTTAGAGACCTTTCCTCTCCTAGACACCGGGCTCGCTAGACCGGCTCCTCTTGCCGATACTTACAACCTACCATGTTTCTCCTCTTCACGCCGCTCGTGAATCACCAGATGGTTCCGGTCCGAATCATCAACCATCGCGGCGACCACATCCAACTCCTGAGATGTATTGCGAACGACTTCCCCCGTCAGATTTCCTGTCAGAACCGTGAGGCGGCGAGGGTCACGTCGGCACGAGTCCAGGCCTGTCGGAAGCGGGTCTCAACCGCGGCGGCTTCCGTTGCGGCCTGTCCGGCCTTGAGGCTTTGGACGAGCCCCATCAGGGCCCACCCGTTCTCAGGATGACGCTTCAAGTCTTCCTGGTAGACTGCGACAGCCTCGGTTGCGCGCCCGGCGGCAAGCAGCGCAGCGCCCAGGGAGTGGCGCACCGGATAGTACCAGTCAGGTGGCTCCATGTAGCGGAGCGCATCCTCCAAGCGGACTGCCTCTTCAAACAGCCGGATTGCCTCTCCCGCATCTCCCCGCCTGGCAGCAGTCTCGCCCGCGACGACCTTGTCCGCAATCTTCAGCAGCGGGGCAGCTTCTTTGTATGAATCCGATCGGTCTTTGGAAAGCACCTCAACAGCGGTTTTCAGATGCCTCCGTTCTCCCTCTGCCTTTTTAAACTGCCCCTTGGCGGCAAACGCCAGCCCTCTGGCGTAATGCCACATGGCCCTGGTATAGAGCCGTGCCTCCGGCGGGGCCGGCTCTCGCAGCACCTCGTCCCACCGTCCGAAGCGGACAAGACTCAGCACCGGCGTGGCGGTGAACTGTTCCAGC
>Ga0194131_10008968_pt1 | contig 12809 bp, 17 predicted proteins | sample TA2KigO120mmetaG_FD_148631 | JGI IMG/M metagenome (GOLD analysis project Ga0194131, IMG submission 148631) | Freshwater microbial communities from Lake Tanganyika, Tanzania - TA2015053 Kigoma Offshore 120m | ecosystem: Environmental > Aquatic > Freshwater > Lake | place: Tanzania: Lake... | reverse complement strand
CCAACACCAGTTAATTCCTGAGTTGCGTTTTTACCAAATCCACCTGAAACACCAACGGCGAATTTATCTGTTAAAAAATATCCAATTGTTGGATTGATAGAATACTGCTTAGCAGCATCTGTTGTTTTTGAATAAGAAACTGTTCCTTCTACGAATTTATCAGCTTTCTTAAATTGAGCGTTTGTTGTAAATGATACTAACATAAATGCTAAAGCAGTTACAACGAATTTTACTTGATTTTTCATTTGTTTTTGTTTTAATTAAAAAATCACGAAAGAGTAAGTAGTCGAAAATAAAAACGCTGAGATTACACGTTTTAATGTTAGAGCTTTAGATAGGATTATTTTTTCCCTACTTATCCAGAGATTTTTGATCTCTACTCTAACAATGCCGGTTTTTTAGGTGTACCACTCCTTAAGCTGCTTGTTTGAACTACTCTCCTCATATTTTATCTACCAGAATTTGCCAATCCCGTTAACCCTTGCGAGGCTATAGATTTTTCTGAGAACTCATATTGGACTTGCGATCCTTTACGGCAACCGACATCCGGTTACTAGGTAGGCACCTTTCGTTCGCAGCTGACGAGCACTTAAGCTTTGTTTTTAGGTTGGATTTAGTTATTCACCAAATTGAACTTTAATTCCAAAGTTTATTGACTCTGTGGATTGTGAAAGTAGTGGCTCGTCACTAAGCCAGCCCCGATTTTGTCAGGGTTGATACTTAACTACTCTCTGAGATATCCCTACCTCAATTTTTTTGGACTCCTCCTAATTACAACCTTGGTAGATTGTTAATAAGGTTAGTAACAGCACCGCCTGTACACTAGCTTGTCTTTCGACTTTAAGGCTCCCATTAAATTGGAGTTCGCAATCATGGAGTCGGATGATTCCACCCCTTGCAAATTTCCTACGGGTTAATCTTATTGCTCTTCCGAGCTCAACTAAACGACCCACATCGCCCAGTCAGCATTCCATTTCTCCTACAGTGTTACCCTCAGATACTTAGGACTTCTGATATCCCGCTTGCCTACTCGAGTTCCTTGCGAAACCGCAGAATTGATAAGTCATTCAACTCCACTTTATACCTGTTTCCAGGTTTATTTGACGATCATAGGCGACCGCTTTGCGACCTAGCAAGCTAGGCCACATATATCTTAACTATTCAAAGAACTTATTGTGTTACTTATTTATTATACTTACCTTTACCAATTTGGTTTAAACAGGTAAAAAATTTAAGGGTTTGAATTCAAATGGCCATCCTAAAAAATCTTTAGAATCCATTATAGACTCTATAAGAGATATACAATAGGTTTCATCTTTTGATTCAAATTTTTGACCTTTCATTTCAATATCATCCTTATGCTTTCTAGTATAGAATAATGTAAATGTTTCTTGTGTTGAAGGTTGATTAATGTAATAATCATACACTTCTTTTGGTGTTAGTTTTTGTGTTAATTGTTCCACAACTTATGGTTTTTTAATTATTTTCTATTTTTATAATGATATTTGTAGCAGGAAATCCATTTTTTATATTTTCCCTTACCTAAAATTGACATTACAGATTCCAAATATATTTTTTCACAATCTTTAATTTTACCACAAGCTTCTGCTTTTTGAATATTTGATTGAATTTTTTCTCTAACTTGAATATTCAAATAATCCATTTTACCTTTCCAAGTTTTTTCCAAAGCAGCTAATTTTTCTTTATATTGAGTTTGAGTAAGTAAACCCTTTCTTAGAGAATCATCAAGTTTTTCCTTCTCAACTAAATACCAGTATTTATAATAATTTTCTTTCTGTGCTTTAGCCCAAGCTTCAATTTCACGGTGAATTCTAGCAATTGTGGCTTTATTTGCTTTTTGGCATTCAGTTTTTGCTAAAAATGCTTTAGTTAATTGTTCTTTTTGAGTTTTAGTAACCTCAAGTCCTCTCAAACAACTATCAGCACTATTGGTTCTAGCAACCACTACAGTAAATGGGTCATAATCCAAAAACGCAGGATAATCAGTAATTGAAGCATCTCCAAGATTAATATCAGTAACCTCAGGTAATGTCAATGTTACTTCTAATTCACCAACCAAAGCTAGTGGTTCTTCATCTAACAACAAAATAACATCGTTAGGATTTGGAGTTGGTATTGGTTCTTTTTCACAACTAGCTAATACCAATAAACTAGTAGCAAACAACGATAATAATAAGTTTTTCATATTTAGTTTTTAATTATTTTTTTTACAGTTTTATCTTCATATTATTATATTGATTAACTTATATTAGTTTTGATGTACTCAAATTTTTATTGAGCGGATGGAGAGAATCGAACTCTCATCTCCAGCTTGGAAGGCTGGAGTAATAAGCCATTATACGACATCCGCTTATTGGAGCGGACCGGACGGGGCTCGAACCCGCGACCTCCGCCGTGACAGGGCGGCATTCTAACCAACTGAACTACCGATCCAATTTTATTTTTTACTAAGATCTATGCCGCCTAGACTATTATCTGTGTTGGCATGCTTTCTCCTTGACTCTTCTGCTTCTTTGTATACTCTTACCCATGTTAAAAATACATCAATCGGCGCTAATACCCAGCACATAATCAATAGAGCGATTGTTTCTAACCCCGGCGAAATACCAAGACCCCCGGCCATAACTTCTTTATTCCATCTGAGAATTGACATTATTATACAATATAAAAAACAAGTTACATAATACGTCCAAAAAAATTCCATAGCTTTTAATTTTAGTTAAGTAGCCCGTACGAGAATCGAACTCGTATCACCACCGTGAAAGGGTGGTGTCCTAACCGTTAGACGAACGGGCCATAAAAACAAATCTTCCATGCTCACCATGGTTGTGGAGGATAACGGATTCGAACCGTTGACCCCCTGCGTGCAAGGCAGGTGCTCTAGCCAGCTGAGCTAATCCCCCATTTAACATAATTATTATACTATAAAAAGCAAATAGTTGCTCTGAGCCTCCTGTCGGAATCGAACCAACGACCTACTGATTACAAATCAGTTGCTCTACCTGCTGAGCTAAGGAGGCTTATGGCACGGGTGGAGGGACTCGAACCCCCAACAACGGTTTTGGAGACCGGCATGATACCATTTCACTACGCCCGCGTATTTGAGTACAGAGTTGGAATCGAACCAACACCAGTAGTTTTGCAGACTACTTGACCACCACGATCAACCTGTACATATGGCAGTTCCTAAAGGACTCGAACCCTTACCGCTTGATCCGAAGTCAAGCATTCTATCCATTAAACTAAGGAACTATTTGGTCGAATTGGGTGGACTCGAACCACCGACCCTTCGCGTATCAGACGAATGCTCTAACCAACTGAGCTACAATTCGATTAACTTAGACAAAATAAACCACTTTGCCAAATTTCCAATGGGGTGATTGGTGGGGATCGAACCCACGACCTTCTGAACCACAATCAGACGCTCTAACCAGCTGAGCTACAATCACAGTGGACGGGGGCAGGATCGAACTGCCGACACCAGGATTTTCAGTCCTGTGCTCTACCAACTTAGATACCCTTCCAAAGATTTTCCAACATGTCAAAGAACAAACTCTACTAAAATAAAAAACCCGAACTTTGGGTTCGGGCTCAGTGTTTCTATAGCTACTAACTCTATAATACTTATCAACTCCTGAACCCTATAGCACGATCGCTGCCCATCCAAATAACATACGCTACTTGGCCAAAGCAATTATCGGTAATATGTTTCATGTGTTGTTGCATTACTTTCGTTATTTATATTCGAATCATATCTTTTTAGCGTCTCTTAACTGCTGACGCAATACATCAATTTCCTTTATACTAAACCAGTTTCGGCTTTCCCAAATATCAATTAACAATTTTGCTAATTCATTTTCAGTATAGGTTGAACTCTCAAATAAATCATTTGCCGAAACTGGCCCATTTGCTTGAGCATATCCTTCCTCAATTGCAAATTCAGCAAGCTCTTCCTTTTCCCAGTTTGAACATTCGCTCCAATATTCTGACGAATCAATATTAATTTCGGATTTTGCGTAAAAGTTTGGCATTTTATTTTCTGTTTAATATTTCAACTTTAAATAGGTCATTATCTTGGGAAATCTTAAGAGTAATTTCCTTAATTCCCTTTGCGTAAAATAGCAATTCCAACATTTCGGAAACATCATCTGGATATTGCTCACGCAAAACCGAGCCTGATCTAAACGGATCGTTTTCCATCTTGTCCTTAAACTCGTCCATAGTTTCCTTAAATAGTTTTAAATTAAGCTTTGCCATTTAGTGATAATATACTAATTAAACTGGCCATTTTGCCTTTGGGCAAGCACCCGGTCCAACTGGTGAAAAAATCTTTTTACTTAGTGGGCAGCCACATGCTCCACAAACGTGTAAACCAACTGTATTAACCTTAGCCTCTTCACACTCATCACAAATACTAAGCCTGCGATCGGCAATTTCCTTTTGCTTTGGGGTTGGATTTGCTGCTGTATACCAAGCAATAGCAATCTCCTTAAACTTATTCATACGATACCCTTTTTGATATTATACTAGAGAAAAAGATTAGGTTATTGGCGTATCCCAGTTCGGATAAGATAAAAATTAGTGGTTCCGCCTGAAACAAGGCCGTCCAGAGTTAGGGTTTGGACTCCCGGATAAGTTAAAACCTGATTAACAGAACCGCTATTAATTGGTGTCCATTGACTTGTTTGAAAAAGTCTATAATTTGGTATCGAGTTCGGCCAATTCGCTAAATTGGAATTTGTTTTAGAGTAAATTAGAAAAATATCCACTCAAAACAAAAAAAGGAAACTTTTTGAGTTTCCTTTAACAGCCGAAAGTGTCCTTCTGGATTACTTTTGTGAAGCGGCAGTGTCAACAGCTAAGGTTGAGTCTGATACAGTAGCAGGTGAGTCTACTTGAGTAGAATCAGCAGCGGGTGCAGCAGCTTCAGTCGAACCATTTCCACACGCAGTAAAAATTACAGCGACAGCGAAAAGCATTGCGATAGCGTACTTGTTCATAATTATTGTTTTTTGTTTATATAAGAAATATTATACTTAAGCTAATTGAAATAGTTTTAAATACCTGATTCTTTAAAAGCTTGTCTTACGTTTGCAGACAGTTCATCATACTTCATATTAAACTTTGGCGAGCAGGCCTTTAAGACTCTTTTATTTGAGTATGGGGTATTACTGGGTGTACACCATTTTCTAGAAGTTAGCATCCAGTTATAGAATAACACATAGGCATTTGCACTTTTAGTATATTTTTTGGTGTTAATTGGCAATTTAAACTCTTTGATAAGCTTAACCGAGCGTTTTTCGTTATCGAGTTCGAGATCCCTAGAGAGAGAAATCCATTTTTTAATATTACGTTTGGTTTTTCCAGAAAGCCACTCCTCAATATGCATCATTGCCCATTCAGCGTCTTTCCAAAGTTTGCCTCCATCTTGCCATTGGGTAAAGTGCCCAAATTCGTGCACTAAAACCTCAGGCGAGGTCGCGTTTTCCATCGCTACAACAAGCTTACAATTCTCTTCATCAAAATATCCAGAACACTTCATCCCATCACCAAGTCTTAAAAATTTAACGGGTCGAAGCTCAACCTTGATTTTAGCCTTTTTGCACTCGGTCTTTACATGTTTTATAAAGGTCTTGAAGCGAGGATGCTCTAAAAGGCTGACAGGAATCATATAGATTATTTATTAGATGCTCAGCAGTAGCTGGGCGCATTGTGCCAGCAATTACCGTTAACCTAGTTAATATACTCAATCTGGCTCAACTTTGATCGATTTGGGCCAATTTTCTTAGGGCCAGCTAAAGCTGCTCGGATGCAGCCCGTCAGCTAGGAATTAAAGTTTTTTCAACTGAAACTGATTTGGTCATTGCAAAAATTGTCTTAGCAATGGGCTTTGCACAACTAATGGTCCTTATTTTTTCATGGAAATTAGATGGAACAGATGTGCTAATTACAAGAGAATCGAGATATTGACCGTTTTCGCCACTTAGTCTTTTGTAAGCTGGGCCAGATAAGACACCATGTGTACAAATCGCGTGTACTCTAACGGCGCCGGCTTCCTTTAACAATTTGGCCGCTAGGAGTAGGGTTCCACCGGTATCAACCATATCATCAATAAGAATAACACATCGACCCTCTACATCTCCAATTAGATCCATACGCTCAATTGAATTTGGTTTGTCTCTTAACTTTGAAAGCATTGCAAAGGTTGCATTTTCATGAGTTTTAACAAAGTGCTGGTAAAAGCGGTTGGCTCGTTTTACTCCGCCTGCATCTGGTGAACAGACTGTCCAATCACAAGTTTGATCTAATTCTTTTACATAATCGGTAAATGCAACCCAACCTGGAATGTGTTCGACTGGCATGTCAAAAAAACCTTGAATTTGTTCTGAATGCAAATCAAACAAAATTGCTTTATCTGCGCCTGAACTTTTAATTAGGTTTGCAATGGCCTTTGCACCAATTGCGCCTCGATGACCTTCTCTTCGATCTTGCCGGCAATAGGCTAAATAGGGTAAAATCACCACAACCTCTGCCGCTGAAGCCCGCTTGGCTGCATCTGTCGTAAGCACAAGCTTAACAATAGAGTCGGAGCTGGTTAAGGTTGTAACTAAAAAAACAGAATTATCTCTAATTGATTCTAAAAACTGTGGGCTAAACTCGCCGTCTGAAAATTTATCGATTTTAAACTTACCTAATTTAATTTCAGAATTAGTTAAGTTGCTTAGGTGTTCACAAATTTCGTTGGCAACCGGGCGGCCGTCAATCGAAAAAATTTTGTAAGACTTCATATTAAGTTTAATCTTTTACAAATGTTCCATTAATCATTGTGCCTTTTCTTTTTGCAATAACATCATAAGAGCCATTGATGCAGTCTTCGATATTATGACCATTTAATTTTGCTAAATTAGTTAAGACAACAACACAGTCGCCAATTGCATCTTTAAACTCGGACTCATCCTTTTTTAAAAGAGACATCGCTAATTCTCCCATTTCTTCACACAATTTGATGTACTGAGTTTTAGGATCTCCCTTTGTGTAAATTCCTTTAGATTCAGCCCAATCTCTGATTGACTGGAATTCGTTTGTTAGTTTCATAATACGTATTTAGACTATTATACTAACGACCTAGTCTTAGATTATACTATGTTAATAAAAAAACCCTCCATAGAGGAGGGTTCTTAAAAATATATGTAGTCTTTAATCAACGACGGCCGTATCGACTCATTAGTCTCCAGTTTTTGGGTCCACCGTTAATTGTGCAAATTTTAATTGATTTATGGCCAGAGCTCTCTGCACACACTGAAATTTCTCTACTTGAAATTCCGCACTGTTCTGCAACATCAAATGAAACATGTGCTAATTCATCTGGATAATCAAATCCTAGTTCAACAATAATATCATGATCAGATAAAGTAATCTTTGAGCCCTTTCCAGTTTCTCTAAACTTTTCACAGAACATTTCAAATTTTGCTTCAAGTGGGGCACCAGAAAAGTCTGACCCCTCAATATTTTCCTCAACTGGTTTAGATGAATCTCCTGAAAAGAAAGGTTCAGCCTCTTGTTTTTCAGTCTTTTTAGGATTAGCCTTTGGATCAGAAAAATGATCTTTTGGATAAGTTGTAACATTAAGAATAAATTTATTATTTTTAAAGTCAACTTCATAAGATTTTAAAATCTTAGACCCATCTTCTTGTTCTTCCCATCCACCAACAGATGCACCTTTAGGTTTTTCACCATCTAGCATATCAAGACCAACTCCACCCTTTGAATATTGAAGTGGTTTATACTCAGAAAGTTTTTCAATTGCTTCAGCATCAGATTTAGCTTTTACCATCATCCAATCTTGATCGAAATCGCCATAGGTAGGAACCCAGCCATACCAAGTAAAATAGTAAGAATGCTCTTCAGCTTGAGGCTCATCTGCCTTTACTTCTTTCTTTGGGGCATTGTCTGTTTCTGGAGTTTCTTCAACAGGCTCAACTACTGGAACTTCGGCTGGAGAATCTTGTGGCAGTTTAGCCGGCGCTGGGGTTTCTTGAGGATCCTTTTCGTCCTCGTTTACGTTAAATTTATCAAAGCTTTTTACAATTGACATAATTTTAAATCTTTTTCAAGATTATTTATCTGACTTAAGCTCGTCGTAATGAAAGCCATTTCTCACATTTTCTGAAATTGGAATTGGGCAGCCGTCTTCGTCAATTCTAACAAACGTAATATGGGTCGAAAGTACTATTTCTTCGTCATGCGTATAGACATTAAACGATCTTGCTTCAATATAAAGGGTAATACTTGTGGTTCCAATCTTGGTTACAGAGCCATATATTTTTAGCAGGCTTCCCTCCTTTGCGGGTTTCTTGAAAATACACTCATCGATTTTAACAGTAACCATTCGACGGTTGTGCGCATATTCCATTGCATAACCAGCCGCGGCTGCATCAATCCAGGCTAAAAGCTTACCCCCAAAAAGATTACCATGAAATCCAAGATCGGATTTTTTAATTGGGTGCTGGTTTAGAAACTTCATTTTTCTCTTTTCTTTTTTTCCACATAACTGTTCCGGCTGTTCCAATAAAGGCGCCCACCGCTGCTGCAACTAGCAGTCGACGATCTTCAACATAGTGCACTGTTGTAAATGCGCTAAAAAGAATAATGGTAGAACCCCATATTCCAGATGCAATGACTCTGCGTTTATCGACTTCTATAAAATACATAGCCCAACAAATATCAGCAAGGGCCATTGACAGCATAACTACAATAAATTTTAAGATAAATGGCATAATTATTTGGCCTTTAAATTTTTCTTTAATTCGGTCAAATCGGTTCGATACATATCAATGGGAGCGGTCTTTTTAACTAATGTTAATTCTGTCTCCTTTTGTTCAACCTCCTTCAAAAGCTGTTCGTACTTTTCTTTAGTTAAAGTTTGAATTTGCATGCCCAACAAATAATCGTAACTATAATTAATCTTATCAAATTTTAATTTTTCAAGATCAGTTACGATATCCTGTTTTGGTCTATTACTTATTTTAAGTTTGCCATCAATAATAAGTTTAATAAATCTGGCTCGATTTGAAAGATAAAGCAAATCCTTACTTAAAGTTTCGATTAAGTAGGCTTTACGTTTATCATAATAGGTTAAGCGAAACTTTACAAAATATTCAACCAATTGGGGTAGAGTTGAAAATATTTTGAGTTTGCCATGCTCGTCTAAGCAGGTTAGGTTTTCGCTCTCAGTCTCTGCTAATTTAAGTGTTGACTCTAATTTATCTTTATCAATAAGTTCAGCTAATTTAGCTCGCTGAAATTTAAGTGTATATGAAATACCGTTTGAACAATTATCCTCGTACGAAAATATGGTGCCCCTTTCTACTAATGCATTTAGATGATTTTCATATTTTTGAAAGGTCATTGACGGGGGCAGTTCAGTAATTTCAACGGTTGTAGTATTAACGACTCGAGCAACCCCCTTAAATTGATATTGATTGTCTCCAATTCTAGTAATTGGTCCACCAAAATCTTTAAACCAGGGTAGAAGATCCCCGATCCTTTTGCCATCAAGTACTTTAGTACACGCATCAATAAGCTGAACCGGGTTACGGTTTAGAATATTGGTTGCAAATCCTACCGCAATGCCCGAGCTTCCGTTTAGGAGAACGGTTGGAATAATTGGTAAAAAGTATTTAGGTTCGATTTCATTACCCTCTTCGATTTGAGAGGTTAAGAGTTCAAAATCTTTATAGAGTAGTCTAAAATTTGGAGTAAGCCTGGTTGAAATATACCGGGGCGCACCCGCTTCAGGCGAACGCAAAGACCCAAACTGACCAACCTCATCAAGAAGGGGCAGTGAATTTTTAAAGGACTGGGCCATTCCGATAATGGCTCCATTTAGCGAGCCATCGCCATGATGATAGTGTGCATCGGCTGCAATTCGACCACCTAGCTGAAATATTTTTAGAGGTTTATCATTAGAGCCTTTCCAAACTTTATCTGCAATAAAAATAATTTTACGTTGAGTTGGCTTAAATCCATCGATTACCGATGGAATTGCCCGATTTTCAAGAGTATACATGCCGTATGCTGCATAATCTTCATCCAAGAATTTAGATACTGATTTTAATTCTGCTTTTATCATATTGAAAAGTTCAAAAGTTTCTCTTTACGAGGAGCTGAGTCATTACCGAACCAATCCTCTAAAGCCTGCTTTGATTGTTTATCGTTAGTTAATTGTACTAATTTTGGGTTATGAATAATCTCTCGATATTCATCGTCTTCGAGCGCGGCTAGTCCCTTTTTATATTCAATATTCCAGCCCGAGACTTTGTTTTTGGCTTCCCAGTTTAAATATTCTTCTGCTGTGTAGAAGGACAAAATATCTTTACCCTTCTTTGCAACAACAAGTGGAGTCATTACTTTAAAAATCTTACCCATACTTACAAGCTCTGGCCAATATTTGTTGAAGAAATTAATTAGGAGGCCGGCAATTGAATCTCCATCTGGATCCGCATCAGTATAGATTAGTATTTGATTATATCTCATATCATTTGGCTCTTCACCTAGCTTAATACCTAATGAAGCCATTAATTGAACAACCTCATCGTTTTTAATAACATCACTGTTCTTCATTTCGCTGACATTAAGAAATTTACCCTTAAGCGGAAATGCACCAAATACCTGAGGATCTCTAAATTTACGAACTGCTGAAAGAGCTGACATCCCTTCAAATATGCCAAGTGAACATTTGTTGCGGTCCTTTCCTTTAGCATCAATAAGTTTAAGAACTTTAGTTGAGGCAAGAGATTTATTAAGTTTACGAAGGTCTGCACGCTCTTCAGCCTGCTTTTTTTGTTGAATCCAATCCAACAAAGATTCAACTACTTCAGATGCAAAAACTGCCTTTGCAAATTTCTCTGAAACTGTGTGGGTTGTACCAAATTCTTTGGGTTCAGTAATTAGTTTTTCTTTAGTTTGAGAAGAAAAAGCTGGATTAATTACAGTACAATTAATAAAGAGAAAAAGATGATTCTTTATTTCAGAAGGTTTAACTTCAACCTTATGTTTCTTTTTAATAAGTCCTCGTAAATCTTCGATAACCTGATTTAAGATATAGTTTTCATGAGTTCCACCGTCCTTAGTTTCAATTGAGTTTACAAATGAAATTGATTGATAGCCGTCTTTAGAGTGGCCAACGGCAAATTCCCAATGCTCGCTACGTTCCCAAATTGGGGCTTGAACATAGAGCTCAACATATTCTTTAAAATTCTTGAATCTAAATTTTTCTCCATTAAATTCAAGTTTAAGACCCGGATTTGCAGCAGCAATGTCAATAACACGCTTACGCATCATTTTGATATGAGCCTCATCCAATTCTTTCATTTCAAATTGGCTTAAATCTGGCTCGTATGAAATTTCAGTAAAACCCTGGCCAGACGATGAAATCTTTGCAGTCGTCCGAACAGACATATTTTTGGTAAAGGTTTGAACAAATCTCTTTTTACCGTCAGCTGTTTCAATCTTAAATTTTGTTGAAAAGATATTTACAAGAGACGCACCGACACCATTGGTTCCGGCAACAGTTCGACCCTCTTCATCATTGAAATTAGATCCAGCTCTAAGATTGGAGAAGATTAATTCGGGAATCCACATTTTATGTTCCGGATGTTGAAGAACTGGAATTCCTCCGTTATCCCAAACTGAGATGAGGTTATCTTTGACGTAAATCTTAATTTGATTAATTTTGCCTGCCCGTTTATGTTCATCAACTGAGTTTGAAATAATCTCGTCGAATAATTTTAAAAATCCAGGATTATAGGTTAACTCTTCTTTTTCATACACTCCATCCTTTAAGATCCATTCAAGGCCGGTGTGGGGTTTAGTTGACCCAATATACATGCCAGGTCTTTTTAGAACGTGCTCAATCTCGTCGAGCAACTGATACTTTTTGCTTATTTCCTTTGGTGATGCCATCTACTAGACGTAATTTATATTAATATACCCAACTGTTGCTGGCCCCTGATCCTTTGGTGGAGGCGGAGTGGGCTGAGCACAGAGGTTTTTACTTTGCACCAGTCATTCACATGGACCGGGCACGCACAATTTACAACCTATTCTTTAAAATATCAATTTAAATAGGTTAGACCAAAAAAACCACGTCACTGCAAGGATTGTGGCCCAAGCAATGATAAATGGCCAATTATATTTTTTAAGTTTCATAGGGTATTATACTGGTCTATTTCAGGCTAGTTTTAATAAAAATGGGGAGCTCTGCTCCCCACTAAAACTGTTGTAATGTTAGCTATCACATCTACTGTTACAATTAAAGACAATCGACTTAGATTAATTGTTTCATATCATGATATAAGTGGTTTCTAGTGTGAGTTTCAGTTTTAATATACTGAAATAAATACTCTATATGAAATACGTAATTGAATCATTTGAAGCCTTTACTAATGAAAATGAGCCAGTCACTCCGTTTTCTATAACGGTAAAACCAACAGATGAGTTTAAAGGCCGTCTCAAAGAAATAACAAACGCAGATGGAAAGCCAACTTTCTTAACTGGTAGTGAATTTACCTTAAAAAGAATTTATGATCCTATCAATGGTGATAGATTTAATCTTGTTAAAGTTGCCACAACACCATTTGACTTAAGTAAACAAGATGACCATTGGTTATCTTATAATCCTGAAAATAAAGAAATTTATGTTCAAACTTCAAGAGTATTTGGAACATCTGATGCTCTTCTAGATTTTACTCAAAGCGATGAGTTATTAAGTACCGATAGAAGGTATG
>Ga0194131_10008966_pt1 | contig 12813 bp, 12 predicted proteins | sample TA2KigO120mmetaG_FD_148631 | JGI IMG/M metagenome (GOLD analysis project Ga0194131, IMG submission 148631) | Freshwater microbial communities from Lake Tanganyika, Tanzania - TA2015053 Kigoma Offshore 120m | ecosystem: Environmental > Aquatic > Freshwater > Lake | place: Tanzania: Lake... | reverse complement strand
GCCGGACCGCCAACGAGATCAGCGCCGCTGCGCGCCCGTCCACGGTGACCCCCTGCGGCCACTGCCGCGGCTCACCGGGCAGCGTCGCCGGCCCCTCGCGGTCCACGACGAACGTCTGCTCGAATACGGCCCCGGCCGCGGACAGTGAAAGCGACAGCGGCCCCGGCCACACGCAGCGCCGCAGGTTCGCGTCCCCCTGATGGAACGGACACGTCTGCGCCTCGGCCCCGGCTGGTAGGCTCGTATGAAGCTGCGCGCCGACCGGGTGCATGAAGGCGCGCACCGCCAGACCGGCGAGGGATTCGCGGGTGCGTGCGTGTATCCCTCGGGCGGCCGTGCCCGCTCGGACAGCGGGTCGGGCTCACCCCTGCGGCGGCACCGCCACGGGCTCGGGCTCGGGCTCGGGCACGACCGGCACGTCGAACCCCGCGAAGTCCTTGGGTTCGAGGCCGCCCTGGCGGCGGTCGCGGCTGGCGTCGTAGACGAACCGGCGGGCGCGGTTGATGTGGCCCATGGGCTGGTGGGCGGCGATACCGTGCCAGGGGTTGAACGAGAGCTGACGGCAGAACGGGGCGCGGCGGGGATCGCTCAGGTCCTGCGTCGGAAAGAGGAGGCGGCCGACGCGCAGGGGCGGGCTGACCTCATCGGTCCACGCGACGGCGGCGTTCTCGATGGGGGTGCGCTCGGGATCGACCTGAAGCTGCACGAGCAGCTCGAAGCAGAGACCGCCCGGCTCGGCGGCGGCGGCGGTCAGATCGGCGCGCAGGTAGTCGGGATCGCCGCGGTCGGGCGTGCGGGGGGCGACGCCCGGGCAGGGCCGCGCGCTGAGCTTGACGGCCTGGTGCGCCCCGAGATGAAACGCGCCGCCGCTCCAGTACTGCGTGTGGACCATCGAGTCGATGGGGTTCGTCCGCAGGAGCGCCGGCGCGGCGGTGCCGAGGTGCTCGACGGCGAAACCGAGGCCCGGCAGCGTACCCTTGGCGTTGGCGTGCGCGAAGCGCATGAACTCCTCGGCGTTGGCGCCGACGGGGGTCGGGCTATTGGTCAGCAGGAAGTCTTGTGTGCCGGTCTCATCGGGCAGGAGCTTGGGGCCCGGCACGCCCATGAGCTTGAGGGCGAGGCCGCGGGCATCGAGCTCGTCGTCGGCCTGCTGCCAGCCGACACCGTTGGAGAAGCGCGCCCAGAGCGGCCAAGGGCCCCTCCCATCGGCGAAGACGCCGTGGCGCACGCGCGGATCGCGGGCGGGGTCGAGTTCGAGGCGTCCGTAGGCGCACCCGTGGCTCTTGGCGTGGAAGCCGCGTTGCACGGGCTGGTCCCGGCTGGCCGTCTGCCGGGCCTGGATGAGCCGGATCTGCTCGCCAAACTGCCGGAACCGGGTTGCCTCCTGCGTGGCGCTGCCGAGGTAGTACTCGGTGTTCATCGACTCGGCGCCGGCATAGGGCGGCTCGAACGGCGGCGCGGGTCGGGCGTCGGGGGTCAGCGCGGTCACGGCCGCGGGCGGTACGACGGGCAGGCGGGCGCCGCAGGCGGCGATCCCGAGCAGCAGCGCGGCCGTGGCGAGGAGGCGGGTGTTGACGGTCTTCATGGCCGATGATGGTAGCAGCCCGGCGCGAAAACGCCCCCCGCTTCATCCACGCTGTGTGATGATCGTCGCCCCGGATCGGAATCCCCGCTGAGGACCTGCGATGGACTGGAATCAGGCCGTGGAGACGCTCTTGCCCGTGCTGGTCACGCACGGGCTGCGCATCGGCGGTGCCCTCTTGGGCCTATGGGTCGCCGTCCGGCTTGCCGGGCAGGCGCAGCGGCGCATCACGGCGGCCCTACAGGTCCGCGAGTTCGACATCACGCTGTCGATGTTCTTCGGCAGCCTGGCGCGGTGGCTCCTGCTTGCGGTCTGCATCCTGGCGATTCTTGGGGTCTTCGGCGTCGAGACGGCCAGCTTCGCAGCCATCATCGGCGCGGCGGGCCTCGCCTTCGGGCTGGCGTTTCAGGGCACGCTGTCGAACTTCTCCGCAGGGGTGATGCTGCTCGTCTTCCGGCCCTTCACGGTCGGCGACCGCATCGAAATCAACGGCGTGAGGGGCCGGGTCAGCGAGATCGGGCTCTTCACCACGGCCGTGGACACGACGGATCGCCGCCGCCAGATCTTGCCCAACAGCATGGTCAACACGAGCGTCATCCAGAACCAGAGCCACCACGAGACCCGCCGGGTCGATGTGGCGGTCTACTTCGCCGCGGACTGCGAGCCCGGCGTCATCCGCGCGACGCTGGCGGACATCGGGCGGCGCTTCAATCGGGTGGAGATCCGGCAGGAGGCGGACATCGTGGTCAAGCGCCTGCACCCCTGGGGATCGGAGTGGGAGCTGCGGATCTTCGTGCCCATGCTCGAGTACAACGACGTTCTTTAGGCCGCGCAGGAGGCCATTCTGCGGGCCATGACCGAGAAGGGACTGCGGCCACCGACAGCGTCTCTCACCGGCGGCGGGCGCCTCACTTCCGGATGAAGGTCATGTCCTCGCCCTTCATGCTCATGACCATCTTCCCGTCCTTGAGCGTGATGGTGATGTCCTCCTCGCGCTGCTTGCCGTCGGGACCGGGCTTGCCGCCCTTGGAGTGAATGACCATCTTGTCGCCGTCGACGGACTTCACGCTCCACTCTCCGTCCTCTTTCATCTCGCCCATCTCGACGTGGACCTTTCCGCCTTCCTGGAAGTCGAAGACCATCTTGGGGCCCATCTCCTCGATCATCTTCTTGGCGAAGGGCTTCTCCTCCTCGGGCAGGGACTTGAACTTCGCGCTTTCGAGCGCGGCCTGGGTGTCCATGCCCCACTTGCCGATGAGCTTCTTCTCGGGCGCCTCGGCGCAGGCGGCGAGGGCGAGGACGGTCAGGAGCAGGGAACACGACGCGATGCGCATGGAAACTCTCTTGGATGTAGACCCGATCGCGCGACTCGCGGCGGGTGTTCGGTGAGGCGCGGCGCCTCCGGCGGGGCCCGCGGGGGCAAAATGAGCCGCCCACGCCCCGCCGTCAACGCTCATCGGCGCGGATTGTCGTTGCAAAAATATTCCACCCGGAGTGAATCAACGTCGCGCCGTGCGCGTCGATGGAGGTGAAGAGCGCAATGACGTCGATGGATCCCCCCGACGCCGAACTCGTCGAGAAGGTGAAGCAGGGCGACCGCCATGCTTTCCGCCGGCTCGTCGAACGCCATCGGGACCGCATCCACCGGGTCGCGCTCGGGATGCTGCGCAACCCCGATGACGCGATGGACGTGGTTCAGGAGGTTTTCATCCGAGTCCACGGCCGAATTCAGGAATTCAAAGGAGAGTCCGCCTTCGGCACCTGGTTGGTGCGCGTGACCGTGAACTACTGCATCGACCGGCAACGCCGGCAGAAGACGTGGGATGCGCGGTTCGTCATCGACAATGAGTGGGAAGGCGTTTCGGAGTACGGCCCGGAGCACAAGCTGATGAACGCCCAGATGGGCGAGGCCCTGCGGCGGGCCCTCTCCGAGCTCGGCGAGGAACACCGCACGGCCATCATGTTGCGTGAGGTCAACGGGCTGACCTACGAAGAGATCGCCGAGGTGATGGGTTGCCCCAAAGGGACCGTGATGAGCCGACTCCACCATGCCCGCAAGAAGCTCCAGCTCGCGCTGCGGCCCTTCCTCGAGGAGGCCGGCGAGCGTGATCTGGCTGGACGGGCGGGCGAAGGCGTGCGGAGGCGTGAATGAACAGCGAGAACAACCAGACCTTGTCCGATGCCGAGCAGGAGCGCCTGTCGCTGTTCCTCGACGGCGCGTTGCCCCCGAACGAGGCGGCCGACGTCGAGCGTCTCGTGGCCGAAGACCCCGCCTGGAAGAGCGCCCACCGCGCACTGAAGATCACCGGCGAGATGCTGCGCGCACCCGTCGAGCGCCACGCCGCGGCGGCTCGCTTCGACGGGCTGTGGGGCGGCATTGAGCAGCGCCTGCCGGCCTCCGAGCGCGAGCCGAGCCTGCTCGATCGTCTCAAGGCCTTCCTCCGCCCACCGGTCATGATCGGCTTGGCGGCCGCGGCGGCGGCGGCGGCCTACGTCGCGACACGCCCATCGACGGCGCCCACCCCGGAGGCGCCAGCCCCCGGCCGTTTGGCGACCCACAGCCCGGAGTCCGCCACGGCCGTCGCTGAGTCGGAGCCGGTCATCATCGAGGGCATCGAGTCCGCCGGTCAGAAGACCGTATTGGTCAGTCAGCCCGTCGAGCCCAACGGCGCGACGGTCATCTGGACGCTCGACGCCCCGGCGCCGGAGTCGCAGCCGGGATCGAACATCCCCGCGGCCTCGGACGACGACCCGATCTGAGCGCCCGCTCGTCTCCATCAAGAAATCTCCGCGGCGGCCTTCGTGCCCCCGCCCGTGCGACGAGAGAGTGTGAAATGAGGTTCAAACTGCCAGCATTCGGCCGGGCCCTCCTCGGCCTCGCCATCGGCGCCGTGCTCTCCCTGGGACAGGGCATCGGCGACGCCGCCGCCGGTGAGCCGGGCCTTCGTCTCAAGGTCTCGGTCATTCAAGCGACGAAAGAGAAGTCGGCACCCGATCCGGCGCTGGCCCGCATCCAGGGTGAGCTGGCCGAGGCCTTCGCCGGATACCAGGGTTTCAAACGCCTGCAAGCCGAGGAGAAGCTGCTGGCGGGCGAGACGCCGGTCAAGATCGACCTGCCCAATGGCGAGTCCGCCGAGTTCAAGCATCAGGGCGTCGACAAGAACCTGCACAAGATCCGGTTCTCTCTGGCCAAGAGCAAGGTGAACCTGGACCTCAAGGCCCCCGTGAAGAAAATGTTCTATCAGGCGGGGATGAAGCACGGCGGCGGCATTCTGATCCTCGCGATGTACCTCGCGCCCCTCGGCGAGCCGCCCGCGCCGGACAAGACGGAGCCCTGACGCATAGGGGCCCGGCCGGCTCTCCCGCCTCCTCCCGCCTCGCACGACGTTTACATGGCCGAGGGCTTGTGGGTTCATCGCGTCCATGACCCTCCTGGTCGAGGCCGCCCGGACGCTGACCCGCAGCGCCCCCCTGCATCGCAGCTTGGGGAAGGCCCAGCTCCGTCAGAAGAAATTCGCCGAGGCGACGGTCTCGCTCGAGCGGGCCCTCACCCTCGATCGGGGGATCGACGGGGTCCACGGACTGCTCCGGGAGGCCAATGTCAATACGGGCCGGTCCGAGGCGGCCATCGGGGCAGCGCCGGGCGTCGCTGGCCCAGGCGGCCGCTTCGAGCCCCCCGGGCCGAGCCCGGACGACCGCACCCTGAGCGTCACGCTGAAGTTCCCAGCGGCGGCCTGATCACCCTCGACCACGAGGTCGTCGGTGCCCGCCGCGAGCGCCTGCCCGGCGATGGGCCCGGACCGCACGCGACCGAGTCGAGCGCGCCGACGCCGCAGGTGCGCGAGAGGTAAAGGAACAAGGGAATGCCCGCGACGTCGATGGAGACGGTCGCTGCGGCGGCGAGCGTGAACTGGTAGATGAGGTCACCGGCTCCCGGCGCGTTCGCCGGAGTGCAGGCGGGCGAGAACACGCTGACCGCCGCGTCGATGACGCCGGCACGGGCGACGCCTACCGCCAGGACGGGCAGGTTCGCACACTGGGACGGTATGCACGTCTGCCGGGCGAGATCGCAGACCTCGCCCGGGATACAGTCCGAATCCGCAGCGCAGTTGTTGCGCTGCTCGCAGCTGCCTCCGACACAGCGGAAGCCGATCCCGCAGTCCCCGTCGATCATGCACCCGGCGATGCTCTCGCAGCGCTGCTGCGTGCAGCGCTGGCCCGGTGGACACTCCAGGTCGTTCTGGCAGGCGGCGGCCGCATCGCCACAGAGCGTTTCATCGCCGCACTGGGTATCACGCCGGGGCCTACCGGAAAAAGACGCCTAGGCGCTCAGTGATCGTGCGCGGTCTCGCGCAGCAGGTGCTCGACGTGCGCGGGCGTCAGCGGGCGGGGGGCGCGAAGCGAGCGCGCCGGCGGGTTGCGCCGCGCCTCGAACGGCAGGCGCGCGGCCGCGGCGAGGGGCGGGTGGTCGTACCCGCCGCCGTCCGTGTCGACGAAGATGGGGTTGGCAAACGCCATGGGCCGCGCCGACCGGCTGTGCTGGACGGGGAACATCGACCCGCCCTCACCCCGGTGACGGACCACGACGACGAGGTACGCGTCGCTGTCGACCGGCGGCTGGTACTCGACCTCCACGGTGCGCACGAAGTGCCGGTGGCGCTCCGTGCCGACCGCGGCATCGCGCAGATCGGCCTCCCCCAACGAGAGCGGCCACGTCGCCGTCGGGGGGAGCGGCTCCTCGCTCACGGCGCCCGGCCCGTGGTCGAGATCCTCCGTCACGTTCGCATAGAGCTCGAGGGTGTCGACACGCATCCACTCGGGCAGATCGACGGTGACCGAGAGCATGACCGGCACGCCGCCCGGGGCCGTGAGCACCTCGCCGAGCCCCGCGGTCGGTGAGTTCGGGGCTCGCGTGCGCGCCGAAATCCGCAGGAACGGCCCCGTGCTGCCGACGAGCGCGCCGTCGTTGACCCGATCGGCGAAGTGAGCCGCGTCGAAGGTCGCAACCGACGCGCGCGCGGCGTCGAGGAAGACATGGCTGCGGGGGCCGCCGGCCTGACTCGACAGCCGCTTGTGCGTGTCGCTGACCGCCGTGGCGGTCGGCGAGAATCCCCGCCCGATCATCGCCAGCCACCAGCGGAGGATGCCGTTGAACTTGGACTGGGAGTATCCGTTGAGCAGCTCGATGGCCGTGAAGCGTTCGTCGAAAAGGCCCGTGTCGCCGGTCACGGGATCGGGCGTCGTCGGGGGCATGCGGAAGGCCGCCGGATCGGCGTGGCTCGTGCCACGCAACGGGTCGAGCCGCAGCGCCCGAAAGTACCCGCTCTCCGGGTGGTTGACCTGGATGACCTGTGGCCCGGGGAAGGCCTCGTAGTAGTCGAAGATTTCACGCGGCGTGCGCCCCGGCCCGGCGCCGCCCGCCCAGTCGAACGCCCCGCCGTTGGGGCTGTCGTCGCGCACGAGGGGGAAGCCGTTGTAGTGCCCGTAGTCGAACGTCGTCAGCTCTAGGCCGATGAGGCTCGCGAGCTCGGCGCCGGCGTCCTGCGCCGCGATGACCGGGGCGTAGTCCGTGATGACGTCGTGATCCGTGCTGACGATGACGTCGACGCCCTCGGCGATGAACGTCCGCACGCGGTCTTCGAGGGAGACGGGGCTGTCCGGCGACGGCACGGCATGGACGTGGAAGTCGCCCGAGAGCGTGCCGCTGTCGTCGACGACCTGCGCGATCTCGGCCATCAGCGCGACCTCCCCGCCGTCGGTGACCGTCACCGCCCGGCCGCCCTCGGGATCGACGACGGCCCCCGGCGGCCAGACGGACCACTCCGGACCGCGACTGACGATGACCCGGTAGTCCCCAGCGGCGAGGGGGATGTCCGCCTCGCCGGCCGTGCCCACGAAGACCGTCGCGGCACTGCCGTCGACCGGCCCGTCGAAGGTGACGTCGCGGTCATTGGCGATGGGCTGATCCCGGCACGGGCCCTGGCAGAGCACCGTCACCTTGCCGGGCGTCGGGCGGCCATCCGGGCGGCGCAAAGACATCCGCAGGCGCCCGCCCATCGGCAGCGCAACGTCCGCGGTGGCGGTCTCGTCGGCCCCGATTCGTCCGGCCGCGGCCGAGCCGAGCCGGCCAGGAGCGTAGGCCCGCACGACGTACTCGGCTCCGGCGGGAACACGCATCGTGTAGGCCCCGTCCGGACCGCTCAACGCCTGATTCACCGTCCGTCCGAAGGCATCCACGGCGCTCACGCGGGCGCCTTCGACCGCCGCGCCGTCGCCCCGGCGGATGAGCCCCCTGATGGTCCCCGTCGTCAGGCCCGCGTCGATCCAGGCGGCGTCGAGCATGTCGCTCAGGGCGCCGCCACCGACGTACTGCGTGTGCACCCGCACGTCCTGCGCACCGGGCTCGAGGTGCAGCAGGCCCGGCATGGTGGGGATGGTCGCCGGGGGCGGCAAAAGGCTCGGGATGAGCGTCTCGCGCCCGAGGATCGAGACGGCGACTCCGGCGATGGTGATGTTGAAACCGGCGCGGGGCAGAGCCTCGATGGGCGGGAGGGTGGCGTCGGGCTCAGGCAAGTAGGCGTGGCTTGCGCGCTCGCCCCGAAAGGCAAGCAGGGTCAGGGGCTCGCCGCTGATGGTCTCGGGCGAGAGGTCGCGGTATCCGAACCCGCGCCGACTGCCCGTCGGGCTGAAGAACTCGACGCTGCCGCCCGAGTCGATGAAGAAGCCGACGGGGGCGTGCACGGCCACCGGACCGTCGTTGCGGAACGCCGTGACGACTCGGACCCCCTGATCCCCGGGGCGCAGGATGAAATACTGCGTCAGGGTGAGCGCCGGCGGCGTCTCCGTCGGCCAGGAAATGCGGAGGGCCGCGCCCGGCAGGAACCCTTCGATCATCCCCTGCAAGTGGATGAAGTCGAGGAGCTCGACGTGACCCGTGACGGCGAGCACCGCCGCGCCCTCCGCGCCGTCGGCGAGGACCTCGAAGGTGTCCGGGGCGAACGTCTGTGCGACGTTCAAGAAGAGGCACCCCTCGCCCACGACGTCCTCGCCCGCGGCGCCGTCGCTCCCGCGGACCGCCGCGTCGATGATGTTGCCACCCCAAGGGCAAGGGCCGATGAGGCGGGCGGCGCGCTCGATCACGAAGCGGACGCGCTCGTTCTCGAGGACCCAGTCGCCGGGGCGACCCTGTGCGGCCGCGCCCGTCGCGAGGTCAGCGGGGCCGGCGGCCACCCGCACCGCCGCGCGACCCGATGCTTCGGGGCGGGGCGTCAGGTAGGGGCTCAGATCGACGTCTACACGCTCGCCCGTCGGTCCAGGCGGGGCGGCGTCGGGACCATGTGCATCCGGAGCGCGGGCGTCGGGCGTCACGAAGCCGGTGTCCGCCGGGGGCGCGGCTTCGGTATCGGGCGGGAGGGCCGGCGGCCCGTCGACGGTCCGGCGGGCGTCGAGATTCGCATCGATCGGGCTCGCTTCGCCCGGCCCGTCGACTCCGTCGACGCAGGCGCCGAGGGTCAGGGCGAACACCGTGATGAGGACTGCGGTCGGGTGGCGATGCGCGTACATGGGCTCCCCACGGCTCGCTTGCTCTGTCGTGTCACGGCACGATACAGAAACGGCGCTGTGGAGTTCACTTTACCGACGGTCCGCCACGCATCCGACCGGCGGCGCCGGGTCGCCGGCACCACGCGACGCGTCGGCCCCCTCGGGTTCTGCTCTGCACTCACCTTCGCCTTCGCCGGCACCGTTGCTGCCTGCGGCGAGTCCGACAGGGCGGCGGAAACGGCCGAGCCCCGCGCCGATGGGGGACTCGCCGCCGGTGACGAGGGCGACGCTCTCATCTCCGATCCGCGCCCCATGCCGTGCCCGGGGGCCCCGCGCCGGACGCCGTTGTCCCACGCGAGGACGCAGCGGCCGGGCCCGACGCCGGCGCGGAGCCGGACGCGACCCCTCGCGAGCCGCTCAATGAGGTGCGGCCGGGGCCGCTGCAAGTCGTTGCCCCGGTGTCCGCCGGTGCGCCGGGCCACTGGACAACCGTCTCGCCCGCAGTGTAATGAGGCCGAAGCCGGATTGATTCGCGCGGAGGGGAGCCACAGATGGCGAAGGGCATCGTCGTTGATTTGGACGGAGAACAGGTCGCTTTCGACCTCGAGCGCGTGGATCGCGAGAAGCTCTACGGCAAGAAGCTCCTGCAGGTCGTGGACGCCTCCGGCCAGAGCTGCACGACCGCCTGGCTCACCCGCGATGGCGGCACGGTCATCCCACCCGGGGGCCTCGCGTTCGTCTATGTGCGGCCCGAAGACCTTTCGACGGTGGAGCGTTCTGAGCTCACATCCGTGGATGAGTCCGGGCAGCCGGCGCCGTCGCTCCCCTCGACCCTGGGTGTGGCTCAGCCCGCAAAGGGCCCGATCCCGCCCTCGCGTTTGCTCGACTTCACGATCGCCTCGGTCTACGCCCTGAGCCCGGACGCGGTCGGCGCGAAGCTCCTCGAGCGCCTTCGGGCCGGCGAGATCTTCGAGGTTCCCTTCGCCTACCGTGGCGGCGCGCAAGAGCTGCAAAGCGCCTTCCTCCTGGCCAACGACCAGGGTTTCTTCGCTCTTGTGGGCGCCGAGGCCGCTCTCGGCTTCATCGACAAGGACGCCCCGCCTCCGGAGCCCGTCGGGGAAGCCGAGGACGATGGCGAAGAACTCGACTTCAGCATGATGTGACGGCGATCGACCAATGGCACGCAGTCTCCCGATCACCGACGCGCGCAAGCGCGACTCCCACGTCCTCTTCGAAACGGACGCCGCCCGCGAGCGCTACCATGTGGTCGGGCCCGGCGGCGCCGCCGTCCGCATAGACCGCCTCATTCGGACCACAGCGGACACGAGCCTCGAGGCGCTCCACCATCGCTTCGGTGGGGACGAGGGTCTCTCCCAGGCGCTGGTGAAGGGCGATCCCGAGGTCGACCTGGCCGCCGTCGGCCGCCGCCTCTCCGGGGCGAGCCGCGTCTGGTTGAGCCCCACGGACGGCATCCTTTACTCGGCCCGCTCCCTCCAGGTGGTCTACGGGCCGGACGGCGTCGAGAAGAGCCGCGCGGACTTTCTGGATGTCGAGGCGACCGTGGTGCCCGACGGCCCGCCGCTGGTCTGGTCGGGTCGCCTGATGGCCGCCGACGAGGTGGTCCGGAAGTTCGTCTTCAGCCGCAAGCTGCGCCTGCGCCACGTGGACGGCCTGACGTACGACTTCCTGCACGAGATGGCCCGGACGCTGCAAGAGACGGGCAAGCTGCTCTTCGTCGGGGCCGGTCCGAAGGGCCAACAGCCCATCATCCTGACGCGCAACGGCTCGCCCTGGCGCGGCTTTCTGGACGGGCGCGTCGAAGGCAGCGCCTACCGCCTCGTGCTCCACCTGACGAACCTGGAGCTGAAGGCGCCGCCCCCCAAGGTTGCCCCTGAAGGTACGTCATGACTGATTTCGCGACGAAGTACGAACCCTACGGCCCTGGCCGCCGCTCGCTCCCGGGCAGCTTGGCCGATCCCGCGCTCATGCAGATCATGCAGCGCTATCGGACGCAGATCGCACGGCGCTACGTGGCCGTCATCCCGCAGAACATCGGCCCGACCTTCGACAAGCGGGACAAGATCTGGGTCTCCGCCAAGATGGACGGCGAACTCTGGTTCGCCCTGCGGCGCGGCGGGCACACGGCCCTCGTGAGCTACAACGGTCGCGTGCTGGAGGGCTTGCCCCTCGTGGACGAGATCGCCCGCCAACTCGGCGCCGCGGGTGGCGACATCGTCGTCGCCGGCGAGCTCGTCGCGATCCCCGAGACCGGGCGCCCGCGCTCGCATCACGTCGGTCGCGCCTTCGCCGAGCCCTCCCTTTCCGGCACCTTGCGTTTCTTCGCTTTCGACGTCGTGGAGGACGCCGCCGAGGACGCGATGCTCTGGCCGTGGGAGCGCCGCCTTTCCCGGGTGCGCGCCCTTTTCGAGGGCGGGACGCTCGCGACGGCGATCAACTGCGTCGAAGCCAAGGGGAGCGACGTCGGCTCGTATTTCCGTGAGTGGACCGCCGAGGGCAAGGCCGAGGGCGTCGTCGTGCGCATCGACTCCGGCGTGGCCTATAAGGTCAAGGCCGTGTTCAGCATCGACGCCGTCGTGGTGGCCTTCGGTGAGCGCACCACCGAGGCCGGCCGCCAGATGCGCGAGATGTCGGTGGCGGTCATCATGGACGATGGCACCTACCAGCTCATCGGCTCGGTGGGCGGCGGCTTCCCCGACGCCGAGCGCACGCGCTGGCTGGCGCGCCTCGACCAGATGTCCGCGCCCAGCAAGTTCCGCATGGCCAATCGAGAAGGCACGCTCTGCCGCTTCGTCAAACCCGAGATCGTGGTGGAGATTCAGCTCTACGACCTGCTCGACGTCGACGCCGAGGACGAACCCGTCCGCCGCATGGCGCTCCGCTATACGCCCGAGGAGGGCTACATGCCCCTCGGCGAGGGGCGAACCGCGGCGATGCTCTTCCCGGTTTTCCTGCGGGAGCGCACGGACAAGGTAGCGGACGCGGCCTGCGTGGGCATGTCGCAGATCACGAGCCGCGTCAGCCTCGCCGACGCGACCTCGCTGCGCCCCGCCGACGCCGGACTCGAGGCCAAGGTGGTGGAACGCGCGGTGTGGACCAAGGAGGCCAAGGGCAGCGTGGCGGTACGCAAGTACGTCATCCTGGACACCAACCGCCAAGGCAGCCGCGACTCGGCGCCGTTCACGGTGTTCTTCACCGACTTCTCCGCCGGCCGCGCGGAGCCGCTTCAGGTGTCGCTGCGCACGACGACGTCCTTCGCCGGGGCGCGACAGATTGCCGGGGCCTGGGTCACCGAGAACATCAAGAAGGGCTGGATACCCGCGATCGCCTGAGGCCCCGGGCACCGCCGATTTGGCGTCTCGGACTACGCAGGATCGGCGCCGGAGTCTGAAGTTCGGGGGGCCGCCCGCGCCACCCGAACTCGCACAGTGCGACGGTCGAGGCCAAGCCTTGCCGCCGTCTCGACATAGCTGCCCGTGGCGGCATAGACCAGCGCGCAGTAGCGATCGAGCAGGATCTCGGCGCAAAGCGCGCCTCGCTGCAAGTCGGCGGCCAGGGCCATCGCCGCGCCAGCAGAGGCGGCGCCCGCGCCCAGATCCGGACGGTACTCGCCGCGCAGCAGGACGCTTCGCACCGCCTGGGTGAGCTCGCGGATATTGCCCGGCCAGGGG
>Ga0194131_10008965_pt1 | contig 12813 bp, 7 predicted proteins | sample TA2KigO120mmetaG_FD_148631 | JGI IMG/M metagenome (GOLD analysis project Ga0194131, IMG submission 148631) | Freshwater microbial communities from Lake Tanganyika, Tanzania - TA2015053 Kigoma Offshore 120m | ecosystem: Environmental > Aquatic > Freshwater > Lake | place: Tanzania: Lake... | reverse complement strand
TGGAGGATAGGGGACTTGAACCCCTGACCTCTTGCATGCCATGCAAGCGCTCTCCCAACTGAGCTAATCCCCCGGGGAGTGGCTGGGCCAACGGGATCGGCTGATTCAAATCAGTGTCCGAAACCATTGCCGGTCGCGACGGTTGGCCTGCATGTCTTCGGCAAGACGGGCTGCAAGACCTGACTCAAGTTGCCAGAAATTCTGGCTGCCTGAGGCGGGCGGAACATTAGCGGTCGATTCGGAAAGGTGTCAAGCAGTTGTCCGCGGTTGTCATTGAGGCCCAAATGCCTTGAGCGCCATATCCTTCACAGCCTTGAGGTCGAGTTTCCCCGTGCCGAGCAGCGGAATGGATTCCACTTCCAGAAAGCTGTCCGCGGATGGCATCCAAAGGTTCGGCAGCTCGCGAATTCCCAATTCCTTCAGGATCTCAGCCACCGTCTTCGACAACCGCTTGTGAAGGACGATCAGACGCTCCCCTTTCTTCTCGTCGGGGACAGCGGTCACGGCGAGCTTGATGTCCGTGTCGTCGCTGCCTGGAATTTCAACGATCGTCAGTAATTCTTCTTCGATGCGAATGTGTGGGACCATCTCGCCGCCGATTTTCGAGAAGCGGCTGAGTCTCCCGGTGATTCTGATGAAACCATCGTCGTCGATCTCGGCGATGTCGCCAGTGTTGTACCAATAGTCGTCGTGAATGACGCTGGCGGTCTTTTCTGGATGATTGAGGTAGCCCTGCATGACATTCGGTCCGCCGATCAGCAGCAAGCCGGGCTTGTTGTTGCCCAGTTCAATGAACGAGTCGGCATCGACGACTTTCGCGCAGACGTTGGGAACGGCTCGTCCGACGGTGCCGAGTTTGGTGCCGATTTGCGTGACTTCGCGCGAGCGATGATCGGGGACATTCGCGGCCGCCAACGGCGAGAGCTCGGTGCAGCCGTAGCCTTCGGTCGGAGTCACGCCGAACTTCGAGTGAAATTCTTCCGCGAGTTGCTGCGGGAGTTTCTCGGCTCCGACGATTGCGAGATCGAGCGTCGCGAACTGCTCCTTGTCGCAGCGTTTGAGATATGACTTCAGGAACGTGGGTGTGGCGGCCACGATCGTACCCTTGTACTTCTGGGCCAGTTCGCCGACCGTGCGGGCGTCGAGCGGGTTGAAGTGGTAGACCGCGGCGCAATCAACGTTCATGGGCAGCCACATCATCAGCGTGTAGCCAAAGCTGTGAAAGAATGGCAGAACCCCGATGATCACGTCCGTCCGCTTGATCTGAAACAGTTGGTCAGCCGAGCTGATGTTCGAACCGATGTTGTGGTGCGAAAGCATCACTCCCTTCGGCTGTCCGGTGGAGCCGGATGAAAAGATGATCGTCATCAAATCGGTTGGCTTGATTTGTGTCAGGCCCAAGCAGCGTTCGAGAATCCAGATCGGCAGCAAATAAGCGGCGATCGCGCTCAGGACTTTATCATCACCCGTAAGTTTCTCTTTCACGTCTTCGAGAAAAATGAGCTGCGTAGCGGGATCGAATACGACCGGTTTCTTTTCGAGAAACTTGCGGCTGGTGATGACGTGTCGGATGCCGGACTCTGCGATGCAGTAGCGGATGTCGGTGTCCGTGAGCGTGTAGTTCAAGTTGACGGAAACTCGGCCCGACACGGTGATCGCCATGTTGGCCAGCAGGCCGCCGTTTGACGGTGGCAACAAAATGCCGACAGTCTTTTCATCGGGTTGCAGGTAGAGGCGTTCGAGGGCTCGCTTGATGCAGAGTGTGCCGATCAGGGTTCTGTTGCCGGTCAGTTCTTGACCGGTGGAATCGGCGACCTTCAGACGTGAGCGCGACGTTCGGCATTTTCGCAAGAACATCCGGGCGGGGATGAGTTCGTGGTCGCGTCGCCGAATCGAGGCTTCAACGCCGAGCTTCTCGACCGCCATCCGCACTTCGGTGACATTGTCTGGATTCTTGAGGTGCGGGCCGAAGACGATCGTCACGGGATACGGCCAACAGCGAGGACGCTTCCACAAGAAACGACCATCCCGATGACTGAAGATGCTGCCCCACAGCTCATCGAGATACGTCGGGATCACCGGAGCATCTGTGCCGTCGATGATCCGCAGCAAGCCACGTTGGAACGGCTGCAGTTGGCCGGTGCGAGTGATGCTCCCTTCCGCGAAAATGCAAACCAGCTCCCCATTTTGAATCGCCTCGCGAGCGGTGTTCAACGCGGTGACGATGGCTCGCGGACCTTCGGTCGACTTAATGGGGATCACGCCAAACATTCGAGTCAGCCAGCCGATGAACGGGCCCGTCACGTAGTCGGCCCAGGCGATCATGCGGATCGGGCGTTCGGAATTGAGGATCAGCAGAAAGCCGTCCAACCACGAGACATGATTGGCAACGATCAGTCCGCCGCCGGTCGACGGAATGTGTTCGCTGCCGAAGACACGCACCTTGTACATCAGGCGGAACAGCAACCAGACCAAACAGCGAATTGTTTCTTTGGGGATCAGCCGAAACACAATGAGCGCGATCGGAACGGTGACGGCACCGCACCCCAAGAAGACTTGCGTGGGAGTGAGGCCGATGACCTCGCGCAGTACGTAATACAGCCCGGACGACACGAGAATGAATGAGAAGACGATGAAGTTGCTGGCGGCAATGTTCACGCCGACCATTTTGGGATCGCTGCGATGTTGCAGGAACGCTTCGAGCGGGATGTTGAATAGTCCGGCACTCAGGCCCAGCGCCAGCAGGCAGGCACTCGCCCACGGGATCGCTCGTTTGGCGGACTCCGTTCGAAATTCTGGATAGACCGAGAGCGAGACTTGCCCCTTGGCTTTGGCCTTCTCCTGCTCCGCCGCATGTTTCTTGCGAACAGATTCTTTTGCCGCTTCGCCATCGGCTTTCGCCAGCCGCTGATCGAGTCGGCGGATAGCCGTCTGTTCAATCGCTTCCGGCGTCGGGGACTCTATCGGAAAACCCACCACGAACATCAGCAGCGCACTGCTCGCCATTCCTGACGCACCGACAGTGACGATTCCGAGTTCAATTTTTCCTGCCGACCAAAGCCCGGCCAGAATGCTGCCGGTCGCGACACCGAGCACCAGCATGGCTTGCAGCGGAGTGACCTCAGTCTTGTCCAACAGTTGCAGTTCATTCATTCCGAATTCGAGCACACCGTTCTGAGCTAGACTTCCCAGCAGCCAGAAGTATCCCATCCCCAGCGCGACAAGGAATAACGGCCGATTGCGGTACAACTGGCTGAGATTGTGCCAGGTCTCGGCGACCGGATTCGCTGCCAGCTTGCGATGCGGGTCCGCGGGAGGCAACGGTGCGATCAGCAGCGTGCAGAACCAGCCAATAATGGCCAGGGACACCAGAAAGATCGCCTCGGAACTCACTTGTCCGAGCGACACGGCATCAGACAAATTGATCTTCGATTTGTCATCGAGTATTCCGGCCACCACCAATCCCATAGCGGTGCCGATCACAGTGACGAACCCCATGACTCCATTGCCCGCCGACAACTTGTCGGGCCGCAGGATTTCAGGCAGCGCCCCAAATTTGGCCGGACCAAACAGCGCGCATTGGCAGCCGGTCAGCGCAACGACGAAGAATAAAAATGGCACATTCCGCATCATGATGCCGGCGATCCCCAGCAGCATGAGCGGCAGTTCCAAGAATTTCAGATAGACGATGACCTTCTGTTTGCTGAAGCGGTCCCCAAGATAACCGGCCATCGTCACAAAAATCAGGTACGGCAGTGTGAAGCAAAACAATCCCAGCGACAGTGCTTGAGCTTCGTTGTCCCAGGTTCGTCCGCCGACGAACACGATGAACCACCGGAAGACGTTGTCGTTGATCGTTCCCAGAAACTGGGCCAGCAGCACACCAAGAAAACTGCGAGAAAGCAGCCCTCCCTGATAGGGAGTCAATTGAACGTCGTGAGGCGAAGCGGATGCGGATTGGCTCATAGTGAAAAGAAATTACGGATGTGGACAGTCAACGTGCGAGGCCGTTGTCCCACCGGAGATATTCCGAAAACAACGGCGAGGAGCCAAATCCACGCGGAGCAGCCCTCGCCATCAAGGCGGGGATATTATCGGCCGGATAGGGTAGTGTAGAGCAAGTCGGGAGAGTCTTTTGACGGCAGTTCTTGAAACGCCGAGGAACTGCCGCCTTTTCGCCTCGATCAAATCGGGAAACTGGGCAGGCAAGAATGAGCGATATCGCGACTCAAACGTCGTACCTCATTCTCGGTTGCTCATCCTCCGCGAGCTGGTTCCCCGGTCAATCTGGCTTCCATCCGCATGGTTGACGGCATCCGCCGAATCTGACACAAGCCAACCTCGATCATCACATGGAATTCACCAAAGGCCGAAACATGCCCCCGTCTGAAATCGCCCAGCGTCTGGAATTTGCGATCGCGGTATCGCGTGAGGCGGCGAAGTTGATCCTCTCGTACTACTTGACCCCGGAATTAGTGGTCGACCTCAAGCGCGACCGCTCACCAGTCACAGCGGCAGATCGCGGAGCCGAGGAACTGATCCGTGACCGAATCTGCAAACGCTTCTCTGACGACGGCGTCTTCGGCGAGGAGTTCGGAGAAAAACCCGGCCGAAATGGAGTCCGCTGGTTGCTCGATCCGGTGGACGGGACGAAGGCTTTTATTCATGGAGTCCCGTTGTTCGGCACGCTGATCGGACTCGAAGCGGACGGCGAACTGCTGGCCGGAGTCTGCCGCTTGCCAGCATTGAACGAAGTGATTTTCGGAGGCCAGCAACTCGGCGCTTGGTGGCAGATCGGTGATGCGGTACCACGTCGTACGCGAGTCTCGTCGGTCGATCGACTGGAGGATGCGATGGTCTGCACGACGTCGTTCAACAACTGGCTTGTGGCCGGCAAACAGGCTGACTTTGACCGAATCAATTCGGTCGCCCGTGAGACTCGCGGTTGGAGTGATTGCTACGGACACGCCCTCGTCATTACCGGCCGAGCCGACGTGATGATGGACCCGTTGCTCAATCCTTGGGACGCTGCCGCATTGGTGCCGATCCTCCGCGAAGCTGGTGGCCAGTTTTTCGACTGGACCGGGGCCGACACGATTCACGGCGGCAACGGAATTTCCGTCAATGGACAATTGAAAACAGCGGTGCGTGTTGCCTTGCAAACGCGGCCTGATACTTTCCACTGACCACTTCGCATGCTTGATTCTCGTGTGGCCAGCACACTGGCTTTGGCAAATGACAAATGCCGTCTTGTTTTCCTCGCGAGTTGTTTACCGTTTGAATGCATTGTCCTCATGATGAAAAAACACTGGCAGCTCTGGAGCGTCTTGTGCCTTGGCACGCTCGCGGTGTTCGTCGTGATCGGTGCATATTGGCGAGGAGACAATTCTCGTCGGGAGATCGCCAAAGAGTCTCTGCCGATCCGGAAGTGGCTGAGGGTCAAAGAGGTGTCTACGGATGAGTACTCAGGCGTGCTTGAGGGCATACGCAGAGATCAACTCATGGGTACAGTGATCTTGCCGAGAGTCCCGGACGTGCCAGGACCGGTCGTGGCAAAGCGCTCGCAGGATGTTGGGATTGTGCCTCCTCATGTGTGCGGACAATGCCACGCAGAGCAGTGGAGCGACTTCCAGCAGTCTCCGCATTTGTTAACGTCCCGCGAACCATCCCACGAAAGCACGCTGGCAAAATATCAGCCGCCTGACAACCGCGTGAAAACATTTCATCCGCACGCCTGGTTTGAAGTGATTGCCAAACCGAGCGGCTTTTTTCAACAACTCCACATTGAGTATCAAGGGCAGTCGTATCTTCACGAAGCTCGAATGGACTTGGTGCTTGGTTCGGGAAAGGTGGGACAGAGCTTTCTGTCGTGGACCAAAGATGCTCTGCACCAGTTGCCAGTGAGCTACTTCACGGACGGCGCTCGCTGGGGACACAGTCCAGGCTCCGATTTTGCAGGTGACAACTTCAATTATGCGCGACCGATTACGGAGCGATGCCTCGACTGCCATGCCACTTGGTTCGAGAGAGTCCCACAGACGCTCAACCGTTTTTCTCGCGACGATTTTCAGTTGGGAGTGACCTGCTCACGCTGCCACGGCTCCGGTCGCGAGCACGTTGAATATCATCAAGCTCACCCTAATGAGACGGACCCGCACGCGATCGCCAATCCCGCCAAGCTCCGTCGAGACCTCGCTGTCGCGGTCTGCGCCCAATGTCACTCCTCAGAAGCGGAGCTGGTCTCGACGGGATTCCGCTATCAACCGGGAGAGCCGCTTGCGGAGTATCTTGTTCAGGCTGGCGCCGACACTGAGGTCGAGAATTCAATTCCCGATCCGCACGCGGCCAACCAACAGCGACGCCTCGAGAACAGTGCCTGCTTCCGCCAGTCCGATATGACTTGTTTCACCTGCCATGATCCGCATCGAAATGAGCGAGGTCGCGAGAAGCTCTGGGTGGAACGCTGCCTCAAATGTCACGAGCCCGAGGATTGTCATCAACGCAAGCTCACTGGCGAGGCTGTCGATCGGTTATGCATCGAATGTCACATGCCCTTGGTGGAGTACGCGGACATTCGCCGTCCAGGACAAGACTCGATGCCAATTCCGAAGATGCGAGATCATCGAATTCAAGTCTGGCCGGAAACGACGGCAAACGTGCTTCAACGACTTTCCAAGTCACAGCCTGAAGCGTCGAAAGTCGGAGTGAAATCGAGCAGATCTCGATAAATTGCCGTACCGGGGCTCCGCAAAAGCGGGACCATTTGTTGCTTTGCAACTTATCTCGAAGCGATTTTCGCATCGAGAAGTCGATTTCACAGGGGCGTTCATGTCAAACGGTGGCCGATACAAATTTCAAAACGTCAAAAAACTCATCTTGGTGAGCCTGACAGCGATCGCCTTGAGGGGCGGTTGTGGTTTGGAGTGTGGGCTGCATCGTCGCCTCAGCACTCTCCGCTGGCGAAGGTTCTGCGTCCGGATGTAATCGCTGTCGCTCCTGACATTTATTCGCTGGCCGGAGCCTTTCCCGCCACTGCGTATTCGGTGGAGGCAGCTACCGGTTATTTGTCGCAGTCTTCTCGGATCATTCATTTCGAATTGGGTGATGCCCATGCTGTCGATCGCGTGCAGGTCATGGGGGCAGAGGGAGCGAAACAAAAGTTTGAAAACGTGAAATGGAATGCCATCAACGACATCGTCGATTCAAAGAATGACGTGGCTCGAAAATGACGGTTCAGCGATAATCGGTCCAGTATGAAAGATCGATTGGTTCCCAGCTAAGAAATCGACTCGGACTGACGGGGAAGGGGAGGACTCACGGCCCGCCGCAAAATGGACTCGACCTGCGATTGAAGATTGTGTGCGACTTGCACGTCGGTTGAGATTCTGTGCATGGCTGTGATGCCCCTATGGCGGCTCAAACGCCATTGACCCTCAAAAGTCAGCCATCTAGACTCCGTCAGGAATGTTTAACAAGCAGTGTTGGCGTCACGAGTTAGACAGCGGCAGGAGGCCGTTGAGACTCGGCCGAATTGCGTTCAAGAGAACGCCACGAGAAACGAAAGACCGATGCCTCGGCGCGTCGCCTCACCCAGGAGACAGGATGTCTGCCGTGCCGAGTGCTGTTTCGTTGCCCTCTCGCTCCGCGAGGGGAATGGCCGAGTGCAGTACGCGGCAGCATTCCGGCTCTTGAATCGGGGCACCAACGAAAGTTCGATAGAAGTTCGGCATTTCGTCTCGCGTGGTGAGACGGCTACCCTTTGAGATCACACACAATGGATATTCTTGATACCGTCGGTGAAGTTTTCGGCATGGCGACCGGCAAGGTCGAACGCTTCGTCACAAAGCTGTTTGGCTCGTCGAACGAACGCCGCGTGCGCGAGATCGGGTTCATCCGCGAGAAGGACGGCTCCTCGAAGATTCGTCTCGGCTCGACATTGGATCGGATCAATCAGCTTGAACCGGATTACGAAAAGCTCTCCGACGCCGAGTTGCGAGAATCCGCCAGCAAGTTTCGAGCACGGCTTGCCGATGGCCAGACGCTGGACGACATCCTGCCTGATGCTTTCGCGGCGATGCGCGAGTCAAGCAAACGCTACCTCAAGATGCGGCACTACGACGTGCAGATGGTCGGCGGTTACATCCTGCACAAAGGGATGATCGCCGAGATGGTGACCGGCGAAGGAAAGACACTCGTCTCGACGTTGCCGGCGTTTCTCAATGGCTTGTCCGGCAAAGTTCACATCATCACAGTCAACGACTACCTCGCCAAACGAGACATGGAGTGGATGGGGCCGGCGCACCTCGGACTCGGTTTGACGGTCGGTGCAATTCAGTCGGCAATGTCTCCCAATGAGCGGCAGCCGGCCTATGCCTGCGACATCACCTACGGGACCAACAACGAATTCGGCTTCGACTATCTCCGTGACAACATGAAACCGCGGCGCGACCTGCAGGTGCAGGGGCGGCTCGACTTCGCGATCGTCGACGAAATCGACAACATCCTGATCGACGAGGCCCGCACGCCGTTGATCATCTCCGGTGCGGCGGCGGACGACGTCAGCAAATACCCCAAAGCAGACTGGATCGCTCGACAATTGAAACGGGACGAGCACTTTGAAGTCAAAGAGAAGGAGCATTCCTGCCACCTGACCGACGAAGGTGTCCGGCATGCGGAACAATTGGCGGGGCTGGAAAGCTTCTACACCGCCGGCAACATGGAGTGGCCGCACCTAATCGATAATGCGTTAAAAGCACATTACCTCTACAAGCGCGATGTGAATTACGTCGTGGAACGCGGCGAAGATCACGATACTGGCCAGACGATTCAGGTGGTTGTCATCGTCGATGAATTCACCGGCCGCAAGATGCCCGGTCGCCAGTGGAGCGATGGGTTGCATCAAGCGGTCGAAGCCAAAGAAGGGGTGAAGGTCCAGAAAGAGACGCAGACCCTCGCGACGATCACGCTGCAAAACTACTTCAAGCTCTACAAAAAACTCGGCGGCATGACCGGCACCGCGATGACCGAGTCAGAAGAGTTTTGGCGGATCTACAAGCTTGATGTGACTGCTGTACCGACTAACCGACCGATGAAGCGGGTCAATTTCCCGGACGTGATCTTCCGCAGCGAACACGAAAAGTGGACCGCGATCACCGACGAGATCAAGCGCGAGCACGCGACCGGCAGGCCGTTGCTGGTCGGCACCGTCAGCATCGAAAAGTCGGAGCACTTGTCGCAGTACCTCAAGAAGTACGGCATCAAGCACGAGGTGCTCAACGCCAAGAACCACGAACGTGAAGCGGAGATCATCGCGCAAGCGGGCCGCAGTGGTGCCGTGACAATCGCCACCAACATGGCTGGCCGTGGGACCGATATTATTCTCGGCGGCAACCCGGAATATCTTGCCTGGGACGAGCTTTCCAAAAAATATGCGTCTCGTTTGGACGTGCCGAAATCTGAGTGGGACGCGCTGACCAGGCAGATCGCCGAGCGCGAAGGGATGATCGAGAATGGTCGTAAGGTGTCCGAGGTCGGCGGCCTTCACGTCATTGGTTCGGAGCGACACGACGCGCGCCGCATTGACTTACAGTTGCGAGGTCGCGCGGGACGGCAAGGGGATCCCGGTTCAAGCCGGTTCTTCTTGTCGCTCGAAGACGATCTGATGCGGAAATTCGCGGGCGAATGGGTCAAGAACATGCTGACACGGATGGGCATGCAAGACGGCGAGGCCATCGAAAGCAAAATGGTCTCGAAACGGATCGAAGCCGCACAGAAGAAAGTCGAAGAGCATCACTTCGATGTGCGCAAGAATCTGCTTGAATACGACGAGGTCATGGACACGCAGCGGCATCACGTCTACTCGTATCGCCAGCGGATTCTGGACGGCCGCAACTGCCGGCAGCTTGTGCAGGACATGCTCGCGGCACAAGTCGATCAATGGGTTCGCGAGTTTTGGAAGCGAGACTACCGTTGGGAGACAATCTCTGCCTGGGCAAAAGAAACTCTGCAAGTGAAGCTGGACTCGGACAACATTCGCGACATGGATCGCGAGCCGTTCACCTTCTATCTCCGCGACGAGGCTTCACGGCAGTACGAGGATCAGATTCTGGAGGCGATCGATGAGAATCTGTCACAGAGAGATGATCCCAGCAACTGGAATTGGCAGGCGATGGCTCGTTGGGCCAACGCGCTGTTCGGCAGTGCGTTCACTGATGCCGAGTTGAAAAAAGTCGGTCGTAATGACTTGTTCGATTTCATTCGGCCGAAAGCGATGGCTGCCGTCGACGTGTTCGATTTGACCGCACTCGACACGCTGATGGACCCTGCATTCGCACAGATTTCACTATCGAATTGGCTGGCCCATCGATTCAACCTGCGCTGCGATCCGGCAGAGGTCGCTTCTCGCGATGCCGACAAAGTGATCGGGATCGTCAAGGAGAAACTCGAAAAGCATCTGCAGGCCAAAGAGATCGCGTTTCCCGTTGAAATCGCGCTCAATAATTTCATGAATGCGCAGGGCGCAACGAACGATTTGAGTGTCTTCCTCGAACGCATTCTGAGTTGGGCCAATGGCCGTTTCCGCGCGAATCTGCAGCCTGAGGAGTTCAGTGGCAAGACGGGCGAAGATTTGGCGAAGCGGTTGTATCAACTCAGCTCAGACTACTTCGGCAACGGATCGCTGGCGCAGCGGCTCAAGGAATTGCTTGACCAGACTTTTCCGGCGCCGAATGCGGACGACCGTGTCGTCGGACCGATCCTGCCGAATGCGGATGGTCTCGCGTCGCTGGTCAATTGGGCGAACGAAGTTATGCAGGTCGGCTGGACAACCGAAGAGCTCCGCCGCCTCAGCCGCGAAGAAGTCGAACAAATGGTGCTGGCGGCTTACGACGAACGGTTCCGTCCGGAGATGAGCCAAACCGAACGATCGCTAATCTTGGAGGTGCTCGATTCGGCGTGGAAAGAGCACCTGCACTACATGGACTACATCCGCAGCGGCATTGGGTTGTCGAGCTACGCTCAGAAAGATCCGAAGACCGAATACCGCCGCGAGGGCATGGCCGCATTCCAGCAGATGTGGAAAACCATTGGTCAGCAGGTGACATCGGCGATCTTCCGTCTTGAACACGAAAGTTCGGGAGTCATCGAGTCGGTGTTTCAGGAGAGCGCGGCTTCGCACGCGGAATTTCATGAAGAGCCAAAGGCTCCGCCTCCACTCGGCTCACGACCAGGGCTCGACTCCTCCGATTTCCGAACGAATTCGTCCGAGCCCACGCCGCCTCCCGTGCAGCCGATTCGAAATTATGCTCCGCAAGTTGGCCGCAACGATCCTTGTCCTTGCGGTAGCGGCAAGAAATACAAAAAGTGTCACGGCGCGTAGCGTGTGCCATGAAAGGGAACGGATGCCCTGGATTTTGAATTTGGCTTACGTTGCGTTGCTGCTGGTGGTCTCGCCGGTGTTGCTGTATCGCCGATGGGTCCATGGAAAATACCGCGATGGCTGGGGCGAGAAACTTTGGGGACGATTGCCGGTCCGAGATGGCTCGCGCCCCTGCCTGTGGTTGCATGCCGTCAGTGTGGGCGAAGTGTTGCAGGTTCGTCCGCTGATGAAGTTGCTGACTGCTCAGCGTCCCGGTTGGGATTTCGTCATCACGACCACGACTCGCACGGGACTCGATGTCGCAAAGAAGGAATTCTCTCAGCACACAGTCTGTTACTGCCCACTCGACTTCAGTTGGGCGATCCGTAACGCGATCTCACGTATCAAGCCGTCCGCCATCGTGCTGGTGGAACTAGAGCTTTGGCCAAATCTGGTTTTGACCGCCAGCCGCCTCGGCATTCCGCTGGCACTCATCAATGGCCGAGTCAGCGCGAAGAGTTTCCGTGGCTACCGCCGTATTCGTCCTTTGGTGGCTCGGTTGCTGACGTGCTTTGATTTGCTCGCAGTTCAGAACCACGAATACGCTGATCGCTTGCTGAACCTCGGAGCACCACGCGAGAGGCTGCACCTCACCGGCTCGATCAAATTCGACGGCGTTCAGCTGGACCGATCCAACTTGAAAACGGCAGAGCTACGGCAATTATTCGGTCTGCGCAGTGACGAAAAGATTTTCATCGCAGGCAGCACGCAGGCTCCTGAAGAATCATTTGCCCTCGACACATGGCAGTCGTTGCGGAGTGCGTTTCCCAATCTGCGATTGATTCTGGTCCCGCGTCACAAAGAACGATTTGAAGAGGTCGCTGCACTCGTGAAGTCGTGCGGGTTGACGCTGCAACGCCGGTCGAACCCCGCGAGCACTACCGGAGACGTTTTGTTGTTGGACACATTGGGTGAACTCGGAGCGTGCTGGGGGTTGGCGGACATTGCCTTCGTGGGGGGTAGTCTGACTCAGCGAGGCGGACAGAATATGCTCGAACCGGCGGCCTACGGAGCCGCAGTGTTGTTTGGTCCGAACACATGGAATTTTCGCGACATCGTCGAGCAGCTGCTGGCGCGAGATGCTGCTCGTGTTGTGCGTTCGGCTGAGTCATTGACCGCGACCGTGCGGGAGTTCTTGCTGAATCCTGTCGCCGCAGATGAACTCGGCAGTCGCGCGAAGGCGTTCGTGGCGAGTCAGCAAGGAGCTGCGGCGCGAACCGTCGAACTGCTGCTGCGATTGGCCGTTGTCGATGCGACCGAAGCTCCGAAGCACCGCGCGGCCTGATAAGAGCCACTTTCTGATCACCGAGAGTGTTGGGCAATTGCCATTTGTCGAAACTGCGAAGCACGACTATTCGACAAAGGTCGTATTGCTGCGGTGTGCTTTGAAGATCGCA
>Ga0194131_10008960_pt1 | contig 12823 bp, 9 predicted proteins | sample TA2KigO120mmetaG_FD_148631 | JGI IMG/M metagenome (GOLD analysis project Ga0194131, IMG submission 148631) | Freshwater microbial communities from Lake Tanganyika, Tanzania - TA2015053 Kigoma Offshore 120m | ecosystem: Environmental > Aquatic > Freshwater > Lake | place: Tanzania: Lake... | reverse complement strand
GGCGCCGCAGCTGATCACGCGCCTCGCCGACGCCGATCCGCGCGTGCGCTTCTTCGCCGCGAGCGCGCTCGGGCGGCTGCAGGTCCCGGCGGCGTTCGGCGCGCTGATCGAGCTGGCGCGCGAGGTCGGAGGGGCCGATCGCACGCTGCGCCACGCCGCGGTGATGGGACTCGCCGGCTGCGGCGACGAAGCGGCGCTGGCCGGGCTCGCTGCGCACGGCAGCGCAGCGGTGCGGATGGCGGCGTTGCTGGCGCTGCGGCGGCACCGTTCGGCCGAATGCGGCCGCTTCCTCGCCGACGCCGACCGCGAGATCGTCACGGAGGCGGCGCGCGCCGTCGATGACCTGCAGCTGGCGGACCATCTGCCGGCGCTGGCGGCGCTGCTCGATGACCGGAAGGCGACCGAGCTGCCGCTGCTGCGGCGCGCGGTGAACGTGGCGTTCCGGCTCGGCACGCGCGACGACGCCCTGCGCCTCGCCCGCGTCGCCGCCGAGCGCGACGACCTGCCGGAAGCGATCCGCGCCGACGCGCTGCGCGCGCTCGGCGAGTTCGACCAGCCGCCGGCGCGCGACCGGATGCTCGGCTACTGGCGCCCGTGCCCGCCGCGCCCGCCGATCGGCGCCGGCGTGCTCGAGCCGATGCTCGAGCGACTGCTCGCCAGCCCGCTGGCGGAACTGGCCGAGGCGGCGGCGCGCCACGTCGAGAAGGCGAAGCTCGCGACGCTCTCGCCGGTGGTGGCGGCGCTGGCGCAGGATGGCGCGCGGCCGCCGGCGGTGCGCATCGCGGCGCTCGACGCGCTGGCGGCGACCGGCGGCGGCGACTTGCGCGCCGTCGTGGAAGTGATGCTGAAGGACGGCAACGACGGCGTGCGCGGTGCGGCGCGCCGCCATCTGTCGCGGCTCGATCCGGCACAGGCGCTCGCGATCCTCGACAAGGTCCTCGCGCAGGGCAGCGTCCGCGAGCAGCAGGACGCCTGCTCGATCCTCGGCGAGATGGGGGATGCGCGCGCGGCCGACGTGCTGGCGCTCGAGCTCGGGCGGCTGCTCGACGGCACGCTGGCGCCGGAAGTGGCGCTGGACCTGCTGCAGGCGGCGCGGCGCAAGGAGGGCCACGAGCGGATCAAGGCGCAGCTCGCGAAGCATGCGGCCGCGAAGCCGGCGGGGGACAAGGTCGCGGCGCTGATCGAGTGCGCGGCGGGCGGGGACGCGCGGCGCGGGCGGCGCGTGGCCGATCGCCAGGAGCTGATGTGCTTCAAGTGCCACAAGGCGGGGAACGAGGGCGCGGGCGAGGTGGGTCCCGACCTCGCCGGGATCGGCGGCAAGCGGTCGCCGCGTGAGCTGCTCGAGTCGATCGTGGCGCCGAACATGGTCATCGCCGAGGGGTTCGCCGGCAGCACGCTGATCCTGAAGGGCGATCGAATCGTCGATGGCCGCATCCTCAGCGAGGATGATCGGGTGGTGCGCATCGCCGGGGTCGACGGCAACGTGATCGAGGTGGTCGCGGCCGACGTCGTGAAGCGCCGTCTCGGCATGTCGGCGATGCCCGAGGGGCTGGCCGACAAGCTCGACCCGCGCGATTTGCGCGACCTGATCGCCTGGCTCGGGTCGCTCCGGTGAACGACGGCGCCGCCGACGCCGCCGCGACGCACGACTACTTCGCCCCCTGCACGCTGGGGCTCGAAGCGATCGTCGCGGAGGAGCTCGCCGCGCTGCGCGCCAGCTCGATCGAGCCGCGCCGCGGCGGCGTCGCGTTCCGCGGCGACCGCCGCCTCGGCTACGCCGCCAACCTCTGGCTGCGGGCGGCGGTGCGCGTGCAGCAGCGGGTGCTCGACGTGCCGGTTCGTGGCAAGGAGGAGCTCTACGCGGCGGTGTCGTCGGTGGAGTGGGAGCGCTGGCTCGACGTCGACGGGACGCTGGCGATCGACGGTTCGGTGCGCGACTCGACCATCACCCACTCGGGCTTCGCCGCGCTGACCGCCAAGGACGCGATCTGCGACCGCTTCCGTCGCGCCACCGGGCGCCGCCCCAGCGTCGACACCGTCGCCCCGCGCCTGCCGATCAAGCTGGTGCTGCAGCGCGACCGACTGCAGCTCTACCTGAACCTCTCGGGCGAGAGCCTGCACAAGCGCGGCTGGCGGCCGATCCAGGTGAAGAGCCCGCTCAACGAGGCGATCGCGGCCGGGCTGCTGCTGGCCAGCGGCTGGGACCGGAAGTCGGCGCTGGTCGATCCGATGTGCGGCTCGGGGACGTTCGTGGTGGAGGCGGCGTGCCTTGCCGCCGACCGCGCGCCCGGGCTGCTGCGCCGCTTCGCCTTCGAGCAGTTCCCCGACTTCGACGCGCGCGCGTGGTCGATCCTGCGGGCCGACGCCGGCGAGCGCGCGCAGCGGTCGCTGCCGTTCCCGATCCTCGGCGCGGATCGTCATCCCGGCGCGATCGAGCTGGCGAAGCGCAGCGTCCGCGCCGCACAGGTGGAAGGGCTGGTCGAGCTGCGCTGCTGCGACGTCGAGACGCTCGAGCCGCCGCCGCCGCCGTTCACGCTGGTCACCAATCCGCCGTGGGGCGAGCGACTCGGCGAAGGCGAGGACCTGCGCGCCAGCTGGGAAGCGCTCGGCCACCTGCTGCACCGGCGGGCGCGCGGCTGCACGGCGTGGGTGCTGTCGGGCAACGCCGAGCTGCCGCGGCTGCTCGGGCTCAAGGCGCGGCGCAAGTTCCCGGTGATGGACGGCCCGATCGAGTGCCGGTTCCTGCGCTACGACGTGTTCACCACGGCGGAAGCTGATCAGGCGCCGTCGTCGCCTCCCTCATCCTCGTCACCGTCGCCGCCCGCGTCGCCGTCGTCGGCGTAGCCGGTCGCCTCGAGTTCCTTGCGCCGCTTCTCCGCCTCCTCGTCCGACAGCGGCGCCTCGGCGCCATGCCCCTCGTAGTACCAGGCGTGGCGCCGCTTCTGGTCGCGGATCAGCTGGTCGAGTTGCTGCTCGAGCCGTTTCACCACCTCGGGCTGCTGCGCGGCGACGTTCTTCAGCTCGTGGGGGTCGCGCTCGAGGTCGAACAGCAGCAGTTCGTCGCGCTGGCGGCGGATCAGGCGCCAGCGCCCGACGGAGAGCGCGTGCTCGCGCTGCTGCGGCGGCGACATCGAGAAGACCGGGCGTTCCTCGAAGTCGGAGGACAGCGCGTCCTGACCGCGCGCCTGCGCCAGGAACTCGTCGGCCGGGAGGCCGGGCGAACTCGCGATGGCGGTGGCCAGCACATCGATGCTCGACACCAGCATCGGCACGCGCCCCGGCGCCAGGCCGGCCGCCTTCAGCAGGAACGGCACGCGCACCTGTTCCTGCCAGACCGGGCCGTGCAGCGGCACGCCGTGCTGGCCGAGTCCCTCGCCATGGTCGCCGGTGATGACGACGGTGGTGCGCTCCCAGGCGCCGCGCTCGGCGATGCGGGCGCGCACGTCGCGGACGTGGTCGTCCATCATGCGGATGCCGGCGTCGTAGCGGACGATCTCGTGGGTGCGGTCGATGCGGCGGCCGGAGCGAGCCGAAACGTTCATTCCGCGCTCGGCGACCACCTGCTTCAGCGCCGCGTCGACGGCGAACTCCTTCACCCACTTGACGTGCTTCTCGCGCGGCGGCGCGTGGGCATCGAACAGGTGGAGCCAGAGGAAGAACGGCTCGGGCACGGTCTGCAGCCACTCGAGCGCATGGGCCGCGGCCTCGTCGCCGGCGCACACTTCGGCCTCCGGCTCGCTCCACGCGGTGAAGCCGTGGCCGAGTCCGGTGATCTTCTTGGTGGTGGCGGCGGTGACGAAGCCGCCGGTGTTCCAGCCGGCGTCGGCGAGGATCTGCGCGTAGCTGCGCAGGCGTTCGGTGGGGGCGAAGGCGCGCCGCTCCTGGTCCTCGACGCTGGCGCGGAACGAGCAGGAGAGGACGCCGTGCTCGTAGGGGTAGACGCCGGTGAAGATCGACGCGTGGCTCGGCGTCGTGTGCGGCAGCACGGCGAGGCAGCGCTCGAAGACGACCGACTCGGCGGCCAGGGCGTCGATCGTCGGCGAGGTCGGCCGTGGGTAGCCGTAACAGCCGAGGTGGTCGGCGCGCGTGGTGTCGAGGGTGATCAGCACCAGATTCGGGCGCGGCGCCGCCGCCGGCGCTGCGGCTGCCGGCGGATCCTGGCGGGCCGCCGCCGGAAGCACGGTGAGCAGCAGCAACGCGGGGAGCAGGGCGAGGCGGACGCGCGGACCGCAGGCCGCGAGCGGCGCGGCGATGCAGGGTGGGAGGATCTGGCTCAAGGGCACCTAGTTCGCTCGACGGGACGCGACGGCCGAGAGTAGCCGCCGCGCCGCCGGCATGCCGGCAGCGGACCCACCATCGGCCGGCGGTGGCGCGTCGCTTGCGCGCCGCGGAAGCGCCGGCAATCATCGCGCGGTCGCGAGGGAATTGGCCGGCGCATGCTCTTCACGACCCCCGAGTTCCTCGTGTTCCTGCTGCTGGTTGCGCCGCTTTGCTGGGCGCTGCGCGCAGTGCCAGCGCGCAACGCGCTGCTCCTCGCGTCGAGCTACGTGTTCTACGGGTGGGTCCACCCGTGGTTCGTGACGCTGCTGCTGGCGTCGACCGTGCTCGACTACACCGCCGCCCGGGTCATCGGCGAGCGGCCGCGCTGGCGCAACGTCGCGCTGCTGGCGAGCCTCGCCGGGAACCTCGGGCTGCTCGGCGTCTACAAGTACTGGGACTTCTTCGTCGAGAACGCCCGTCTCGCGGGCGCGCGGCTGGGCCTCGAGCTGTCGCTGCCGACGCTCGAGCTGATGCTGCCGGTCGGCATCAGCTTCTACACCTTCCAGACCATGAGCTACACGATCGACGTGTGGCGCGGGCGGATGGCGGCACGGCGCAACCTGCTCGACTTCGCGCTGTTCGTGTCGTTCTTCCCGCAACTGGTCGCCGGTCCGATCGAGCGCGCCGAGAGCCTGCTGCCGCAGCTCGAGCGGCCGACCCGCTTCGACCTCGGCCGGCTGCGTTCGGCGTTCCCGCTGCTGCTGGTCGGATTCTGGAAGAAGCTCGTCTTCGCCGACCTGGTCGCTCCGTCGGTCGACCGGATCTTCGCGGCCGAGTCGCCGTCGCTGCCGCTCCTGTTCGCCGGCGCGCTCCTGTTCAGCTTCCAGATCTTCGCCGACTTCTCCGGCTACAGCGACATGGCGCGCGGCATCGCCCGGCTGCTCGGCTTCGAGCTGATGGTGAACTTCGACGCGCCGTACCTCGCGCGCACGCTGCCCGAGTTCTGGCGGCGCTGGCACGTCTCGCTGTCGGGCTGGATCCGCGACTACCTGTTCGTCCCGCTCGGCGGGTCGCGCGTCGGCGGGCGGTGGCGGCTGCTGCTGGTGCTGCTGGCGACGATGGGGCTGTCGGGGCTGTGGCACGGCGCGGCGTGGACCTACGTCGTCTGGGGGCTCGGCCACGGGCTCCTGGTCTGGTTGTCGCGCCAGGCGGGGCTCGACCAGCGCTGGCGGCCGCGCTCGGCCTGGCACGACCTCCTTTCCCGGGTGGCGACCGTCACCTCGGTCGTGGTGCTGTTCGCGTGCTTCCGCGCCACCAGCATGACGTGGCTGGTCGAGGCGGTGGCGAGCGGACTCGCGCCGGGCGACCCGGCGCTGCGCGCCGGTGAGGCGCGCGAAGCCGGCCGCATGCTGCTGCACGCGGCGGCGTTCGCGGCCCCGTGGACGCTCCACTACCTGCTCGAGCGTCGGGCGACCTCGGTCACGCCATCGGCCGACCGGCGAGCGGCGATCGCGGGGCGACTGCTGCTCGCGTGGCGCTGGATCCTGTTCGGGGTCCTGTGCGGCTTGCTGGTGCAGATGGGGCGCGACGGCAGCCGCCCCTTCATCTACTTCCAGTTCTGAGCCGCCCAGTCGGCGATGGCGGCGGCGATCCGCTCCTGGCCGACGTCGTTCGGGTGCTGGTCGGTGGGGTGGACCCAGAGCTCGCGCTCGTCCGTTCCCGCGAACACGGGCAGCAGGTCGAGGCGGTCGATGCCGTCCTCGGCGCAGGCGTCGCGCACCAGTTCGTGGAGCTCGCCGAAGAGGTAGCCCGAGGCGAGCTGCGAGAACATCGGGAAGACGACGACCAGCAGGCGGCCGCCGCGCGCCGCCATGCAGTCGCGGATGCGACGCAGGCCGGAGCGTGTCGCGCCCCATTCGTCGGTGTGCTGCTGCACCAGGCGGCGCGCGCGGATCGGGTTGGGGGCGGGCGCGGGCAGCGGCGGGCCGAGGCGGCGCTGCAGTTCGGCGAGGAGGCGGCTCTTCCCGCCGAGCCACGGCTCGAAGTGCGGCTCGAGCGGCAGGTACATCGGGACCTCGGCGCTGATGTCGTTGAGGCAGAGGCCGACGATCACGGCGTCGGGATCGAGCGCGACGCCCCGCTCCTCGAGCCAGTCGGCGTACATGTCGGGCCGGAAGCCGTGGGCGAAGCCGGCGTTGACGACCTGCGCGGGGGCGCCGCGCGCCGCGGCGAGCTTGTCCTCCAGCCGCTCCACCCAGCAGTCCTCGAGCCGCACGCCGCAGGCGAAGGTGAAGGAGTCGCCGAGCGCCAGCACGCGCCGCTCGCCCGCCGGCTTCTCGCGCGGGAACTCGGCGTCGCGGAAGCCGAGCGAGTTGAAGCGGTACTCGATGCAGCCGAGCGTGTCGAAGTAGCTCCAGCGCGGGCGGTCGTACCAGCCGTAGCTGACGGCGCCGCACGGCAGCTGGGTCATCGAGCCGGGCGGCGGCGTGCCGTCGGGATCGCCGAAGAAGCCGGCGATCTCGGCGAGGTCGGCGACGGCGCGGCGGTCCTGGTCGAGGATCGCGGCGCGATCCAGCGTGGTGAGATCGACGAGGCGCACGGTCGCCTCGGCCGCCGCCAGCGAAGCGGCCGGCAGCAGGATCGCCGCCGCGAGGCGCGGCGCGAGCGGGCGGCGGGGGGCGGGCGGCGCTTCCATGGCGGGCGATTCGAGCGACGGACGCCGGGGGCGCAACGGCCCCGGGAAGCGGGGGGCGACCGGCAGAGCGCTTCGGCGCAGCTCAGCGCGGGCGTGGCGCGAGCGGCCTGGCGGCGAACCACTCCATCAGCGCGTCGGCCAAGAGCGCGTGGCCGACGTCGTTCATGTGCTGGTCGGTCGGATGGACCCAGAGCGCCTGCTCGTCGCGTCCGAGGAACGGCGGCAGGGTGTCGAGGCACTCGATGCCCGATTGGCCGCAGAAATCGCTGATGGCCTGGTGGAACTCGCCGTACGGGTAGCCCCGGGAGAGTTGCGACAACATCGGGAACACCACGACCAGCAGGCGGATGCCGGCGACGTTGCACGAATCGCGGATCGAGATCAGGGCGGTCCGGAAGGCGCCCCACTTCTCGGCGTGGCGGTCGAGGTAGCGCCGTGCCCGGACCGGCGGCGGGACGGTGGCGCGCTGGTCGAGCCAGCCGTCCAACGCCTGGCCTGCCACCGCCAGCAGGCGCACGTGGCCGCCCAGCAGCGGGCGCACTCGCGGCCGCAATGGCATGTACATCGGGATGTCGGCATCGAGGTCGTTGAGGCAGATCCCGAGCAGCAAGGCGTCGACGTCGAGTCGTGCCGGATGGCGCGCGATCCACGGCGCATAGGTCGGCGGGTGGACGCCGGACGCGTATCCGCCATTGATCACCTCGATCTGGCCGCCGAGGCGGCGGAGCAGGCGCGCCTCGAGCTGCTGGGGCCAGGCGTCCTCGCCCTCGACCCCGAGGCCGAAGGTGAAGGAGTCACCGACGCACAGCACGCGCAGCTCTCCAGGCGGGCGGTCGAGCGGAAACTCGCGATCACGGAATCCGAGCGAGTTGGTCCGATAGGTGATGCAGCCGTCGGCGTCGAAATAGTCCCACTTGGGGCGGTCGTACCAGCCACGCACGTCGAGGTTCGGCACCACCGTGGTGAGCGAGGTACCACGCTCCGCGGCCGTGCCGGCGACGAACCGCTCGATGCCGGACAAGTCGGCGAGGTGCCGCCCGGACGGGTCGAGGATCGCCGGCGGACGGTACTGATCGAGCCGTGCGACGCGAATCGAGATCTCGCCGACCGTCAGCGCAAGCAGCGCGCCGGCCAGTACCAGCACCGCGCGCCCCGATGCGCGGCGAGCGCGGCTCACCCCGCACCGCCCGCGTCGGCCTTGCGCTCCTCGCGCGTGAGCGATGCCGACAGGTAGTCGCGGTTCATCTCGGCGATCACCTTGACCGAAATCTCCTTCGGGCAGACCGCCTCGCATTCGAGGTAGTTCGAGCAGTTGCCGAAGCCTTCCTGATCCATCTGGTCGACCATCGCCTGGGCGCGCCGCTTCCGTTCCGCCTGGCCCTGCGGCAGATGGCGCAGGTGGCTGATCTTGGCGCCGACGAAGAGCATCGCGGCGGCGTTCGGGCAGGCGGCCACGCAGGCGCCGCAGCCGATGCACGCCGCGGCGTCCATCGCCTGGTCGGCCTCCTCCTTCGGCACCGGGATCGCGTTGCCGTCGGGGCAGCCGCCGGTGCGGACCGAGACGAAGCCGCCGGCCTGGATGATGCGGTCGAAGGCGCCGCGGTCGACCACGAGGTCCTTCTGCACGGGGAACGCCGCGGCGCGCCACGGCTCGATGAAGATCTCCTCGCCGTCGTTGAAGCTGCGCATGTGCAGCTGGCAGACGGTCGTGCCCTTGCGCGGGCCGTGCGGCGTGCCGTTCACCGTCAGCGAGCACATGCCGCAGATGCCCTCGCGGCAGTCGCTGTCGAAGGCGATCGGCTCCTCGCCCCGCTCCTGGAGCCGCTCGTTCAGCACGTCGAGCATCTCGAGGAACGACATGTCGGGGCTGCACGCGACGTTCGGATAGGCGACCATCCGCCCGGAGTCGCAGGGACCCGACTGCCGCCAGATGTGCAGGTTCACCCGCATCGGCGCGTGGCTCGCGCTGTGGCTCGGCGCGTGACCGTGGCCGTGATCGTGCCCGCTCATCACTTGTAGCTCCGGGTCGCGAGGTGGACGAACTCGTAGTTCAGTGCTTCCTTGTGGAGCACGGCCGGCTTGCCGTCGCCGCTCCACTCCCAGGCGCCGACGTAGCAGAAGTCGCGATCGTTGCGGACTGCTTCGCCGTCCTCGGTCTGGTACTCGGTGCGGAAGTGGCCGCCGCAGCTCTCCTCGCGGTGGAGCGCGTCGGCTGCCAGCAGTTCGGCGAATTCGAGGAAGTCGGCGACGCGGCCCGCCTTCTCGAGCGCCTGGTTCAGCGCCGCGCCCGAGCCCGGCACGAAGACGTTCTTCCAGAACTCCTCGCGGATCGCCGGGATCCTCCGCAGCGTCTCCTGCAGGCCGGCGCGATCGCGCGCCATGCCGACCTTGTCCCACATCAGCTTGCCGAGCTCCTTGTGGAAGGAGTCGACCGTGCGCTTGCCGTTGATGGCGAGCAGCCGGTGGATGCGGGCGGTCACCTCGGCCTCGGCCTTCTTGAACTCGGGATGGTCGGTCGAGACCTTCTCCTGCTTCGTCGACGCGAAGAAATGGCCGATGGTGTAGGGGATGACGAAGTAGCCGTCGGCCAGCCCCTGCATCAGCGCGCTGGCGCCGAGGCGATTGGCGCCGTGGTCGGAGAAGTTCGCCTCGCCCAGCACGAACAGGCCGGGCAGGTTGCTCATCAGGTGGTAGTCGACCCACAGCCCGCCCATCGTGTAGTGGACGGCGGGGTAGATGCGCATCGGCACCGCGTAGGGATTCTCGCCGGTGATGCGCTCGTACATGTCGAACAGGTTGCCGTAGCGCTCGCGGATGGTCGCCTCGCCGAGCCGCTGGATGGCTTCGGCGAAGTCCAGATACACCCCGAGCCCGCCCGGCCCGACGCCGCGCCCTTCGTCGCAGGCGTACTTGGCGCTGCGGCTCGCGATGTCGCGCGGCGCGAGGTTGCCGTAGCTCGGGTAGCGCCGCTCGAGGTAGTAGTCGCGCTCGTCCTCGGGGATCTGGTCGGGGCTGCGCGTGTCGCCCTTCGTCTTCGGCACCCAGATCCGCCCGTCGTTGCGCAGCGACTCCGACATCAGCGTCAGCTTGCTCTGGTGATCGCCGCTGACCGGGATGCAGGTGGGGTGGATCTGCGTGTAGCACGGATTGGCGAAGTAGGCGCCCTTCTTGTGGGCGCGCCAGGTTGCCGTGACGTTGCACCCCTTGGCGTTGGTCGACAGGAAGAAGACCGGGCCGTAGCCGCCGGTCGCCAGCACCACCGCGTCGGCCGCGTGGGTCGAGACCTTGCCCGAGATCAGGTCGCGCACGACGATCCCGCGCGCGACGCCGTTCACCACGACGACGTCGAGCATCTCGGTGCGCGGGTGCATCTTCACCTTGCCGAGCCCGATCATCCGCGCCAGCGCCTGGTAGGCGCCGATCAGGAGCTGCTGGCCGGTCTGGCCGCGCGCATAGAACGTGCGCGACACCTGCGCGCCGCCGAAGCTGCGGTTGTCGAGCAGCCCGCCGTACTCGCGCGCGAACGGCACGCCTTGCGCGACGCACTGGTCGATGATGTTGCGGCTGCACTCGGCGAGGCGGTGGACGTTGCTCTCGCGCGCCCGGAAGTCGCCGCCCTTCACCGTGTCGTAGAAGAGGCGCCAGACCGAGTCGCCGTCGTTCTGGTAGTTCTTCGCCGCGTTGATGCCGCCTTGCGCGGCGATCGAGTGGGCGCGGCGCGGCGAGTCCTGGAAGCAGAACGCTTCCACCTGGTAGCCGAGCTCGGCGAGCGTCGCGGCGGCCGAAGCGCCGGCCAGCCCGGTGCCGACCACGATCACCTTGTACTTGCGCTTGTTGGCGGGGTTGACCAGCTTGAGCTCGGCCTTGCAGCGCTCCCAGCGCGTCTCGATCGGCCCCGACGGGCATTTGCCGTCGAGCGGGCTTCCGACGGGGATCATCAGCGCGCCTCCACGAGCGGGATCAGGCCGAGCCAGCACGCCACCGGGATCGACGCGTAGCCGAGGAAGATCAGCGTCGCGATCGCCGGGCCGGTCATCTTGATGGCGCAGGCGTACTTGGCGTGGTTCAGGCCGAAGGTCTGGAACACGCTGGTCACGCCGTGGCAGAGGTGCAGTGCCAGCAGCACCAGCGCGACGAGGTAGCTCGCGCTGACCCACCAGGTCCGGAAGCCGAGGACCACCATCGAATAGACGTCGTGGCGCTCGTGGCCGTCGGCGAACTTCTCGGTCAGGCTCGCGTGGTCGGCCTGCACCACGCCCCAGGTGAAGTGGGCGAGGTGGTAGACCACGTAGGCGAGGATGACGAGGCCGGAGAGGACCATGGTCTTCGTCGCCGGCTTCACCGCGCGCTGGGCGACCTTGGCGTAGGCGACCGGCCGCGCCGCGTCGTTCCGCTGCGCCAGCCGCAGCGCCGTCGCGATGTGCAGCCCGGCGATGACCAGCAGCCCGATCCGCGCCACCCAGAGCAGCGGCCCGAGCGCGCGCAGCTTCTCGGCGTAGCTGTTCACCGCATCCGGTCCCGCGAACATCTGCAGGTTCCCGAGCAGGTGGGCGATCAGGAATCCGAACAGCAGCAGCCCGGTCGACGCCATCACGTACTTGGCGCCGAGCGAGGAGCGGTACAGCCGGCAGACCCAGCTCATCGATTCCCTCCGGCCCACGAACCCGTGGTACGGCGTTGCGCCGTCCCGAGCTTCCGGGCGGAAAGGCGGAGGATGCTAGCGGCGTGCCAGCGGGCGGGCAGGGGGGGCAGGGGGCGAAACGGGGGAAGTTGCGCGGCGCTGCTGCGGATCCCGCGGCCGACCGGTTCGCTCAGCGCTTCCGCTGCAGCCGCGCCCCCTTCTCGGTGCGCCAGGTGAGGAGCAGCGCGCCGGGTCGCGCGTAGCGATCGAACAGCCGTTCGATCACGTGTTCTTCGCCGGGCCAGGGGTAGGCGAAGACGACGTCCCAGTCGGTCGGCTCGCGGCCGAGCAGCGCGTGGCCGTCGGCGCCCTCGGTCAGCAGCCACGCCATCTCGGCCTTGATCCGCGCCATCCCCTCGCCGCCGGGCGGGATGAAGCTGCCGGTCGTCAGCTTCACTGAGAGTCCATGCGCGGCGAGCAGTTCGCGCGCGGCCGCGACCAGGTCGCCCTCGATCTCGATGCCGTGCGCATCGAAGCCGAGCTTCGCCGCGAGCCCCGCCACCACGCCGAAGCCCGAGCCCCACTCGCAGAAGCGGGTGCCGTGCGCCAGCGATTGCTCCTGCAGCGCCGCGAGCGCCGGCCACAGCCGGTCGAAATCGCTCGGGACGAAGCCGACGATCGGCTCCTGCCAGCGCTCCTCGAAGAAGGCGTCGATGCGCGCGGTCGCGTCGGCGAGGAAGGCGGCGGTCGCGGCGTCGGGCCGCGTCGCGCTCGGGCGCCAGGAGAGGTCGTGCAGCGCCACGGTCAGCGCGCCTCGCGATCCCGGGCCGCGCCGGCCGCGGCGACCACCCGCTGCAGCGCACGCAGCCCGTCGAGCAGTCGTGGTCCCGGCCGGCCGAGGAACGCCTCGGGGATGGGGTGCACCTGCCCGCGCCGTACGGCCGGCAGGTCGCGCCAGCCGGCGCGGCCGGTCACGACGTCGGTCCGGTATTTCTCCGGCTTCACGCCGCACCAGCAGATCACGCAGGCGTCGGGCGCGGCCGCGACCACCTCCGCGTCGCTCACCGGGCGGCTCTTCACGCCGTCCGCCGCCGCGCCGCCGCCGAAGGGATTCACGCCGCCCGCCGCATCGATCAGCTCGGTCACCCAGCTGCGCCGACCGGGGACGATCACCGGCTTCGGCCACCACTCGAGCAGGACGCGCGGCCGCAGCGGTGGCGCCGCCCCGGTCGCGGCGGCGCGCTCCT